>Ga0137418_10004635_pt1 | contig 12612 bp, 9 predicted proteins | sample CZODoug3_1_2_16f_FD_122242 | JGI IMG/M metagenome (GOLD analysis project Ga0137418, IMG submission 122242) | Vadose zone soil fungal communities from Angelo Coast Range Reserve, California, USA - CZODoug3_1_2_16fungal (Hybrid Assembly) | ecosystem: Environmental > Terrestrial > Soil > Vadose... | reverse complement strand
AAAATGCGCGGCCAGCAGTTTGCCGATCTCCTTAATCCCTTCGACCAGCGCGTGGGTGAATTTCTCGGTTTGAAAATGTATTCGCATTCCTTCGACAACGCGCTGCCAGAATTGCTCTCCACATTTCTCGTGGACCGCCTTGTCGCCGAAGACGGCGAACTTATGCACGCGAGGTGCAACGAAAAGTAAAGCCGCATTTCGATCACGCGTCTTATGCATACCAAGTTGATAAAACTTTTTCTGCGCCGCGACCAAAGGATCGCCATTCAGTTTTCCACGCTGAATGAAAACGCGGATCTCGCCGGAAGTATGTGATTCGGCTTCACGAATCGCCTGCACGATCTGATCATGCTCGATTTTACTGAGGAATTCTCTCGTTCGCATTTCGTTACCAACTCGATCCCGCGCCTCCGCCACCAAAACTCCCGCCTCCGCCGCTGAATCCGCTAAACCCGCCGCCACCGCCTCCCGAAGACCCGCCGCCACCGCCGCCACCTACCGGGAAGAACATGGGACCGCCACCGCGGGACGAATAACCCCACCCGCCAAGTCGCCGCAGCATTCTCGAAATGATGATCAGCGCGATCAGAAAAATGATGAAGAACCAGATACTCGAAGCGCCACTACCACGATGTTTTTCCGCAACAGTCTTACCCGATCCCTTGTACTCGCCGCGAATCGCCTTGAAAATCGCATCGATTCCGGTGGCGATCCCGCCTTCGTAATCGCTATTGCGAAAATGTGGTTTGATTCTGTATTCGGTGATGTCGAACGCGGTGATGTCGGGCAGTGCGCCTTCCAAGCCGTAACCGACCTGGATAAACATTTTGCGATCCTGAACGAAAACGAAAAGGACAGCGCCATTGCGACGTTCCTTTTGGCCGACGCCCCACGCTTGGGCGACACGCTGAGTGTAGTCTGCGATATCGGAGTCGCTCTGCATCTTCGGGAAGATCGCGACCACGATCTGATCCGACGTTTCCCGCTCAAATTGGGCAAGCTCTTCATTGAAACGCAGCGCTGCGGATTTGGAGACAACGCCGGCATAATCGTTGAAATACCCGTCCGGTTTCGGAGGAATGACTTCCGCCGCTTGGGACTTTGTTGCCAGCAATGCAAAGAATGCTGCGACCAACAGAGCGGCTTGTTTGGCGCGCAAGATTTGCAGTGGCAGCGGTGTTGGCTGCGCGATTGTGGGCGAACCGCCTTCGCCAGGCTTCGGCGTGGCAGGCTCGCCCGCTGCTACCGCAAGATTGAGAATCACCTTATGGCGACGCGGCAGTCGCAGGCGTCGGCGCAGGACCCTGATTCAAATTCGCAGCGGGCGTCGGCGCGGGGCCAAAATTAAATTGCACCGGCGGCGGTTTCTCTGCGCCCGCTTGTGCTGTGAAAAATGGTCGCGGCGGAAAACCGAGCGTTCCGGCAATCAGGTTTGTCGGGAAACTGCGCACTGCCACGTTGTAATTCTGCACGGCGTTGTTGAAGTTCCCGCGCTCGACCGAGATTCGGTTCTCCGTTCCTTCCAGTTGCGCCTGCAAACTGAGAAAGTTCTGATTGGCCTTCAATTCCGGATACCGCTCCACGACCACCAGCAGGCGCGAGAGCGCATTGCTCAACTGTCCTTGCGCAGCCTGGAATTGTTCAAGTTGCGCTGCGTCGGTAGGCGCCTTGCTTGCGTCAAGTTGCACACGGCCAACGCTGGCTCGCGCATTCGTGACTTCAGTTAGCGTCGATTTCTCGAAATTCGCGGCGCCCGAAACAGTGTTCACCAGATTGGGAATCAAATCTGCGCGCCGCTGATAGACGTTTTGCACCTGTGCCCAGCTTTGATCGACGGTTTGCTGCAAACGCACAAGACGATTGTAACTACCGACCAGAGCCACGGCCGCAATAACGAGAATAGAAAGCAGAATGACAAGAACTACACCACAACCGATACCAAATGTTTTCATAGGATAGATGATAGCTGTCGATTATTTTAAGACTCGCGTGACTTGTGACGCGACCTTCCATGCGCAATGCTGTCTTACAAACGTATCAGTCGAGACAACTGCGCAATTTTCTGCCTCCAGACGCCGCGTGTATGAGCTATCGCCTTTCTTGCGCGCTCCCGCCCAGTCGTAATGGATCTTGATGAGCCTGTTCATCCCCGAGTTCTGATTCATACCGCCTGATCGTTTGCCAGACAAACGAGTAAGTCAATCCTGCATACCGATTATTGAGCGCGGCCCAGCACCAACCGCAGAAAGCGCGCATCGGAAAACCGTGCTTCCAGTCCTTGCCGCACGATGATGGCTTTTAGCGAGGGAATAATAAAGAGCCGCTGATAGTGCGAGCCGAGCGCTACAATCATGTCTGATGGCGCGTCCTTGCAGAAGCACACACCGGTCCAGTCCGCACTTTGCCATGGTAAATCGAGCATTCGTTCCACGTCTGCCTCGCGCCCGTCTGGTGCCTGTCGATTTAACCAAAACGTGAGGCCGTATGACGGGTTTGCCGCCGAGCCGGCAAACGCTTCTCGCAAGAGGGCTGCCGGAACAATTTGTCGCCCGTGATAACTACCTTGCCCGAGAACCAACTCGCCAAGGCACGCCCATTCACGAGCAGTCAATTCAAATCCTGTTGCGGGCAGCGGATTGCCGCGGGCATCTTTTTTATAGTTGAGACGACCCAGTCCAAGCCGATTGGACAGACGCCCTTCAAAATACCCGATCGTGCTCCGACCCCTTAGTTTTCGGCGCAGCAGTTCCGAAAAAATCTGGAGATGGCTCGGCCCATAAATGAAAGCCGAGCCCGGTGCAGCGATCACAGGCAATCGAATCGCCATCGCATTACGATCTCGGATCGACGCGCGCTGCAGCCGCGACGCGCCTTCGATACCATCGGTCTGGCTGAGTAACTGCCGGATGGTAATCTGCGATTTGCGCGGGTCGCTCTTCCATTCCGTGATGGTGTCGGAAACAAGATCGTCGAGTTTGAACAAACCATCGCGCATCGCAGCCAGCGCCGCGACCCCCCAGAAACTCTTGGTTCCGCTGAAAATGGGCCATCTCCCGCGCGCCGATCCGCCATTGGCATAATGCTCGAAAATGGTTTGCCCATTTTGCAAGACCAGCACGGCAACGCCGCGTTTGCTTTCAGAATATTTTGCAGCTCGTGCGCAATCAGTCGGCAAAATTTCTGCAACGGCAGATGCGGATGTTAAGACGAGCAATGCAAAAATCGGCGAGGCGCATCGATTGCCAATGAGCCGACCCAAAAAAAGTAGGGGCGGTTCACCCGAACCGCCCGGTGCAAACGTGACCACGCGCATCGCGGCGATTGAGATCAATCGCCCCTACCTTCGGGCGTTGCCGGGGTCGGCAACTCCGGTGAGCCGGCATCGCCGACACCGGCTACGGGACGCGCCTTTGGCAAATGGCGCGTGCGCAACTCTTCCACATTCGGCAATTCGTCCAGATTTCGAAGCCCAAAATGATCCAGGAAAAACTGCGTAGTTTCGTAGAGCAGCGGGCGCCCGGGGATTTCGGCGCGACCCGCAATTTTAACCAGGCCGCGCTCCATCAATGTTTGAAGCACGCCATCAATGTTCACGCCTCGAACTGCTTCGACATCTGCACGCGTGATAGGTTGGCGATAGGCAATAATTGCGAGCGTCTCCAGCGCGGGCGCACTTAACCGAGCCGGTTTTGGCGCGGGAAAAAGCTGGCGCACCCACTGGGCGTATTTCGGATCGGTGGCCAGCTGCCAACCGTCGGCCTTTTCGTTGAGCTGAAATGCGCTTCGTTGCTCGATACACTCGATTTTCAATTGTTCGAGTGCAGCGGCAATCTCTGCTTCGCTCACCTGCACGAACTCGTTAGGCGAGAATTCATCTTCTGCGCCGGCTGCTCTGATAGCTTCCCTCAGTTCACGGATCGAAAGCGGTTTCTGCGCGCTAAAAAGAAGCGCTTCGATTACTCGGGACAAGTTCATAACATACCACGTGGCATCCTGAGCGAAGCGAAGGACCCTCCACTCGAAGTTTTCGATATACAGATTTCATTGGGGGATGCATTACCATTTGTGAGGTCCCTCACTTCGTTCGGGATGACAGCGCATTCAAACATTGCGTTTAATCGGCTCCGATCGCGCTTTGTATTGCATCAGCGATTCGGTCCGCTTGCTTGTCGATCTTCTCAAGCTCACGACCTTCGATAAGCAAACGAATTTTTGGCTCGGTACCGGAATAGCGCAGGAGCACGCGACCCTTGCCGGAGAGCTCTTTCTCGGCTTCGCTTACCAGTTTCATCACTGTGTTCAACTCAGCCAGCGGCCGCTTTTCTTTTACCAGCAAATTGCGCTGGGCCTGCGGATATTTTTCCAAACACGCCTTCAATTTACTTAACGGCTGGCCGCTCTTGTGCATGATGCACAGAATCTGGAGCGCGCTGATGATGCCATCGCCTGTGGTGGTGAAATCGCGGAAGATAACATGGCCGCTTTGTTCGCCACCGAGATTAAGTTTTTTCTGCGTCATCTCTTCAATCACATAGCGATCGCCGACCTTTGTCCGCACTACTTTTCCGCCGTGAGCCGAGAGAGTTTCATCGAGGCCGAAGTTGCTCATGACGGTGGCCACAACCGTGTTTTGTTCCAGCCGGCCAGCGTTCAAAAGATCCAGCGCAGCGATGGCCAGGATCTCATCGCCATCAACAATCTCTCCATTTTCGTCACACAACAACACGCGATCGGCATCACCGTCGTGCGTAATGCCAACGTCCGCCCCGCTCATCTTTACGATTCGCTGGATTTCATCCGGGTGAATGCTGCCACAGCCATCGTTGATGTTCATACCGTTTGGTTGGTTGTGCGCCACGGCAAGGTCCGCGCCGAGTTCGCGCAGAATGCACGGCGTCGATTTGTAAGCGGCGCCATTTGCGACGTCCACCGCGACTCGCATTTCTTCGAGCGACATTCCCCGGGGAAAGCTCGCCTTGGCAAATTCAACGTAACGACCGAGCGCGTCATCGATGCGCGTCGCGCGTCCGATTTTGTTCGCGGTTGGCCGGATGGAATCGATCTCGCCGGTAAAAACAAGCTGCTCGATCCTTTCCTCAATCTGATCATCCAGCTTGTAACCGTCGTGCCGGAAAAATTTGATGCCGTTGTCCTGATAGGGATTATGCGAAGCAGAAAGGACGATGCCGGCATCGGCGCGCAGCGATCGTGTGATGTAAGCCACACCCGGCGTAGGCAACGGTCCGATGACAAGGACATCGACTCCGAGTGAAGTGATCCCGGCCACCAGCGCGTTTTCGAGCATATAACCGGAAAGACGTGTGTCTTTGCCCAGCACAATTTTTGGACGCGCCCCCGCTGGAGTCCTGCGGGGATTCATTTGGGCGAACACATACGCGGCAGCGCGTCCTAGTTTCAGCGCCGTCTCAGCAGTGACCGGCTCGACGTTCGCGACACCGCGTACGCCATCCGTTCCAAAGATTCTTTTCTTTCCGGTCACGGCGTAATTGAAACGCTCGAAAGCTGATTCGTAAACGGCAAAATTTCATGAGTAATAAGTGGACGGCTGCCCAAGCCGTCTCTCCTTGAGAACGAGTTGCGGGGCTTGAGATTGGGGCGAGTCTTTTACTTTAATCGCAGCGTGGACGCGAATGCCGAGTCTCGTGGTGAAAAAGAGCTCCCCTCAGAGGAGCTGCCCAGAGAGTTCGGCGATTACGAATTGCTGGAGGAAGTCGGCCGCGGCGGCCAGGGCGTGGTGTTTCGCGCGTGGCAGAGGAGTCTCAGCCGCACAGTCGCGGTAAAGATCATTGGCATTGGTCAGTTCGCCACTAGCGCGCACTTGAAACGCCTTCGCCGGGAAGCGGCAGCGGCAGCGAAGCTTAATCACCCGGGGATCGTTCCGGTCTACGAAGTCGGTGAGCGCGACGGCACTTACTACTTCAGCATGCGGTTCGTCGAAGGAGATTGCCTCGACGAAGTAGTCAGTCGCGGTTCGATATCGGTCCGGCAGGCGGCAGAGCTCATTGCGAAAGTCGCGCGCACTGTGCACTACGCACATGAACACGGCATTCTGCACCGAGACATCAAGCCGGGAAATATTCTGTTGGACGCAAACGGCGAACCGCACCTTACCGATTTTGGCCTGGCCCGATTGGTCGAGCACGGCAGCACGGTCACCGGATCTCTGGAGGTGATGGGGACGCCTAGTTACATGGCGCCGGAACAGGCCGTAGGTAACAACGCGGCCGTCAGCAAGGGCACAGATGTCTATGGACTTGGCGCGGTTCTCTACGAGCTGCTTACTGGCCATCCGCCTTTTGCCGGGGGAACAACCTACGAAACGATTCGAATGCTTCTGGATTCGGAGCCGCGGCAACCGCGTTCGTGGAACCGGAAAATAGATCGCGACCTTTCCGATATCTGCTTGAAGTGTCTCGAGAAAAATCCGCGTTACCGCTACTCGTCGGCTCTGGCGCTCGCCGAAGATCTTGAACGTTGGCTAAGGCACGAACCAATCCGCGCGAAACGTAGTGGATTTCTCATACGCTCCCGCAAATGGGTGCAACGGAATCCGATGATCGCCGCTTTGATCATGTTGTCGATTGTCCTCGCAGCTGGTTTAGGCGCGATGATTTGGCAACGCGAATCGCTCCGGCGGATACCCGCAGGAATCGCAGTTCTTCCATTTGAAAATCTAAGTGACGACAAAGAGGACGCCTTTTTTGCTGACGGCGTCCAGGACGACATTTTGACCAGGCTTGCGAAAATCGCCGATCTCAAAGTAATCAGCCGTACCAGTGTAATGCATTATCGCGGCAAACGGGATTTGCACCAGGTTGGGCGCTCGCTTGGCGTTTCACATGTGCTGGAAGGAACCGCGCGGCGTTTTGGCGGGAAGGTGCATGTCAACGCGCAGTTAGTAGACACTCGCACCAACACGGAAGTGTGGGCGGACGGATACGATCGGGACCTCAAAGCGGCGTTCGCGATTCCGAGCGAGATCGCGCAAAAAGTGGCCGACGAGCTTCACGCCAAAGTTTCAACTGCTGAGAAGGTAGCTATTGAGCGCAAGCCAACTGCCGATCTGACTGCCTTCGAACTCTACGCGCAGGCCAAGATTCTTCTTTCGACGCCGATCTTTAGCGCTACCGGAGATACGAATCTGGTGCAGGCAATCGAATTATTGAATCGGGCCGTTGCACGCGATCCGTCATTTTTCCAGGCGTACTGTCAACTGGCATATGCTCACGACCTTCTGTACTTTCTGGGTAACGACCGTACCTCTGCACGCTTGCGAATGGCGGAAGCGGCTATCCAGACAGCGTCTGGCCTCTTTTCAGATGCAGGAGAAACGCACCTTGCACGTGCCGAAAATCTCTATCGGGGATATCTCAACTACGAGGGCGCATTGGCCGAACTGAGACTAGCTGCCCAAACTCTGCCAAATGATCCCCGGGTTTTCGAGCTGGAAGGCTACATTGAAAGGCGTCAGGGGCGATGGGAAGACGCCAAGCGAGATCTCGAACGAGCGGCCGATCTCGACCCGCGCAACGTTTTCATTCTGGAACAGCTCGCGTTGAGTTACCAGCTTCTCCGGAATTATGCCAAGGCAGAATCACTATTGGACCGAATATTGAGCATCGAGCCGAACAATCTCGAGGTACAAGCAGCGCGGGCATTCGTCGAAGTGGATTGGAAAGCAGATACTGGCCCCTTACACCAACTGATCGATAACATCCGTGCAACGAATCCAGGCACCACGAAAAGTATCGCGAACTACTGGCTCTTTTGCGCACTCGCCGAACGAGATGCTTCTGGTGCAAAAAACGCCTTGATCGCGTCGGGCGAGAATCCGATCACGTTGGCTAACGAAAACGTCGTTTTCAGTCGACCTTTTGCAGAAGGCATTGTCGCTCGTATGACAAACGACGACGCCAAAGCACAGTCGCTGTTTGCGGCGGCACGATTGGAGCAGGAGAAAATTATCCAGACGCAGCCGAATTACGGTCCTTCACTCTGTGTGCTTGGTTTGATCGACGCCTGTCTAGGTCGGCGCGATGAGGCGCTCCGCGAAGCCTGGCGCGCAGCCGAGGTTCTTCCCGTGAAAATGGATGCGCTGGGCGGCGCGGAAATAGTCAAGTATCGGGCGATCATTGCCGCATGGGTGGGCGACAAGGATCTCGCCTGTGAACAGCTTGCCATTGTGACCGATCGTCCCAGCTCGATCAGCTACGGCCAATTAAAACTTCTGCCGTTCTGGGACCCGTTGCGCGGCGACCCGCGCTTCGAAAAAATTGTTGCGTCACTGGCGCCAAAATAACCAATTGCGTGGGATAACCACGGGGGCCGCGCGACACCGGGAAGCGCGATGATCTCGATCGCCAAAAACGCTATGTTCCATTGTTCCTGATTTCCGCTTCCGCTTTCAAAGCGTTCATCTCGTTGATTTTTCTATGAAGAGTGCGGCGGCTGATGCCGAGCTTTTTGGCTGCAGCGGTCACGTTGCCATTCGTCGCTGCAAGCGCCAGGGCAATCAATTTTCTTTCCGTCTCGTGTAGATCGAGCGGACTCGTCTTTTCCCAGAAAGCTTGAGCTGAAACTCCACCAGTCAACTTTGCTCTTGCTGCCTGCCGCACAGCCATCGGCAAATCGCGCAATGTGATCTTTGGTCCGGTGGCCATAACGACGCCATGCTCTATCGCAGTGCGTAGCTCCCGGACGTTGCCAGGCCAGTTGTAGGCCAGGAGGGCGTCCATCGCATCCGGGGTCAGATCGACAAGAGGCTTGTCATTTGCCTTGCAGAAGTGGCGTAAGAATCCGCTTACTAGAACCGGGATATCTTCCTTTCGTTCGCGCAACGGCGGCATGGTGACGCGTACCACGTTGAGGCGGAAATAAAGATCATCGCGGAATTTTCCTTCGTGCACCATTTGTTCGAGATTTTTGTTCGTAGCCGCGATTATCCGTACATCTGCATGCAATGTTTGATTGCCGCCAACACGCTCAAATGCGCGGTCCTCGCTCATGACGCGGAGCAATTTGACTTGCGTGCTCGGATCGATCTCAGCGATTTCGTCGAGGAAAATCGTGCCGCCGTTCGCCTGCTCGAACCGACCGATGCGCCGTTCGTACGCGCCTGTGAACGCACCTTTCTCATGACCGAATAATTCGCTCTCGAGAAGTTGTGGAGAAAGCGCCGCGCAATGCACCGCCACAAATTTCGCTTTGTTGCGGCGGCTCAAATTATGAATGGCGTGTGCAGCCAACTCCTTGCCCGTCCCGCTTTCGCCTTCGATGAGCACATTGGCTGATGAGGGCGCGACCTGCCGAATCGTGTCGAGCACTTCATGCAATGCTGCCGAGTCTCCCCAGATGTTTTCGAGGCCGTAACGTTCATCCACTTGTTCGCGGAGCGCGCGATTTTCCTGCTCGAGCTTGCGGCCTTGCACGGCACGCGCGATGAGCAATTCAACTTTATCGAGGTTGAGCGGCTTGGTAACAAAATCGTAGGCACCGCGCTTCATCGCTTCCACCGCGACGTCCACCGACCCGTAGGCCGTCATCATGATGCAGGCAGGCGGGCGTGGCATTTTCAACGCGCGATCAATCAGGGTCATTCCATCTTCGCTGCCGAGACGCAGGTCAGTGAGAAGCACGTCGATCTGTTCGCGATCCAGCACATTCATCGCGCCTGTAATATCCGGAGCGACATACACATCGTAATCGTTCTCAAGCAGACTTCGCAGTCCGTCACGAGTGTGCTTCTCGTCGTCAACAATGAGGACGGTAGGCTGGAGATTCATACCTGCAGAATCAGTAATGATTAACCGCAGAGAACGCAGAGTGCACTGAGATTCAAAAGAATTTCTCTGCACTCCTGCAATGTCGACGGTTTTAGAAAACGGCCATCTGCTATGGCGCGTACGCTGGCAGGGTGTATCATCGCCGATGCCCCAGCGGATCTTCCCCGCTCTGATATCGCTCTTTCTCGCTGGTTCGCCAACCCTCTTCGCCTCTGAAGAATCGATCAATAAGGACTGCGACTGGAAACTGGCCGTTCGCGACAAGGACGTTGCGATCTATAGTCGCCCGCATTCAGGCTCGTCACTCAAGGAGTTCAAAGCTGTCGGCCCGATTGATGCGCCCACTCATGCTGTGTGCTTGGTAATCGATGACTTCCAGAATTATCCAAAGTTCATGCCGTCCGTGACTGAGTGCCGGCTAATCAAACAGGATGGCGATTCAATCGTCGGATATCAACGACTCTCCCCAAAAGTTTGCGCTGACCGCGATTACACGCTGCGGGTCTGGAAAGAATCGTGGCGCGCGCCTGATGGTCTCATTTTTATGAGTCATTGGTCGCCGGCGAATGAACTCGGACCGCCAGAAAAGAAAGGCGTAGTGCGCGTAAAACTTTGCGAGGGCAAATGGCTGCTTGAGCCCGAGGGCATAACCAAGACTCGCGCCACCTATTCCATTTACACCGACACTGGTGGCTATATCCCATCCTTTATCGCGAATCAGGTGAGCCTGACGGGAATAAAGAGGCTTTTCGCAGCGATCCGCAAGCAGGTGAGAGATCCAAAATATGCTGTGGTCACTCCGGCGTCGGCGATCCCAGCTACTCGTTAGCGTAACCGATCTTGCAAGTAACGCGCGCCTGGCTTTTCTGATACTTATGAGATCGAATCGTTTCCTGTTTCTAGTCGGCATGGTTAGTGGACTTGCCCTGGGCGATCTGCGCTCTGTCGAACCAGCGCCAGAGACTCCAAAGAAACCTGTCTCCACCAAATACCAGGACGCAACGGTGGAAGATCCGTATCAATGGCTTGAAGAAGATAACGACCCGCAGGTGACGTCGTGGTCACACGCGCAGAATCAGCGAACCCGCCAATATCTCGACAAATTGCCGGAGCGGGCGGCAATTGAGAAACAGTTGACGGAGTGGTACGCGAAGACTTCACCGAGTTATTCCTCGCTTGTCTCACGGCCGGGAATTTTGTTCGCGATGAAATTCCAGCCGCCAAAACAGCAACCATTGCTGGTGACGCTCGCGTCGGCGGATGATCTCAAATCAGAGAAAATCGTGCTCGATCCCAATTTGCTGGATTCGAAGGGCACAACCGCCATCGATTGGTTTGTGCCGTCATTGGATGGCCGGCGTGTCGCAGTGTCGCTTTCCAAGGGTGGAAGTGAAGACGGCACGCTTCACTTTTACGAGACCGCCACTGGCAAAGCGCTGCCGGACAGTATCGCCCATGTCCAATATCCAACGGCCGGCGGCAGCGCAGCATGGAACGCCGACGGCACCGGGATTTATTACACACGTTTTCCCAGAACAGGTCAGCGGCCCGAAGCCGACCTGAACTTTTATCAGGAGATCTATTTTCACAAGCTCGGCACGCCTGACACGGAGGATACGTACTCCATCGGAAAAGACTTTCCGCGGATCGCAGAGATCATTTTGGAAAGCTCGCGCGACGGCCGATACATTCTCGCGTCCGTTGCGAATGGCGATGGCGGCGATTTTGCGCATTACTTACTCGGGCCAGAAGAATCCGACTCAGGCCGATGGAAGCAGATCACAAAATTCAGTGATCAAATCAAGGCCACCCGTCTGGGACGCGATAACGCGCTGTATCTTCTTTCGCGCAACGCCGCGCCGCGCGGAAAAGTTCTCCGTCTACCTCGACCTGCTGCAACGCTGGAACTCCCGGCTAAATCTCACTGCCATTCGAAAACCGGAAGAGATTCTGCGACGGCACTTTCTCGAATGTATCTTCTGCGCGCAGCAGCTACCGGATGAAATCGATATTCTTCTGGACTTTGGTTCGGGTGCTGGACTGCCGGGGATTCCCATCGCAATATCCCGTCCAGAGATTTCCGTTACCCTCGCAGAATCTCAGGCAAAGAAAGCCTCTTTTCTTCGAGAAGTGGTGAGAACGCTCGGGCTTCGTGCGGAAGTCTATGACGGACGGGTAGAAGACATACCTTCTGGAAGAATTTTCGATGCCGTCACACTCCGGGCTGTCGATAAAATGCTGTTGGCGTGCCAGGCAGCATTGCCGCGTATAAAGCCAGGCGGCCAGATGATCGTTTTTGCGACTGAGAATACCGCAAGTGGGATTCAGAGGAAGATTGAAGATTTGACATGGGACACTCCTCTAAAGGTCCCTTTCTCACACCAGGAAGTCCTACTCTTCGGGAGCAAGACTTAACAAACAATGTTCCACGTGAAACATCCTGCTTCATGTTCCACGTGGAACAATCTCGTCGTCGCTACATTCAATCCGCTATGTTCCACGTGGAACACAGAAGTTTTCCACGGGTGTCCCAAATCGTGAAACATGCCTATAACAATCGCATTTCTGGTCCATCTCATTTCACAACAGTAAGTTAGCCAGAGGAAAGGCACCTCTCCCGGAAAGTCTTCCACAGATTCTGCCTCGTTCTGCACAGCCTGTTGCCATTGCGTTCCGGGTGCTTACGTCGATAGTCTTCTCTGTGTCATGGGGAAGGTTTTAGCTGTTGTAAATCAGAAAGGTGGCGTCGGAAAAACGACCACCGCGATCAATCTAGCCGCCGCTCTCGCCCTGGAAGGCCTGCAAACAC
>Ga0137418_10004633_pt1 | contig 12615 bp, 11 predicted proteins | sample CZODoug3_1_2_16f_FD_122242 | JGI IMG/M metagenome (GOLD analysis project Ga0137418, IMG submission 122242) | Vadose zone soil fungal communities from Angelo Coast Range Reserve, California, USA - CZODoug3_1_2_16fungal (Hybrid Assembly) | ecosystem: Environmental > Terrestrial > Soil > Vadose... | reverse complement strand
GAACGCCGCCATCTGGCGCACCTCGAACTCCGGATCGCCGAGCGCCTGTCTGAGGGCGGGAACCGCTTCAGGCAGGCCCACGCGGCCGATGGCGAGCGCCGCGCGCCGGCGCGTGCGCCCTTCCTCGTCCGCCAGCAGGCGCAGGAGATCCGACGGCGGCGGCGGCGCGACGATTGCCGGACGCGCGTTGGACGCGGGCACGAGGATGACAGGCGCCGGCGGATTCGGATCGCGGAGAATCCGCTGATCCTCGAGGCGCAGGATCCATCCGAGCTTCTCTTCCCACGTGACGACGGGAAGCTTGACGACCGGGGCGGGCGGCGTCGGCGGGACTTTGGCGCAGGCAGCGCCGAGGAGCAGCAGGCCAAGGACGAACGGCCTGAGGCTCAGCGAGCAACGTGCAGGAGCCTCGAGCCCCGGGCCTTGAGCCTGCCGCATCCGCCGATGATAGCATCGCATCGCGCACGCCTTTGACGCCCTTTCAATACATCGCCATCGAAGGGCCGGCCGGTGTCGGCACGTCCTCGCTCGCGGAACGTGTCGCGGCGCGTCTCGACGCCACGGCCGTGCTGGAGGATGGGGAGAATCCGTTCCTCGCGGATTTCTATGCGGGTCGACCGGGCGCGGCCTTACAGGCGCAGCTGTTCTTCTTACTGAATCGTCATCGCCAGCTCGTCGGCCTCCAGCAGGGGAACCTGTTCGCGCAGGCAACGGTCTGCGACTACCTCTTCGACAAGGACAAGATCTTCGCGTATCTCAATCTCGACGATAACGAGCTGTTCATCTATCAGCGTCTCTACGAATTGCTGTCGAGGGACGTCCCCGCGCCCGACCTCGTGATCTACCTGCAGGCGCCGACCGACGTGCTGGTGCGGCGTCTGCGCGAGCGCGCCAGGAACGCGGAGCGCGACGGGCTCGACCCCGACCCCGATTACCTTCGCGAGCTGAACGAGGCCTACCAGCACTTCTTCTTTCACTACTCCGCCACCCCGCTGCTCGTGGTCGAGACCTCGCAGCTCGGCGTCGATGCCAGCGATGAGGCGGTGGACGACTTGATCCGGCAGATCAGGACGATGAACCGGGGCACGCGCTACTATGTGCCCCGGAAGTAACGCAGGAGCATTTTGAATTACCCTAATCTCCGGTAATGGCCTGGTTCAAGAAGACCCGAAAGCCCATCGAATCGACCGGCGAGAAGCCGAGCCGCGTGCCCGAGGGGCTGTGGGTCAAGTGCCCGGGCTGCACGCAAATCATCTACAACAAGGATCTCGACAAGAACCAGCAGGTCTGTCCGAAGTGCGCGCATCACTTCCGGATCGGCGCCGCGGACCGGCTCCGCACCCTGTTCGATGACGGCGAGTGGACCGAGCACTTCCGGGCCCTCACGTCGAACGACCCGCTGAAGTTCACCGACACCAAGCCGTACCGGCATCGACTCAAGGACACCATGTCGAAGACCGGCATGAGCGACGCCGTGATCGTGGCGACCGGCAGCCTCGATGGCCTCGACGTCGTCGTCGCCGCGATGGAGTACTCGTTCATCGGCGGCAGCATGGGCGTCGTGGTGGGCGAGAAGATCACGCGCGCGATCGAGATGGCGCTCGAACACCGCACCCCGGTGATCATCATCTCGTGCTCCGGCGGGGCGCGCATGATGGAAGGCGCGCTCTCCCTGATGCAGATGGCCAAGGTCTCGGCCGCGCTCGCCAGGCTCGATCGCGCCAGGCTGCCGTTCATCTCCGTGCTGACGGACCCGACGACGGGCGGCGTGACCGCGAGCTTTGCGATGCTCGGCGACCTGAACGTCGCCGAGCCGAAGGCGCTGATCGGCTTCGCGGGCCCTCGCGTCATCGAGCAGACGATCCGGCAGAAGCTGCCCGAGGGGTTCCAGCGAAGCGAGTTCCTCCTCGAGCACGGGATGCTCGATCTGATCGTGGACCGCCGGGAAATGAAAGCGATGCTGGCGCGCGCGCTGCGGTTCATGGGCGCGCAGACCGTGCCCGCCGAACCCGTCGCGGTTGGTGCTCTCGTATCCGATACCTGAAGCCTGACACCTGACCCCCTTTCACGTCTGTTCGAGCTCGAGACGCTCGGCATCAAGCTGGGTCTCGACAACATCCGGCGCCTGTGCGCGGCGCTCGGTCATCCCGAGCGCACGTTCGTCTCGCTGCACGTCGCGGGCACCAACGGCAAGGGCTCGGTCACGGCGATGGTCCACGCGGCGCTGGTCGCCGCGGGGATACGGGCCGCGCGATACACGTCACCGCACCTCGTCCGCCTGAACGAACGATTCGTCGTCGGCCGCGAGGCCGTGGACGACCAGACGCTCGAGACGGTGGCCACCGACGTGCTGAACGCGATCGATTGGCCGCCAACCTTCTTCGAAGCCACGACGGCGATGGCCTTCGAGATCTTCAGACGTGCCAGGGTCGAGGCCGCCGTCATCGAAGTCGGCCTCGGCGGACGCTTCGACGCCACCAATGTCCTCGAACCGCCCGCCGGCGCGATCACGTCAATCGCGTTGGATCACGAGGAGCACCTGGGACACACGATCGGCAGGATTGCCTTCGAAAAGGCCGGCATCGTCAAGCCGGGGATGACGATCGTCTGCGGCGCGCTGCCGGATATGGCGCTGGACGTCATCCGGCGCATCGCCACGGAACGGGGCGCGCGCCTGGTGGAAGCCGCGAAGGCGGCGCAGGTGCAGAGCACGATGGAGGATGGGCGCGCGCGGCTCACCATCGAAACACGCAGCGGCCGCTACGGCCCGGCGCTGCTGGCGCTGCGTGGCGAGCACCAGGTCGGCAACGCCGCGGTCGCGGCCGTGGTGCTCGACGCGGCGCGCGAGCAAGGGCTGGCGATACCGCCGGCGGCCGTGACGCGCGGCTTCGAAACGGTCGAGTGGCCGGCGCGGCTCGAGCTGCTGCACCTTCCCGACGGCGCGCGCGTACTGCTCGACGCCGCGCACAACCCCGAAGGCGCGCACGCGCTGCGCGAGTACCTCGCCCGCTGGCATCCGGAACGGCCGGCGCTGGTCGTCGGGATCATGCGCGACAAGGATGCGGACGCGATCCTGCGCGAGCTCCTGCCGGTCACCTCGTCCGTTGTCGCGACGGCGGCGAACACACCGCGCGCGATGCCCGCCAGCGAGCTCGCCTCGCACGTCACGGCTGTCGATGCGGACAGACAGGTCGTCGCGTGCGCGGACGTCGGGGAAGCCCTCGATGCCGCGCTTGCCGCGAGCCGAACGGTATGCGTCGCGGGTTCGATCTTCCTCGCGGGCGCCGTTCGCGACCGTCTCCTCGCCCTGCCGCGCCGAAGCGCGGAGCGCGAAGGCGGGCGTGATATCCTGCGGTGATTCCTCAAGATTTGACGTGTTTTTCAAGGCAACCACAGGTTTTCTTCTTCCCGGCGCCGCGTGTCTCTGGGCCGCCGCCGCATTCGCGCAGGCTCCGGCGCCCGCGCCGCCGCCGGCGGGCACGGCCACCACACAGGGGACGACGGGTCTTCCGAGCGGCATCACGACGTACTCGAGCTGGAAGTTCGAGCGCGTGGGCGACCATTTGCACCTGATCAACCAGGCGGCGATCGAAGGCCCCAATCTCAAGTTCTTCGCCGACGACGTGGACCTCTATACGAATACGAATCGGATTGTCGCGAGCGGCAACGTCGTGTTCACCAATTCCGAGGGGCGCATCTCGTCCGAGAAGCTGGAATTCAACACGGGGACGGGCGTCGGCACCTTCTACGACGCGTCGGGCATCATGTCGCTCGGCGCGGCCGCCGGCGCGAACGCCGCCGCGTTCGGCGGCCAGGAACCCGACGTCTATTTCTACGGCGCGAAGATCGAGAAGCTCGGCCCCCGCAAGTACCGGATCACCAACGGCGGCTTCACGACGTGCGTGCAGCCGACGCCGCGCTGGGAGGTGACGAGCGGCAGCGTCATGCTGAACCTGGACGACTACGCCATCGCGCGCAACACGCTGCTGAAGGTCAAGGGCGTCCCGATGTTCTACCTGCCGGTGCTGTACTACCCGATCCAGAAGAGCCAACGCGCGACCGGCTTCCTGCTGCCGACCTACGGCACCTCCACGCTCAGCGGCCAGAAGGTCAGCAACGCGTTCTTCTGGGCGATCGATCGCAGCCAGGACGCGACGTTCTTCCATGACTGGTTCACGCGAACCGGCATGGGTGAGGGGAGCGAGTATCGCTACATCGCGGGACAGCAGTCGGCCGGCAACGTCCGGCTCTATCGGTTCGTGCAGCACGAGGCCGAGTACACCCAGTCCGGCGTCACCACGTCGCTCCCGGCGAAGACCAGCTACGAGTTCACCGGGGCGGTGACGCAGGCGCTCGGCGGCGCCGCCCGTGCCCGGATGCGCCTCGATTACTTTTCCGACGTGTTCACGCAGCAGCTCTATCACCAGAACATCTACGAGGCGTCGCGGCGGAACCGGCTCATCGAGGCTGGCGTCAGCGACGCCTTCGGTCCGCTCTCGACCACGGCGGTCTACCAGCGCAACGAGACCTTCAACAGCGACACGAGCTCGTTCCTCTACGGCGCGACGCCGAGGGTGACGGCGCTGCTCGCGCCGCAGCAGCTGTTCGGCACGCCGATCTACGCGTCGATGAGCAGCGAGTACGCGTACCTGCCGCAACAAAACCTGACGAGCGGCGTCGTCACGCAGGACAACAGCCTGGGGCGCGTGGACGTGGCCCCGTCGATGCGCCTGCCGCTGTCGCGCCTCACGTACCTGTCCGTCAACACCAGCGTCGCGCACCGCATGACGTACTACACGCGCAGCTACAACGCGCGCGGGCTCGCGGTGAACGACCCGCTCGTCCGCGACTACACACAGCTGCGCACGGAGCTGCTCGGCCCGGTGTTCACGAAGATCTGGGACACGCCCGACAGCAGCTACTCCGAGCGCATGAAGCACCTCATCGAGCCGGCGTTCACGCTGGACTACACGACGCCGATCAACAACTACAAGCAGACGCCGCTGCTCACCGACACGTCCGATTTCGTCGTCGGCGGCACGACGCGGTTCACCTACGGGCTGACGAACCGGATGATGTATCGCGGCAAGACCGTGGACAACGTTCGCGGCCAGACGCGGGAGTTCGTCACGGTCGGCATTCAGCAGACCTACTACTCGAATTCCGAGTCGAGCAAGTTCGACACGTCGTATTCGAGCTCGAACACCGGCCGCAAGCCGGTCAACCTGTCGCCGATCGCGCTGACGACACGGATTTCGCCCTCGTCGAAGCTCGACGCGAACACGCGCGTCGAATACGACGTCTACGGCCTCGGCCTCGCGGTGCTCAGCGCCGGAAGCTCGATCACGGCGGGCCTCAGCTCCGGCAGCATTCAATTCAGCCGTCAGCACCTGGACCGGACCTCGCAGCCGAACAGCTACTTCTCCGGCTCGACATCGCTCCATTCACCCAACGGCCACTTCACCGGCACCTACGCCCTCAGCTGGGACATCACGCACTCGACGATCGTCACGCAGAACGTGCTGGGCACCTACATGGCGCAGTGCTGCGGCCTGCAGCTGGAGTTCCAGAAGTTCCACCTGGTGTCGTCGGCGCCGATCGCCTCCGATCGCCGTTTCAACATCTCGTTCGTGCTGGCCGGTCTCGGCACCTTCTCGAACTTCTTCGGGGCCTTCGGGAACACGCTGCGCTGACGTGAAGGGACTGATCCTCAGCGGCGGGAAAGGCACGCGTCTTCGCCCGCTGACGTATACGAGCGCGAAGCAGCTGGTGCCCGTCGCCAACAAGCCGGTGCTCTTCTACGGCATCGAAGCGATCGCCGAGGCGGGTATCCGCGACATCGGCATCGTCGTCGGCGACACCCAGGCGGAAATCCGGGCGGCGGTCGGCGACGGCTCGCGGTGGGGTGTGAGGATCCAGTACATCGAGCAGGACGCGCCGCGCGGCCTCGCGCACGCGGTCAAGATCAGCCGCGACTTCATCGGCGACGAGCCGTTCGTCATGTATCTCGGCGACAACCTGCTGAACAAGGGGATCGCCCAGTTCGTCCGCGAGTTCGAGGCGCAGAAGCCCGCAGCACAGATCCTCTTGACGCGCGTTCCCGACCCGCAGATGTTCGGCGTCGCGCAGCTCGACCAGGGCAGGGTCGTTCGTCTGGTCGAAAAGCCGAAGGAGCCGATCGGCGACCTCGCGCTCGTCGGCGTGTACATGTTCGGTCCCGAGGTCTTCGAGTCGGTGAACCGGATCACGCCGAGCTTCCGGAACGAGCTCGAGATCACCGACGCCATCCAGGACCTGATCGACCGCGGCCTCACTGTCCGCCCGCACATCGTCGACGGGTGGTGGAAGGACACCGGCAAGCTCGAGGACATGCTCGAGGCGAACCGGCTGATCCTCGAGACGTTCGAGCGCCGCATCGACGGCGCGGTGGATGCGGAGAGCCGCGTCGAGGGGAAGGTCGTCGTCGAGAAGGGCGCGGTGATCGAACGGTCGACGGTCCGTGGCCCGGCCATCATCGGCCGCGGCGCGCGCATCGTGGGCGCGTACGTCGGGCCGTTCACCTCGATCGGCAACGACGTCGAAATCAAGGATTCCGAGATCGAGCACAGCATCGTGCTCGAGGGATCGTGCGTGCGCGACCTGGCGAACCGCGTGATCGACAGCCTCATCGGGCGGAACGTCCGCATCTGGCGCGAGCCGGTGAAGCCGAGCGCGTACCGCTTCATGCTGGGAGACAATTCGGAGGTCGGCATCAGATGGTGAGGGAATGGCGGTAGACGAACCGACGCAGTACACCGCGACGATGGCCAGGGCTCCGCGCATCCATGGCGTGAGAACGAAGGTCCTGCGCGTGATTCCAGACGAGCGCGGCTGGCTGATGGAAATCCTCCGGGCGGACGACGCCGACCTGTTCACGACGTTCGGCCAGACCTACATCTCCGCGACCTATCCCGGCGTCGTCAAGGCGTGGCACTACCATCGGCGCCAGGTCGACCACTTCGCGTGCGTCGCCGGGATGGTCAAGCTCGTGCTGGTAGACACGCGTCCCGAGTCGCCGACCAACGGCGCCATCAACGAGTTCTTTATCGGCATGCATAACCCGATGCTCGTGCAGGTGCCGAGCCTCGTGTACCACGGGTGGAAGTGCATCAGCACGGAGACGGCGCTCGTCGTGAACGTCCCGACGGAGCCGTACAACTACGCGGAGCCCGACGAGTACCGCCTCGAGCCGCACCACACGCTGCCGTACGACTGGACGCGGAAGGATGGTTAGCTCCGCGCCACCCGTTGAAGTGCTCGTCACCGGCGGGGCGGGGTTCATCGGCAGCAACTTCGTGCGGTACGCGCTCGGCGCGCACGAGGACTGGCGCGTCACCACGCTCGACAAGCTGACCTACGCCGGCCGGCGCGAGAACCTGCGCGACGTCCAGTCGCACCCGCGGCACGAGTTCGTGCACGCGGACATCTGCGACGCCGCGGCCAGCGGTCCGCTCGTCGAGCGCTCGAACATCGTCGTCCACTTCGCGGCGGAAACGCACGTCGATCGCGCCATCATGGCGGCCGGCGATTTCATCAGGACCGACGTCGAGGGCACGTTCGTCCTGCTCGAAGCGGCGCGGCGCGCCCGCGCGCTGGCGCGGTTCGTCCAGATTTCCACCGACGAGGTCTATGGCAGTGTCGCCACCGGGGCGAGCCGCGAGACCGACGAGCTCAGGCCGCGCAATCCGTACTCCGCGAGCAAGGCGGGCGCGGACCGTCTCGCGTACAGCTACTGGGCCACCTACGACGTGCCCGTGATCGTGACGCGCGCGTCCAACAACTACGGGCCGTACCAGTTTCCCGAGAAGGTCATCCCGCTGTTCGTCACCAACGCCATCGACGACATCCCGGTCCCGCTCTACGGGGACGGACGGAACGTGCGCGACTGGCTGCACGTCCTCGACCACTGCCGCGCCATCGACCTGCTGCTCGAGAAGGCCGTCAACGGCGAGGTGTACAACATCGGCGGCGGCAACGAGGTGATGAACGTCGACCTGACCCACCAGATCCTCGACGGCGTCGGCAAGCCGCGCTCGCTCGTCAAGCCGGTGCCCGATCGGCCCGGGCACGATCGCCGCTATTGCCTCGACACGACGAAGCTGCGATCGCTCGGCTGGGCGCCCCAGGTCCCGTTCGCCCGGGGCCTGCGCGACACGATCGAGTGGTATCGGGAGAACGAGTGGTGGTGGAGGCCGATCAAGGAAGACGATCCGCAGTTCAAGGCGTATTACAAGACGCAGTACGAGAGCAGACGCTGACGGGGGCAGTTCGCGTGAACGGCCTCGATTCCGCTCGCCCCATTCTTGTCACCGGCGCCGCCGGCTTTGCCGGCAGCCACGTCGTCGAGGCGCTTGCCGCCCACGGCACCACCATCGGCTGGACGCACCGCGCGGCGCCACCGGCTGAAATCGCCTCGCTTGCCACGTGGGAATCGGTGAATATGCTCGATCCGGCTGCGGTGCGCGCGGCGATCGCGCGCGCCAGGCCCTCGGCGGTGGTCCACTGCGCGGGAGCGCCCAACGTGGCGCACTCCTGGCGCGACACGCTGACGCCGCTGTCGGTGAACGTCCTCGCCACGCATCACCTGTTCGACGCGTTGCGCCGCGCGGGCGCGCCATCCCGCGTGATCGTCCCCGGCTCGGCAACGGTCTACGCGGCGTCGGCGGCGCCGCTGACCGAAGAGAGTCCCCTCGCCCCGTCGAATCCGTACGCGGTCAGCAAGCTCGCCCAGGAGGAGCTCGCGCTACGGGCCGCGCGGGAGGACGGCGTCGACGTCATCGTGACGCGTCCGTTCAATCACACCGGGCCGCGGCAGAGCGCCGCGTTCGCGGCGCCGAACATGGCGAGGCAGATCGCGCTCATCGAGGCGGGCCTCGCCGAGCCGCTGATCAGGGTGGGCAACCTCGAAGCGCAGCGCGACTTCACCGACGTCCGCGACATGGCGCGCGCCTACGTCGGCCTCATCCACCAGGGGACGCCGTCCACCGTCTACAACGTTTCGTCGGGCGTGCCGCGGGTCATGCGGTCCGTGCTGGACGCGCTCGTCGCGCGCGCCCGCGTCGCGGTTCGCGTCGAGCCCGACCCGGCGCTGATGCGGCCGAGCGATACGCCCGTGCTGGTCGGCGACTCGACGAAGCTGCGCCAGGCGACCGGCTGGCACCCTCGGATTTCGTTCGATCAAACGCTCGACGACCTGCTCAATTACTGGCGCTCCGTCACCCACGCCTGAGCCGTATCCGCGACTTGTCCCGAACGAGCTCGTGCGCCACGCGAGTCGAGGCGGGTACTGCTGATGCTTCCTTCTCCTTCTAAAGGAGGCAGCCATGCGAATACTGATGGTGAGCGTTGTTCTCTCCGCCGCGATGCTTCTCTCCGGCTGCGCCGCATTGCAGCTTTATCAGCTCTATCCGGCGTTCGGCACGCAGGGCGGAGGCCGGCTCTTGCTGTACGACCGGCGAGGCGCTCACAACGTGTTGCCGCCGTCGAATCGATACTTCGAGGCTGAGCCGACGCCGGCGCCGCACGCGCAGCCCATCCGCTGAGGACGGCATCGCGCGTGCACTCCTCTGCCGCCTGATGAGCGGAGGAGGAATGGTATGCGTACATTTGCGGTGAGCGTCTTCCTGACTGCGGCAATTGTGTCCGCGGGCTGCGGCGCGACGCGGAAAGTCACGAACACGGTCGCTCCCGGACCGACGATTACGGGCGCCACGGTCCAGTTCCAGGACCGCGACCACGGCAAGGACGCCGACAGCGGTGTCGACGTCTGGCTGCTGCGCAACGGCTCGAATGAGATCGCCCACATGCACAGCGTCGGCGCCAAGTTCGACGACCATGCGTCGATTGCGCCGATGAGCGTGCCGATCTCCGGGACGTTCTACAAGAACGACCTCAACGACGCGCAGCTTCGCATACGGCTGACCCCGGACGGCCGCGACGACTGGAGCTTCGAGCCGCGGCTGACCGTCACGTTCTCCGACAACACGAGCCGCTCGTACGCCTGGCCGCAGGTGATGCTCGACCAGGATCGCCGCGAGATCACGCTGGGCGTCTCGTCGGCCGTGCAGAACCCGTAACAAAACGCTTGACCGCGAGGCGGTCGATCGAAAAGGATCGCTGGCGAACAAATAGCGAATCGCCAGCGATCCTCATGGAAACCGCCCCTCTTTTCCTCGACCTCGGCAAGCCCAAGCCAACGCTGCGGCAGATCGCCGACCTGGTGAAGGCCGGAGGTGCCGACGCGCTCACCGATGCGATTCCACGCGCCGACCATGCGAAGTATCAGGAAATCCGCTGCCGCTCCGCGCTGAACCGGGTGCAGGGGATGCCGTTCGAATGGACGCTGAACCCCTATCGCGGCTGCACGCACGGCTGCCATTACTGCTACGCGCGACGCTACCAGACGCAGTTCGAGCTCGGCGCGGACGACGAGTTCGCGTCGATCATCCTGGTGAAGACGAACTTCGTCGAGACGCTGCGCGCCGAGCTCGACAAGCCCTCGTGGAAAGGCGACTACGTCGTCGTCGGCGCCGCGACGGATTGCTACCAGCCGATCGAGGGCCATTACAAGCTGACGCGCGGCTCGCTCGAAGCGCTGTGCGAACATCGCAACCCCACCGGCATCATCACCAAGGGACCGATGATCGTGCGCGACAGGGACGTCCTGCAGGAGATCACCGCGCGCGCCGGCTGCAACGTCTGCATCAGCGTCCCCTGCGTGGACGAGGACGCATGGCGGCAGCTGGAGCCTGGAACCGCGCACCCGATGCAGCGGCTGAGAGCCGTGCGCGAGCTGGTGGACGCCGGAGTTCACGCAGGCGTCCTGATGAATCCGATCGTGCCCGGCATCACCTCGAAGCCCGCGCTGCTCGAACGGACCGTGAAGGCGATCGCCGACCATGGCGCGCAGTTCGTCGGCTGCAACGTGATGTTCCTCGAAGGCGGGACGCGTGACCACTTCATGGGCTGGCTGCAGCAGGCGTATCCGGAGCTGGTGGACGGCTACCAGAAGCTCTACGCGCGCAAGTACGCCCCGGCCGTCTACCGCAAGGAAGTCTCGGGCTTGATCGCGACGCTGAAGACGAATTACGGCCTGCAGGGCCGGCGGTTTTCCAAGGAAGACGACGAGCCGCAGGAAAAGAAAAGGCCAGGTGAAAACCTGGCCCTTCCACTTTGACGTGCGCGAGCGGCGGGTCCGAAAGGACCCGCCCTACACTGCTCGACCCCGGATCCCGGCCTGAATCCCACTACACGGCGATCGCGTCGGGATCGCTCGATGCGATGAGCCGCGGCCCGTCGGCCATCTCGACCTCGATCTTGTCGTCGCGCAGCATCACGCGGAACGCGTTCGATTCCTTCCACAACTGACTGAGCGGCAACTTGATGCGATCGTCGATGACACGCTTCAGGAACCGCGCGCCATAGGCCAGGCTGTAGCCGTCGGTCACCAGCTTCTCCAGCGCCTCCGGATCGACAGTGACCGTCTTGTTGAACCGCTTCAGCGTGCACGTGACCTGGCCGATGTACTTCACCGCGATGGCGCGCACCTCGTCGTGCGTCAGCGGCTGGAACAGCACGACCTGGTCGATGCGGTTCCGGAACTCCGGCGGGAACCGCCGTTCGAGCTCCCTGTTCACGTCGGTCTGGACCTGATCGACCGGCATCTGCCCCGAGCGGAAGCCGAGCGGGTTGGTCAGCTTTCGGAAATGGTCCGAGCCGGCGTTCGACGTCATGATGATGATCGCGTCCGACAGGTAGACGCGCTTGCCGCGCCCGTCGGTCAGCCAGCCCTCGTCGAACGCCTGCAGAAAGAGGTTCAGCAGGCTCGGGCTCGCTTTCTCGATTTCGTCGAAGAGCACCACCGAGCACGGGTTGTCCTTCAACTGATTGGTCAGCAGCCCGCCGCGCTCGCTGCCGACGATGCCGCGCGGCATGCCGATCAGCTTGTCCACCGACACGCCGCCGTCCTGGTATTCGGACATGTCGATGCGGATCATCTTCTTGTCGTCGCCGAACAGGAACTCGGCGACCGCCTTGGCGAGCTCGGTCTTGCCGACGCCCGTGGGCCCGAGGAAGAGCAGCACGCCGTCGGGACGGTCGAAGCCGTCCTTCAGCGGACCCTTGTTCAGCACCAGCCGGTTCGCGAGCGCCTCGACGGCCTTCCTCTGGCCGATGACGCGCGTGCCGAGGCGCTTCTCGATTTCCTTGAACCGGTCGCCGACGTCGCGGAAGACCATGTCCTTGGGGATCTGCGCCGCGTGGGAGATCACCTCGACGATGTCGTCGCTGGTGACCTCCCACCGGCGGTCGATCTCCGCTCGCACGGCCGCGGTGTCCAGCCAGCCAATTACCTTATCCGGCAAATGCAGATGGCGCTGGTACCGCGGCGACATCTCGAGCGCGGTCTCGATCGCCTCATCTACGAGGCGCACCGAGTAATTACGCTCGAGACGCGGGCGGATGTTGTAGAGGATCCGGCGCGTCTCCTCGATGCTCGGTTCGTCGACATGCACGGTCCGGAAGCGGCGCGAGAGCGCCTCGTCTTCCTGGATGTATTCCTTGTACTCGCTCAGCGTC
>Ga0137418_10004632_pt1 | contig 12617 bp, 14 predicted proteins | sample CZODoug3_1_2_16f_FD_122242 | JGI IMG/M metagenome (GOLD analysis project Ga0137418, IMG submission 122242) | Vadose zone soil fungal communities from Angelo Coast Range Reserve, California, USA - CZODoug3_1_2_16fungal (Hybrid Assembly) | ecosystem: Environmental > Terrestrial > Soil > Vadose... | reverse complement strand
TCAACAGGCGAATACAGACACATTCCTCCATGCAAGTTGGCAACCAAATCGGCCTAGAGGGCACAACTCCGGCTCTCACAGCAGCTTATGTCGAAAAGGGAACTCCAAGAGGCCGAGCATTGCAGCGACCCGAGATGCCAAAAAATTCATGCGTACAGAACATTCGCCCCGGCCGGGCCGAGGGTAGCGACTCAGTCTCGCGGGTCTGGCGAGGGGAACACCTCCACGGGTTTTATTAGAGCTCACTTCGCGACGATCCGACCCTCGGGCATTTCGACCTCGTCCACCGCGCGAAAAGAGAAGAGGAGCTTCCCTAGGTACGTGGGCGGATTCTCCGAGACCTGGCGGACAATGCTGCCCACTGCATCGGTAACTGCGGCGTGGAAGACGAGCCCACCCGCATGCCTGCCAGATTCACTCGCACCGGCTGACCGTCACGTAGCATATGCTCTATTCTCTTCCCGAGCGTTCCCGTCGACAATCCTGGTTGGCGTCAGCGTAGAGTCCTAACAGTGCGTTGTTAGTCTTCGAGCGGGATTGTGGCCTGCTTCAAACGGACTTTGAGCACGTAGCATTCCTCATGAATGGCCTTTCCGTATTCATCGGTTTTCGTGGTTTCAAGCTCCACGGGTTCGTTGCAGCTGGAGCAGGTTGGAAGTTCTGATCTGACCTGGCGTCGAATCCAAGGAATAAACCGGGGGGTTCTTGGCATGGAGTGGCCTCCGATGCGAATCATCATCAGACTGCACAAGAGACCGTCGCCGGCTGGGCACGGCGGAGGGATGTGTAAAAGACTCCTAAAGTCTAGCACCGGACTAGACAATTACAAGCCCTAAGAGTGCGTTGAGTGTTAGGACGCAACCGGCGTCAGGGCGCCGTTGCGCCGCGCCCACTGGTGAAAACACACGCAGGAGAAGGCGGAGAGCAGGATGCGGACTTTCGGGTATAAAAAACCACGTTGTGCTCCATGGTTCCCAGTTCTAGAATTCCTCTAATCACTCCTTCCGTGAGGAGGCTCGTATGCCCCATTACGAATTCTTCTGCCACAATTGCAAGAAACTCTTCTCAATGGTCTTGTCCCTCGTCGACTATGAAGAAGGGGCGGTCCTCTGCCCGCTGTGCGGGAGCAAAAAGGTCGAGCAGCGCTGGTCCGTCTTTTCCGTCATCACGTCGAAGAAGAGCGCCTGAGCCGCTGTCTGCACAAGATTTGGGCAATTGACTCGGATGATTGGAAGGGGTAAGGTGGTGCCTTCCAAGACAAATAGCCTCTCCGCTGCCGCTCCGGTGGCGGGTTCCTTTCACCTTCCAACTGAAGAGAGGAGCAAGGACATGTTCACACGCGTAGTGGAAATGACCAGCAAATCAGGGAAATCGCAAGAGCTTGCCAACACCATCAATGAGAAAGCGGTACCGATCCTGAAAAAGCAACGTGGCTTCGTCGACGAGACTGTGCTCGTTTCGTCCGGCGAGCCCGATCGCATTTTGGCTCTGAGCTTTTGGAACAAGAAAGAGGATGCCGAGGAATATCAGCGCGAACAGTACCAGAAGATCCACGATACGCTACGGCACCTCCTCCAGACCGAACCCACCATTCGAACATTTGACGTTCATACGTCCATCGCCCACAAAGTCACCGCAAAGCAAGCCGCCTGAAAGAACCCTCCGGGCACAATGGGCGGGCGAGAATGTAGCGCGCCCAACCTTTCCCCCCGGGATGCCCTTCACAGCCCGGAGTGCGGCAGCGCGACGACACCATTTACAAACACAGGGCGGAAAAAGTCGCATTCCCACACGGAACGCAAATCCAATGGTTCATGACGCCGTATCTCCTGCGTCACGCTCGAATTGCCGTGGTAAGGGTTGTGGTTGTTAAGAGTTAAGAGACTCATACGCGAGAAATCCGCAGACAAAACATCGCGACAGAGATGCGGCACTCGCCTGAAACCAGCCTGTCAGATGCCGGCGTACCAGGCATAGCCTCCTTCTGGAGACGCGGAGCCCAACCCTTTGCCGAACCCTTTCAGACTGTCGGTGACTGTCAGCTGGGTGATGTATTTCACGCTCTTGTAGCCGAGCTGGCGGGGGAGTCGCACGCGAAGCGGCCCGCCGTTGCCCACGGGAAGTTCACTGCCATTCATCCCATAGGCGATAAAAGTCTGCGGGTGCAACGCATCGGCCATATCGATACTTTCCCACCAGTCGGGATCGATCGAGAAGTAAACAACATATCTGGCTTGCGGTTGGACTCCTACGATTTCCAGAACGTGAGAGAGAGTTACGCCGTTCCATTCGGCAATATACGACCAACCCTCTTCACACTGCAGTGAAGTGATCTGGCTGTGAGACGGGTAGCTCTTGAGTTGGTCAAGCGAAAACGAGGCGGGCCGGTCGACGAGGCCATTGACCGAGAGCCGCCAGTCAGCGAACCCTCCGGCCTGAAGGCGATTGAACGCTTCATTCAAGGGCGGGATTTCGTTCGCGAGTGGAGGCTTCGAAATGTGGCTCCGAGAGAACTCGCGAGCTAACGAGTGCCTCGTCAGCAGGCGTTGGGAAGCATAGGTCAGCGTTTCGCCGAGGCCGTAGATTCCGCGGTGATCGGGCGGAACGAGTCCATATTTTTGCGCAAGGCGCGCGGCCACGCCCAAGGCCGATGCACCCGCGGTGGCGGCGAGGCCGGTTGTGATCAGTTTGCGGCGTGAGAGATCGTTCATGTGTGCTCCATGTTTGTACCGGCGCGGCCCGTGATCATCGCTCGCATGCGGCTCCTGAATCCGGCAAGACAAACCATCACGACGTGGACAAGCAGGAAGAGCAGGAGAGACAGGGAAACGAAGAAGTGAATCGTGCGCGCGGATTGCTGGCCGCCCAACACAGTGACGGTCGCCGGAAGCGCAGAAACAAAGGCGGGGGACATCGCCAAGCCCGTCCAGATTACTAATGGGAATAGAACGAAGATCACGAACAGGTAGGTAAGCCGCTGGAGCACGTTATACGACCAGGCTTCTGCCTCACTCGGCCGCTCGAAGCGCAAATGGTTAGCGATTGCGGTCGAGAACGCCCGCAACGAAAGATCGGCCTTACCGGGAAGCAAGTTTTTCCGCAAGTGCCCTGTAAACAAGGCGGAGATTATGTACAGTAAGCCGGTCAATACCACAACCCAGGCAGCTTGAAAGTGGAGATACCGGCTCCAGCCGTTCTGGTCCGGCAGCACGTACCCGTAGCCAGTGGGCACCAATGCCCTCGAGGAAGGGATCGGCAGTTTAAACAACGGTGTGGTCAATACATTGCCTGTTTCGCCCCAATAGAAGCGAGGGTGAGAGATCACAATTTCAACTCCGCTGACGAGCAGGGCAAGAAAGCATAGGGTGGTGATCCAGTGGGTGACGCGGACGAGGGCAGAGTGCCGCGAAGTAACCGTCGTGACTGGGACGGACGAGGTAGAACTTGGGCAAGCTCCCAACGGCACCCGCACGGATTCCAATCTCGCCATTTTAGCCCCCTGCTGAGGCTCCGACTTGCTTTCCCAAGATAGACGTCATACTACCACCCTACAGGAACTGAAACGGATAAGTCCTGGATTACGGACGAATCGGAAATAATCCTTAAGGTAAGAGTGCCGACCAACCGCTAGCTATGAATGCCCGCTCCGTTCCTTCAAAAACTCGGCCGCGAGAGGATCTGCCGCGACAGCTTTCATTAGGGGCATAGCGAAATCGAGCAATTCACGGGCGCTAAGAATGTAAGTCATTGCTTTTCCTACTCGGGCACCGTTGTTCCTCGCCTTGGTGAGCAAACTGTCGACGATCTTCTCGAAAAAGCGATCTGGCCAGTTCGCATGAACGCCATCGCCGGAGGTATCGAATTCCTCCATAGCACGCCATACCCGACAGCCATTCTCCATTACGGGCACCTGATAACGCGCGATCCGCTTTCCTGGAATGTCGGCGACATGTTCAACGTAGTGGAGGAAGGTCACGGCATCGTGATCGGAGCCCTGTAATACGATCTTGCCATCGAGCATCAAGAATCGTTCCAGCGGAGAATCCGAGCCGAGAGCATAATTCCACGGTTGGCTGGACATGAGGTGCTCAGTCTGCTTACCCCAGAACACGAAACGGGCAGCGTGGCGATTCACTCGAGAGTCGGGATACGTCCTCAGGAATTCGACGAGTGTCCCATTGTCGCGAGCCGATCTTGCTCTGAGAGGATCGAACACCGGTAACTTTTCACGAATCTCCCGCTCTTGCTCCATAGTCAGGTTCCCGCGTCCCACCTCGTCGTAATGACGCGGGCAACTTGCGTACATCATAAGAGTGCCTTCCGAAGTTAGCACCGATTTGAGGGCAAGATGTATGTGATCGGGACCACCGGCAACTTCTCCAACCGCTCGTACCGAAGCATGCAGCATTACTGTATCGGCAGCCCTGATGCCCAGCTTGCGAAAGTCATTCGCCAGTTCCTCTATCGAGTACATAGCAAGCTACCTTAAGGCCCAATTCTAACGGTTCGCAGCAGCTTGATCCCGAGCAACGGGCAATCCGGATCAACTGATTCACCTTTTCCAAAACCCTTCCCGGAACACCCAGTGCAACGCCTGATCTCTCCGTACGCTTCTTGTGCGCGCTCAGTTTTCCATAAAGACTTGTTTTTGGAATTTGGGCATTGCCCAGTGGGGGATAGCCTCCGAGTGGCCGACAATTTACGCCTGATCCAGCACTGTGTGTGCGGGCGCCGGGCCATGCATGCGGAGCAGAGCGTCCCGAAGCCGGGGCGCCCGGCTAGCGGCTATACGGCGCCTAGCGCCGGAGTTCTCAAACGCCAGCAATGCAGCCTAAGCAGCCGCGGACGATGAGGCTGCGCCGCCCACCGCTTGCGGCTTGGCGCCCTTGATCACCAGCCACAACATGAGTGCTATCTCCCCGAAGAAGGCAGGCTGAGAAATCGTAAATACCTTGCCCTGATATTGTGGCCACAGCACGCCGGAAAGGCTCAAGGCAAGGTAGGCGAAGCCGCCTAGCGCCAGCCACACCCCCAGAAACCGCGGCAGGAAGCGCGATCTGTACACAAGCACGGCTAGCGGGAGGAGCCATACTCCCCAAAGGATCTCGGCGGCGGTGTTTTGATGGTCTCGCAGCTTGAGAAACAGCATGGCCAGGGCGTCCTGCTGAGGTTTGTCGAATACGGACAAGAAATCGGCACCGCGCACGACCATCAGGGCGCCAAAGTCGCTCACCACGCCAACAAAGTAGATGAGGGCTGGCATCACGCCCCCGAAGATCACCACCAGCACAGCGAGGTTCCGGTCCACTCCCGCGAACAACCGGTAAAAGGCGAGTGTGAGGAAGATCAGGGTGACCGCGCCGGCCAGGTCGCCCGCGATGCCTAGACGGAAAAGCAACTCGTGAGAGGCGATGTTGTTGACCGTTGCGGTCGCGTTCCCCGGCACGAACAGTTTGTTGGGAATGTAAATGAGGCGCAGTGGGCCAATGATGACAAGTAGCAGGTACCAGAATCCGGCGACTCTCCCTGGGTTGTGGGTTGGGCGCATGTTCCCTCCCTGGTTGTAAGAATCCTCGCCTAAGCGTCTAGCCGTAGATACGGCGAGGGCTGTCAAAATGTTTCGTCACACGACGAAAATCAGCTGTTTGCGCGGATGAACCTCTGCAACGAGGTCCGGGCCATCGATTTCGTGGATCGAGGTTCAAGCAGCGGCTTTGTCTCTTGCCTAGCCCTGCAACGCCGTCGCAATCAGCTCGCGAAGACCGAACACTCCATTCACTGCCAATTTCGTGGGCGTCCAAAGGGGATCCAAAGCGAGGTACGAACTGCTGTCCCCTAGGAGAAGACCGACGAAGGTCTCGGCGACAATCGTCCCGCCCACTGGGCCCAGCTTCCGGGTCTTGATTTTCTTGTCACCCTTGGTGGTTTTGATGGAAACGTCGCTTTCCACGGTCTCGGCCAGAACGTATCTCCATAAGGGGCAATTGTTCTTGAAGGCAGGATCGATGCTATCGATTGTCCCGATGATGTCAGCCTTGTCACCCGTGAATTTGCCGATCAGGATGTGATGATCGGTGAGAGGCTTGAATCCCATGGCACGCGCCACATCCTGGCCGTTCGGCAATCGCATTCTCCAACCGCGTTCCAGGTTCCGTTGGGCCAGAACACTAGGATCGAATGCAACCGAGCGGGGCAGATTGCCTAAAGGATTCACAAGTGAGGTGTCTATCCGATAGGCCAGTTGCGTACGGGTCGTGTCGGCGGGGTCACGGAACTGGAGATCGATAAAAAGATTCCAGTCGATCGCCCAGGTGTTTGCTCCAGCAAGATTACCAGTACACACTGAAGGTGGGGACCTTCCACACGTCACAGCCCGTAGCTGAATTTCTCTTCGAAAAGAAAAAAGGGTACTGCCAGTACTTTGCCAGTGCGGCCGCCGTCTTGCTGAGGCTGGAGGGTGTGCCTACCCGGTACGTCAGTGGCTTCCATGTGACGGAGAACAACCGCGTCGGCAATCACTACCTGGTACGGGAGATGGACGCGCACGCCTGGGTCGAATCCTATATTCCGGGCAAAGGCTGGGTGCAGGTCGATCCAACGCCTGGTGCCGAGTACAATTCCCTTCACGCGGCCCTGAGCCAGGGTTGGCTCGCTCGCGCGCTCGAGTGGAGCAGCGCTGGGACGGCGGAATTTCTGTTGCGCTTCCGCACAGGAGGTTGGCGGGCGGAATTGCGCCGGCTCGGGGCACAACCAAGGGGACTCTTACACGGGCAACTTTTCACCTGGACCGGAGCGGTTGTGCTGGCCGCAGCGTTGCTGGGCGGGCTGGTCCGCCCCTGGCTGCGGAGGAGGCCAGTTCGGCACGATCGCACAGAATCAAGCGAGCCGCAAGAAAACCTCGAAGGCGCGCCAGCCCTGGCTCAATTGCTCCGGCGGCTGGATGCGTACTGGATCAGGTTTGATTGTGCGCGTCCTCGACATCGCGCACTCCTCGAACACCTCGAAACGGTCTCGCCGGAGAACGTCTCCCCCGAAATGCACGAAGGCATTCGCCGACTGGTCGAAACCTACTACCGTGCCAGCTTCGGTGGCGTAAGAGTACCAACCGAAGAACTCCACGGACTGGAGTACGAATTGGCCCGCCTCGAACGTGAAGGGGAACCGCCTTGTTGAACGGACCACCATACTCTAAGGCGCGATCGGTTCCATCGTTGCGGCGCCTTCTTCTCCAGTTACGCAGGTCGAAAGTTCCAGAACGTTGGCAAGGCGAAAACTGTCCATAAATGCGCCTCGTGGAAGATGGCAGACCCTAAGCACTATTAAGGTGTTTGGGCCTGAGGCGTACGCACCTCCCAGAAGCCGATTTGTGGATCGCCTGACGAGGCGGATTGCGGTAACCCGCCATCCAGGGAACTCGGCTCGCGATTGCTTCCGGGTAGGCGACATCGGCCCGGAATCGTTGAACCCGCATCCGAATCCCGTGACTGACATCCGGAAAGCTTTAGACTTCAGGGATTCGTCTATACCGCAACCCGTCGATTCGCCCCTAGAAAATTACGGACCGCACCGCAAACTCGTCGCAGACAACACCTTTGTATGTCGCTGCTGACACAAACGTCTAGGGCTATGCGATTGGTTGGCGCTAGCCGTGACTTCGTACTGGACGAGGTTCGGAGACTATTTCAAGCGCCTTGATACTCGCTAACAAATCTGTACCCAGTCGGCTCTTGTCCACGCAAGCGTGCCCGCCCGCCTCGATAACGCGCGGCAACAACTGAGTCGGGTCGTGTTGACTAATCACAAGAACCCTTGTTTTCGGAAGTTGTTCGCGGAGAAGACGCGTTGCCTCCAGTCCCCCTACGCTTGGCATACTCACATCGATGACAATCAGGTCGGGCAGCAGCTCCCGTGCTTTTTGAAGCGCATCTGAACCATCCCTGGCTTCCCCGCAGACTTCCCAACCAGTCTCAGAAGACAGCATTGCGACTACCCCCCGGCGAACGATATCGCTGTCATCTGCGACCAGAATGCGCATGATCTTATCCCGTAAGCAACATGAACATTACCCAATCATCCTAGTCTCTCGGGGCATACCCTCTGCGGTCGCAGACGCGGTGATCGGGAGGGGCAATGAAACCGAGATTTTTGTGCCCTTTCCACTCGACTCAATATTCATAGCCCCATGAAAATGCCGGACGCGCTCTCGCATTCCTGTAATTCCTACGCCTGAACGCCCTTGAATTCCGGCCAGCTTCTCAGCTGATACTCCCTTGCCCTTATCTTGAATTTCCACGCAAACACTCTCCGCGTTGCGCCCAAGCCGGATCATCGCAGTCTTGCTGCCGGAATGGCGATGAATGTTCGTTAGGCACTCCTGCACTATACGAAAGACTGCCAATTCCATTTCACTGGGAAGCCTGCCGAAATTCTCAGAGTTGGCCAACTCGATCGTTATTCCGCTGCGCTCAGTTAGCCCTTGGATGTACCAACGAAGCGCTTCTAACAAGCCATTTTCCTCTAACAGCGGAGGATGCAGCAGATAAGACATAGTTCTTATCTCGTTGTTCAGCTGCTCGACCAACTCCTGACTGTCTTGGGAAGCCTTGGCGAGGACTGGGTCTTGTCGTCCACGTTGCGCTATGGTGGTCAGACTCATACCCAGCGCCGCCACAATCTGACCGGCACTGTCGTGCAACTCGCGCGCAATATGTCGCCGTTCATCGTCCTGAGTTTGCAGCAAACGATTTGACAGGTCCCGAAGCTGCTCCGACTGTTGGAGAACTTCTATGTTTCGTTGCTCAAGTTCTTGAGTTCGAAAGCGGACTTGGGTCGCGAGCCCTTCAGCCAACGCGCGGAGTCGTTCTTCGCTTTCACGCAGGGCGTTTTCGCTCTCCTTCCGGTGGGTGATGTCACTGTTCGTTTCGAGAACGCACCTTCGATTCCCTTGGTCGTCCCGATCGATCGCCCAACGGCTGACAACTACGATTTGGGTTCCGTCCTTGCGTCTGTGAATGAGTTCGCCGGTCCAGCGATTGTCGTGGTGAAGATGTTCGGCAATGCGCTCCAGCGGCTCGGGGAATTCGGTATGCAACAGCTCATGGGTCACGCGACCCATCGCCTCCTCGCGGCTATAGCCATACAGCTCGGACGCGCTTTTGTTCCAAAACGTAACACGGTCAGCCCCGTCGCGAACCAAGATTGCGTCATTGCTCAGGTCGAGCAGCAGCGCTCGTTCCGCTAGAGCTTGCTCGATCCGCTTGCGCTCAGTTATATCCCGCGCCACTTTCGAAGCGCCGATGACACGGCCTGCGGCATCCTTCACCGGCGAAATAGTAAGGGAAACATCAACCGGCCTGCCGTCTTTGCTTGCTCGCACGGTCTCGAAATGCTCGATCCGCTCCCCCCGCCGGAGCCGCTCAAGAATGTTTACTTCTTCGTCCCGCCGATCCGGCGGAATGATAAGACTAATGTGCTGGCCAACAGCTTCTTCCGCCGAGTAGCCGAATATCCGCTCTGCACCCTCATTCCAACTGGTGATCAAGCCATCGAGGCTCTTGCTGATGATCGCATCGTCGGAGGAATCCACGATGGCTGCCAGCAAACCGGTGGCCCGCTCGACCCGCTTGCGCTCTGTTATATCCCGCGCTACTTTCGATGCCCCAATGACACGGCCTTCAGCATCCTTCACCGGCGAAACGGCAAGGGAAATATCAACTGGGCTGCCGTCTTTGCGTACTCGCCCCGTTTCGAAATGGTCGATCCGTTCTCCCCGCCGCAGCCGCGCAAGAATTGTTGCTTCCTCATCCCGCCTGTCCTGCGGAATAATAAGAGTAATGTTTTTGCCGACAGCTTCTTCCTCCGAGTAGCCGAATATCCGCTCTGCTCCCTTATTCCAACTGGTGATGGTGCCATCCAGATTCTTGCTGATAATGGCATCCTCCGAGCAACCCACGATAGCAGCCAGCAAACTGTTGTTCCGCTCGGACTGCTTTCGTTCGGTGATATCTTGAAAGAAATTTATGACCCCAATAATCGAGCCGTCCGTGTCTCGAATCGGATCAATATGTACCGAAACGGTGACCCGGCTTCCATCCGGCCTTTCGATTACGACCTCCTCATCGTGTACGGACGCGCCGGTGCTTAACGCGAGAGCTACGGGAGTATCGCAATGAGCCATATGCGTTCCGTCGGGATGATACAGCTGGTGCGCGCCGCAAAAGCGTTCATCAGTGTCACCAGCCACGGGCACACGGCCCCAGAGTTCGGAAGCGCGCGAGTTAAACCAAGCGATCACACCGTCAGGGGCTCGGACTGCATATGCAGCCAGGGGCAAGAGCTCAATTAGATAGGCCTGGCTACCTAAATCGAGAGGGGCAGATGAAGCCCGTAAGCGCGTTGTCGTCACGCATTCCTCCAGGTCATGACGGCGTCTGTTCAAGTTTTCTTGGCGGGCCATCGCATTGAGCGAGTCCAATTTTACCTGCTTTCCGCTCATTAGGGCGCATCTTTCGCTTTGCAGCGCTTGATAAAATCGGGCCCAACCCCAAGAATTCCGGCACGTTCGAATGTAGACTGGCGAGGCGAATTGGTCGAGAAATAACGTAGGTGTTAAATCAGAATTAACACGGCACTACGTGCGGCATCCTCAGACCAGCCGATACAGCGTTTACCCGATTGTTTTCCGGATCTCTCGCGTCCGACGATCGAGGTCCATAGGTTTTGGGCGCTGTTCCGCACGATTGACGGGCTACGGACGTAATCCGTTTTGAGAAATACATCTTCATCTGAATGCGAAAAACCTCCGGCTTTCTGGAAGCTGGAGATTCCAGTGGCGGATGGGTCTATTTCCTCCGGAAATCGGCAAGCCTGACGGAATTTTCCAACTTCCCGGAAGCCGGCTTCTGGCCCGCGTCGACGGGAGTCGTCGTGGCCATAACATCAGAGTCGCCCGTGATCCGAGCCCAATCGCAAAGTGCCAGACACGTGGGGGCAATGCCCAGGGGCATACCCCTCAGCTCTGGCCGCCGCCGGTCAGTTCCCGAACGATGCTTCCGACGAAGGCCTTGGCATCTCCGAACAGCATCAGGGTGTTGTCGAGGTAATAAAGGGGATTGTCGATACCGGCGAAGCCCGGACTCATCCCCCGCTTGATGACCATGACCGTGCGGGCCTTATCGACGTCCAGAATCGGCATGCCATAGATGGGGCTCGAGGCGTCGGTCCGGGCTGCAGGATTGGTGACATCATTGGCGCCGATCACCAGGGCGACATCGGTCTGCGGGAAGTCGCCATTGATATCCTCCATGTCCATGAGGCGATCGTACGGAATATCGGCTTCGGCCAGCAGGACATTCATGTGTCCGGGCATGCGGCCGGCGACGGGGTGGATCGCGTATTTCACCGCGACTCCCTCCTTGCTGAGGTCGTCATACTGTTCGCGGACCTTGTGTTGCGCTTGAGCGACCGCCATGCCGTAGCCGGGGACGACGACCACCTTGTTGGCGGCCGAAAGAATGGCCGCTGCCTCTTCAGCGGTCGCGCTCCTGACTGGCTTCGCTTCTTGCCCGGCGCCTGCGGAAGCCTGCACTTGACCGAAGGCGCCAAACAGAACGTTCGTGAACGAACGGTTCATCGCCTTCGACATGATCACGGACAGGATGAGGCCGGAGGATCCGTCCAGGGCGCCTGCGACGATCAGCAATTTGTTGTCCAGGACGAATCCCATGGCAGCAGCCGATAGTCCCGCGTAGGCATTCAACAGGGAAATCACGGTGGGCATATCGGCGCCGCCGATCGGGATGACCAGCAAGACGCCAAACGCAAGCGCGATGAGCAGCATGAACGGATACAGCTGCCTTGCTGCGGGATGGATCACCAGGTAAGCCGCCAGGACGACTGCGATAGTCAGGAGCAAGAAATTGACGAGATTCTGTCCCTTATAGGTGAGCGGGCGCTGCGGCAGGATCTCCTGAAGTTTACCCGCGGCCATCAGACTGCCTGTAAACGTCAGAGAGCCGAGAATGACCTCCATCGACAGCACGGCCATCATGAAACGGGAAATGTCTGGAGAGCGCAGGTAGAACTCGGCGGTGCCGACCAGAGTGACGCACAGAGCGCCGAACGCGTGACTCAGGGCGGTGCGCTGCGGTACCGCCGTCATCTGCACGCGTCCGAGCGGAACCCCGATGATGGTCCCAAGGACAAGCGCAATCGCGATCCAGGTGTAGTCGATGATTCCGCGATGGAGCAGAGTGCCGCCGATGGCCAGCAGCATGCCCAGTTCGCCGGCCCACACGCCGTGGCGTGCCGTGGTGGGCGAGCTCATCCACTTCAGCGAAAGGATGAACAGTGCGCTCGCAACCAGGTAAATGACTTCGATGACCGTCCGATTGGCCGCGAATTCGTTCATGGCTTGGCTGCCGGCCGGCTCGACTTGAACATCTTCAGCATGCGGTCGGTGATCAGAAATCCGCCCACAATGTTGCTGGTGGCCGCGACTACGGCGATGGTGCCGAGCACCGCGGACAGGGTGTTCTTGTGCTCGCCGACGAGCACGATCGCTCCGACAACGGCAATTGCATCCAGGGCATTGGTAAGTGACATCAGGGGTGTGTGCA
>Ga0137418_10004631_pt1 | contig 12619 bp, 17 predicted proteins | sample CZODoug3_1_2_16f_FD_122242 | JGI IMG/M metagenome (GOLD analysis project Ga0137418, IMG submission 122242) | Vadose zone soil fungal communities from Angelo Coast Range Reserve, California, USA - CZODoug3_1_2_16fungal (Hybrid Assembly) | ecosystem: Environmental > Terrestrial > Soil > Vadose... | reverse complement strand
GGTCGAGTTCATCGTCGACCGCGAGCGCAATTTCTACTTTCTCGAAATGAACACGCGGCTGCAGGTCGAGCACCCCGTAACGGAACTGGTCACCGGACTCGATCTGGTCGAGCTGATGATCCGGATCGCCGCGGGCGAGAAGCTGCCCTTCGATCAGCAGACGGTGCGGCAACAGGGCTGGGCGATCGAAGCGCGGGTCTATGCCGAGGACCCGACCCGCAACTTCCTGCCGTCGATCGGAAGGCTGGTCCGCTACTGCCCGCCGGAAGGCGACGGGGTGCGCATCGACAGCGGCGTCTTCGAGGGCGCCGAGATCAGCCTCTATTACGATCCGATGATCGCCAAGCTGATCGCCCATGGGGCGGACCGCGAGGCGGCGATCGGGCGATTGCAGGACGCGCTCGACGGCTTCTACATCGCCGGGGTTCGGCACAATGTCGCGTTCCTCGCGGCGATCGCGGCGAGCGAGCGGTTCCATACCGGCTCGCTGTCGACCGATTTCATCGCCGAGACGTTTCCGCATGGGTTCGCGCCGCCAGCCGAGCCGATGATGGCGGACCGGGCCATTCTGGTCGCGGCCGTTCTGGCCGAACTGAGGCTGCGCGACAGCGAGGCCGCCATCGACGGGGTCAACCGCGATCCGGATGTTCCACCACAGCTGATCGTGCTGCTGGATGGGCGAACCGCACCCGTGTCGGTGCGAGCCGAAGGAGCAGCGGCTTATCGCATCGAGAGCGGCGGGGAGATTTGCGTCGCAGCCACCGATTGGCAGCCGGGCGTGCCGCTGCTGCACCTGCGGATCGATGATCGGATCGTGACGGTGCAGATCGAGCGTCTTCCGGGGCGCGCCTTTCGGCTGGTACATCGCGGCGTCATCCGCCGCGCCCGGGTGCTGCCGCCGCGCGCCGCCGAGCTGGCGGCGCTGATGCCCGAGAAGACCGCCGCCGACACCTCGCGCCTGGTCCAGTCGCCGATGCCCGGCCTGCTGACCGCCGTCGTCGTTAGCGAAGGCCAGGAGGTCAAGGCGGGCGAGCCGCTGGTCGTGGTCGAGGCGATGAAGATGGAGAACGTGCTGCGGGCCGAGCGCGACGGCAAGGTGGCCAAATTGCGCGCCAAGCCGGGCGACAGCCTGGCGGTCGATCAGGTGATCCTCGAATTCGAGTGAGGCGGGACCGCCATGCGGAGCGCGCGGCTGCGCATCACCGGACGAGTGCAGGGCGTCGGTTATCGCGCCTGGATGATGCAGGTGGCGGGCCGGCTCGGCCTGCGCGGCTGGGTGCGCAACCGCTCGGATGGCGGCGTCGAGGCGCTCGTCATCGGCGAGGAGGACGCGGTCGCCCGGATCATCGAGGCCTGCCGCGAGGGCCCGTTCGGCGCCCGGGTCGCCGATGTCGCGGTCAGCGATGCCAACGACGACGGCAGCGTCGGCTTTACCGCGAAACCGACCTTATAGGAGCACTCGGCTGCTGGTAGTCAACGCGGCGCCGGCTGAGCCGCGCCCGTCGATGGCGCCGGGCTCTGTGCCGGCGCGCCCCCTGCCCCGCTGACCGGCGTCACCGCATGCAGCGAGACCGCAACCGTCACCGCCAGCGATGCCACCAGCTTGCCGGCGCCATTGGGCGCGAGCTTCACGGTCGCATCCTCGATCACATAGGCGTTCTGCAGCAGCGCCGTCCCGATGCCGCGATAGCCATTCATCCCGCCGCCGATAGATTCGAGGTCGGCGACGCGGCGCGCAATCGCGCCGGTGCGCTCGAGAATGCGGCCGCCGTTGCTGCTGTTGAAGGCCACCAGGGTATGGCCAACCCGCTGCACCACGCCGCGAACATTGGTAACCCAGCTGATCTCGAACAGGACGACCCGGCCGGGCGCGCCGCCGGCCAGCGTGGCAATCGTCTCGGCGCTGGTTCCTGCCGGAACCGCCGAGGCCAAAGGCCGCAACCGCACACCGATCTTGGCCAAAACCGGCATCAATTCCTTGATGTAAGTGCCGGCCGGGCCGGGGGTCACGCCGACGGCGCGCCCGACGCTCAACAGCGTCTCGATCGTCACATAGGCGGTGGCTTTGACCATCCGCACGGCCTGTGTCGTCGCCACCCAGGTGCAGACCTGCCCCGGCCGGTTGACCAGGTTCATCGACGACGACCACGGCAATGGCGCCTTTGGCGGCTCCAGCGGAGGCAGCGGGCGGGCCGCCGGCGCCCGAGCGGCAATGCCTGGGGCACCTCCGGCACCCGGCGCGACGCTGCGCGCCTCCGCGCCCAGCGCGCGCCCTCCGGCACTGAGCGCACGCCCCTCGGCGCCCAGCGCACGGGCCTCGGCGCTCAGCGCACGGGCCTCGGCGCTGACGGGCCGTACCAGCTTCAGCGCACCGAACGCCGGGATGAATTGCAACAGGCGCAGCGCGTCCTGACCGATGCCCTTGGCCGCGCCCCAGCCGCCCTCCTCCTGATACATCGCCCGGGCGGTGCCCTCACCCAGCCGCAGCGCGTCGACCATCCCCTGGCCCAGTACTACCGGCACGTCGTAGACGGTTTTCGCCAGGCCGACCGCCCACCACGCATCCGGGTGTTTAGCAGTTGTGTCGCGCACCCAATTCTCGATTTCGCGGGAATTTTCTTTAACCAGCGAGTCGAAGTAATTGGCGATGTCGCCGGCGCAGTCGATCGAGCCGCGCGGCGTGTTGTCCACCGGGGCCGGCGCCGGCGCGATCCCGAGATCGCCCTCCTCGATCGCAGCGGTGCTGGCCGGCTCGGCCTTGACGCTGGTCTTGATGGAGCCGGTGAATTCGATTTCGAGGCGGTACTTGTCCTTGATCGTCGCCTCGAACATGCCGCTATTGGTGGCTTGCAGGTTGTCCTGCTTGGCGATCCTGTAGAGTCCCCAGAACTTCGGACCCTCTTCCCGCATTTCGAGCGACACGGGATTGATCGGGGCTTCTCTACCGCCGCGATCGATCCGGCCCCACCGGGCCGTGCCGGTGCGCGTCCTGAAGTCGATGCTCAAGACGGCAAAGGGCGGATTATCCCCAAACCAGGGGTTGGCGAGAACCCACTCACCTTTTAACGGGAATTTGGCCATCGGATGTCCCCGGCCCGATTAGCGTCAGTGTGCGCGAGAGCCGACGGGATTTCAATTTTATCCACGAGGCCGGCCGCGGCCGCGGATGTGCTTGCGGAGGAGACGCCTTTCAGCGGTATGCGGCGGGACGCCCGCGGTCCGGACGTTAGTTACGCCGCCGCTGCCTCTTCTTCGGTCTCGGTCTCGACCGGGCCGGAATCCTGGCCCTTGGCGTCGGGGTCGCGGTCGACCAGCTCGATGACCGCCATCGGCGCGTCGTCGCCATAGCGGAAGCCGGCCTTGACGATCCGGGTATAGCCGCCGGCGCGGGCGGCGTAGCGCTCGGCCAGGGTCGTCAGCAGCTTGTCGGCCAGCGCGCGGTCGCCCAATTTCGCGATCGCCTGGCGGCGCGCGTGCAGACCGCCGCGCTTGCCGAGCGTGATCAGCCGCTCGACGATCGGCCGCAGATCCTTGGCCTTGGGCAGCGTGGTGCGGATCTGCTCGTGCTTGAGGAGGGCGGCGGCGAGGTTCTCGAACATCGCCTTCCTGTGGGCGGAGGTGCGGCTGAAGCCGCGATGGCTCATCCGATGGCGCATGGTCTTTCCTCTCGCACCCGTTCAAAGCGTCATGCCCGGGCTTGTCCCGGGCATGACGTAAAATAGAAACGACCAAACTTTAATACGGCTCGTCGATCCGCTTGGCCAGCTCTTCGATGTTTTCGGGCGGCCAGTTGGGCACGTCCATGCCCAGGTGCAGACCCATGTTGGCGAGCACTTCCTTGATTTCGTTCAAGGACTTGCGGCCGAAGTTCGGGGTGCGGAGCATCTCGGCTTCGGTCTTCTGGATCAGGTCGCCGATGTAGACGATGTTGTCGTTCTTCAGGCAGTTGGCCGAACGGACCGACAGCTCGAGCTCGTCGACCTTGCGCAGGAGGTTGCGGTTGAACGGGAAGTCGTCCTGCTGCTCCTCCTTGCGGACCTCGCGCGGCTCCTCGAAGTTGATGAAGAGCTGGAGCTGGTCCTGCAGGATGCGCGCGGCCAGCGCCACGGCGTCGTCCGGCCGGGTCGTGCCGTTGGTCTCGACCGTCATCGACAGCCGGTCGTAGTCGGTGACCTGGCCGACGCGGCTGTTCTCGATCTTGTAGGAGACGCGCTTGACCGGGCTGAACACCGAATCGACCGGGATCAGGCCGATCGGCGCGTCCTCGGGCCGGTTGGCCTGGGCCGGGACGTAGCCCTTGCCGGTGGCGACCATCAGCTCCATCGAGATCGAGGCGCCGTCGTCGAGCGTGCAGATCAGGTGCTTGGCATCCATGATCTGGACGTCGCCCGGCAGCTCGATCATGCCGGCGGTGACTTCACCCGGGCCGACGGCGCGCAGGTAGAGACGCTGCGGGCGGTCGCCCTGCATCTTCACGGCCATCGCCTTGATGTTCAGTACGATATCCACCACATCCTCACGGACGCCGGGAATCGACGAGAACTCGTGCAGCACGTTGTCGATCTTGATCGACGTCACGGCGGCACCTTGCAGCGAGGACAGCAACACGCGGCGCAGCGCATTGCCGAGCGTGAGACCGAAGCCGCGCTCGAGCGGCTCGGCGACGATGGTCGCGGTGCGACCCGAATCGACGCCGGCCTCTGTCACAAGCTTCTCCGGCTTGATCAAGTCTTGCCAGTTCTTCTGAAGCACGGGGGCTACCTCTCTAAACCGATTGGTTCGGGCGAATCCCCCAATTTCATGACGGGGACTCGCGACAAAATTCTCTCGGGCACGCGGCGCGGAAGTGCGCCGCCTGCACTCGAACTCAGACTCGACGGCGCCTCATACCCGACGACGTTTTGGCGGGCGGCAGCCGTTATGCGGGATCGGCGTGACGTCGCGGATGGCCGTGACGGCAAGACCGACCGCCTGCAGCGCGCGCAGCGCTGACTCGCGGCCCGAACCGGGGCCGCGTACTTCGATCTCGAGCGTGCGCATGCCGTGCTCCATCGCCTTGCGGCCGGCATTCTCGGCCGCCATCTGGGCGGCGAACGGCGTCGACTTGCGCGAGCCCTTGAAGCCCTGCTGACCCGACGACGACCAGGCGATGGTGTTGCCCTGCGCGTCGGTGATCGTGACGATCGTGTTGTTGAACGAGGCGCTCACGTGCGCCACGCCCGCGATGATGTTCTTGCGTTCCTTGCGGCGAGGACGCGCGGCGGTGGCGGCGGCGCCACTTGCGGCGGCTGCAGGCTTGGCCATGTGATCCGGTTCCCCTCAGACTTACTTCGTGACTTTTTTCTTGCCGGCGATCGGCTTGGCCGGCCCCTTGCGGGTGCGCGCATTGGTATGCGTGCGCTGGCCATGGACCGGCAGCCCGCGGCGGTGCCGCAAGCCACGGTAGCAGGCGAGGTCCATCAATCGCTTGATGTTCATCGCCACTTCGCGCCGCAGATCGCCCTCGACCGTGTAGTCGCGGTCGATGGCCTCGCGGATGCGGATCACTTCGTCGTCGGTCAGCGTGTTGACGCGCCGCGACTCATCGATCCCCACTTTCCCCAGGATCTCCTTGGCCTTCGCCAGGCCGATCCCGTGGATATATTGCAACCCGATCACCGCGCGTTTGGCGGTCGGAATGTTCACACCGGCTATACGAGCCAAAGTTCCAACTCCTTCAAAGACTTACGGCGCGCTTGCGCGCGCCCGTCGAACGTTCCGCTGGCCCCGGAAAAGCGCGCGATTATAGGGAGAAGCGCCCCCGAGTCAACGGAACACAAAAATTGTCAAGCCCCCGCTAAAACCCCAGAAATTTGACGTTGAACCTCTTCCACGGACGCCATCCCGTCGACCTTCCTGAGCACTCCCCGGCCGCTGTAGTAGGGCAACAGGGGCTCGGTCTGGGCCCGGTAGGCAGTCATGCGTGTCTTCATGGTCTCTGCATTATCATCCTTGCGGCGGACGAATTCCTTTGAGCCGCAGACGTCGCAGACCCCTTCGACCTTGGGCCGCTTGAACTTGTCGTGGTAGCCGGTGCCGCACTTGGCGCAGGTGTAGCGGCCGACGATGCGCTCGGTCAGCGCCTTCTCGTCGACCTCCATTTCGATCACCCGGTCGAGCTTCTTGGCCGTCTCGGCCAGCATCTGGTCGAGCGCCTTGGCCTGGGCCTCGGTGCGCGGAAAGCCATCCAGGATGAAGCCCTTGGCACAGTCGGGCTGGGCGATTCGGTCGCGGATCAGGCCGACCATCAGGTCGTCGGGCACCAGCTCGCCCTTCTCCATGATGCCCTTGGCCTTCCTGCCCAGCTCGCTGCCCGAGGCCACGGCGGCGCGCAGCATGTCGCCTGTGGAGAGCTGCACCAGGCCGCGCTCACGCTGCAGGAGCTGCGCCTGGGTGCCCTTGCCGGCGCCCGGCGGCCCGAGAAGGATGAGGTTCATCGACCCCGCCTCATCGGTTCCGGCCCCGCAGCCGGGCTTTCTTGATGAGCCCCTCGTACTGGTGGGCGAGCAGGTGGGCCTGGATCTGGGTCACCGTGTCGAGCGTGACCGAGACCACGATCAGGAGGCTGGTGCCGCCGAAGTAGAACGGCACGCCGCCACGGGCGATCAGCAGTTCCGGCAGGATGCAGACCGCCGAGAGGTAGAGCGCGCCGATCACGGTCAGCCGGTTCAGGATATATTCCAGGTAGTCGGCCGTGTTCTTGCCCGGGCGGATGCCGGGCACGAAGCCGCCGTTCTTCTTCAGGTTGTCGGCGGTGTCGGTCGGATTGAAGACCACCGTGGTGTAGAAGAAGCAGAAGAAGACGATCAGGCCGATATAGGCCAGCAGATAGAGCGGCTGGCCATGGCCGAGCCAGGTGGCGATCCATTGCACCCAGCCCGGCTCGCCGGCGCTGCCCTGGAACGAGGCGATGGTCGCCGGAAAGAGCAGCAGCGAGGAGGCGAAGATCGGCGGGATCACGCCCGAGGTGTTGATCTTGAGCGGCAGGTGCGAGGCCTCGCCACCATACATCTTGTTGCCGACCTGTCGCTTTGGATATTGCACGACGATTCGTCGCTGCGCCGTCTCGACAAAAACGACGACCGAGACCACGAGCACCACGCCGACCGCGAGCGCGATGATGAACAGCGCCGACAGTGCGCCGGTGCGGCCCAGTTCGAGGGTCTGTATCAGGGCGTTGGGCAAAGCGGCCACGATGCCGGCGAAGATGATCAGCGAAACGCCGTTGCCGACGCCGCGCGCGGTGATCTGCTCGCCCAGCCACATCAGGAACAGCGTGCCGCCGACCAGGGTGACGATGGTCACGAAGCGGAAGAACAGGCCGGGATCGATCACGACGGGGCCGGCCGCGGCGACCTGGCTCTCCAGCCCGACCGCGATGCCGTAGGCCTGGAAGGTCGCCAGGATCACCGTACCGTAGCGCGTGTACTGGTTGATCTTCTTGCGGCCGGCCTCGCCCTCCTTCTTCAGCGCCTCGAGCGACGGCACCACCGTCGTCAGGATCTGCATGATGATGGAGGCCGAGATGTACGGCATGATGCTGAGCGCCAGCACCGACATGCGGCCGATCGAGCCGCCCGAGAACACGTCGAGCAGGCCGGCGATGCCGCCGGAATTCTGGGCGAAGATCTCGGCCAGGGCATGGGGATCGACGCCGGGCACCGGGATGTAGGCGCCGATGCGGAAAACCACGAGCGCGGCCACGGTGAACCACAGGCGCTTCTTCAGCTCGGTCGCCTTACCGATCGCGCCCCAGTTCAGGTTGGATGCAAGTTGCTCGGCGGCGGATGCCATGGAACCTCACGCGTGACGACAACGACACAAAGGAGGCCAAACGCCCCCGCCCACGCCGTCGGGCTTCAGGCCGCCTCGGCCGCGGGCTTGGGCGGCAGCTCGACCTTGCCGCCGGCCTTCTCGACCGCGGCGATCGCCGACGCCGAGGCGCCCGCGACCTTCACTTCAATCTTGGTCTTGATCTCGCCCTTGCCAAGGAGGCGCACGCCGTCTGACGCGTTCTTGAACAGGCCGGCGGCCTGCATGGCGGCGGCGTCGATCATTTGGCCCGCGTCGAGCTTCTTGTCGTCGATCGCCTTCTGCAGCGAGCCCAGGTTGACGATCTGCCAGGTCTTCTGGTGCGGCGGCCGGAAGCCGCGCTTGGGCAGGCGGCGATGCAACGGCATCTGGCCGCCCTCGAAGCCCTTGATGGCGACGCCGGTGCGCGACTTCTGGCCCTTGACGCCGCGGCCCGCGGTCTTGCCCTTGCCCGAGCCGATGCCGCGGCCGACGCGCATGCGCGCCTTGCGGGCTCCCGGGTTGTCGGCGATTTGGTTGAGTTTCATCGTCAATTCCTCAAGTCGCTTCCTCGTCGATGCGCACCAGGTGCTGCACCTTCCTGATCATGCCGCGCACCTCGGGCGTATCCACGAGTTCGCGGCTGCGGTGGCGCTTGTTCAGCCCCAGTCCGATCAGCGTGCCACGCTGGTCTTCCGTGCGGCCGATATGGCTGCCGGTCTGGGTGATCTTGATCGTCTTGCCGTCGGCCATAGCCTACTCCTTAAGCCGCCGCCTCGGCGGTGGTCTCGTCGCGGCGGCCCAGCAGGTCGCCGACCTTCTTGCCGCGGCGGGTGGCGACCATGCGCGGCGAGTTGAGCTGCTGCAGCGCCTCGAACGTCGCCTTGATCATGTTGTGCGGGTTGGACGTGCCGACCGACTTGGCGACGATGTCCTTGATGCCGAGCGTCTCGAACACGGCGCGCATCGGGCCGCCGGCGATGATGCCGGTGCCGGCCGGGGCGGCGCGCAAGGTCACTTTGCCGGCGCCGAAGCGGCCCTTGACGTCGTGATGCAGCGTGCGGCCATCGCGCAGCGGCACCCGGATCAGCCCGCGCTTGGCGGCTTCGGTCGCCTTGCGGATCGCCTCAGGCACCTCGCGCGCCTTGCCGGCGCCATGACCGACGCGGCCGCGCTGGTCGCCGACGACGACGATCGCCGCGAAGGCGAAGCGCCGGCCGCCCTTCACCACCTTCGCGACGCGATTGATGGTGACCAGCTTGTCGGTCAGTTCGTTGTCCTCGTCGCGGTCGCGTCCCCGATCGCGCGAGGAACGGCCGGAGCCGCCGGGTGAACGAGCCATGTGCTAACTCCCGATCAGAACGACAGGCCGCCCTCACGGGCGGCATTGGCCAGCGCAGCGACGCGGCCATGAAACATGTAGCCGCCGCGGTCGAAGACGACTTCCTTGACGCCGGCCGCGATCGCCCGCTGGGCGATCAGCTTGCCGACCTCGGCCGCCGCCGACTTGTCGGCGCCGGTCTTGATCTTACCCTTGACGTCTTCGTCGAGCGACGACGCCGAGGCCAGGGTCGCGCCCTTACGGTCGTCGATGACCTGGGCATAGATGTGCTTGCCCGAGCGGAAGACGCTGAGGCGCGGGCGAACGCCACCGGCTTTGCGCAGGGCGTAGCGCGTGCGCCGTTGGCGACGGGCGAAAAGGGCATTGCGGTCGGACATGGTGCTTTCGCCTCTACTTCTTCTTGCCTTCCTTGCGGCGGATCTTCTCGGTCGAATACTTGATGCCCTTGCCCTTGTAGGGCTCGGGCGGACGCAGGCTGCGGATTTCCGCCGCAAGCTGGCCGACCTTCTGGCGATCCGCGCCGGTGATCTCGACTTCAGTGGGCTTCACGGCCTTGATCTGGATGCCGGCCGGGATCGGAACCTCGACGTCGTGGCTGTAGCCGAGCTGCAGCTTCAGCACCTTGGCGTCCGCCTGGGCGCGGTAGCCGACGCCGTTGATCTCGAGGTTGACGGTGAAGCCGTCCGACACACCGCGAACCACGTTGCTCGCGAGGTTGCGCGCCGTGCCCCACTGCATGCGGGCGCGGCGGCTCTCGGTACGCGGCTTGAAGAGCAGCTTGTCGCCGTCCTTGGTGATCTCGACGTCGTCATGCACCATGAGCTGGAGCTCGCCGCGCTTGCCCTTGGCCTTGAGATGCTGGCCCTTGAGGTCGATGGTGACCCCGGCCGGAATCGGAACCGGATTTTTGCCGACGCGCGACATGGTCAGAACACCCTGCAGATGACTTCGCCGCCGACATTGGCGGCACGCGCCTCGGCGTCGGACATGACGCCGCGCGGCGTGGACAGGATCGAGATGCCGAGCCCGTTGAAATGGCGCGGCAGCTCGCGGATCTTCGAGTAGACGCGGCGGCCCGGGGTGGAGACGCGCTTGATCTCCTTGATGACCGGACGGCCGTTGTCGTACTTCAGCTCGACGCGAAGCTCCTTCACGCCCGGCCGCAGCTCTTCCTCGAACCAGCCGCGGATATAGCCTTCGCGCTGGAGCACATCGAGAACGTTCGACCGCAGGCGCGAGGCCGGCACGGTCACGCTCTCTAGGCGTGCCGACTGGCCGTTGCGGATGCGGGTCAGCAAATCGCCGACGGGATCTGTCATCATGGTCTACGGTCCCCCGTTACCAGCTCGACTTCACGACGCCGGGCAGAGCGCCCGACGAGGCGAGCTCTCGCAAAGCAAGGCGCGAAAGCTTGAACTTGCGATAGACGGCTCGCGGACGGCCCGTGAGCTCGCAGCGATTGCGAATGCGCGTCGGCGAAGAGTTGCGCGGCAGCTTGGCAAGCTTGAGCCGCGCGTCGAAGCGCTCTTCCGGCGTCAGCTTGTTGTCGACCGCCATCGCCTTCAGCTTGCTGCGCTTGCCGGCGTATTGCTTCGCCATCTTGATGCGCCGATTGTTCTTTTCGACTGAACTCGTCTTGGCCATGTGTTTCTCCGGCCTCAGTTCACGAACGGGAAGTCGAAAGCACGGAGAAGCGCCCTGGCTTCCGCGTCCGTCTTCGCTGTCGTGCAGATGATGATGTCCATGCCGCGCACCTGGTCGACCTTGTCGTAGTCGATCTCGGGGAACACGATCTGCTCCTTCAGGCCCATGGCGTAGTTGCCATTGCCGTCGAACGACTTGCCGTTCAGCCCGCGGAAGTCGCGGACGCGCGGCAGCGCGATGTTGATCAGGCGATCGATGAACTCGTACATGCGGTCGCGGCGCAGCGTGACCTTGGCGCCGATCGCCATGCCCTCGCGCAGCTTGTAGGTCGCGATCGACTTGCGCGACTTGGTGATGACCGGTTTCTGGCCGGTGATCGCCGTCAGGTCGGCAACGGCGCCATCGACGGCCTTGCGGTCGTTGACCGCCTCGCCGACGCCCATGTTGATCACGATCTTGTCGAGTTTCGGCACCTCGAAGGCGTTCTTGTAGGAGAACTCCTTGGTGAGCGCCTCTCGCACGGTCTTGGCGTAGTGTTCTTGCAGTCGCGCGGGCATGGCCCGTTCTCCTAGCGGTCGATTGTTTCGCCGGAGGCGCGCGCAAAGCGCACTTTCCGGCCGTCTTCGAGGAACTTGAAGCCGACCTTGGTCGGCTTGTCGGACTTGGGATCCAGCAAGGCCACGTTGGAGACGTGGATCGCGGCCTCGCGTTCGATGATTCCGCCGGTTTCGGTCCGGCCCGGCTTGGTGTGGCGCTTGATGACGTTCACGCCGGCAACGACCACGCGCTGCTCGGTCGGCAGCACGCGCAGCACGTCGCCCACCTTGCCCTTGCTGCGCCCGGCGATGACTTTCACCCGGTCGCCCTTTCTGATCTTGAGCTTGTTGGCCATGGTTTCTACAGGACCTCCGGCGCAAGCGAGATGATCTTCATGAACTTCTTGGCGCGCAGCTCGCGCGTCACCGGTCCGAAGATGCGGGTGCCGATCGGCTCGTCCTGCTTGCTGATCAGGACCGCGGCGTTGCGGTCGAAGCGGATGGCGCTGCCGTCGGGACGGCGCAGCGCGAACGACGTGCGCACGACGACGGCGCGATGGACCTCGCCCTTCTTGACGCGGCCGCGCGGAATCGCCTCCTTGATGGAGACGACGATGACATCGCCGACACTGGCATACTTGCGGCGCGAGCCGCCCAGCACCTTGATGCACTGAACCCGACGGGCGCCCGAATTGTCGGCGACCTCGAGATTGGTTCGCATCTGGATCATGACTGTTGCTCCGTTCCGCTAGGCCTTGGCGCCCTCGACCAGAACTTCCCAGCTCTTGGTCTTGGACAGCGGACGGCACTCGCGGATGCGCACGTTCTCGCCGACCTTGCCCTTGAAGGCGTTGGTCTCGTCGTGCGCGTGATACTTCTTCGACCTACGGATGAACTTCTTGTAGATCGGATGCTGAACGCGCCGTTCGACCTTGACGACGATGGTCTTGTCCATCTTGTCGCTGACGACGACGCCTTCCAGAACTCGCTTCGGCATATCTTGCTCCTTACCCGGCGGCCTTCTCGCCCAGCACCGTCTTGATGCGGGCGATGTCGCGGCGCACCTGGCGCGCGCGGGCGGTCTTCTGCAGCTGGCCACCGGCCTTCTGGAATCGCAGGTTGAATGCTTCCTTGCGCAGGTTGCCCAGCTCCTCCTTGAGCTGGTCGATGGTCCGCGGACGCAGATCGCTGGCCTTCATGGCTTACTCCCTCAACCCTCGGCGCCGACGCGGGCAACGAAGCGCGTCTTGATCGGCAGCTTGGCGGC
>Ga0137418_10004630_pt1 | contig 12622 bp, 13 predicted proteins | sample CZODoug3_1_2_16f_FD_122242 | JGI IMG/M metagenome (GOLD analysis project Ga0137418, IMG submission 122242) | Vadose zone soil fungal communities from Angelo Coast Range Reserve, California, USA - CZODoug3_1_2_16fungal (Hybrid Assembly) | ecosystem: Environmental > Terrestrial > Soil > Vadose... | reverse complement strand
GAAGTGAGCTTGTTCGGCGGTGATGTTGGACATTTCGATCTCCTTTTTATGTCGGGGTTTTGTAAGTACAAACCCCGAGCCCCGGTTTTCTATCGGGGTTTTGTAAGTACGTCCTCTGTATCTCAGGGTCTGCAAGTACGGCCCCTGAAACCCGGAGCCCCGGTAGCGGTGGTTTGTATCGCGTTTAGCATACTCCGAATCCGTGAATCATACAGTTACGGGAATGCGAAGGGCATCGGAGATGGGCTGATCGGAGTCAGGGGGATGGGCAGTGCGGTCGGGGCGGGGGAAGCCGGTCAAGTCAAACTGAAACTGGCTGGGGTCGTCCTTGGCGGCACGAACTTCTTCGGCGCGCTGGAGGCGGAGCGCGTTGACGAGGGAGTTGGCCATGTAGGTGAGGACCGCGGCGCGATGAGTGCTGATGCGGTTGTGGCAAGCGAGGGTGATGAGTTTGGCGATGAAGGAGCCGACCTGATGGATTTCAGTGATATCGCCGAGTTCGGAAGCGAGTTCGGCGAGAGGGTCGGGGGGTGGGGCGGTTGTGGTGCGATTGCGGAGATGGGTGGTGCAGACGAGAGAGCCAGAGCTGGCTACTGGCTGGCGGCATTCCCGGCCGGTCTTATAGATGTGAGTGCAGAGCGAGAGGGAATCAACGATTTGAGTTGCGTGGTGAGTGCGTTCCATTTTGGGACTCCAGTAGGTGAGGTAGGGGGCTACCCCCGGGTGTTTTTCGGAAGTGTTTGGAAATGCAGGAGTAATTTTGGCAAGAGCCAAAAAGCGCAGAATGATTTAAACATGGGGAAAGAAAACAAAGGATTTAGCGCAGAAGGTTCAACAAAAAAACGAAAGAAGAGTGAAGTGGAAGAAAATGCGGGGTTTAGGGGAAAGCGAGCAGTGGATAGGGATGTAGTGAGTGTCCGTGAGAGCGCTTGCCGGATACTCATAGTATATATTGGCACAAGCGTAAACGAAAGTCAAGAAAAATCGGAGGCTTTTTGCTGCTGGAAGCCCTTTGAGTGAGGTTGACTCTAAACCCGCACCCTTGAAACCGAAGGGTGCGGCACCCGGCGATTTATTTCATTGCGTCGATGTTCATACCCCTTGGTTATGGGGAGGTCGAATTGATTCCCCATGACAGTGTCTGGCACCCGATTGTTGGTTGGTGTTGCTTTGCCGTTCCAACTTTTGTCGCTAGTCACATAATGTGGAAGCGCCTTGCAAAGATAGCGATCCGCAAGCTTTACAGGATCGTCGCAATAACTATGATTGCCTCGGGATTCCTAGGTATTGCTGGGTTAGCGATCAATTCCTTTTTGGCTAAGCAGCAAGAAAGTGAGCAAGAAGAAATCTCTAGAAATCTTACTGCGCACGTTCTGCCGCCTTTGACAGAGAATGCAATGGAATCTGTGTTCTCGCTGGCGAATGGCAGTGGAAAGACGGCAATAAGCTCGGGAATGCTCTACTGTGGAATAAATCAGATTTTGGGAGATAAAGACGGCGTTCCTGTAAGTATAGGCAAGCTCAGTAGTACGGCCGTCCCTAACGCATCGGGATTAATTCCAGGAGATTCACGGTCTGAGCCTTGTCTAATGATTTGGAGTACGCTCGTCAAGAGAACTCAATGTGTCGACATGAAGCTCTGGATGAGGTATTCGATAGAGCCGCAGCCATCGGTCACAAGGGAGAAGTGGTTTAGATTGGTGGGCTATCAATCCAGGGGAGGAGCCTTCAATTGGTATCCTGAGCCAGTCGACTCGCAGATGGATTATTGTGACTACTTTAAGCGGCAGATTGCGCCGCCAATATGAGGGCGGGCCTCGCGGCGTTTTAAAGGCTGGAGCATGCGTGGGATGAAATGAGCCTGCAGCCAACGAGAAAATGGAAATTAGAAACTGGAAATAAGCCCCTCCTTTGGCACGTTGGGCAGCGGCGAGGCCTGCCGCGATCCAGTCAACCCCATGCCTCCAAAATCGAGCCACAGGGTTGACTGGACCGCAGCAAACCTCGCCTTGATTAGGTGAGTTAACCCCAGGCCCGGAAAATCGAATCACGGTGTTGAGTCGATTTTTGTGGCGGGCTCCAAGTAGAGCCCGCACCCGGGGACACCTAGCAGAAGGGAAACAGCAAGAGAGATTCCTCGACTGCGCAGGCCGACGCGTTCGCAGGAAGCGAACGCGAGGAAAGGAGTCGGTCTGCTCCGCTCGGAATGACAAGGTGTGGGTGGGACTGCTGCGGCACGGCTGAAAGCCGTGCCCGGACAGATCTGAAAACCCGGCACTACACAAGCAAAAGCAAAACTAGCGGGTTTAGACGGTTGCGGGAGCGGCCGGGCCCACGAATAGATAGCCGACGCCCTTGCAGTTTGGGCATTCTTTGTTGCGGTAATATCCGGTGGCTTGGCAGTGCGGGCACTCGGCCCAGTCAAACGATTTGGCAGCCGTGGCGATAACGCCATTGCAGCGTTGTTCGCCTATGGTGGCGCAACAGCGGCCGTTGGCAACCCTCAGGTTGTAACCCGCGCGGCCACACTCAGTACAGCAGGTAACAGGTAGTTCTCGCTTCATGGGTTAATGATACGCGCTTGCGGAAGGATGCGCCTGTGGTATTCGCGACGCGGCAAAGATATTGAGTTACAGCGATATTGGGTTACAGCGCCAACCGGGAGGTTGGCGTTCCCGGGGTTCGTCAGCACAATTCAGGCGGCATGCTGGCCCGGTGAGAGGTTTGGCGAAGGGGTATGTTACGTGAAGCTACCTGTACTCGTACTATTTACGGTACCAGTACAAGCGGAGTGGACGGACGAAAACGAAAAATTTAGGATGAAGCTCGTCGCGCCTCGTACGCGTCCATGTAAGCAGTCCCCTAAAACGATTTAAACCTGTAGGTCAGCTACTTCGAGCTAGAAAAGGAATTATGACTGAACAAGAATTCATGCTGAGCGATGCTGTGTCCAGAGCGGTGCTGGTATCGGCGCCGGAAGGAATTTTGGTGGTGAATCGGGCCGGAAAGATTGTGCTGGTGAATGGAAAGACGGCAGAGCTGTTGCAGTATAGGCCGGACGAGATGCTGGGAATGGATTTTGAAGCGGTGTTGCCGGAATTTTTCCGGCACGAGCACGAACGGCAGATCGCTGGTTACGCCGAAGGTATAGAAGCAAAGGCGAGTCGAGGGGAGTTGGAGCTGATAGCACGGTGCAAAGATGGAAAAGAAGTGTTGATTGAAATGAGCGTGTGTTCGGTGAATGACGATGGCAGGCCGTTGGTGTGTTGTGTACTGCGCGAAGCTCCGGTTACGAGGCAGACCGAGCTGGACCGGAATCGAGCGGCGAAGCACTTCCGGTGGATGGTGGAGAATAGCCACGACGTTCTATGCATCCGCGGCGCGGATGGCAAGGTGCGGTATGCCAGCCCGTCGATTGAGCGGGTGATGGGGTACAAGCAAGAAGAGGTGATTGGCGCCACGGGATTGGAGTTGGTGCATCCCGAAGACCGAGCCACCGTGGAAAATGCCATGAACGAATTCTGGAAGCAGCCCGGCGGGCGTGGCTCGATTCAATACCGCGCGCGGCATGCGAATGGTTCGTGGGTGTCGTTGGAAGTGGTGGCTTACAATTTGCTGGACGACCCGGAGGTTCAAGGAGTGGTGCTGAACGGGCGGGACATCAGCAAGCGCAAAGAGGAAGAAGAGCTGTTAGAAGAGGCGATTCTGGGATTGCAGGAGGCTGCAGCGGACACGACGGCCTTGAGTGGAATGCTGTTGGTGTGTGCTTCGTGCAAGAACATCAAGAATGAAGTCGGGATTTGGGAACGGATCGAGGAGTTCATCCGGAGCCGGACGCAGGTGGAATTTTCGCACGGGATTTGCTCGGAATGCGCGAAGTATTGGTATGGAGATTATATCAAGAAGTAGTAATGCTTGCTGGACGGAACCGAGCGGAGTTGGCGGGAAGAAGATCCTTAGACCGTGGCGCTTCTGCCAAGAACCCAGGTGAGGGCTTCAGCGTGGTCGCGGAAAACGCGAATGCCGGTTTCGCCGAGGCTTTCGCGAAACATTTCAAACATCCGGGATAGTCCGAAGACGACGTCGCTGCTGACCACGATCGCGCGGCGAGCGTTGGGCAGGAAAAGGGAGCGTTGGGCGAGCCGGCGCAAATCGTTTGGGGTGAGCTCTACGTCGGTGACTTGAGTTAAATCGTACAACTGAGAGTAATCGGCGGAGAAGTCGGGATCGCCGGCAAGGCTGTCCTGGTGCGCCAGCAGATCAGGCATGGTCAAGAGGCCGGAGCCCTCGCTCAAGACGAGCCGGCGTGCTTGATCAATTTTGTAGGAAGTGGGCATGGGCGGATTTTCTTCGCTGGGTCAAGACGAGCATTTTCGAAGCGAAAATTGCATTGAACACAAGTATACACTGGGCGTTGGTTTTTGAGTTGCCGGGCGATACTTAGCGAACGTCCGGGTCGGGCGAAAATTGTTGTGGAGCTCAAGATTTTGACGAGTAGCACCAGGTGGCGATGGCCATTAGGAAAAAGAGCCCGGCGCCGTGGAAGAAGCTCAAGTAGGAGATGACGATTCCGCCGGCAGCCCCGATCCTGGGAGGCGTCAGGTAAAACGCCATCATGATGCGAGAAATCAACGCAAGGACAGTGCAGAGCACACCCAGCCAGTAGCTGACCGCGAGGATTCGTTTTTGCATAGAAGTCTCCCTTAAGCAAGATTTGTTGACGTTCGGCCCAGAGTTGGGCGTACGCTACTCCGGCGGGGAGATCAGAGTCAAGCGGGGAAGTAGGGGAAGGGGCAGCGAATGGCGCATGAGATGGCGGGGAGCGGTGCGGTGAAGACCACGATAGCACCGTGGTTGTCGGTTCGGGGGAGCAAGAAAGCGGTGGAGTTTTACAAAGCTGGGTTTGGGGCGACGGAGACGTTTCGGATTGAAACTCCGGATGAAAGCGTGGTGGCGAGGCTTTCGGTGGAAGGGGCGGAATTTTGGGTGGGGGATGAATCTCCGGAGCACAAGAATTTTAGTCCGGAAAGTTTGGGAGGCGGAACGGTGAGGATGGTGCTCACAGTGCTGGATCCGGATGCGATGTTTGCGCGGGCCGTGAAGGCAGGAGCGACGGTGGTGCATGAGGTAGGAGAGCAGCACGGGTGGCGAGTGGGGAGGGTGGTGGATCCGTACGGGCATCATTGGGAGATTGGGAGAGAGGTGTGAGGCGAGCGTGTGGATAGTTGAACTAGGAAGCGGATTCGGGAGTCGGTTGGGGCGAAGTGGCGGCAAGGGCGGGCTTGGCGGTTTGCCGAGGCGAGCTGAGGTTGTGGTGCTGAACTTTTTTTGCCAGGCGGCGGCCGAAGTCGATGGCGGGAATTTCGATAAAGCGGTGCGTGAACATGGCCAGAGCAACGGCCAGCGGCCCGAGCAGCAGCATGATGGTTGGCCCTGGCGCGTAGGTGAGGATTCCGAAGCCAACGTAGAGCACGATGCCGTGGAGTAGGTAGATGCCGTAGCTGATTTCGCCGAGAACGATGCTGGCGGGGAGCGAGAGCAGTTTGAAATAAGAGTTGCCGGCGACGACTGGAGCGAAAAAAATTCCGAGAAGCAAGGGAGGGAGCACGGCGAAGGCTGTTGGGCAGAAGACGAATTCACAGACCAAAGCGGTGAGTCCAATGAGGGCGGCCCAGGGCGAACGAAGCGCTGCGGCAATTTTATCGAATTTGACTGCTTCGGCGACGATCATGCCGACCACGAAGAGAACGTAATAGCGCGGCCCGATATAGTGGCGGTAGATGAGCCACTCAAAATAGAAGAAGACGCACAGAAGAGCGATGATGGGGCGGACGCGAATGCGGATGAAGGACATCAGGCGGGACAGTCCTGGCAGCAAGATATAGAAGCCCCATTCGTAGACCAGGCTCCAGGTGACGCCGGCGATGATGCGTTCAGTGTGGGCATGGCCGAAAAGATTGGGAAGGCTGTAAAACGAAAGCCACTGTGCCAGGCAGATGATGATGGCCGAAGGCGGGCTGACCAGCTGAAATTCGTTTTGATAGAGGACGACGAGGACAACTGCCGCGGTAGCGAACCACATTAAGGGCGTGAGGCGGCAGATTCGGGAGATGAAGTGGCCGATCCATTCACCATCGGAGAGACGGCGCATGATTTTTGGGTAAAAGAGAACCCCGGTAATCATGAAGAAGACCGCGACGCTGGCTTGACCAGCGTTGGCGTGAACGTTGCCGTGGGGAGCGTTCCAGCTCTTGCCGTGAAGGACGTATAGCCAAATGATGCAATGGTGGAAGAAAACGGTGAGCGCGAGATAGCCGCGAAGCCCGTCAATGCAGCCGACGCGGCGGGCGGCCTCTGGGATTTTGAACCAGCCCACTCGATAGACGGCGTGGCCCAGAAGTATGCAGGACAGGACGGTGCCGCCGATGAGGAAAGCGATCCACATAATGGGCTCTCAATGCCTATTCTATGGCCTAAGGAACGGCGTGGACGCGGAATCGCGAGTGAGGGCACGGATGAAGTACTGGCCGAGGGAGCAGGCCAGGGATGAGATGAAAGGAGCGCTGATGGGTCAAAAAAAAACTGAACCGGAATTCATGCCGCGCAGGCGTAATCGGAGTGCAGGCGATTAGGAGGCCGCGTAAGGGATTAGCGGTATGGGCGGGCGCCCGGTAAGACGGTACAAGTGAAGGGAACGGTGCAATTTGCGCGGGACCTAATGCGAGGACCGGCAAACAGGCCGTCCGCAACCTTCAGGCAAAACAAGGGTTTGAAGGGATGTGGGCGGAGGGAGTTGACCATGCGTATGGCAAAGGCAATGCGAGGATTGGTGGTGATGATTGCGCTGGCTGGAATGCTGGCGCTGTCTGGGGCCGCGAACGCACAAGTGGCCATCGGAATTTCGGTGGGTTTTGCGCCGCCGGAAATACCGGTATACGAACAGCCGATTTGCCCGGGAGAAGGATACCTCTGGACGCCGGGATATTGGGCGTGGGACGACGACGATGGGGACTACTACTGGGTTCCGGGAACGTGGGTGCTGGCACCGGAGCCGGGCTATTTGTGGACGCCGGGTTATTGGGGATGGGGCGGCAGCGGGTTCTTTTTCCACGAAGGGTATTGGGGGCCAGTGATCGGATTTTATGGCGGGATCAACTACGGCTTCGGATACTTCGGCCGCGGATATGATGGCGGACGTTGGGAACGCGGACATTTTTTCTATAACACCACAGTGAACCGCGTCAACGTGACGGAAATTCATAACGTCTATAACACACGGGTCGATGTGAGGAATGAAACGCGGGTGAGTTACAACGGCGGGAATGGCGGAATCAACGTGCGGGCGAGTTCTCGGGAAGAAGCAGCGGCACGCGAAAGACATATCGGCGCGGTGGGCGCGCAACATGAGCATGTACAGGCGGCGCGGGGGAATCGTGAGTTGCGAGCTTCGGAAAACCACGGCAGGCCGCCGATTGCGGCAACTTCGCGGCCAGGAGCGTTTAGCGGCGGAGGAGTGGTAGCGGCACGGTCAGGTGGAAACTACAACCCACCACCGAATCGCGGTGGCGGCAACGCGAATCGCAACGATCGGTCACCGAACGCTGGCGGTCGACCGGAGAACAATGCTTCGCGGACGGATCGGCCACCAAATGCAGGCGGGCGCGCGGAGAGCAATAATTCGCGCCCGGATCGGCCACCAGTTCACGCGAGTGACGTGCCGACTTACTTCAGAACTGACCGGCCACCGAGCACCGGAAATCCGAAAGTGGACCAGAAATATCAGCAGCAGCAGGACAAAATGTACGCTAAGCAGCAACAAGAGCACCAAAAGTTGCAGCAGAAGCAGGATCAGGAACATCAGCGAGCCACGCAACAAAGAGCTAATGACGCGCGGCAACAGCAAATGGAGCAGAGACACCAACAGCAGACACAGCAACTGGAACAGCGCCATCAACAACAGCAGCAGAAGATCGAGCAGCGCCAGCAACCTCGGCAGCAGGCGCCGCCGCGGCAGAGCGAGTCGAAACCGCGTAAGCCGTAAGAGGCGAGCAGTGCGCGGAATGCGGATGGAGAGTGGCCGGGCGAGAGTCCGGCCACTTTTTTGTGGGCGGCAGCAGGGTTGGAATGTGCGGGACTTGATGATGAAGGGAAAGTGAAACCATTGGCGATTGACACGTTGGGGAAGGGACAATAAAGTCGAAGGGATGGCTACCAGTGTTTCCAAAATACAGATTGGGCAGTTGTGGAAGAAAGACGGGACGAACGATACGTACCTGGTGACCAGAGTGTATGCGGAGGCATTCAGTATCGTGGCGACGCTGAGAAAATCTGGATCGGAGACTGAAGCATTGGTGCGGGTGAAGGTGGAGCGCACGGCGGAAGGGCAGACGATGACTGGGTTTTCGCCGGCGCAGGAGGATGAGCGGTTTTAGGGGAGAGGGATTCGGGATTCTGGATTAGGGAATTGCGGCGCAGTTGTTTGGGGCGGAGACGCCCCGTTTTTTTTGGTGGCAAGGCTTCGGTTGAGACCCTTTCCGCCCGATCGACCAGTAAGAGTCAGTGCTGCGGGGGCGCTGTGGCGGGTGGGGAGCCGGTAAGGCTGCCGTGCATCTCCCCGTGCGGGCTGGCAAGGTATTGATCGAGCTTTTTCTTCTGATCGTCACTGAGAAACTGGCGGATTTGCTGGTCGGCTTTGATGCGCTGGGGCCTGACCTTGGCCAAGCGCTCTTCGTGCGAGAGGCTTTTATTCTGCGCGACCTTTTCGGTTACATCGTGCAAGTTCTTAAGGATGGGTCTGATGGTGGTCTGCTGATCGTCGCTGAGATTGAGCTTCTCGGTCAGTACTTTCAACTGTGCTTCGACCGAGGGCAGAGCTGCGTCGTCCGGGGCCGACACAACTTTGGCGGGCGCGGGGCGGCTGGCCGGAGTCTGTTGCGCGCGCGCGGCCGCCGCAAAAATAAAAATGGTCCCGATCGCAATTAAACGGTAGTGATTCATAGTCATTCTCCTTTTTACCTTGTCGGCTCCCTTTATTCTCTGTATTGCGGTTTCCGGTACTGCTGCGCACGGTGATTTGTCATATGATTCGCACTGTCTGCGGGCTGATGCGGCAAGTCAAGAACAAGTTGGAGTTGCCGAACAAAGGAGCGGTCGATGTCCGGAAAAGAGCGCTTGGCATTGGCAAAGGGACTGAAGGAGCCGCAGGGCCCGAAAGTGCCCGGCCAGCCAGGGAGAAATGGCAAGCAGCAACGCCGGCCGGACCGGCGCGTCCGGCAGACGCGCGGCCGATTGCACGATGCGCTGGTGGCGCTGATGCTGGATAAGCCGGTGGACGAAATTACGGTGCAGGAAGTGCTGGATCGCGCCAGCGTGGGCCGCGCGACGTTTTACTTTCATTACCGCGACAAGGATGACCTATTCCTCAGCGTGCTGGAGGACGGGCTGGAAATGTGGAGCACGGTTCTTAGCACCGAGCAGGAGAAATCCCGCCGGGTGGCGCCGGTGGCGGAATTTTTTGCGCATGTCGGTAGTGCGAGGAAGCTCTATCGCGCGCTGGTTGATTGCGGGCGTATTCAAGCGTTTTTTGATCTGGCGCAGGGCTATTTCGCGCGGGGGATCGCCCGGCGTCTGCAGGAAATAGGCCCAGCGAATTTGGCGCAGCGTGGCCTGGATGCGCTCTCTCATGCGATTGCTGGAAATCTGCTGTCCTTGCTGAAATGGTGGCTGGATCAGGGAGCGAAAGAATCGCCAAAGGCGATGGACGAACTGTTCCACCGGCTGGTATGGAACGGAATGCGGTAGTGAGCGGCCATGGCGAGGCCGCAAGAGAGACGCGCTATTAAGCGAAGATCGTGCTGCGCGCGAGACGGAGCGGTCAAATCGAGCGGACGGGGAGCGCGACGACGTCGTCAATCTGCAGGAGTTCTTTTTGCAGGAAGGGTTCGCCGTATTTGACGCCGATCAGGCTGCCGGCGTGGCGGGCGAGAAGATCCATGCGAGCGTCGAGTTCGTCGATGGCCAGGAAGACGCGGTGCTTGCGTTCGCTTTTGGCGGGGCGAAATTGCGAGCGGTAGGCGAGGATAGCGCGGCGGCGCGTTTCGTATTGTTTGGTGATGTCCACGATAAAGGTTGGCGGCATTCCTTCGAAAGAAGTGCAATAAAGAATTTTGAACGGACGAAAAGGTTCGCCTTCGAGCGGGAGTTGTTTGAGTCCAGCGAGGAAGCAACCTTCGTATCCTAGTGTTGAGGCGTGATAGTGGTCGGGGTGGCGAGCTTCCCAGTAAGGAAGGATTACGGTGCGCGGGCGGAGTTGGCGGATGATTTTCGCCAGGGCGAGCTTGTGTTGGCGCGAGGGCTGAACGTCAGAGTCAGGAACGCCGAGAGTACCGCGCCAGCCGACTTTTAGAATTTTTGCGGCGTGGGCGGATTCTTTGGCGCGAATTTCGGGAGTGCCGCGAGTGCCCATTTCTCCGGCAGTGAGATCGAGGATGCCGGTCTTGTAGCCTTGCGCCGCGGATTTGAGCAGCGTGCCGCCGCAGGTGAGTTCGACGTCGTCGGGATGGGCGGCGATGGCGAGAAGGTCGAGCGTCATGAGGGCCTCTTTCGGATTGCGAAGAGATTGTAAAGGTGACTGGTGGCTGGTGACTAGTGACGGGTGGCGATAAATTATGGAGTGCGGGAGCCGGGCTCCCGCTTTGCGTTTGCGGCGATGGTGCAGCCTGAAAAGCGGCAGCAAGGCTGCCGCACTCCATAGACGTGAGTGCTTAATTGATAGAGCTGTCGGCTGTTGTGCTACCTTGGGGAATCATGAGCGGAAAATTGCAGGGCAAAGTGGCGCTGGTGACTGGCGCGGGGAAGCGGCTGGGGCGGGCGGTGGCGCTGCGTTTGGCGGAAGAGGGCGCGGACGTCGTGGTGCATTATGGCACGTCAGCCACGGAAGCGGCCGAGGTTGTCGGGAAGATTGAGGAGATGGGGCGGCGGGCGGTGGCAATTCAAGCGGATTTGCGGAGCGTGGATGGAATCCGGAAATTGTTTTTGGATGCGGGAAACGAGTTGGGGCGGCTGGATTTGCTGGTGAACAGCGCGGCGAATTTTTTGCCGGGCAGCGTCATTTCGACGACCGAAGACATTTGGGATGCTTCGCTGGACACCAATGTGAAGTCACCGTTTTTTTGTGCGCAGGCGGCGGCACCGATGTTGCGGCGGTCGAAGGGGTCGATTGTTAATTTTGCGGACACTGGCGGGTTGCTGGGCTGGCCGGGATTTATTTCGCATTCGGTGGCCAAGGCCGGAGTGGTCAACTTGACGAAGAGTCTGGCCAAGGCGCTGGCTCCGGAGGTGCGGGTGAATGCGATTGCTCCGGGAACGATTACCATGCCGGGCGATCCGCCGGAGTGGGAAGAAGAGTTTGTGAAGCTGGCGCCGCTGCGGAAGACCGGACAACCGTCGGATATTGCGGATGCGGTGGTGTATTTGGCGACGGCGGAGTTTGTGACCGGACATGTGTTGGTTGTGGACGGGGGAAGAACGAGTTGAGGAATAAAAGCAATGAGGTAACGAAGTAACGAACAGGCTAAGAAAAAAGATAACGCAGAGACGCAGAGTCAACAGAGATTCGCAGAGGAAGAAACAAAGAGAAGGAAAGCGCTAAACAAAGGACTCTGAGGGAAGAGCGCCGACTGCATGGAGATTGCCAATCGTGTCCAGTGAACCTCAGCGGCTAAAGCCGGTCTTCTTTGACGGCGCGAATGGCACGACTAAAGTCGTGCCCTCACGAAAAATGTTTGGCGCTGGATCAACCTGTGGGAATCGCGGAATGGAAAATCGATAGTACTAATGCGCGGACGGGCGCGGCAGTGTATTCTATTTAGCTTATAGCGTGATAAGGAAGGCGACGATGGCGGCTCAGGACAGGCCTTTTCCGGCGAGGGACGAAGAAAACATGGATAACGAGACGTACGCACAGCCACACCACATCGAGGATGTGGAGATCCAGGAGTGGCTGGAATCGCTGGATTCGGTGCTGGAATCGAGCGGGCCGGAGGTAGCGGCGGAGATTATGGAGCGGTTGCGGCAGCACGCAACGGTGAATGGAATTGATTTGCCGTTTACCGCGAACACGCCTTACGCGAATACCATTCCGGTGCGGCTGGAGCCGCTGTTTCCTGGCGATCAAGAGTTGGAGCGGCGTATCAAGTCGTTGATTAGGTGGAACGCGCTGGCGATGGTGGTACGCGCGAATCGCGAAGAGCACAACATTGGCGGGCACATTTCAACGTATGCGTCGGCGGCGACGCTGTACGAAGTGGGCTTCAATCATTTTTTCCGTGCGCGGACGCCGGAGTTTGAAGGCGACACGGTTTATTTCCAGGGACATGCGGCGCCGGGAATTTATGCGCGGGCGTTCATGGAAGGAAGACTCTCGACGCAGCAGCTGGAGAATTTCCGGCGGGAGCTGAAGCCGGGCGGGGGATTGTCATCGTATCCACATCCGTGGCTGATGCCGGACTTCTGGGAATTTCCGACGGTATCTATGGGATTGGGCCCGTTGATGTCGATTTATCAGGCGCGATTTAATCGCTATCTGGAAAATCGCGGATTGAAGACGCCGACGGATGCCAAG
>Ga0137418_10004629_pt1 | contig 12623 bp, 15 predicted proteins | sample CZODoug3_1_2_16f_FD_122242 | JGI IMG/M metagenome (GOLD analysis project Ga0137418, IMG submission 122242) | Vadose zone soil fungal communities from Angelo Coast Range Reserve, California, USA - CZODoug3_1_2_16fungal (Hybrid Assembly) | ecosystem: Environmental > Terrestrial > Soil > Vadose... | reverse complement strand
GAATCTCGCGCCTGCCACGGGGTGCTTAGCTCAGCTGGTAGAGCGTCGCCCTTACAAGGCGAATGTCGGCGGTTCGAGCCCGTCAGCACCCACCAGTTCCCATCGATCAGTCGCACACCCGCAGACCGGCAAGGGTGTATGGAAAATTTTTGGGGGGAACCACCCATTGACCGGTGGGGAAGCCGGGCATAGGGTGCCGCGCGAACCGAGACTGATCGGGAATATACGGCCCTCGCCCATCCACAACGCCCAAAGAATCTGGCGTCGGGTCTCAGTCACCAGAAGTCGTTGGGCGAGTCATCGCTCTGGAAATCCCTATTCCTATCCTTGGGGGGAGAAACGATGAAACGCATGTCCAGGCAATCGACGCGCCCTGCGATTTCCTGCCGCGCGGCGCTGCTGCCAATGTTGATCGCGGGTCTCCTGGGTACGGAGGCGGCTTCGGCCCAGACCATGCAGCAGCGACTGCATGCAGTCTCGGCCCACATGGCGCAGCTCCAGAGCTTCGCCGCCAAACTGTCCTCGTCCCAGAAAGGTAAGCTCTCGAGCGGCGCTCAGCACTTGCTCCATGCTGCGGACCATTGGGACGAGATGGCCGCACCGATCACTCGGAGCGCCGCGACACTGAACTCTCCGCTGCCAGGACGAGCCTTCATCCCGTCAGGGCCGCTGCCTTTCGGGGAAGTCTCGGACCCTGGCACGGACCTGGTGAGCCGGGTGGCAGGGTTCACACAGAGTGAGACCTCCACTGCGTGGTGCGGATCCAACGTGCTGGTCGCCTATAACGATAGTGGTAGCTTTCTCGAGACCTTCCCTCTTCCGAGGGGCCTATCGTTCAACGGCTACTCGTTGTCCACCGACGGCGGACGCTCGTTCACCGACCAGGGGTTCCTGAACGCTCCTGGCTTTTTCGACTTTCTCGGCGGCGACCCGGTCACTGTATGTACCGACTCGAACACTTTTTACCAGTCATCCATCTTTCAGACTGTGAACCAGACTCCCGCCGTGACGACGTTTCTGACGGGTGTCTCGGTCTCCAAGTCGACCGACGGCGGACGAACCTTTGCAGATCCCGTTGCAGTGATACTCAAGGACCTCGCGCTCCACTTCATCGACAAGCCCTGGATGGCGGTCGATCCCTCACACCCGAACAGGCTCTACGTGACCTACACCGACTTCGACGCTACGGGTCTCATCCTCCCGCCCATCCCCAGTGCGATCTGCCCCGGAAACTTGCGACTCGGGATTGAACTGGTCGCGTCCACGGACGGAGGGATTACGTGGAGCAGCCCGAGAGTCATCGATGCCGGGTGCTACCCCAACTTGGACCAGGGTTCGAACGTGGCGGTGGACGGTACAGGGAACGTCTTCGTGGCGTGGGAGCAATTCCCGGCGGCCATCCCGACCAACGAGCTCGACATCGTCAAGTCGAGCGATGGCGGGGCCACCTTCTCGCCCAAGGTCGCGGTGGCCATCGTGACGCCGGTCGGCCATAGTTTCTTCGGCCTGCTCCAGGGTGGTTTCAGCAACAACGAGTTCCCCAGTCTGGCGATCGACCGCTCGAGCCGGCCGAGTAATGGAACGCTCTATATCGCCTGGAATGACGGCCGGTTGGGCGTAACCCCTGATTCCTACCCCCCGGGCTTTGTGGGCATCACCTACAACTTCGGCGACGCATTCGTCACTCGCTCGAGCAATGGAGGCGCGACCTGGGCAGCGGCCGTCAAGGTGAATGACAACACAGGCGCAACGGGCTCACCGGCAGACCATTATCTTCCCGGGATCGCCGTAGACAGCACAGGCCGAGTGGGCGTTTGCTTCTATGATCGGCGCCACGACACGGGGAACTTCCTCATCGATCGCGAATGTGCGAGTTCGCGAGACGGCGGCCAGACCTGGGTCAACCAGCGGGTCACGGAGAGCAGCTTTTCCGCCAGCATCGCGGCGGATCTGCTGATCAATCCCGTGTACATGGGCGACTACGACGGCGTGACCGCTGACTCCACCGCTCGCTCGGAGGGATTCTTCGGGGCTTACGGGAGCAACGCCCGCGGCAACCCGGACGTGGTGAGCGCACGGTTTGGAGACTGATTCGATTGCGGGTTAAGTCGCTGTCAACCGGGCGGGCCGCCAGGTAGGCGGCCCGCCCGAATCAGCGGAAGCGCGAGCCGTCGTACTGCCACCCAATGGCGGCCCTGGGCCGCGACCCAGCACTGATCGCGACCGCTCATTACGATTCATACAAGACGCAGACCGCGCGAAATCAGCTCGAAGACTGCGTTCCGCATATTCATCCTGCCTTCGACGCTGAGCAGCCGAGCAGCCCGCCGGGCAGCGCGATCTTGCGGGCACAGGACGCTGGGGCTGGAGGGATAGGCCGTGAAGCCGCACGAAGCTGGAGGGTCGACTCGTCTCAGGCCCGGTGATCGTTGTGGGCGATGGACAGCGAGAGCTTTGGGGACCGGGGTCGCAACTCTCATGCTGCCGCTCTGCGCGCACGCCGACACTTTCTCGAGGGCCTACTACGACGCCCGCACGGACCAACTCGTCGTCTCGATGATATATAGCGGTACCAATCCGAAACATACCTTCACCCTGCAGTGGGGGCAGTGCCAGAACGTGAACGGCAGCAAGCTGCCCGAGCTGGACGCACCCGGTCAACGACCGCGTTAGGAGCGGCCACAGTTCTTTGCGCACTGTGATCTGGCCCAAGAACGTGCGCGGATAGTCGCGCGTCGCCGCACGGTCTGTGCTCCCTTTGTGCTCCGGTATGGCCTTGTGAGGCCCGTTTGGAGCCGGTATCTGCGGCCTAAGTTGTTGATATTACTTTCGTCGCTTCCCCTTACAAGGCGAATGTCGGCGGTTCGATCCCGTCAGCACCCACCAAACCCGTTCCACCACCTTCCTCGAACGCACCTGAAGTTCGCGAGGGAGTTTTGCGGGAGTAGTCCCAAGCACCCCAGCACGCGCGCCTTTTGAGCTGGCCCTCGAGCGCCCACACGACTGCGACGGGGACGGGCGGGGAGGGAGGCGGCGACCCGCAGCAAGGTCGTGGAGGAGGCCCTGCTCGGGCTCAGGATGCGGTTGGCCGCCTGGATCAAATACCCTACCTCGGCGGCGCGGTACTGAGTGGTGATCTCTTGACGCTTGTGGCCGAGAAGGTCCTGGCGATCTTCCAGACCGACTCCCGCCGCCCGTAAGCGCCGCCCGAAGGTGTGACGCAGATCGTGCACGCGGATGCGCCGGAAACCCTCCGGCGAATCCGCTCCAAATCGCTCACGATACTTCTGCGCTGCGCGTACCCGAGCGCTGCGCCAGCTCGCGGCGATCACGTGCTTCAGGCAGCGGCGCGAATGGCCACGCTGGGTGGTGAACACATATCGTCGATGTTGACCGCGGAGTTCCTCCAAGAACCAAGCCTCCGCTGCCAGCCTAAGGATCGGGCGCGCGATGCCGATTTTCCGTTGCGAGTGATGATCGTGAGATCCTGTCGAGCGTTGCGGTACGCGTTGAAGGAATCATTGCTGATTTGATCGAGCCACAGGTCGCCGATGTAGGGCTCCAAGTCCTTCAGTGCCGCGGCATCCCGGCGGATCGTGCTCTTGCGCGCGAAATCGTTGAGGTACTGGCGGCCGCTTCATGAAACTTACGTCGCGGTCTTACACCGTAGATCGCGATGTCACGCAGGTCGCGTATCCGATGCAGAAGATTCGCTCAGCAAGGGGACGGCTGCGGGGTCGAATCCGGCCGCATGACCGCGGAACCAAATGGGCACAAGATCCCGGGTCCAGGCTCGGTTGAGTGCTTTAAAAAGCACGTTATTCGACTCAGGATGTCTTTTAAAGCATGAATCAGTTGCGGGCCAGCTCCTGCTGTGGCATGCTTTAAAAAGCACCTTATCAAGGTTAACGTTCCTTTTAAAGCATGTCAAAGCGCAACACCCTCCAAGCCGCGCCTCCCTTTGCCATCGAGCAGAGCCTGAAAAAGCTCGGAGAGCGTCTGCGCATTGCTCGCCTGCGCCGCAATCTGACTCTCGCCGCCGCCGCGGCGAAAATCGGCACCGGGTTGCGAGCAGTTCGTGACGCGGAGGATGGCCGAGCGAGCGCGAGCATCGGCACCTATTGGGCGCTCTTATGGGCCTATGACCTGATGAGGCCCGCCGATGATCTCGCGGATCCCGCAAAGGATGTCGAGGGCCGCGCGCTTGAGACAAAGCGCGAACGCGCGAGCGGTAGTGGAAAAAGGGCGCTCGACAATGACTTCTGAGGTCTTCGTCTACCTGACACTTCCCGGGCAGACCTCTTCCGTCACCGCGGGGCGCTTTGCGCTCGATACCGACCGCCAAGGGAACAGCGTCGGTCGGTTTATCTACGGTCGTCGCTACCTTGAGCGATCGGATGCCGTGCCGATCGATCCGATCGAGCTCAAGCTCGAGGAGCGCACATACGAGACGGGGCGCCTCCACGGGATGTTCGGGGCGCTTCGAGACGCGAGTCCAGATTATTGGGGCCGCCGGGTCATCGAAAAGCATGCCGGGAAAGTCAATCTCACCGAACTTGACTACCTTCTGAACTCACCAGATGACCGAGCTGGTGCGCTCGGCTTCGGCTTGAATGTCGAACCGCCAGCACCGCTTCGCGTGTTCAATCGCACAATGCACTTGTCGCGGCTACAGGAACTCGCCGATCTCATCGTGGCGGATGAGGAGCTACCGGAGAAAACCGCCGCCACCGATCGGGCTGATCTCACGCAGATTCAAGACCTCCTTTTGATCGGCACCGCCATGGGAGGCGCGAGGCCCAAGGCCGTGGTTGAGGACCGGGAGGCCCTCTGGATTGCGAAGTTCAATCGTCGGGATGACAAGTGGAACCAGGCGCGAGTCGAGCACGCGATGCTCACGCTCGCGCGCGAGTGCGGCCTTTCGGTCGCGCAGAGCAGGCTCACTCAGATCGCCGATCGCGATGCGCTGCTCGTCAAGCGCTTCGATCGGGAGCACTCAGACAAGGGCTATCGACGAGCACGAATGCTCAGTGCGCTGACGCTACTACGCGCCGAGGACTCACACCTCGAGCGCGATCGCTGGTCCTACCCAGCACTTGCCGAGGAGCTGCGACGCGTTTGCGCGCAACCGAGGTTCGATGCGCCGGAGCTCTTTCGACGTATGACCTTCAACGCGCTCATTTCAAACCTTGACGATCATCCGCGCAATCACGCCATGATCGCCATGAACCAGGATTGGAAGCTCTCGCCGGCGTACGACCTCACCCCATCGATCGTGGTGAGTCTCGAGCGACGCGATCTTGCGATGATCTCCGGGGACCGGGGCCGCTACGCTCAGGCGCAGAATCTGCTCTCCCAGTGCGAACGTTTTCTCCTCTCGCGCGCTGAGGCAACCCGTATCGTAAGCGACATGGAGGCAACCGTGCGGCAAAGGTGGTACGAGGTGGCCCGCCGAGAGGGCGTAAGCGAGGAGGACTGTCAGCGCATCTCCAGCGCCTTTGTGTACGAGGGCTTTCGGCTGTCCCTCCAGCCGCATGTGTGAGCCCGCAAGCCTTGTCGCGGAGTACACGGATACGGTTGCCGGCACGCAAGTGCGCATGTGGCAGGCACCTCGCGTGCGTAGAGCCGGCAAATTCTCTTAAGGATCGAGGCATCCACCCCCGGTGAGTCAACCGCGCACAGATAGCAGCATCAGGGCGATTTCTTCCTCCATCCGAGCACCTAGCTTTGTGTAGAACCCGCTGGCCTCGACATTCGGTCGAAACAGATCCAGGCGCAGTCCCACACATCCGAGGGCCTGTGCGCGCGAGCGGAGATTGGATACTAAATGGCGTGCGATGCCCATATACCGCGATTGTGGCGCGACATAAAGATCGCCAACCCACAGAACGCGTCGGCCGGTATGAACCTCAAACTGCTTGCAGTAGGTCAGAAAACCAACCGCCAGACCGCGCACTTCCGCGACCAGACACTGCGCCCACGGGTCCGTGGAAAAGAGCTGAGCCTCAAGGTATTCCGCCGACAACTTAGGGTCGGGGTCGCGTACGTGCCTGGCCAGTTCGATGGCCAACGTTATGATCGCTCCAGCGTCCGCGGACGCTGCAGCCCGAATCACGCATTCAGTACCTGCCGTCATGAAGCCTTCGATCTCTCCTGCCGCGAGAGTGTGTACTCACCCCGGATCCCTCAGACGTCGCCCCCAGTCTCCCGCAACCATTTTTGTTGGGAGTGCCCGACAACACTAAGGCCATTCCGTCTTCAATGGCTCAGTTCGTGCCTCAGTACGCAGTGAAACATCATGCCGTTGCGCTTTCCAACGACGCGATGAGTGGGCACCGGACCTTCCCACTGTTGCCGTGACATCGCCCGACAAGGACGGACAGCAGTTTTTCGATCTTACTCAGTTGCGCCATCCGCTCACGCACCACTGCCAGCTTGTGGCCGGCGATCTCCTCGACTTCGCGGCAATGCCGGCCGTCCTCTAGTGCGAGCAGATCGCCCACCTCGTCCAGACCAAAGCCCAACTTCTGCGCTTCCTTAATGAATCGAATTCGTCGCGCATGCGTTTGCGTGTAGCGACGGATGCGACCGGGCGGCTTGTCGGGCTGGTCGAGCAATCGACGTCGCTGATAAAAGCGGATTGTCTCGACGTTGACTCCGGCCTGCTTAGCCAGGGTCCCGATGGTGAGCGGCGCGGTCATATTGACTCCGTACTTAAGTACGGGGATAGAGTATGCCAACCGCTGAAGATCCAAAAGGAGGGGGCCCCGTGTCTGCACCGCAAACCGGCCGCACCGCGCTGATGACCGGCGGTCTCGCCGCGATCCTCGCCTCGACCTGCTGCCTCGGCCCGCTCGTTCTGGTGGCGCTTGGCTTCAGCGGTGCCTGGATCGGGAACCTGACCGCACTCGAGCCCTATCGCCCGATCTTCATTGGCGCGGCGCTGGTGGCGCTGTTCTTTGCCGGACGCCGCGTCTTCCGTCCCGCCGCGGCGTGCAAACCAGGCGAGGTCTGCGCGATTCCGCGGGTGCGTCGAACCTACAAGGTCCTCTTCTGGGTTGTAACAGCGCTGGTGTTGGTCGCGCTCACCTTCCCCTACATCCTTCCCGTCTTCTACTGACTCGGAGTTCCCATGCACAAGCTGCTCGCATCGGTCGTACTCGCCACCCTCGTTGCCGCGCCCGCCTGGGCGGGCTCCCAAACCGTTACTCTGGCGGTCTCCAACATGACTTGTGCCGCCTGCCCGATCACGGTCAAGAAGGCTCTGTCTCGCGTTCCTGGCGTGACCGAAGTCAGCGTCAGTAATGAAGAGAAGCAGGCCACAGTGGTGTTCGATGACACCCAAACCACAGTGGCAGCGCTCACCCGCGCCACCACCGATGCCGGCTATCCTTCAACAGCAGTGACGGGCACGGCGAAATGAGCGAGACCATGCTGGCGGTCACCGGCATGACCTGCACGGATTGCGCCCACCAAGTCGAACAGGCGCTCAGAAGCGTCTCCGGCGTGCGCAAGGTGCGTGTGGAATACCCGAAAGGCGTCGCGAGGATCGACAGCGAGTTCCCGCTTGCGATAGACACGCTCAACGCTGCGCTGCCCGATAGCTACAGAGTCAAGTCTCTGCCCGCCGAAGACACGCACGACAAGGCAACGACTTCGAGCTCGCTGCTCGGCAAGGCATTGGGAGCATTCGGCGGATCTCGCCGAGCCCGTGCCGGCTCGGAGACGCCGCTAATCACGACCTCTGAACTGACCTGTCCGAACTGTGGGCATATCTCGCGTGAGACCATGCCGACGGATGCGTGCATCTACTTCTACGAGTGTGCAGGCTGCAGAGCGCTGCTGCGGCCCAAGGCGGGGGACTGCTGCGTGTTCTGTTCGTACGGGTCGGTTCCCTGTCCCCCGATACAAGCCAATCAATCGTGCTGCGGCATGCCGAGCAGCCGATGAGCGGTAAAGTGCATTGCCCGACAGGCCGTGCCGACTGGGCGCGCGGTATCCGCGGGTGCCTCATCTGGAGCATACCCATTGCGATTTTGCTCATGAGCCCAGGTATGGGCACGCGCTATCTGGTTATCGTGTGGCCAGGACTTCTGACGTTCATGGGCGTGACATGCCTATTCAATGCCCGGCACTGTGGTCGCATCCATTGTTACTTCACCGGACCGTTCTTCTTGATGCTCGCAGGCGCGGCGCTTCTATATGGCATCGGCGGGGTGCCGCTGGGCGCTCAGGGTTGGTCGACCTGTCCGCGGCTCTCCTGATTGGCAGCGTGGCGCTCTGCTGCGTGCCCGAATGGATCCTCGGCCGGTATCGATCCGCGTCAAACAGTTCCTAACGGCCTGAGCCCTTGGCTCCTAAGGCGGCTCGCAGTGCCTCCTCGCACATTCACGAACGAGCGCCGGCGAATCCGGACCCGGATAAGTCCAGCTTTGATGAGGCCGACCAGACCGACTCGCATGGGTCCTGATCAGCCCGCGCCCCCGGCCGGAGCCGTTGGAGAAACGTCATGACGAGACTATACGACCTGGTGATCGTTGGAACCGGCACAGCGGCGATGGTGGCCGCGATGCGGGCGCGCGCGGCCGGTTGGAGCGTAGCGATCATCGATTTCCGACCATTCGGCGGCACCTGTGCGCTGCGGGGCTGCGATCCGAAAAAGATGCTGATCGCCGGTGCCGAGACGGTGGACAGCGTGGGGCGCATGCACAGCCGCGGCGTGGCCGGTGATGTAAGGATCGACTGGCCTGAGCTGATCGCCTTCAAGCGCACGTTTACCGATCCGATTCCGCAAGAGCGTGAGCACGACTACGCCGAGAAGGGCATCGACACCTTCCACGGTCATGCCAGGTTCACCGACAGAAACACGATGGGCGTCGATGGCGCGGCACTCGAGGGCCGCCACTTCCTCATCGCCGCGGGCGCCGAGCCGATCAAACTTGGGATTCCCGGCGCGGAGCATCTGGTGACTCACGAGGACTTCCTCGTCCTCGAAAGCCTGCCCCGGCGCATCGTGCTGGTCGGCGGTGGCTACATCGCTGCCGAGTTCGCCCACATCGCCGCGCGCGCCGGGGCGCAGGTGACGATCGTGCAGCGGGACGAGCGCATACTCAAGCACTTTGATCCGGATCTCGTCGGCTGGCTCATGGAGAAGTTTCGCGCGATTGGTGTTGACGTGCAGACCGGGACCACCGTCGAGGCGATCGAAAAGACAGATGCCAGGTTCACCGTCCGAGTCTCCTCGGCGGGAAACTCGAGCACGTTCGAGGCCGATATGGTGGTCCATGCGGCCGGGCGTGCACCGGCACTCGAGATGCTCGATCTCGGCGCCGGTGGTATCGCGGTGGACAACGGGCGACTGAAGCTCAATGAGTTCCTGCAAAGCGTCTCGAACCCGGCCGTGTATGCCGCTGGCGACGCGGCCCAGGCAGGACCGCCGCTCACGCCGGTGTCGAGCCACGACGCAAAGGCGGTCGTTGCGAACTTACTGGAAGGCAACCGTTACAAGCCGAACTACCTTGGCGTGCCGAGCGTCGCCTTCACGATACCGCCGATCGCCGCGGTCGGATTGAGCGAGGCACAGGCGCGCCAGCGCGGTCTCAAGTTCCGGATGCAAAGCGAGAAGGCATCGGATTGGTATACCGCGCGGCGGGTGGCCGAGCCAACTTACGGCTTCAAGGTCCTCGTCGAGGAGCCGAGCGAGCGCATCCTCGGCGCCCATCTCGTCGGTCCGCAGGCGGACGAGGTGATTAATGTGTTTGCCTTGGCGATCCGCAACGGGCTGACGGCCCAGGACCTGAAGACGACGATTTTCGCCTACCCCAGTGGCGCCTCAGACATTGCGTATATGCTTTAAAACAATCGTGTGCCCGATGGGTAACCGAGATTGTAGTCAGTGAACGCATGCGCTGTTGATTCACCGGTCCTTTCTTCCTATTCACCGCCCGACTCATTGTCTTAGCGTACGAAGACATTGATTTCTTGCGCGATCTCGCCTAGATGTTGCAGTACGTCATTAAGACTCTCGTGACCGCCGCAGTAGTCGTAGCGGTATCCGAAATAGCGAAACGGAGCACCTTTTTGGGGCGCCGCCATCGCCTCACTTCCGCTCACCTCGCTTCTAGCATTTGTCTGGCTGTATCGTGATACCGGCAATGCCCAGCGCGTCGCCGATCTGTCACAAAGTATCTTGTGGCTCGTCCTGCCTTCCCTGGTCTTGTTTGTGATGCTGCCGACGCTGCTTCGCTCGGGAATGGGCTTCTGGTTGAGCCTAGCCGTCGCGTGCGCAGTTTCGGCCGCGGCGTACCTCGGGATGGTGTGGTGCCTCGGTCGCTTCGGAGTTCGGATTTGAGGCCTCGGCATCTAAACAAACGGTTGGGCAGGCCGTGACAGGTGGTTGCGCAGGTTGTGTTGGCGCGCGGCGGCTCAACCCGGTACGTTGGGGCCCCTGTGCGCACAAAATGCGAGACTTGGAGAAGCCGAATGAATGTGCACGCGAGTGCGTACGGTGTCGTGGGATTGGTGGCGTCTATGGTCGCATGTGTAGTTACACCCACATCCGCCCAGATGACGCAGCAAGATCACGTGCATCAAATGTCACATGGTGTGATGCCATTCGATATGGCGAAGACCCTACATACCTTCAGGATGACAGAGCAGGGAGGCGTGGAGAGCGTCGTGACGCGGGAAGCGGTTCCGAGTGACGAGATCAATCTCATTCAGCAGCACCTGCAGCATGAAGCACAGCAGTTTCAGAAAGGGAACTATTCTGACCCTGCGAAGTTGCACGGACCAGATATGCCGGGGCTCAAGGATCTTGCAGCAGGAGCTTCTCGCATCAAGGTTGCGTATACAGCCCTGCCAAATGGCGCTGAAATCACGTTTGAGACAACGGATCTCCATCTGCTGACAGCTGTACACAGATGGTTTGGAGCGCAGTTGTCTGAGCATGGTGCTGACGCAAAGCCAGAATGAGTGAGCAGCGGCGCAACAAGGGCTTCCAGCCGGCGTCCCAAGGCCCGCAGTCGACTGGACCGGCGAGGGTTATTTCGGCTTATGACTCAGCGATTTGGCCGAAAAAACGCCTGTCGCCTTTACGTCGCCTCGAAAAAGTGAGGTCCGCAACCGGCAGTTGCGAGAAGTACCGCCCAGCATAAAGATGAAGCCTCATCCGGAGGCGACGCGATGATTCGCATTGCTACGAATGGGCAGGTTTATTACTCGGTCGCTCCTCAAACTGACGCCGCGTGGCATGAACTGCTGTCCGCGATTGCGCGCGAAGCCGGGATCTCGTTTCAGTTCCTATCGTACCCTTTGCCGCAACCTCTGGTAGAACTGTGGCTGCGCCACGACGTTGGCTGCGTCTTTATAATGTGCGGATACCCGATCGCGCTACGGCAGTTCGATGTCGTGCCGATCGCGGCGCCAATTCCGGTGGCGCCTTGGACCCAAGGCCGCGCCGTTTATCGCACGGATCTGGTCGTCAAAGCCGACAGCCATTATGAGCAACTCCGCGATACCTTCGGCGGTCGGATTGGTTGGACGATGCGTCATTCTCATTCCGGCTTCAATGCGCTGCGACATCACCTGCTGCAGTATCGAACGCCTGAGCGGCCGACACTCTATTCACAGGTTGTGGGTAACCTGGGCACGGTGCGGAAGGTTTTCGATTCGGTGCTCGAGGGGACTATCGACGTCGGACCGATCGATGCTTACTGGCACATGCTGATGCAACGCCACCAGCCCAAGCTTGCCGCCGGCGTGCGAGTAATCGAATCCACCGCCACGGCGCCCATACCAGCGTTTGTCGCAAGTCCGGCGGTTCCCCGCGAGGTGGCCGATCACCTGGTCAGCAGTTTTCAATCGGCGCGCGAGCGGCCAGGGTTTCGGCCGATCGCGGATGCATTGTTGATCAACGGCTTCGCGCCCGTTCGTAAGATCGACGCGTTCAACGCAATTCTGGCACGTGCTCGGCAAGCAGAGAATGCTGATTATCGATCGCCCGCGTAAGCGCGAGCAGCTGCGCGTTGCGGCACGCGTCGGATCCGCTCATGGATCTCTCTCGCACGATCGTTCCTTCGGTGGCCTTGGGCCGCGGTCTGCCTGTGATCTTTGTTCAAAATGCCTCCGGCAGGCGTGCTGTCCATCCGGTCTCACCGCACAGAGCCCGGCTGCTGCGCCGGCTGCCGGCGTCCCTTCATGACGACGGCGACGAGCGCTCCGGAGGCGAACGTGAGCGCGCTGATTGCCGCGATCGCCATAGCGGCGCCGAACAAGTCGGTCATGACTCCGGCAGACAGCGCGCCGATGGCGTAGCCAAGGTCGCGCCAGAAGCGGTAGACACTAAGCGAGCGCGCTCGCCACGAGGGATGGGACGCGTCCGAAACCGACGCAATCAACGTCGGGTAGACCATGGCAGTGCCGAGGCCGAGAAGCACGCTCGCGAGGAACCACCAGCGGAAGCTGTGAGTGATTGAAGTCAGTAGCAGCCCGCCAGCCTGGACCCACATCCCGGCCACGATCAGGCCCTTTCGGCCCCAGCGGTCACTCAAGGGCCCCGTGACCGTCTGACACACACCCCAGACCGCCGGGTAGATCGCCTTCAGAATGCCGATGCGCTCGAC
>Ga0137418_10004628_pt1 | contig 12625 bp, 11 predicted proteins | sample CZODoug3_1_2_16f_FD_122242 | JGI IMG/M metagenome (GOLD analysis project Ga0137418, IMG submission 122242) | Vadose zone soil fungal communities from Angelo Coast Range Reserve, California, USA - CZODoug3_1_2_16fungal (Hybrid Assembly) | ecosystem: Environmental > Terrestrial > Soil > Vadose... | reverse complement strand
CCGTTCAAATTACGAGCGCGAATGGGGCAAGGATTACCGCAAGCCCAGTCCATACGAGCGTTTTCTCGCGTTTCTCTACAAGCTGATCCCCAAGTTCGGCCCGCTCAAGATCTTGCAGTTCAGGACGCCTACGCCGCAGACCGAACAAATGTTTGAAGCCAGTTTCAATGCCACGCTCGAGCGCTATCGCATGTTGCTGAGGGGCATCCGCGACGGCGAGATCGACTTGCCTAACGATAATTTCGACGTTGGAGAGAGCACTGGTCCCGGAAAATACCGATTGAACGATGAAGCCCATGCGGAATTGCTGGATAAGCTGGCGGAAAATAAATTCGCGAGCGCCACGCCGGAACTGAAAGCGGAACTTCTTCACTTTTTTGCCGAACCGGACGCGCCGTATGCGACGAAACGCAACGCCAAGGCCTGGGCGAAGGTTCAATCCCAGCTCCAACAGTTGAAATCGGCAACGGTCGCGTCTAATCCCGCCAATTCTACGCAGCGGGCCATGCCCGAGGGACCAACCATTCCATAGGCCAGCATACATCCCGCGGGGCGTCTTCTCGCGGCGCACAAAAATAACCAGTTCTCTAAATCGAAAAAACTGCTAATGAGTCGCGTCGTCACCATGAAACAATGTAGAATTTCGCGCGATCCATTGATCGCTTCTGAGATGAAGAAAACGAAACCGATCCGCAAACTGCTCGCCGCCAATCGCAGCGAAATCGCCATTCGTATATTTCGGGCTGCCAACGAACTTGGCTTGCGCACCGTGGCCGTCTATTCGCAAGAAGACCGGCTCGCGCTGCATCGCTTCAAGGCTGACGAAGCGTACCAGGTCGGCGCCGGCAAGGGGCCTGTCGAAGCGTATTTGGACATTCCAGGAATCGTCGCACTAGCGAAAGAGAAAGGCGTCGACGCCATCCACCCGGGTTACGGTTTCCTTTCCGAGAATCCTGCGTTCGCCCGTGCCTGCGAAAAGGCCGGCATTACCTTCGTTGGGCCTGCGCCGAATCTTCTTGAGTTGCTGGGAGACAAAACCGCCGCTCGAAGACTAGCCTCATCGGCGGAGGTGCCCGTATTGCCCGGAACCGAGAATCCGGTCGAGTCGGAATTGGAAGCGCAAAAGATTGCGCGGGAGATCGGCTATCCCGTCATAGTGAAAGCGGCGATGGGCGGCGGCGGCCGTGGCATGCGCGTTGTTCATGACGCCGCGCAGCTTGATGCGCTTCTGGAAGAAGCGCGGAGTGAAGCGCGCTCCGCCTTCGGAGATGCATCGGTCTTCCTGGAAAAATATTTGCCGCGCGCCCGGCACCTGGAAGTCCAGATCCTCGCCGATCATCACGGTAACTTGCTGCATCTTTACGAACGCGACTGCTCCGTCCAACGTCGTCACCAAAAAGTCGTCGAGGTCGCTCCCGCGGCGAATCTCCCCGCGAGTATTCGTGGCGAACTCTGCGATGCGGCGTTGCGGCTGGCACGCAAGGCAAATTATCGCAATGCCGGAACTGTCGAGTTTCTCTACGACGTTGATTCACAGAAGTGGTATTTCATAGAGGTCAATCCCCGCATTCAGGTCGAGCACACCGTCACCGAAATGATTACCGGCATCGACCTGGTGCGCTCGCAGATTCTCGTCGCGCAAGGTCACAAGCTACACGAGCCGCCGATGGCGCTGCCGAAACAGGAGAACATTCCGCTCAATGGCGTGGCTCTTCAGTGTCGCGTGACCACCGAGGACCCGGAGAAAAACTTCGCTCCCGACTACGGAAAAATTTCCACCTATCGCTCCCCAGCAGGGTTCGGTATTCGCCTCGATGGCGGCACCGCTTATGCCGGCGCGATGCTCGCTGCCTATTACGATTCGCTACTCGTCAAAGTCACGGCCTGGGGCGCAAATCTTCCCGAAGCTTGTCAGCGTATGGACCGCGCCCTACGCGAATTCCGCATTCGCGGCGTAAAAACGAATATCCCCTTCGTAGAAAATGTTGTGAACCACCCGAAATTTCGCGCCGGTGAAGTCACGACCTCATTCCTCGACGAGTTGCCTGAGCTTTTCCATTTTCCCAGCCGCGGCGATCGCGCTAGCAAGCTGCTTTCCTATCTTGGCGATGTCATCCTCAATGGGAATCCGGAAGTGAAGGACAAGCCGATCCCCAAAGAAATCGCAGGAGCAGTCGTCCCCGCGACGCCCACAGGGAAACCGCCGGCTGGCACCCGCCAGCTCTTGCAAAGACTCGGACCGAAGAAATTCGCGGTCTGGGCACGAAAAGAAAAACGCCTGCTCCTTACCGACACGACTTTCCGCGACGCGCACCAGTCGCTCATGGCCACCCGCGTCCGCACGTTTGACCTGCTCGCCACCGCCAGCGCCGTCGCGCATCGTCTGTCTAATCTTTTCAGTCTCGAGATGTGGGGTGGCGCGACCTTCGATACGGCGATGCGTTTCCTGCACGAAGATCCCTGGCAACGATTGCGCGAGCTGCGCGAGCGCATTCCCAATATCTGTTTCCAGATGCTTCTCCGCGGCGCCAACGCCGTCGGTTATGCTTCCTATCCCGATAACCTGATCGTCGAATTCGTTCGCGAAGCGTACGCCCAGGGGATCGACATTTTCCGCATCTTCGATTCGCTCAATTCCATCGACAACATGCGCGTTTCGATCGATGCCGCACTCGAAACCGGCGCCGTTTGTGAAGCCGCCATTTGCTATTCCGGCGACATCCTTGACAAAGGCCGCCCGAAATACTCGCTCAAATACTACGTCGCCATGGCCAAACAGTTGGAGAGACTCGGCGCGCACTTCCTGGCGATAAAAGACATGGCTGGTCTGTGCAAACCGTACGCGGCATTCGAATTGGTGAAGACGCTGCGTCAGGAAGTCGGCATTCCGATCCACTTTCACACGCACGACACCAGCGGCATCAACTCAGCCTCCATTCTGAAAGCGGCCGATGCTGGAGTCGACGTCGCCGACGGAGCCATCGCCGCCATGAGCGGAGGCACCAGCCAGCCCAATCTTAATTCCATCGTCGAAGCGGTCCGCCACACCGCGCGCGACGCGCGGCTCGATGCCGGCACGCTCAACGAGTGCTCCGACTATTGGGAAACCATCCGCACTTACTATCTTCCGTTCGACTCCGGTCCCAAGGCCGGCTCGGCGCGCCTGTACCAGCATGAAATTCCCGGCGGCCAGTACACCAACCTGCGTGAGCAGGCTGCCGCCATGGGCCTCGGTCATCGTTGGCGCGAAGCCGAAAAGATGTACGCCGAGGTGAACCAGCTCTTCGGCGACATCGTCAAAGTCACGCCGTCTAGCAAAGTCGTCGGCGACATGGCTCTTTTCCTGATGGCCAAGGAGATGCGGCCTGCTGACATTCTCAAGCTCGACGAAAAACACGACGTGTCGTTCCCCAATTCAGTTGTCGAGATGTTTTCGGGTGTCCTGGGTGTGCCTCCCGGCGGCTGGCCGAAAAAGCTGCAAAAAATAATCCTGCGCGGCCAGGCTCCACTGCGCGGCCGCCCAAGTGCGAGCCTGCAAGCGGTGAAATTCGAGGAAGAGCAAAAATCCCTCGAGAAAAAACTCGGTCATGCCGTTCGCCGCGACGACCTGCTGAGCTATCTGCTTTATCCCGACGTTTTCACTAAGTACGACAAATTTCGACAGACTTATTCGGACGTCAGCGTTTTGCCTACGCCCGCATTTTTTTATGGTTTGAAGTCCGGCGAAGAAATCACCGTCGAAATCGAATCCGGAAAGTCTCTCATCATCAAGTTTCTGACCATCAGCGAACCGCATCCCGATGGCACACGCACGCTCTTTTTTGAACTGAACGGACAACCCCGCGAAGTAAACGTCCGCGATCACGCGCTGCGGGTGGTTGAGCGCGCTCATCCCAAGGCTGACCCCGCCGATCCCGGACAGGTAGCCGCTCCAACCGCGGGTGTCATCAGCGGTATCGCCGTGCAAGCGAATCACACGGTGGAACGCGGCGCAAAACTTCTGACGCTCGAAGCCATGAAAATGCAGTCCAATATCTACGCGCCAATTTCAGGGCGTGTCGTGAAGCTGCTGGTGACCTCCGGGCAGCACGTCGAAGCGAAAGATCTCCTGGTGACGATCGCACCGTGAGTTCCGGACAGCTCCGCAAACACGAACAATTCCGCTCGCGCTTTCTCCGCAATCAGCGCGACCTCATCGTTTACACTCCGCCTGGATATGCTGACCAGTCCCGGCGCCATTTCCCGGTCCTCTATCTTCATGACGGCCAGAATCTCTTCGATGGCGCCACTTCCTTCATCCCCGGGCAGGACTGGCACGTCGGGCAGACCGCGGATCGCTGCATTCAAACTGGCGCGGTCGCCCCGCTGATCATCGTCGGGATGTACAACACAAGAGCGCGAATTCGTGAATACACTCCCACCGAGGTTCCCAAACTCGGCGGCGGACGCGCCGACCGCTATGCAAAATTTCTGATCGAAGAAGTGAAGCCGTTCATCGATCGCGAATACCGCACGCTCTCCGGCTCGCAACACACCGGCATCGGGGGTTCATCGCTGGGCGGCCTGGTCTCCCTCTATCTGGGGCTGCAGCATTCACGCATTTTTGGAAAAATCTCCGCGCTCTCGCCGTCGGTCTGGTGGAACCAGCAGGTCATCCATCGCTTTGCCCGGACGGCAACCGTCGAGCTCCGCCCGCGCATCTGGCTGGATATCGGCACACGCGAAGGCCCGCGCATCGTCCAGGACGTTGAGAAGTTCCGTGACGTGCTTCTCGAAAAAGGCTGGAAACCCGGGAAAGACTTGCACTACGAGCGCGTCGAAGGCGCGGAGCACAACGAAGCGGCTTGGGCGCAACGCGTCGGGCCGTTTCTGCGATTTCTATACCCCGCGCGCGAGGCCGCTGTATAATCCGCGCTCTAGTCACTTGGTTTCCAGGGGGCGTCGCATGCTGGAGGGCCGGCCTCTCACCATTCTCTGTGTCAGTTCCTACGAAAAAGGCCAGGAATTCATCCGCACCTGCAAAGCCATCGGCTGCCGCGTTCTTCTACTGACCGTCGAAAAACTACGCCACGCGGCGTGGCCATTCGAATGTATCGACGAAGTATTCACCATGCCGGAAGAGCTTCCGTTGCAAAACCTGATTTACGCCGTGAGCTATGCTGCAAGGTCGCAGCGCATCGATCGCATCGCCGCTCTCGATGAATTCGACATGGAGAATGTTTCCGCCCTTCGCGAGCATCTCCGCATCCCCGGCATGGGCCTCACTGCCGTTCGCTATTTTCGCGACAAGCTGGCGATGCGCGAGCGGGCCCGGGGAGGAGGCATCCTCGTCCCCGAATTCGTCCACGTTCTCAACTACGATCATCTTCGCGAATTCATGTCCCGGGTTCCCAGTCCCTGGCTGCTCAAGCCACGCTCGCAGGCCTCCGGCATCGGCATGAAAAAGATTCATTCGCAGGAAGAGCTCTGGCCGTGGCTCGACCAGCTTGGCGATCAGCAATCGTTCTACTTGCTCGAGCAATTCGTTCCCGGCGCGGTCTATCATGTCGACAGCGTGGTTTGGGAGCGCGGTGTTGCCTTCGCCGAAGCTCACGCCTACGGTACACCGCCGCTCGATACCTCGCATCACGGCGGCGTATTCACGACGCGCACCCTTCCGCGTGAAGCGGAAGAAACCAAATCTCTCCTCGAAATCAATCGCAAACTAATCGAGGGCCTTGGCCTCGTGCGCGGCGTGGCCCATGCCGAGTTCCTGCGGTCGCACGCCGAAGGCAAATTCTATTTCATCGAAGTGGCCGCTCGCGTCGGCGGCGCTTATATCTCCGACGTCATTGAGACCGCAACGGGCATCAATCTTTGGCGCGAGTGGGCACGGCTCGAAGTTAGCGCAGGGAAAGATCCTTATCACCTTCCGGCCAAGCGTGACGACTATGCGGGCGTCATACTTTCTCTCGCTCGCCAGGAACATCCGGATACTTCTGCCTATACCGACCCTGAGATTTCTTACCGCGTCACGAAATATCACCACGCCGGCTTCATTCTGAAATCCCAAAGCCACGAACGAATTAAGCAGTTGCTCGATTCTTACGCCCAGCGTTTTCACAACGATTTCGTTGCCACGCAACCGGTCCCGGACAAACCAAACTATTAGGCTCGGTTCCTGCGCCGCACGCCGCTTTACATTTGATGCGGATTCCTTCAGTATTTTTGTGGACTGCCCACCGGCCCTGGCGCGCCCTGTCCCGAAGTCTAGTTACTGTCTGGAACAGCGCTCGCACACTTTGTTTGCTGCGCGCACTACCGAGGAATACAGTTTGCAGTACCCCGGCCGGAAATACGCGTGGCGTGGGGCTGTCCCTTGGGAGGTCCGATGTGGGGCAATAAGAAACCGGATGCACCGCAAGCCGGGCAACCGGATGCAAGAAACTTACAAACGAATCAGTCGCCGAAGTCCGCTCCGGCGACTTGGGAGGATAAACCCGCAATGAGTACAGATGCGATGCGTCCATTGGGTGCAACCGCGGACCGCGCCACGGCGCGGCTCGGGGCCAGCCTGCAAGTGAAAGGTGAGATCTCCGGCAACGAAGATCTGTTGATCGATGGCTCGGTCGAAGGACTGATTACGCTCGATGAGCGGAAGCTGACTGTCGGGCCCACGGCGAAAGTGACCGCCGACATCATTGCCCGCGAGGTGGTGGTGTACGGCAACGTGAAGGGAAACCTTCGCGCGAAGGATAGAATTGAAATCAAGAAGGATGGTTCGGTCAACGGTGACCTGACTACTTCCCGCATCATGATCGAAGACGGCGCCTACTTCAAAGGCTCTATCGAAATCGACAAGAGTCCAGAAAAGGAATCTGGTGGGAATGCATTTGCCCGGACCTCCTCGGCACAAGCAGGCGCGGCGGCAACCAAGACCATCTAACTTTCGTCCACTTTCATCTTTATTTTCGACAGCGGCGCTCCGATCCGATCGGGGCGCCGTTCGTTTGGTGTGCCGAGCATGATCGACAGCTGGGAGGTGCAAGTCCTCTTCACAACCAGATGGAGGTGAAGTGGATAGCGAAGGGCGGGGGCGAAATAACACTTAACTTGACAAGTAGTATGGCCGGAATATCGTCGCGTCGGGCACTCTCTCGGGGTAGCGCGCCGGCCAGCTCCGGCCCTCATTCGTCTTGGAGCACCAGTCGTTCGCGCGGAAAGTTCGCGGGTCATCTCATGGGACGGTTACGTCATAGCGTCCCGGCGGCGGTCCTCCTCTCACTCGCGTCAGTGTGTGCGAGTTGCGGTGGCTTATCTTCAAACGCTCCGCCTCCTCCACCTGTTGCTGATTCCTCTCTGGGCCTCTCATCGAGCTCGATTTCCATCACCCAGGGAACCGCGAGTCCTGCGGTCAATATCTCCGTGAACTCCATCAACGGCTTTACCGGCGCCGTTCAGATCGCCATCACAAATCCCGACGGCGAGACCGTTTCGCTGGATGCCGCCTTCATCGCCAACTAAGCGACTTCTCGTCTCTTTTCTTTCCTCCGGATGCGTTCTAACTTTTTTTGCGGTATGTTCATCCAACGCAAAGAGGATGAATAAACAGATTCGCTGCGCGGCAAGTTCGTCCAGCGCGCGTCTCGGGAAGAGCGGCTAAATGGAAACGCGAAAGTTGGGAAACTCGGATATCAAAATAACGCCCGTCGGCTTTGGCGCTTGGGCCCTCGGCGGGTCAGGCTGGGAATTTGCCTGGGGCCCGCAGGACGACGCCGATTCCCTCGCCGCGATTCATCGCGCGCTGGAGTTGGGCGTCAACTGGATCGATACCGCCGCCGTCTACGGGCTGGGCCACTCGGAAGAAATCGTAGCCCGCGCGCTGAAGGAGTGGCGCGGCCCGCGCCCCCACGTATTCACCAAGTGTGTTTTGCGCTGGAACGAGAAGGGAAAAATTTGGAAGGAATTCAGTCCCGATTCCATTCGCCGCGAATGCGAAGACAGTCTCCGCCGCCTGCAGGTCGAAACGATCGATCTCTATCAAATGCACTGGCCCCCGGATGAAGGCAAACCAGGCATCGAGGAAGCGTGGCAAACTCTCGCTGCCCTGAAGACGGAAGGCAAGGTCCGCTGGATCGGCGTGTCCAACTTCAGTGCGGCCCAAATCAAGCGCGCCGAGAAAATTGCTCCGGTCACTTCTTTGCAGCCGCCCTACTCCATCATCCGTCGCCAAATTGAAGCCGAGACTCTCCCTTATTGCGAGAAGCAGGGAATCGCGGTGATCTCTTACGCGCCCATGGCTTCCGGTCTGCTCACCGGAGCCATGACCCGCGAGCGCGCCGCCGCTCTGCCGCCTGATGATTTTCGTAGTCGCAATCCGGAGTTCCGCGAGCCGCGACTCTCCAAAAATCTCGAGCTTGTCGAGCGCCTTCGTCAGGTTGGCGCGCGTCACGGCCGCACGCCAGGTGAAGTGGCCATCGCTTGGACCTTGCGTCATCCCGCACTGACCGGCGCGATCGTTGGCGCGCGCAATGCCAAACAAGCTGAGGGCGTCATGCGCGCCGGCGAACTGAAGCTCACCGCCGAAGAGATCGCGGAAATAGAAGGCGCAGCCGCCGCAGCCACCGCCCGATAAAAGTTCTTAATCGTTAAAGTGGAGCCAAGAAATGGACCTTGGACTCAGAGGAAAAAAAGTTGTCGTCTCAGGCTCGACCGCGGGCATTGGCTTCGCCATCGCTGCCGCACTCGCCGCCGAAGGCGCGCTGGTCGTTGTCAATGGCCGCACCGAAGCAAGAGTGACGGCTGCCCTCAACAGCATCCGGCAGCGTGTCAAGAATGCCGATGTCCGCGGGATTGCCGCTGACCTCGGCACGGCCCAGGGTGTCTCGGCATTCCTGCAGCAAGCGCCGGAGGCGGACATTCTGGTGAACAACCTCGGAATCTTTGAGCCCAAGCCCTTCCTGGAGATCCCCGATTCCGGCTGGCTCCGCTTTTTCGAAGTCAACGTCCTGAGCGGCGTTCGCCTATCGCGCCACTACTTACCAGGCATGCTAAAGAAAAACTGGGGCCGCGTGATCTTCATCTCCAGCGAATCTGCGCAGCACATTCCTGCCGAAATGATTCACTACGGGATGACCAAGACCGCCCAAGTGGCTATCGCACGAGGCTTGGCGGAATCCGTCGCGGGCACCGGCGTCACCGTGAATTCCGTTCTTGCTGGTCCGACCGCGTCCGAGGGCGCGAGCGAATTCGTGGATAATATGGCCACACAGCAGGGCATCACAAAGGCGGAAGTCGAAAAACAGTTCTTCGCCAGCGTTCGCCCTACTTCTCTCTTGAAGCGTTTCGAAACGCCTGAAGAAGTCGCTGCCGTGGTCGCGTTCATCGCCAGCACTCAAGCCACGGCCATCAACGGTTCCGCCGTCCGCGCTGAAGGAGGCGTGATTCGCAGTATCTTCTAAGAATCGCTCAGCCTATGCTCTCAGGTAGTCCGGCCTCCACTGCTTAATCAGTTGCTTGATCGCTTTGCGCTGTGTCACTTTTTCATCCAGCACTTTTCGCGCCAGCGCCGGTAACTCCGCGTCGCTCGCAAACCTCAGCGAAACAATTTGTCCGACGGTGAGCTCGCTGGTTCTGGCCTGAAGATCGGCGGGCAGCACCCTTGCGTACCGCAGCCGCTCCTCGAGCCGGATGACGCGGTCCTGCACCGCAAGCGCAAACAGCCGCGCCTGGAAGACCAGGACCACGAGGGCCGCGGCCAAAATCACTCCAAAGACTCCCTCGAAGGAAATCCCCAGCTTCCACAGCCGGTACAGCGACCATAGAAAATTGATCAGAAAAACTGGCACGGCAAAGAAATGATACGAAGGTACAAACTTTCCATGGTTTTCAAAATTCTGCTCGCTCATTGCTCTTCCTCCCTTGTGGCGGCTGATTGCAGCATACCCGCGTCGCCCTTCCCCCAAGACTCACTTCGCACCGAATCCTCTGTTTCGGCGCGCAATATTTTCCCCGGTGCGCACGAATTTCTGAGCCGAATCTGCCGCCCGTGCATCAAATTGTTAGGATTGGCTCATCGGTCCGGCGATATTCTGATGGGAAGCAATCTTTCCGGGCCGGAGGCGCACAAAATGGCCAAAGCATCCTGGGGCGGAAAAGTCATCGCGGAAAGCAGCGCCACTGTCGTTGTAGAAGGCCACCAGTATTTCCCGCCCGAAAGTGTCAATAAGGAATTCCTCAAGCCCAGCAATCACACCACGGTCTGTCCGTGGAAGGGCACTGCCCACTATTTCCATGTCGCTGTCGACGGCATGCAGAACGATAATGCCGCTTGGTATTACCCTCAGCCGAAGCCCGCAGCCGCGGAAATCAAGGACCGCATCGCGTTTTGGAACGGCGTCCGCGTCAAGCGCTAACCCCCTGCGCGTCCCGGCAGCTTTCTACTTCGCGATCTCATTCTTGAATACCGCTCCATCGTGCATCACAAACCGCACGTGCTCCAGTTCCCCGGCGTCCTTCAGCGGATCTCCGGACACCGCGATCACTTCCGCGTACGCGCCGGGAGCGATCACCCCGATCTCTCCCTTCATGTCCAGCATCTCCGCCGCTCGCGATGTCGCCGATTGAATCGCGTCCATCGGCGACATCCCCAAAGAAACCATTCTCTTAAACTCTTGCGCCATCGGTTCCGTCCACGGAATCCCGCCCATGTCCGTTCCATAAACAATTTTCAGGTGCGCCTTCAGCGCCTTTCGAAACGACGTCTCATGCACCATCGCCCGTGCGCGGTCGCGCTTTCCCTCCAGAGTGTCCGCCGGCGCCCAGTCGTCGTAGTATGGCGAAAGTGTCGCGCAATACCACGTCCCCTGCCGCTGCATCTGCGCGATCTGCGCGTCCGTAATCTCCAATCCGTGCTCGATCGAATCGCATCCGCCATCCAGCGCCCGCTGCAGTCCAATTCCGTTGTACGCGTGACACGCCACTTTCTTCTGCCATCCGTGCGTCTCATCCACGATCGCCTTCAACTCTTCCACAGTCAGCGTCGGCTGCGAAACCAGGTTTCCCTGCTTGTCCACCCACGACCGGTGCGTCATGTACACCTTTATCCAGTCCGCGCCGTGCTCCAGTTGTTGCCTCGCCGCCTTCCTCGCCTCCACCGGCCCGTCCACGATCTGCACTCCCTTCGGCATCTCCAGTTCCGGCGCATACCCTTCCAGGTTGTATCCGCCCGTCGTCGATATCGCCCGCGTTGCACCAAAAATTCTCGGCCCAGGGATTGTTCCCTCTTCGATCGCCTGCTTGATTTCAATGTCGCCGTACCCGGCACCCTCGGTCTCCAGATCGCGAAGCGCGACGAATCCTTGCTCTAGTGCTCTCCGCACCGCATAGGTGGCCCGCGCCGTTCGCAGCGCGATTCCTGCCTTCAGAATGTTTACGTCGTAGCCGCCCTTCGCCGGGTCCTCGCCCCACAGGAAAATATGCGTGTGCGCATCGATCAGTCCCGGCAGAACCGTCGCGTTCGAAAGATCGATCACCTTCGCCCCCGCCGGGATCGCCGCCGGATCGTCTGCTACTTTCTCGATGCGCCCTCCGCGCACGAAGATGAGCTGATTCTTCCTCGGCGATTCGCTCACCCCGTCGATCAGCGTGCCCGCGCGAATCACCGTCAATGGCGCCGCGCCTTGCATCCCGCTCTGCCCGAGCGAAACACCCCCGCTCATCGCCAGCATTGCAAGCGCGCACAGAATTCGCTTCCTCATCCATCACCCCCGCAGCCCGGCTAGCTTGCCCCAATCCCGCAGCCCTTTGCAAGGCAGGCGCACCCGGGGGCATCGAATCCGCACGGTACAAGAAACGGTGCTGTTTAGTTTTCGGTTTGTCAGGATGGAACGACCGGCTCGGATTCGCAGCGCGTGGGTTACGCGCGTTTATCAGTTATTGGGTTCAACAGCTGGTAGGAAACCCTGATCCCGGCAATCTTCCGGCCTCGCGCTTAAAGTTTTGGCGGGCTAATTCGCCGCCTTCGCAGCCAGGGCTTCCATGAAACCGAGCATCGCCTGCTTCAACTGCGAATCCACTTCTCGGCAAAGCCAATGGGTTTCACAAGCACTTGATCGGCCTGCAGGAGGAGCGCCGTCATGGCCGCTTGAAGCACGGGGTAGCTGCTGAGCACTAGCGTTACAGCGTTGGGCTGTGTATGGCGCATGGCATTGACGACGGTAAATCCATCACAAGCATCCGGCATGTGCAAGTCGGAGAGCAGCACGTCGAAGCTTTCAGTAGAAATAAGTCTCAGCGCTCCGCTCACGGTGGGGCGGGTACCACTTCAAACCCGTGGCTTTCCAAGCCTTCCTGGAACGCGATGCGGATGTCGTCGGTGTCGTCCGCCAGCAGAATTCTATGTTTCCTCATCGCAGGCTATACCTCTCAAATAATAAGGATGGCAGATTAGAAGCCAGTAATACTGCGCAATATTGGACACAGTTGCTTTTTCATCCGGGAGTAATTCGGGAGCTAGAGGTCATAAGAGCAGCCACGGTGCCAGCCAATGGGCTTAGGAAGAACGCACTAGCTCCGTGACTTGTGCCCAAAGTCTGCTCTCAGTAGAATGTTCACTCTTCGTTTCCCACAGCTTTGCATTTTTTGT
>Ga0137418_10004627_pt1 | contig 12627 bp, 9 predicted proteins | sample CZODoug3_1_2_16f_FD_122242 | JGI IMG/M metagenome (GOLD analysis project Ga0137418, IMG submission 122242) | Vadose zone soil fungal communities from Angelo Coast Range Reserve, California, USA - CZODoug3_1_2_16fungal (Hybrid Assembly) | ecosystem: Environmental > Terrestrial > Soil > Vadose... | reverse complement strand
GCTGATCCTGATGATGCCCCTGCTCTGCGTCTATGCCGACCTCATGGGCATCCTCGGCGGTGCCACGGTGGGGATCGGCATGCTGCATCTGTCGCCGACCCTCTACTTCAACGAGACGCAGCACGCGATCGCACCGTCGTCGCCCCACGCGCCACGCATGAGTGAGTCGCTCTCGAATTGTAACGCGCTCGTATCGATGGCGACTTTCGCTGCGAACTTGCGAAAGTTGTCCGGCAATCGCGGCGAATACCAAATCGTAAGATTCGGTTCCGGTGCAGGTCCAAGATTGTAAAGCGTATGCAAGAAGCGGAAACTGGTTTTCGTCACCAGCGGCCGCCCATCGTCGCCCATTCCCGCAATTGATTCCGTCACCCACGTCGGATCGCCCGCGAATAGATCGTCGTATTCGGGCGTCCGCAGAAACCGAACGATGCGGAGCTTGATGACAAAATCGTCGATGATTTCCTGCGCCTGCGATTCAGTCAGCGTGCCTTCCTTGAGATCGCGTTCGAAGTAGATGTCCAGAAATGTCGAGACCCGGCCTAACGACATGGCTGCACCATTTTGTTCTTTCACGGCGGCGAGGTAAGCGAAGTAGAGCCATTGCACCGCTTCCTTTGCATTGCGCGCCGGACCTGAGATATCGAAGCCGTAGCTCTTCGCCATCTCCTGCAATTCCTTTAGCGCGCGGATCTGCTCGCTCAATTCCTCTCGGTCGCGAATGATACTCTCGGTTGACATCTCCGCGTCGAGAGCGGCTTTTTCGCGTTCCTTTTCTTTGATCAACCGCGCTACGCCATAGAGCGCCACGCGCCGATAATCGCCGATGATGCGTCCCCGGCCGTAAGCATCAGGGAGACCTGTCAGGACATGCGAACTGCGACAGGCGCGAATGTCAGCAGTGTAGGCGTCAAACACGCCGTCATTATGTGTTTTGCGATATTTAGTAAACGTGTCGACCACCGATTGGGGCGCCTCGTAGCCATAAGTCTGGAGAGAAGTCAGCACCATTCGCCAGCCGCCGTTAGGCATGATCGCGCGCTTCAGCGGCGCGTCCGTCTGAAGTCCGACAATGACCTCGTTCTCCTTGTCGATGTAACCCGGCGCGTGCGCGGTGATCGAACTTGGGGTCAGCGAAACGTCGAGCACGCTTTTCTTGCGTTCCTCGACGAACAGGTCCGTCAGTTTTTTCCAGATCCCCTTGGTTCGTTCAGTTGCCGGAGCGAGAAAGGAATCGTCGCCGTCATAAGGTGTGTAGTTCTGTTGAAGGAACCAACGCACATTGATATCGCGTTGCCACAAGCCCGGTTTGAATCCGCGCCATGCCTGTTTCGTATCGGGCTCTTTGATTGCCGCTTTTTTCTCGGCCGGTGTTTTCGACGGTTTTGTCAGGACCTCTGTTGCCATTTTATTCGCGTGAATTCGCCCTCGAGTTTCTGGTTCAGCAAAGAACAAGGTTGGCGGCCAGTCCTGCTTCGCTCGTTTCCTTATACTTTGTGCTCATGTCCTTGCCGGTATCGGCAAGGGTCTGGATCGTGGTATCGAGGTCAACACGGTGCCGTGATGCGATCTCGTTCGTCGCAATCATGTAGGCGGTCCAGGCTTTCACTGCGCCAAAAGCGCATCGTTCGATGCACGGGACCTGCACATAGCCGGCGACCGGATCGCACGTCATGCCCAGGTGATGTTCAAGCGCTGATTCGGCGGCGTTCTCCGTCACCATAGGTGAGGCATCCATCGCGGAAGCGATGAACGCAGCCGACATCGCTGAAGCAACGCCGATTTCGGACTGACAACCACCTTCGGCACCAGAGAGAGTGGCATTGTGTTTGCACAAGTAACCAATGGCCGCACCGCCAAGCAAACCTTGGCGGATTTTTTCTGGGGGCACTTTCCTCTTTCCTTCGACGAGAGCATATACGATCGCAGGCATCACGCCGGCCGATCCTCCTGTCGGTGCGGTGATAACAAGATGGCCGCGGGCATTTTCTTCCGAAGCAGCCAGCGCACAGGCGGAGAGCAATGCAACGGCGCGATCTGCCTCGTACTTGTCATCTTGAGCCCGTTCCCAAACGGTCGCCGCTTTGGAGTGCAGTTTGATGGGGCCGGGCAGTACGCCTTCCTTCACCGCGAGCCCCGCCTTCACGGTCGCGACCATCGCGGCGGCGATTTTGTCCAGAAACGCGTTGATCTGTTCTTCGGTCTTGCCGGAGACAGCGACCTCATTCGCCATAATGACCTGCGCGATGGAAAGCTTGTTTTTCTCTGCGTGCTGACGCAGTTCCTTCATTGTTCCATATGAATACTTTGGCTCGCCCTTTTTTGGCGGCGTATAGCCCCTCCACTCGTAGAATCCGCCGCCAGGCGAGTAGTACTCCAGTTCGTAGATCGGCTTGTCCCCGCCCATCAGTTTGCACGTCATCGTGTTCGGGTGCGGGAATTCGCCTTTGGGTGTGTCGTAGATGATGTCGTTCAGTGACAGATTAAAAGTTTTATCGCCGAGCTTAACCGGATAGGATTGGTCCGGCTTCTCTTTCATTTCGTCGAGGAACAGCGGATCGACAGTCGCCGGCTCTTTGCCTAACAAGCCCGCCAGAGATGCACGCTCCGTCCCGTGCCCCTTGCCAGTCGCGCTCAAGCTTCCGAAAAGGTGAACTTTCAGGCCAGTCGCTTGTTTCAATTGGTCAGCCGGGAGTTTGGTGCAGCGCTGATAGAAGTCGTAGGTGATACGCATCGGCCCAATCGTGTGCGAACTCGAAGGACCGGGACCCACCTTATAGAATTCGTCGAGCACAGTCATCACTGGACCCTTGGACCTTTTCACCACGTCCAACTCTGGCGACATGGAGGTAGAATCTAGCGGAGGCAATGGCGACTTGGCCGCGGCTTCCTTCGCCGCTTGTTGTGCGCGTGCTTCGAGTGTCCAAACCGTTCCGGTCATTGCTGCTGCGGCGCCGATTACGGCGTTGCGCATGATGAACGTCCGGCGATCGATATTTTCAGGGAGGTTTGATTCGGCGGGTAGTTCGGGAAACACGTTGTCGTTGGTGCTTGATGTTTTGCTCATAGGATTTATTGGCTGGTTAGGAATTCGTTTTTTTGATTCTGCAGCGTGAACTGGTGACGTTATTAGCTGCTCTGGTATCCCTCACTTTGGATTGCGTCGATGTAGCCTTGCGCGCCGGTCTTCACATTGGCAGCGTTGCCTTCGTCGGTATCGATGTGCATGGCAAGCTTGAAACTCGGATCCATCCGCACTAGAACGTCCCCGAAAATAAGTTCCCGGTCGCCCGCGATGCGCACCCGCACGAAGGATTTATCGCGGACTCCGTAGCGAAGCGCATCTTCCGGACTCATGTGAACGTGCCGCAACGCACAAATAACTCCGCGATCGACTTGAACGCTGCCGGTCGGACTCTCGAGTATGCAACCGGGCGTGTCAGCAATGTCGCCGCTTTCGCGTATCGGAGGATGAATGCCGAGCTTGAATTGCTCGGTCATCGCGATCTCGACCTGTGTGTATTTGCGCGCGGGCCCGAGGATACGCACGCGCTCGATACGGCCTTTCGGTCCAACAATCGTTAGTTGTTCCTTGCACGCATACTGACCGGGTTGTGAAAGGTCGGCGTGTTTGGTGAGTTGATGTCCTTTGCCAAACAACGCCTCGACATGTTCCTGCGTGAGATGAATGTGGTGGGCCGAGATCTCGACCAGAAACGGCTGTTGTTTGTGCGCCTCCAACACGCGCGTGATGTACGAGCGGCTTAACCCACGCAACGCTTCACGCGCCATCATGCGTTCCTCGTCGGTCGGCACGACGAGTACGCTCACTTTCGAGTCATCGGTCGAAATTCGGCTGATCTCGTCGCCACTGGCTTCGCGATTCCGTTTGTCATCGAGGGTAATCCCCATGCAGTCGAGTCCCTGCAATGCCAGCGCGCGAACCACTGCGCTTCCCTGGCCAACGCCGCCAGTGAAAATCACTGTGTCCAGTCCACCCATCGAAGCGACATAAGCCCCTATGTATTTGCGCACTCGATAGCAATACGTTTTAAGTGCGAGCAGCGCGCGGCGATTGCCCTGATCGGCTGCTCGAAGAATTTCGCGCATGTCGCTCGAAACTCCGGACAGGCCGAGCAAACCGCTCTTCTTATTCAACAATTCTTCAATCTTCGCAGCGGTAACTTTTTTCTCGCGTTCGAGAAACGCGAACACACCAGGATCAAGATCGCCGCAGCGGGTTCCCATGATTAACCCCTCGAGGGGCGTGAAACCCATCGTCGTGTCCACGGAGCGCCCGTGGTCTACAGCGCACATGGACGCTCCATTACCGAGGTGACAGCTCACGAAACGTAGCTCGTTTGGCCGACGCTTCAAAAATTCCGCAGCCCGCAGCGCCACGTAGTTGTGCGACGTGCCGTGAAAACCATAACGGCGCACCGCTTTCTTTTCATAAAACTCGTATGGGAGCCCGTATAGAAACGCATAAGCCGGCAGTGTGTGATGGAACGCGGTATCGAAAACTGCTACGTGCGGCACCGCGGGGAATAATTTCCGCATCTCGCGAATGCCGGCGATAATCACTGGGTTATGCAGCGGCGCCAGCGGATTGAGTTTTTCCATTTCCGCGAGGAGTTCGTCAGTGAGGAGCGTGGCTTCAGTGAACTTTTCGCCGCCGTGAACAACTCGATGTGCCACGACGCTCACTTCACCGGCGTTGCTAATGACTCCTGTCTCCTTTGAAGTGAGCTCCGCCAGCATCGCCTTGAAAGCGGCCGCGTGATCGCCTTTTTCCAAGTCGCGCTTCAGTTCGCCTTTTGGTCCGCGATGCTTGAGCCGCGTGCCATTGATGCCGATCCGTTCAACAAGACCCTTGGCGTGACGCGATTCATCACTCGTATCGTAAAACGAATACTTCAGCGAAGAAGACCCGACGTTGATAACAAGAATTTTTTCGGGCCTCTCGCCCTTTAACATGAGCCCGTAGGGATCATTACCCTGCTGAAGCGCAGCCTTCATTTTCGCCGAATCGGCCGCGAGCATTCTTGTCCGATCAGCGATCGTCCGCGAAATGTGGCGCACCGTGCCCGGCTGGGCGACAATGATCGATTGAAAAAGCGACACGGGAATGAGCAAGATCTCGGACTGCGAGTCCGCGATGAAGTCCGCGAGCAATGGATTGCCCGTCATCAACGCTGCTTCCCCGAATGTTTCGCCGGCGTTCAATTGCCCGAGCGGTTGACGTGTGCCGTCCGTCACTGCTGAGGCCGCTACCGTCCCGCTCAATACGACTCCGAAGTGAGTGGCTTCCGCGCCCTGGTGCGCGATCGCTTCGTTTGCTTCAAAGGATCTGACGATGGAGCCGTCCACGAACTCTTTGATGCGGTCGGCGGTGAAATCTTTGAAGACACCCACCCTTTCTTTGAGGAAGTCTGCCGTGTCCAAATCAATAACCCTTTTCCCAACGTGTCGATGCATTCCCGGCCTGCATGTTGGACTTTAGTCCCATGTGCGAGTGATGCTTTAGTCGAATATTGAGTAGAGTACGCCCAGCTGAAGACGGAAAGCGTCTCCATCTGCGCCACTCTTTTCTTCCTTATGCCCGTAGAGTCCTTCAAACCCAATACTAAGACGTTTTCGCGCCTGCCATACAACGTTCAGGCTCGCATAGTGTGTCTGATGGTAAGCGTCGGGGCCTTGTGAAAATTGGTTATCCAGATGGACGTACCCGTAGCTGACTGTGGAACGCAAGTAATCGCTCCATTTGTGGGTGTAGCCGATCATCGCTCCGAAAGCAGGAATTGCAGTCAGATTACCCGAACTGTCGAAGGCGGCGTCATTATTGAAGAAGTCGTCATTGAAATAACGGAACAAACCCTCGCCGTACGTTACCTGTGTCTGGAGTGAATCACGGTCGAAAACATTTAACGAACTCGACAGGTTCACGCCCCAGCCGAAGGTGCTTTGATTACCAACAACAGGGCCTTTGACGCCGATATCGCGGAAGATCGCTCCGAGTTGGACGTGACCGTACTTTGAATCTTCCCATCGGATGTTCAGGCCGCCGTCCGGAGCGTGATTTACCTGTCGTGCATCCGGGTCAATCGACGTGTCGACTTCCGAGCCCGGTTTCTCCAAACCGAAGTTGAGCTGCCATTTTTTGCTTAATGGGAGCATGTAACGAACTAATGGACGCCGCGCGAAGACTGCAGAGTTAGGCCCCTCGTAATCGACCGTATCCGGCCATGCGTCGGGATCTTCGAAAACGCTGAAAGTCTGTCCAAGCACGACATTGTAAATTTGTCCGTAAAGTTGGCGGACCCGAAATGGCAGTTCCCCTCCGCCGCTACCAAAGAAATCGTTTTGGTAATAAAACCGGGGGCTTCCTGGCAGCTCAGGTGCACGCACGTCGATGCTTAATTGTGACCCTTTGGCGTTCACGTTGAACTGATTGCCGCCCCCTTTGAAAAAATCGCCGTCAACCGGAATCTGCGCCGTCACGAAACGGTCCGGGTTTCCGGTATTCTGCGGATCGTCGGTGAAGTCGACACGCGGCTTTGCGTTAAATTTGATCAAGATTGGCGTGTTAGGGATGGGAACGAACCCGCGATATTTAGGATCGAGGGTAAGGTCGTTAGGCCGAGGTGCGGCTTCCTGCTGGTCGTCCATTGCGGGACGGTCTTTTATCTCGCTGGCGCGTCCTTCGATTGTCACTGCCGTCGGCGCAATCGTGACGGTCTGATCCGAAGCGGTATCTGCTGTCGCCTCTGCAATTGCTGTGGGCGCGAGCACAGCTTTGGAAGCGGTTTGATGCTTGTACGTACGATTTTCCTGCTCCAATGCGGTAATCTTCTTTTGCATTTCCGCCATGTTTTTTTGCATGGCTTGCACCGTGGCCTTGAGCTCGTCGAGCTCCGAGGCGCGTGCCGCCGCCCCAAACACAAAGAACACCGATAACGTAAGACTTAGGACAACCGATCTTTTGCTGATCATAGCTTGCTTCCTTTCGATTCATTCCAACCGCTCCAACAATGTTGAGGTCGCTTGGCATGCTCCCATCCATCGGGGCACGTCGAATATTGGACTTTAGCCGTACGAATTGGCAGGCCACTAAGCCAAGGATAGTGGCTAACGTTCGCGGAATCCTACTCGGCGGATCGCTTTCCTTCGGTAAGCAGGTCAAGACACGGGCTAATCACGAGCCGCTAAAACATTGATGATGTTATTCCGGACGAGCAGGAACATCGGCGCGCATTGATTGTTGCAGATCGAGAAGAACGCGTTGGCTCACCCTCAGAACTCCTTGCTGAGGTCGATCGAGATCTGCAATTAGCTCTATGACCACAGAAAACGTCAAGGCGACAGCGAGGACTGCCAGGGATCTGCCCATTCCAACCAGCCCAGCATGGTAACCCATTGCGGCAAGAGAAAAAGCGGCCACTGCGAATAGACCCACCCAGATTGCACCGGGAATGCGACTTCTCACGGCCGCTTGCACTCGTTTCGCGTGGAGGTCGATGACCTCATTGAGTGACTGAACGAATAAACCGACCACAATCGAATTGGGATTTTTTTGGCCGACGGCCTCCGCGTTACCCCAGAGTTGGTGTTGAATGCTTTCCGATCGGCGTATTCCCTCCTCAATGTTGTCCGACCTGACAGCTTCCAGGCGAGTGTCCACATAGTTTCGCAGGAGTACTCGAATCTCCTCTGTCCGCTCGGGAAGCATGCCTGCACGCAAGTAGGTCGTCCCAATCGCGTTGGCCTCGTCGAGCAACACTTGCCTCCTGGCATCAAACCGTGCGGCGGCCAATCCAAAAGTGAACGCAAGAATGAAAGCAAGCAAACCGAGCGTAGCCCCAACCATGGTGCCGACGGGTGCCTGCTTCTCCTGCTCATGGCGGCTACGTCGGTATTTCCCTAAGCGGTAGCCACACTCTACGGAGATCAGGACAACAAACAGGATCGCTATAAAGACACCCCAAAGAGGGAGAGCATCGAGGAGTCCATTAATTTGCATTGCCAATTCTTCTATACCGAGTGGGAGTCGTTACGCATCGCGCACAACGGAAGACACTACTTGCTTAACAACTTCTTTTTGGCGGCGGCAAGTTCTTTGAGCTTTCCTTCGTCCACTGTCGGATACGCCAGATCAAGTGAATCGAGAGTTTCGATGACCGCCGCACCGACTACAACGCGGGTAAACCATTTGTTGTCCGCCGGCACCACATACCACGGCGCGTCTTTCGTCGCCGTTTCCTGAATCATTTCTTCGTACGCTTCCATGTAATCGTCCCAGAAATCGCGCTCATTGGCGTCATTAGAAGAGAACTTCCAGTTTTTCAGCGGATCATCGATTCGCTCAAGGAATCGTCGTTTCTGTTCCTTCTTTGAAACGTGTAGAAAAAATTTTCGCACCACGACGCCATTCCTCGACAGATATTGCTCGAAATTGCGGATGTCTTCGAAACGCTCTTCCCAAATCTTTTTGCCTACGAGTTTTGGAGGCAGTTTTTGTTTTGCCAGGAATTCGGGATGCACCCGGACGACGAGCACTTCTTCGTAATAACTGCGATTAAAAATTCCAATGTGTCCCCGGTTCGGCAGGCATTTCATGCAGCGCCAGAGATAATCGTGATCGAGATCCTCGGCTGACGGCGATTTGAAAGAATATACTTCACAGCCCTGTGGATTTATGCCGGACATGACGTGCTTGATGGCGCCATCCTTGCCTGCTGCGTCCATTGCCTGGAAGATGAGTAAGACCGCCCACTTGTCCTGGGCGTATAGCTTGTCTTGCAACTCGGCCAGGGCTGTCACGCCCATCGCCAGCGCTTCCTTCGCTCTCGGTTTGTCTGCCTCTTTGGTAAAATCAAGGGTGTCGTCTGGGTCGGCATCCTTGAGACGAAAATCCTTGCCTTTGCTGATACGGAACGGCTTGGCTAGTTCACTGGCTGTTTTGATGATTTCTTTTGTTTTCATAAGCTCTCAATGATTGATAACAACTTTCCAGCGGCGTCTCATGGTGGGTAATCGCGTTGATCGCCTAATTCAAGTATTCTGGGGTGGCAAAAGATAGAGCGCCGTAGCGAATATCAGATAAACCAAGATCGCGAGCACGCCGACGAACCAGGCGGAGCGGCCAGACGTGGTTACCAGAGAGGCGGTAAGCGTTGCGAACAGAATCATCGCGACTGCACCGGGCCAGAAATTCAAATCCATCGGCGCGGGGCCGATCAAATAACTCAGCAGTACCAGAACCGGAGCAACGAAAAGCGCAATCTGCGCGGCGCTGCCAAGCGCAATGCTCACGCTCAAATCGAGACGATTTTTGCGCGCGGCGGAAAATGCAGCAGCCATTTCCGCAGCCGCGCCCACCAGGGCCACAACGATGAACCCAACGAAGGCAGGACTCATTCCGAAGGCGGTCGCCGCGTACTGAACGGATCCGACAAACACTTCGCTCACTAATGCTACGAAAACCGTAACACCCGCCAGCGTGGCGAGCGCCAGACCGATGGGCCACGCCGCTTCATGTTCCTCGGATGTACTCGCGAACAATTCACGATGCGTGTTGAGTGAAAACCAGAGACCGAGACCGTATGCGAGCAAAAGCAAAAACGACAGCGCCAGGCTCAGCTCTTGATTCAATCCGGCTTTCCCTAACGCCTCATGCTCAGCCACGGCGGACGGAATCAGAAGCGCTATTGTTGCGAGAAATAGCAAGCCGGCCTGAAAGCGCGCGGCGACACGGTTGAATTCCTGAACATGATAGTGGAGTCCGCCGAGCAGGAACGATGCGCCCAACATAAACAACGAATTCGTCACGATCGCGCCGGCGACCGATGCCTTCACCAACGTATATTGTCCTGCCTGCAAAGCAGCGATGGCGATGACAAGCTCGGTTAGATTGCCAAGCGTTGCGTTAAGCAGACCGCCCACCGAATCGCCCGTCTTCGACGCGACAGATTCCGTCGCGTGACTCAGCAGAACAGCCAACGGCAAAATCGCGAGCACCGAAAGAACGAAATGTAGCGTGTGCGCTTCGTGGTTGAGTTTCTCCGCTGCGAGCGCGATGGGAACAAACACTAGCAGCCAAAGCAGCGGGTTGCGACGGATCTCTTGAAGAAGCAGCTTCATGGCACCATGATTCATTTTCCACAAACGCTTGCAATCAGAAATAGGACTAAAGTCCAATGTGCTGCTCGGATGGACTCGATTAAAAGAGAGAATCGCTCGATGCATTCTGACAAAACGCTTGATCGAACACTTACCGTCGCCGACGAAAATGATTCATGCCCACTGCGGTTACGGCTGATCTACATCTCTTCCGTGGCCTAACGAACCATATTCAACAGAAGAACCTGGACCTATGCCATTCGAAAAATTCGATCTTGAGAACCTCGACAAGCAGCGCCGCAAAGCCATCGCCAAATCCATTCGTACGATCAGCGCTGAAGAACTAAAGAAGCTTGGCGAAGAGATTTTCCATTATGCCGAGGACCCATGGCGCGAAACTTTCTTTCGATTCATTGCCGAAAATGCCGGCGCCACATTCCATCACGCGATCACGAGCGACGGCGTCAATATTGTTTACTGCCGGGACAAAGACAAAGGCATGTGGTTCCTGCCCGGAAGCGGCATGGGGCCATTGCAGACGACAGGCCGTCAGATCATGAAGGACATGATCACGGGAGCGCATTGAGCTCGAGGACTGTCTGTTGATCGTCGACGCAGGCGGGTATGGGACGAAAGTCTTATTGAGGATCGGAAGCTTTCTGCTTTCATCACTATTCACGTCTCTGACCATCTCATGAAACTCCTGAAAATCCTTGCTCTCTCTGTCGCTCTGCTCACCACTGTGCAGGCGGTGCAACAACCGTCGTTTCATACTAAAGGGACCCCGACCGGGAAAGCGACAGGCCCGCTCAAGCCCGGCGTGTATTGGTGGAGACCGGAGCTCTCGCCGAGCGGTCCGCTCATGGTGCTTGTGAGCATCCCACAGCAGACCATGCAGGTTTATCGCAACGGCATCCTCATCGGCCGTTCAACCGTGAGCACGGGCTCGAAGGGTCACGCCACGCCAGGTGGCGTCTTCAGCATCCTTGAGAAAAAGCAGGAGCACTACTCGAAAAAATACGACAACGCGCCGATGCCAAACATGCAGCGGCTGACCTGGACTGGAATTGCCATGCACTCGGGCAATCTTCCCGGTTACCCGGCCAGCCACGGATGCATTCGCCTGCCGTACGATTTCTCGCAGTTGCTTTTCAGTGCGACGTCCAAGGGCGGTACCGTCGTGGTGGGTGACGGCAAAACACCCGTGCCGCATCTCGCGTCGAATCCCGGTCTGATGCTCGCGCCGAAGGATTTCACGCCCGAGATGTTGAGGCCGCTCGCGCACAATGACTACGACTGGAACCCGGAGCGCAGCTCAAACGGACCGATCACAATCGTCGTCAGCGCCGCCGATCGCGCGCTTTACGTCTATCGCAACGGCAATCCCATCGGGCGCGCCGCAGTCGAGATTGACGGACGCGGATCGCTCGGAGACCATGTCTACTCCCTGCTCGAAGGCACGACCGACCGGCAAAGCTCGCTAGCTCCGGGCCGCGCCGCGCGCCGGTGGATGACTGTGACCAGCAGGGGCCGTGGCGTTCCTGCTGAGAAGATCGCGGCGCGCCTCCGCATCAACCCGGAGTTTGCGAACAAGGTCTACGACACCATCGAACCGGGCACTACTGTCATCATTACCGATCAACCGGTCGTGCGGAGCCGCGGCAATGCCGCGATTCTCGAGGGCTAGCGGGTACTACTGGGCTGACGTCTCCGGTTTGCAGCCTCACGTTGCCTCCCCGATCGAGATTTCCATTCCTTCGCGGGCAAGCACCGCATTGGGGAACCGTTCTTGACACAATTTTTCGATGCGCTCAAGAAACTCGTCGTCGTGGTCGGGGTCGTGATGCGTGAGGGCGAGGCGCTTCACACCGGCCATTTCCGCAAGTTGCATCGCTTGATCGAAGCTGCTGTGTCCCCATCCGCGCCGTTTCTGCAGTTCCTCAGCCGTGTATTGCGCGTCATGGACCAACAAGTCCGCGCCGCGTGCCAATTTCACCAGCCGCGGATCGATCTGCTCGCCATGCTCGACATCTATGCAAACGACGAGCACTTTCCCATTTCGCTCGATCCGGTAACTATACGCTCCGCCGGGGTGGTTGTGCCTTTGAGCGGTGACTACGGTTTCCACATTGTTGATGCCGGTAAAGTGTTCGCTGGCATCAGCGATTTGCAGGAACTCGAAAGTGGCCCCCATGTGATCCAATTGCACCGGGAAATATTCCGCCTGCATCTGGACTTCGAAAATCTCCCGTAAATCGTTAACTGTCTGGTCGCGGCCGAGTGTCAGGAGCGTGATTTTCTGTTTGGGATCATAAGCCGGGGCAAAGAACGGAAAGCCCTGGATGTGGTCCCAGTGAAAGTGCGTGAACGCGATACGGATTTGCTCCTGCTTGTGGCCGATGGCGAGAAGGTCTCTGCCCAGATTTCGCAGTCCCGTGCCGGCGTCAACGATGGCGATTTGGTTCGTATCGGTGATTTGCAGGCACGTCGTGTTGCCGCCAAACTGCT
>Ga0137418_10003411_pt1 | contig 12630 bp, 16 predicted proteins | sample CZODoug3_1_2_16f_FD_122242 | JGI IMG/M metagenome (GOLD analysis project Ga0137418, IMG submission 122242) | Vadose zone soil fungal communities from Angelo Coast Range Reserve, California, USA - CZODoug3_1_2_16fungal (Hybrid Assembly) | ecosystem: Environmental > Terrestrial > Soil > Vadose... | reverse complement strand
AGCCACCCAATTTCGTTGTCTTGGTTGTAGGGATTGTTGTTGCCAAATTGGGTGTTCAGGAACTCGTCCCCGGCCCGGAACATCGGTGTACCGTTGGACAGCAAGAGCAGGCAGCAGAAATTCTTTACCTGCTTCCTGCGCAGTGCGTGGACCGCCGAGGGCACGCCTTCATCCCCGTCCTGCCCACAATTCCAACTGTAGTTTTCGTCCGTGCCGTCCTGATTGTTATTCCCGTTTTGCCAGTTGCGCTTGCGGTCATAGGAGACGAGATCGTACAGCGTGAAGCCGTCGTGGGACGTTACGTAATTCACACTCTGGAACGCGTGATAAGCGTCGGCGCGGCTGTCTGGAAACAAGTCATCGCTGCCATAGAGACGTCGCATCACCTCAGGAACCATCCCCGTTTCACCCTTCACAAAACGGCGAATGTCGTCGCGAAACCGTCCGTTCCACTGGAGCCAACTCATGCCGGGGAATCCGCGTCCGAGCTGATAAGCAGCTGTGTCCCAAGGTTCTGCGATCAGATGTACCCGTCCCAATTCCGGATCAGCGGCAATTTCACTAAAGATCGGTGCGTCACCCCAATTGAGAGATCCATCCGCGTTGCGGCTGAATACCGACGCCAGATCAAAGCGGAAGCCGTCGATATGCATTCCTCGCTTCCAATAACGCAAGCTGTCAATCACCATCTTGCGCACGTGCGCTTGGCCGAAATTCAAGGTATTACCCGTACCGGAGTAGTTGGCGTAGGGGTTCGCCGGGTCGGAGGACAGCATGTAATAGCCGGCGCTGTCGAGACCCTTGAAACTGTAAATTGGCCCCCGGTGGTCGCCCTCGCAAGTGTGGTTGTACACGACGTCCAGCACCACACCGATACCAGCCTCATGAAAAGCCTTCACCATATTTCTAAATTCAAGATGCTGCTCATCAGCACGGCGGGTGCTCGCGTACTGCGCATGCGGTGCGAAGAAGTTCAAGGGCATGTAGCCCCAGTAGTCGCCTTCCTGAGGATCGCGCTGAAAAATCGGCATCAGCTCGGCAACTGTTATGCCGAGCTCCTTCAAATATGGAATCTTCTCCACCAGGCCGGCATACGTGCCGGCACGTGATGGATCTACGCCGGAGTTCGGATTCTTCGTGAAACCCTTCACGTGAAGTTCGTAGATGATCGCATCAGACTCATGATGCGGTGGCCGATCCCCTGCCCATTCAAATGTCGGGCGGTGACCAGTCAGCACTCCCAAAGGCGCCCGGCCTGCGTTTGGTCCTTCTCGCATAGCCAAGTCGCGATCGAAACCGGGTGGGAAGAAAATGCATTTGGCGTACGGGTCGAGGAGAACCTTCTGCGGGTCAAAGCTGTGAAGTTGAGGAATGGTCTGTCCCGATACGGAGTATGCGTAATAGCGAGCCTCACCAATCTTTGTGATTGGGATCCGGCAGTGCCAAATCCGCCCTGACTTGTTATGCAGAAAATCGAAGCGAAATGTCAGGAGGGGATTCACCAGATCGGCGGATGAATACAGTAATAGAGTGACGCTCTCGGCATGTTCAGCGTGAACGGCGAAGTTGAACGCCTGCTCCTCTTCGATCCACTCGACACCGAGCGGCAATGGGTTGCCCTCAGCCTGCTCCCACGTCGGACGTTTCGTAAGCGCCTCCGCCTCGGGGTTGGCAGAGTGGGCTTGAGAGTCGACGTTGGCGAACACGTCAAGGCTTGAATTGTTCACTCTACCTCCCTTTCACCCACTTGGCCTGTCAGATATCCGGCCGCCGCACGATCAGCGAAAATCACGGCCCGATCCTGTCGAATCCGTCCACCGGGAAGCGACCTATCGCCCTTGCGCAGGCCGACCAGCACGTCGACTTTCTGACTACCGGTCACGAGCCAAAGTATACGGCCAGCCCGATGACCGGATAGGTCAATGTCATTTGCCGCCTTCTTTGATAGACAATAGACAACGGTCACAGCCACATCAACGTCGGTGACGTTGAGTACCGGTTCTCCAGCCACCAAAGAGGCAGTGCATCCGGCCGGCCCAAGGCAGAGGTGGACCAGGGTCCGGGCTCGGCGGCGAACCAGCGATCCCACGATCGGAAACAGCGCGCTCACGACCAGGAGAATACTCTTGACCCTTGAATCACAGGCCAACCTTCCGTACTAGTTTCTAGATCTGGGATCGTGTCGCCCGTTCCGGGGCCAGTTGCACCCTAACGGATATGGCAGGGTCGATTGAGCGCTTTGAGCTCTCCGTCAAATCCTGCAGCCATTGAAAAGTCTGAGAGGACAGCATGTCTTCTCGGACGCGCCAACGCCAGTTCCCATCGGCACGACCAGGCACGTTCATACGAGCTTCGCTGCCCAAGTTGACCAGATCCTGCAACGGAGCAATCGCGAGCGCCGCTGGTGACGACCATGCCAGACGTATCAACGCCGGAGCAGCTTCCGCACTCTGGCCCGGCGCACGCTTGAGGTAATTCCACAAATTCTGCCGCTGGTAATCGGGCAATTCCTCATACCATTGTCGAGTCGTGGCATTGTCATGCGTACCGGTATAGACGACCGTGTTAGAGACAAAGTTGTGGGGAAGATGCGGGTTGTCTGGATGGCCGTCGAAGGCGAATTGCAGAACGCGGGTTCCCGGCATTTGGAATTGGTCGCGCAATGCCTGCACGTCGGGCGTAATCAGACCCAAATCTTCCGCAATAAACCGTAGGTGGCCCAGCTCTGTCTGCACTGCTTGAAAAAAGCTGGCGCCCGGACCCGGCACCCATTGCCCGGACTGAGCCGTTGGCGCTCTGGCTGGAACGTGCCACGCAGCTGCGAATCCACGGAAGTGATCCAGGCGAATTACATCTACGTGAGCCAGCAGAGCACGCAGCCGATCGATGCACCACCGATAACCAGTCGAACGGAGGGCATCCCAGTTGTAGACGGGGTTGCCCCACAACTGCCCCTGCGCGCTGAAATAGTCGGGAGGAACCCCGGCGACGAAGCGTGGCCGACGCTGCTCATCGAGCAGGAATAGTTCGGGGTTCGCCCAAACATCACTGGAATCAGGTGAAACAAAGAAGGGCAGGTCGCCGATCAAGTTCACGCCCTTAGCATGGGCATGCTCCTTGAGTTGATCCGCTTGGCGGAACAGCAGGAATTGTGCAAAGCGAACCTGATCGACCTGACTTGCTAACTCTCGCCGCGCCTCGGCGAGAGCACCCGGGCTGCGCTGAACCAACTCGGCTGGCCACTCCACATAATAGGCACCGTGATACTTGGCTTTCAGCGCCCGGAATAGAGCATAGTCTTCCAGCCAATTCGCCTGCCTGGCGCAGAACTCGTCGTAGGCAGACCGCAGTTCTTTGTCTTTGCGCTCCCCAGCTTTGAAGTTTGCCCACGCCGTTTCGAGCAGTCGTTGTTTGAACGGAATAACGCAGTCGTAATCGACCACGTCCCCGGAGAAGTGAGACTGACCATCGCTCTCCTCTAGGAGCCCGTCCGAAATGAGGGAACCGGGACTGATCAGCAGCGCATTGCCGGCAAACGACGATAGTGATTGATACGGCGAGTTTCCGTAACCAGTCGGGCCGAGCGGTAGCGCCTGCCACCACCCTTGGCCGGCATCGTGGAGACGATCAATCCATGAGAACGCGGACGATCCCAGATCGCCGATGCCATACGGCGAGGGCAGAGACGTGACATGCAGCAGCAGGCCGGAAGCGCGATATTGGGGCGGAAACGGCGGACCATTCGTGAGTCCGCCGTTGCCGCTCATGGCCGGGCTCCGCCGCGAGGAACGACTCCGGAGAAACTCAGCGCATTGTTCACCATCTCCTGGGCCTCGCTAAAAATCGCGGTCAGATGTGTCTGGCTCTTAAAGCTCTCGGCGTAGATCTTATAGATGTTCTCGGTGCCGGAGGGTCGGGCCGCAAACCAGCCGCTCTCTGCCACAACTTTCAGGCCGCCGATGGGAGCATCATTGCCCGGAGCCTTCGTCAGCTTGGCGGTGATTGGCTCGCCCGCCAGATCCGACTCCTTAACCGCTTCTGGTGAGAGTTTTTCCAACTTTGCTTTCTGATCAGGTGTGGCGGGCGCGTCGATGCGCGTGTAGTACGGGATGCCGAACTCCGCCGTCAATTCTCGGTAATGCTCTCCGGGATTCTTGCCAGTGCGCGCGGTGATCTCAGCCGCCAGCAGGTCCATGATTGGCCCGTCCTTGTCGGTCGTCCACGCCGTGCCGTCAAAACGAAGAAAACTCGCTCCTGCGCTCTCTTCCCCGCCGAAACAGCACGAGCCGTCAACCAGGCCCGGCACAAACCACTTGAAACCCACCGGCACTTCGAGAAGCTCGCGGCCGAGCTTTTTGACAACCCTGTCAATCATGCTGCTGCTCACAAGCGTCTTTCCCACTGCGACTTCCCGACGCCACTGGGGACGGTGTGTGAGCAAGTATTGAATGGCCACCGCGAGGTAATGGTTAGGGTTCATCAGCCCCGCAACCGGAGTTACGATCCCATGCCGGTCCGAGTCGGGATCGTTGGCGAAAGCCACCTGGTACTGATCTTTCAGCCCGACCAGCCTGGCCATCGCATACGGGCTCGAACAGTCCATGCGAATTTTGCCATCGTGATCAACGGTCATAAACGAAAACGTCGGGTCAATTGTCGGGTTGACCACGACGATGTCCAGCCCGTAAATGGAGTTGATCGGCTCCCAGTAGGGCCGCGCGGCCCCACCCAGAGGGTCCACGCCAAGTTTGAGGCGGGCACCGCGAATCGCATCCATGTCAACGACGTTCTCGAGATCGCGAACGTACGGCAAAACGAAGTCTTGCTGGTGCGTAGTCGCGGCCTGGATAGCCCTGCTAAACGGAACTCGCCTGATTCCAACATTTCCCGTTCGCAACAGTTCGTTCGCGCGATCCTCTACCCAGCGCGTCACGTCGGTAGCGGCTGGGCCGCCGTTGGGCGGGTTGTACTTAGAGCCTCCATCCTCCGGTGGATTGTGCGATGGCGTGATCACGATGCCGTCAGCGAGGTGCTCTTTGCGGCCGCGGTTGTAAACGAGAATGGCTCGCGAGATGACCGGGGTCGGAGTTACACCGTCGCCTTGCTGAATGATCGTCTCCACGTTGTTCGCCGCCAGCACTTCGAGGGCGGTGCGCTGTGCGGGCCCGGAGATCGCGTGCGTGTCTTTCCCCATGTAAAGCGGACCGTCGGTTCCCTGCTCGCGCCGGTAGTCGCAGATCGCCTGGGTAATAGCCAGGATGTGCGCTTCGGTGAAGGTGCCGTGCATGGGAGACCCGCGGTGCCCGCTGGTGCCGAAGATAACTAGCTGGTTGGGATCTTGCACGTCGGGACGACGCTCAAAATAATCCCTCTCCAGGCTGGCCACGTTCACCAGCATCTCCTTCGGAGCCGGTTTACCTGCGAGCGGGGAGAGGTTAGGTTCGCCTGTCAGGGAGTGTGTGTCTAGAGTACTGGGCATGGTTCTACCTTCCAAATCTCGGCTGCGTATTCAGCAATGGTGCGGTCGCTCGAGAACTTTCCGGAGCTAGCCACATTCAGAATCGCTTTGTGTGCCCATGCGCCAGGGTCGGCATACAATGCGCCCAGTCGTTCGTGCGCTTGGCAGTACGAGGTTAGGTCCGCCAGGTGCATGTAGTGATCGCCTTGGGTCAGAAGCGTATCGCGCAAAGGAGCGAACACTCCCGGTTCGTTACGACTGAAGTAATCAGAGAAGATGAGGTCCAGAGCGGCTCGAGTCTCTGGCTCATTTTCATAGTGCCAGCGCGGGTTATACCAGGCGCGGCCACTCTCGACCTGATCTACGGTGAGGCCAAACAGGAAAAAATTATCTTCCCCTGCTTCCTCCGCCATTTCGATGGTCGCGCCGTCACGCGTCCCGACGGTTAGGGCGCCGTTCATCATGAATTTCATGTTGCTCGTTCCGCTGGCCTCGTAGCCGGCGGTCGAGATCTGGTTGGAGGCATCGCTCGCTGGAATCAGGCGTTCTGCCAGGGAAACGTTGTAATCGGGGAGGAACACAATTTTGAGTCGGCCGCGCACGGCCGGGTCGCCGTCAATCGTGCCCGCCAGGTTGTTGATGAACTTTATTATGAGCTTGGCCAACTTGTAAGCTGGTGCCGCTTTCCCTGCGAAAAAGAACGTGCGCGGCACCATCTTCATGCCGGGATTTTCCCGCAGCCGGTTATAAACGACGATGATCCGCAGCGCGTTGAGCAGTTGCCTTTTATATTCGTGGATACGCTTGATCTGGCAGTCGAAGATGGTATCCGGGTCCACGATATGCCCTGAGGTCGACTTGAGCCAATTGGCAAACTGCGCTTTGGCCTCTCGCTTTGACTTGAGGAACACTTCACGAAAGCTAGGGTCCCCGGCAAATGGCTTGAGTTTGTTGAGCTGGCTCAGCTCGGTAGTCCATCGTTCGCCGATGACTTGCGTGATTGCACGGGCCAGCGCAGGATTGGCTTCGAGCAACCAGCGTCGCGGTGTCACTCCGTTGGTTTTGTTGTTAAAACGCTCGGGGAACATTTCGGCGAGATCCTTGACCGTCGTTGCCCGCAACAGCTTCGAGTGGACAGCAGCCACTCCATTGGTGCTGTGCGTGCCGACGATCGCTAGGTTAGCCATGCGGATCTTGCGCTGGCTGCCTTCTTCCACCAGGCTCACGCGCTCGACGCGTCCCTCGTCGCCCGGGAAGCGATGCCGAACTTCGTCGAGCAGCCGCCGGTTGATCTCGTAGATGATCTCCAGATGCCGGGGAAGAAGTATCTCAAACCACGCAACCGGCCATTTCTCAAGAGCTTCAGGCAGCAACGTGTGATTCGTGTAGGCGAGTGTCTTCTTCGTCAGTTCCCAGGCTTGGTCCCATCCCAAGCGCACATCGTCCAGCAAGATCCGCATTAATTCGGCGACCGACATGGAAGGATGCGTGTCATTGAGTTGAACTGCGGCCTTCTCGGGCAGTTTGTCCCAATCCGCGTTGTGGCGCTGGAAGCGGCGCACCAGGTCGGCCATTGAACACGCGACCAGGAAATATTCCTGCAGGAAGCGTAGTCCTTGCCCCTCCGTCGTGGAATCGTCCGGATACAGCACGCGGGTAAGCGACTCCGCTTCGAGAGTCTCGCCCAGCGCGCCCACGAAGTCGCCGGTGCCAAACTTCTGAAAATCGAAGTAATCGGGCGCAGCCGCGGCCCAGAGCCGGAGCGTGTTAATCGTCTTTCCGCCATAGCCCACCACGGGACGATCAAACGGAATACCGATCAGGCTCGACGGTCGGTCCGGAATGACATGAAAATTACCCGCTTGCAATTTGAAGGATACATTCAGCTTGATTTCCACATTCTCGTGCGGCCGGGCAATCTCCCAGGGATCGCTGTCGCGAAGCCAGTTGTCGGGATTCTCTTTTTGCCAGCCATCAACGATCGATTGCTTGAACATGCCGTACTCATAGCGCAGACCATAGCCCGTGGCTGGGAGCTGCATGGTGGCCATCGAGTCGAGGAAGCACGCCGCGAGGCGGCCCAAGCCTCCGTTGCCCAGCCCCGCATCTGGTTCCTGCTCGACCAGTTCAAGCCAGTCGATACCATTTTCTTGAGCCGCATCTCGTAAAAGGGGATCGAGCAAGAGGTTGGTGACATTGTTGGCCAACGAACGCCCTATGAGAAACTCCATGGAAAGATAATAGATGCGCTTGGCGTTCTCGCCTTCATAGGTTTTCTTGGTCAGCACCCAACGCCGCGCGAGAACGTCTCTTACCGAACGGGCGAACGCCTCAAAGCGCTCCCGCGCTCCCGCTACTTTCGGGTCGATTGCTCGATCAAAAACCAGATGCCGTTCGTAAAATGCGTTTTCCGTCCCAATAAACGGAATCGATCCACACCCGTAATGTTGGAGAAGGTTTGAAACATTGGCTGCGCTGGTCGTCATCGGAACGACTTTTGCGGAGCTTGGGCGCGCCACGCTCTCTGTGCTCATTTGATGATCCTTGTCTTCTGAGTTATCTGAAATCGTTAGTGTTCAACATTCAGAGCCAACATCTCCTCGCCTAACAACCGGGCCGATTCACGCGGCCACGTGATGATCGTCGTTCCAAAGTCGGACCACCGGCTGGGAAAGATTGTGCTCATAACTTAGCGCGCTCAGGCTCGCCGGGCTCAATACAAAATACCTGCCCGCAGATCCCGGACTGAGCGCCAGCCAGCGGGCTGCCAGAACCCGAATGAAATGCCCGCTGGAAAAGAGTAGGACGTTGCCCGGAACCACGCGAACACGCTCGACCACACGGTCCGCCCGCTCGCCAATTTGTGCGGGCGATTCGCCTCCCGGGCAACCGTCCCGGAACAGTTGCCAGTCCGAGCGTTCGTGAAGGATTTCGGCCACGCGCAACCCCTCGTATTGACCATAGTCCCATTCCACCAGGTCAGGATCGGTTTCGGCTTCGGCTCCAAATCCGGCCAGTTCGCAGGTTCGGGCGGCGCGCTGCAACGGGCTGGTAAACACCTTGGCAAATGTCATGCCCTTCAGCCGTTCTCCAAGCCGCCGGGCGTTGCGCTCGCCATTTGGGGTAGAGGTAAGTCGGTGAGGCCGGTGTGCTGGCCCGTGAGAGTCCAAACCGTGTTACCGTGCCGCGCCAGATATATCTCTGGAAGTACTTCGCTCATGCAGCTTCTCTCTTCTAGATGTTCAACTCCCTAGCCGCTTTCTCGGGGCGTATTTCCTCTGTGAGCATTCACGGTTCCATCCTGCCCCCGTTCGATAAATAGCAAGCGGAGCCCAGGACTTGATCAAGCGGCTGTTTATCGGAAGGTTCTGCTTCTTCCAGCTATAGAAGGTCTGCTCCGAGATCCTCGTCCACCGGATCAAATCCGCCACTGGAAGCCCTGCCTCGGCTGGCTTCAGGATGGCTACAATCTGCTCCACCGAAGATCGCTTCCATCTCACAGCAAATCCCCTTCCTCTTTCTGTGCGATTTTGCCGGAAACTCGCTCTCAAAATCACAAGGGCGCTCACTTCGAGTCTATTTCGTCAGCCATACAGGTCTTCGTCTGGCCCGAGTTCAATTCCTGAAGCCAGCAGGTACGCGCGCACGGCCCTTTCGGCCGCAAACCAATCAATTTCAGGCGAACCCAGGGGACGGCCTCTTTTTTCCCAGTGCTGGTAAGCGAGCTTTTGCACAAGTTCATGACGATCTTCTCCATAAAAGTCGGTCAGTGGCGTGGGCCGCTGCACCTAATCTTCGTTCTTGGGCTGTTCAGTCATGAAACGCCAGTTTGCTCTTCGGCGCCAAAGCGGTATCGGAACCACCCACAGCCTTACGCGGGGCCGAGTTGCAGAGAAATCAGAAGTCCCAAACCGCCGCCATCGATCACCTCAACTTGCAAGATTAAGCGTTACAACCTCCCTGTAATGTTGGTACATCACAGCATTGCACAGGGTGTCTGCCTCCTCGCCGCGCACGATTCGGCCCGTGCAGTGACGAATTGCAGCTTCCTCTGAATCTTGGATGGTCACTCTCAACATCATTCTCTCGCGTCGGCGCATTCGTTATTACTCAGGTACGCAGTATTAGGATCACAAATTCCGGTTCGATCCGATTCCTGAACGATCATGCCCCGTGACCGTAAGCAGCTCGTGCTCCTAGAGATGACACTCAAACGATTTGCGACGCAATTCTTGCAGCGGGGCGGCTTCCTAATGTAGCGAATTGACCTCTGATGTGACGGTCCAGTGCAATGACATCTCCGTCGAGCAGCAAGGTGGGCGGCCGCAGTGCGCCGACCGAGCGCGCAATCGCTGGAAAGCCTTCGGTGCGATTCCTGTCATTCCGGCTGAGCAACGTGACGTGGGATCCTTCTTTGTATGGAAGAATTCGGATACCGTCGTATTTCTCTTCGTAAACCCACCCCGGCTCAAGAAATGGCTCACCCACAAGCGTGGCGAACATCGGCCGCACACGAAATGGAATCTTATCTTTCACTGCAACTGAGATGCCCAGTGTAGCTGCTTCGCTCCGGATATAATCACGAGCAGATCACTTTGAGAGAGCCAAGAAGGATGGCGCCGATAACACTGGTCTCCGATGGCCTTGCGGCGGGGTCCGATCCGTCCGATTACAGGCCGCCCCTATCACGCGTGTTTCTACTTTCTCCTGCTAATACTTCGGCCATTCGCGGGCAGTTGCTGTTGAACAGGACTTCCGAATTCGAACTCGCCCAGCGCATCCGACGGCAGGGCGCTACGCTCGGGGAGCTCTTCAGCTTCATCAGCAGCCTGTATTTTCGCGGCAAGCTCGCCTATGCGGAAGCCTTTTCGCGATCGGCGGCTGGCGTTCCTTCGACGCTCGTTATGACGGCGTCGCGCGGTCTTCTGCCGCCCGAGACCGTGATCACGTTGGACGACCTTGCGGAAATGTCCGCGGTTCCAATCGATCCGGGCGATGCTCGATATCGGGAGCCCCTTTGCAGGGATGCGCGTGCGCTGGCTCTCCGGCTACCGGTTGGTTCTCAGATTGTGCTGCTCGGCAGCATCGCGAGCGGCAAATATGTCGATCCGTTGCTCGAAAGTTTCGGAGCAAATCTCTTATTCCCTCAACAGTTCGTGGGACGGGGGGATATGAGTCGTGGCGGCCTGATGCTACGTTGCGTTGAAGCTGGGCTTGAATTGGATTATGTATCGGTCGACTCGGCCGTTCGGCGCGGGTCCAGACCTCCCAAGCTCTCCCCCGCCAGAAGACGTGTCCGCAACCGTTGACAAGCGTAGGTCGGGAATGTAGTTCCGAACATGGGCCGCTTGCATATCGACTGTTCTTCAGTCGCTTCATCCTGAATGACGTCCCAATGCGCGACAAGGATTCCGTTTTGAATGCGCACAATATCTGCGGCAATCCAATTCACAGGAACACCGAAACCGCTAAATCGCCCGTGCACGAGGTCTCCCTCCACTAGCCGAAGAATTCACTGACGAATACTGCTTCAAAATCGCCATTGCGCCTCAGGGCTTCTACTCGGTTGCGTATAATTCAACCGTGCTGATCTTCCCGCACCGCGTGCGTGGAAGACATACGAGTACGAGGGAATTTCCTGCCCTATGGGAATTCAGATGGAACCCGGTATTGACGAGTACCTCCGCAAGAGGCTCATGCCTGTAGAGGGTGCGATCCCACATCTGGCCAGAACCGACATCTACGGGAATTCCATTCCCGCTGGAAGCGTAGGCGGCGATCTCTTCGAGTACATCAACTTTCAGCAACGCTATAACATCGACGCCCGGATCTCGAACGCTCTTCGGTTGTCCAGAGAGTATCTAGAGCCGCTTTACGAGGGTCAGATTCCGCGAAACTCCGTAGACGAGCATGTGCAGTGGCTTGGGTCGAGATCTAATCCCAGCGATGTGAGAGAGGTCGAGTACAGAAGGGCGAAAAGCTCAGAACAACTAATGGTCGCTGACAATTTGCACGAACTCTACACAACCGCAGGCGTCCTCTTGGTGGATGCTCAGGGGCATGGGATCATCTCGGCCAAGATCGCCTCGACCGTACACGACACCTTTCATGCTTTTATACTCACCGAACTCGACGAGTATGGAAAGACAACGCCAAGGCTATTCGAAAACATCAATCTCAGGCTGGCGCAATCCATAACCGCCCGCAACGCTTTGGGCCGCGACGCGCATGACGAGTCGCGCGAAATCGCAACCATGATTTACGGCGAAATACGTCCCAGCGGACATTTCCGCTTTGTAAATTTCGGCAGTCCTCCACCACTAATATTTTCGGCGGAGTACGGACGCTTCATGCCCATGAATACCGATCACCTCGTGCAATTTCCAGCGCTCGGGTTGGAAATTCCCGAAGATCATCCCGATCGAAACAAGTATCTTTCGATGGCGGTCAGGCAAAAGCAAGTGAACTCCTCAGATATAGCGGACATCACATTGATGAGCCCGGGAGACATCGTTTTTCTTTACTCCGACGGTGTGTATGACGGCAGCAATGAGGAGGATCGCCTACGACTCGAACTTATAGTTCGTGACCAAAAGGAACGCACGGCAAAGGAGATTTGCAACGCCATCCTCGACTATGCATTAAAGCAGGACCAATACTTTCAGCAAACGGGCGAAGAAGACCGCATTGACGATAAAACTGCGTTAATCATCAAGCATAGCTAGCAGAATTACGGAGGAGTCGATGAAAGAGAACGGGCCCCAGGTCACTGCCCAACCTATGCAGCGCCCGCTCCAGCCATCTGCCTCTCTCCGTTCCGAGCTCACCCATGGGGATCGGCCTTGAGCCACGCGAAGAAGGCGGACCCGGTCTCCTGAAGAGGGCAACTAGCCCACGCACGACCGCAGGCAGAACGTTTTCTGAAGACAACGTTGGAGACTGCGGAATACACGTGGTAGGCGCTGGCCTGGGAAATGAATGCCCACGTAGTTGTTGCGGAACTCACCTGAGGGTCGCCGTCGAGTTACCGGATCGCACAGGTGCTGCTGGTGTGCTTGGCGCTCTCCACGTTCGGCTTCTCGGCCGACTCTTTGTCTTCGTTGGGCATCGTTGACTGCGGACCTTGGATTGATTAGGTCCAGGAAACCTCGGGCGGGTCACGAATAGCAGGA
>Ga0137418_10004624_pt1 | contig 12632 bp, 9 predicted proteins | sample CZODoug3_1_2_16f_FD_122242 | JGI IMG/M metagenome (GOLD analysis project Ga0137418, IMG submission 122242) | Vadose zone soil fungal communities from Angelo Coast Range Reserve, California, USA - CZODoug3_1_2_16fungal (Hybrid Assembly) | ecosystem: Environmental > Terrestrial > Soil > Vadose... | reverse complement strand
CTGCTGCGCCTCGGCTATCGCGTGGACGCAGCGGACTGCTTCACCATCGCATGGCGGCCCGATGACGACGACCTCCTGTCGCGAATGGCGAACCGGCTGGCGGGCCCCCGCCTGCCGCATGAGCCGCTCTCGGTCGTCAGTTGCGCGCTTCGCATGGCAACACGCGATCCGGCCGGTGTCGAGAAGGAGCGTCATGCTTCGGCGCTCTTCGACCGGATTGAAAGAGCCTGCCCGAGGCTGTTTCGCGGGCAGACCGCCGTCACGGAGCCGCTGGGCAGCGGCTGGTCGCGCCACTACCCGGGCCTCGACGCCCGGCTGGATGCCTACGCCGACAGGGCGATCCTGAACCGCTACCGTGCGGGGACTCATTTCGATCTCGGCCTGCTTTCCGACTGGGAGCGGGAAAACGCGCCGGTTCCCGCGGCGTGCCGCGATCGGCGGACAGATCGGGAGGACCGATGAACGAGCGGGACTACCACGACCGCCTCTACCAGACCGAGGCGGCGGCGATCCAGGGAACGGCGCTCTTCGAGCGCGTCCATGATCGCGCCGCGCGCCAGTTTCTGCGTTCCACGCGGATTGGCAGCGCGCACAGAGTGCTGAGCCTGGGATGCGGGGACGGTTCGATCGAACGGCGCCTTGCGCCACAGGTCGGGGAAATCGTCGGCCTGGACATCTCGCCAGTCGCCATCGATCAGGCGCGGGCTCGATCGGAGGCGGCGGGCCTTAGCAATCTTTCCTTCGCGGTGTCCGACGCCGGCAGTTCACGCATCGACAGCCTCGGCCGCTTTGATGTCATCGCGGCGTTCGCGTTCCTGCATCATCTGAGCGATGCCCAGATCGGCGCTACGCTGATCGCGGCGCGCCGGGCGTTACGCGCCGGGGGCGCTTTCTATTCCAGCGACCCCAGTCGCCGTCGGCTGGTAGGGCTCTTTGCGGGATGCGTGCGCGCGACGTACGACCGTTACCACAGCCCGGACGAGCGCGAGCTCGATCCGGACAGGCTCGCCGCGCTCGCCATGCAGGCCGGCTTCGCGCGGCCGGTGATCGGCTACGTCGACTATTTTCTCGGACCGCTCGCCTGGCTTGCGCCGGGGACGCCGCGCTGGCTCGGTCCGGCGCTCGGGGCGCTGGACGACTTGGCGCTGAGCGTGCCGCTCGTTCGCCGGCATGCGTCGTCCTTCAGCCTGCTGGCGCGCGCTTCCTAGGTAGCCGCGTCACACATGCGCTTGCTCGACATTCTGTTCGGGACGCTCGTCCTTTTTCCCTTGCTGGCGGATGCGGCTTGGTTCGAGATACCAGGCTTCCATTCCCTTGCGTTGTCCGATCTGGGAATCCCGCTTCTGGCGGCGGCCCTCATCGTCGAGGCGGCACGACGCTGGTCGCGGTGGCCTTGGATGAAAGTACTCTGGCCTGCTGCGGGAGTGCTGGGAGCGCTCTTTCTTTTGGTTTTGCTGTGGCGCCGTTGGGCGCCGGAGAACGCGATTTGGAATGCGACGCACGGGGGTGGCGCGGTTACGCTCGTGGCCCTTGTGGCAATGGCAGTGCGGCGCTGGTCGCGCGAGCCGTGGGAAAAGAGCTTCTTTTTCCGCCAGGGAACGACGCTTGCGCAGGCATGGCTCGATGCGCTTGCGCGCTCGCCGGGCCGCACACTCTGGAGTGCTGCGGGTGTGGTGGGAGCGCTCTTCCTTTGGGTTTCGCTCTTGCGTCACCGCGCTTTCGAGACGCATGGGTTCGACCTGGGCATTTTCACCAACGCGATCTGGAATCTGACGCATGGGAATGGCTACGTTTCGTCGGTGAAAGGAGGAATCAACCTCTTCTCCGACCACCAATCGCCTTTGTTCTGGGTGCTGGCTCCCTTGTTCTGGATGATTCCGCGGCCAGAAACCTTGCTCTTTGCGCAGGCGTTCGGGCTTGCCGCGGGCGGTCCGGCGCTGTTTTACCTCGCGCGCGCGCGGCTCGGTCGCGAGCACTGGGCGCCGGCCGCTTTGCCTTGGCTTTACTGGTCCTATCTTCCGCTTAGAAACGCGAACGCCTTTGATTTTCATCCCGAAGTTTTCATGTTGCCGCTGTTCTTGTGGGCTTTCGCCGGCTTCGCCTCGGAACGACGCTGGGCGAGAGGACTTGGCTTCCTGGCTCTGGTCGCGGCGCTCGGCGCGAAGGAATCGGCGGCAATCGTGGCCCTTGGCATTGGGATTGCCTGGGCTTTGAGCGCCGGCGGTTCTCGGCGCGACCTCTGGTTCGGTGTTGCGCTGGCGGCTGCGGGCGCAATGCTTTTCTTTGTAGACGTGAAGGTCGTGCCCCGATTCTTCGGCGGCGACTACGCCTACATGGGTCTTTACCAGCGATTCGGGGGCGGAGTGAGCGATGTGCTCCTCGCTCCCTTTGCGCAGCCCGCTTACTTCTTCTCCCAGCTTTTCAATCACGAGCGCCTCAATTTTCTTTTCTGGACTCTTGCGCCGCTGGGGTTTCTCCCGCTTTTTCACTGGCGCGCGGCGCTTGCGGCGCTACCGCCCTATCTCATGCTCTTTCTCAGTGAAGGCGATCAACGGGTCCGAATCATTTTTCACTACGGGATCGAACCCGGATCAGCGCTTTTCTGGGCGCTTCCTTTGGGCCTTGCGGCCTTCGCTGGGCGTTTCGGGTGGAAATGTGCGGGCCTATGGATGCTTTTCTGGAGTCTTGCCTGTATGAGCCCCACGGAGCTGACTCGTGCGCGCCGCTATGTCCAGTCTCCGCATGCGCAATGGCTCGCGGAAGCCATGCCGTGCCTGAACACGGAGGCCGCGACCGCGGCCTCCGATGTACTCATCCCGCACCTCGCGACCCGGTCTTGGATCAGCTATCCGGATGGCCTCCGGCAACGGCCGTCGGGCGAACCCGTTCGCTGCGTCGTGACGGACCTGAAGGTCGATAACTGGCCGCTGGGAACGGCGGGGGTCGAGCGAGTGCTTGCCCGTTTGCCAGGCCAGGGCTACCACGAATCGTACCGATGCCGCAGCTTCAGTGTCTACGAGCTGGGGGGGGCGGGGTGTCTGCGATGCCTGCCGGATTGCCGCTGATCGCCTGCAGGTTACACGCAGCGCACTCCTTCAACTTCGGCGCGATGATCCGGAATCCATCGATCACTCCCACCACGTCCGAAGGCCTGCGCTGAGCCAAGGCCACTGTCCATAGCGCCGCGTCTCCGAACACGTATAGATTTTCGGGCTGCAGCCGATTGACTCTCACCGCGGTTATCGTGGCAGTTCTCGCCGCGTGCAGCCTCGCCCAATTGACACGTGCAAAGTAGCCAAAATTCATGGCCATGCCGTGATCGGCGGCAAATACCGCCCATGGCAAGTAGTCATCGGAGGCATTGTTGCGGGGGTAAACGTAAATAATACGTTTGTACCGTTTTCCTATTTCGGCCCATAGCGGCGACTTCAGGGGTGATGACCAGGCAGGCGGGTGAGCGAGTATGTCGCTGAAGTGCCGAAACGCCGCCGAAGAGTCTGCAACCTGGACGATCAGCAGGGCCGCAAATACCCCGATCGCCGTGCGGCGCGCGAGCCTGCGGAATAGAAAAATGAAGATCGCAAGGTAAATGAGGTAATACACCGGCCAGAACATCCGCCCTGAACTGCGCAACGCCCCGGCAAAAGGTCCGAGAACGTCGGGGATCATGTAGACGATGAGCTCGAAGCTGCCGAGGGTCACGTGATTGGACAGCGCCAATATGACCAGTGCGAGCGCGACAGACAGGAGCGGAACAAGGGATCGACGGTCGATGAAGGTTTCCCTGTATCCCCGGAGCAGCTCGCAGCCAGCGAGCAGCGCCAGGAGAATCACCCCGGTGCCTAAATAGCTGAACCCCTCGTACTCGCCCACATCACCGGGTTGATCCGGCAGCAACAGAGACCACAGGCTGTCCGGATCGATCATCGACAGCAGGTTCATTCGATAAAGCCCGAAGCCCCCTTCCTCGATCTCAAGGCCGAGCATGAAATAACCGGCGAGCCACATGACGACCAAAGTCACCAGTACGCCGGTCACAAGATGCATCGCTGCCTGTGCCGTGCTTATTTCATTTCGCCAACGCCGCTGCCACAGATCCGCCGCCCAGATAAAACCGACCATCACCAGAAAATAAAAATGGATGAGCGCGCTGATGCTCAGTAGCATGACGCGCGACAACAGCGACAATCGGGGAGCGAAGTAAAGGTAAATTGAAGCGAGCACCACCCATTGGCCGAAGAGGGCGAAGTGGCCCTCCAGCCGGGCAATGCAAACGGGCGCGATCGCAAAGAATGCACTGCCGATCAACGACAGCCATCGATCTTCGGAGAACCGGCTGAGCAGCTTGTAGGCGAAGATCGACTGGAGCACGAAGCTCAGCAGGATCCACAGGCCGAAATACTGAAACGTGCCGGGCAGCAAGGAAGCGAAAGGCTTGAACAAGAACGCCAGCAGCGGTATGGAGTCGCTGAACACCACCGAGCTGCCGATCTCCATCCCATAGTTCGGATTGGCTCCGAATGGAGCCTGAAATACGGGAGACTGCCGGAAGAAGCGCCAGCCCAGGAAGCTTGTCGCAGGATCTGACGCCCGCAGAAGCCAGTCGGTATTCCGCGGGTCCAGAATCGATCCACGCGTGAGGGCGAAGAAAATAGTCACGCCGTTGAGCATCGCCAGCCACAGACCCGGATCGCCACCGGGAGCCAGGCCAGGATCGGGCAATTCATCTTCCCTGTAGGTCCAGGCTTTGTGCAGTAGAAAGGTCACCGGGGGAACCGCAAGAACGACGCCCGCTATTCCAAGCCAGTAGTTCAGGCCGTAGAGCTCGGCCAGCCCGGAGATTGCAACGGTCAAGGCAAGTCCGAATAGCGAGACGGCAACGAAGCGAACGAGCGTTATTCCGTGCAACGGCCGAGAGAAGCTCCAGAGCGTATTGATGGCGTATGAAAGGACGCTGGCCAGGATGAAGGCCGTGCCATTCGCCAGCTCGGGGGATACCTGCAGCAGGCCGATCAGAGTGGCGGCAATTACAACGTGAAATGCCGTGACGAAGGCGCCGGATACAGCGAAGCGCCGGGCCTGTTTCGCCGAAACCTCTCCCGGCATTCGAATGGCTAGGCGGAACGTAGAACCGCCATCATGGAAACCCCGAATGGCAGGGGCAGTCGCCCCACCAGGAAACGTTCGGCGCTGAACACCATGTGGAATAGGCTGTTGATAGGCCGCGCTGGGAGCGCCGTGCCGCTCGCCCTGTCTTGATTGAGGAGCCGGTCCTTGACCCGCACTGCGGCCGCCAGCGGGAAAAGGAGAGTGTTGAAATAGGATAGCTTTGCTATTCGCAGGCCGGCGGCCGATATTTTGGCTCGCAGTTCGGCAGCGGAATAGCGGCGCTTGTGGTGCAGAAATTCGTCGTGCGAGCTCCACAACCAGCGGTACGCCGGCACCGTGACGACCGCCTGACCGCCGCGGGCCAGCAGGGTTCCGACCGCTTCGAGCGTGGCCACATCCTCCTCGATGTGCTCGAGCACGTCGAACAGGCAGACGAGATCGAAGCCTTGCCTGGCAAACGGAATGTCGCGCGGGCAGCGCCCGGCGCGAATGTCGAAGCGGCCGGCGGTGTTATGGCTGGCAATGGCGAGCGCGGTCCGGTTGCTTTCCAGCGCGCTCACGCGGCCAAAGGCGGAGAGCATCTCAAGGTTGCCGCCGGTCCCGCAGCCGATCTCGAGGATTCGCGCCTCGTCCGGCAGCCCTAATCGGCGGATTACTGAGGACAATATTGCACGCCGTCCCGTGAACCACCAATGGCGGGCTTCGGTGCCGGCCATTTCACGGTAGGCGTCAGGGTGCATCGCGCTGCCCGAATTCCCGTCGAACGACGTAGATGGGACGCTGCTTGGTTTCCAGGTAGATGCGCCCGATGTATTCCCCGAGCAGCCCAACGCTCAGGAGCTGAAGGCTGCCGAGAAACAGGATGGCAACCAGCAGCGACGCGTATCCCGGCACATCGACCCCCAGGATCACGATTCTCAGCACGATGTAGAGGGCGTAGAGGAAGGAAATGAGCGCTCCCGCGCCGCCGATGTACGTCCAGACGCGCAAGGGAACCGTGCTGAAGCTCGTGATGCCTTCCAAGGCGAAGTTCCACAGCCTCCAGCCGGAGAATTTGCTGGAGCCGGCTGTGCGCGCACCGCGAGCGTAATCGACGGTCGCAGTCTTGAAGCCGATCCACGCGAACAACCCCTTCATGAAGCGCTGACGTTCCGGAAGCGCTTTAATGGCTTCCACCGCGGCCCGATCCAGTAGTCGGAAATCACCTACGTTTTCGGGGATCTTGACGCTCGAAAGACGGTTATGCACTCCGTAGAACAGTTCAGCGGTCTTGCGTTTCAGGAAGGGGTCAATGCTTCGGTCCGTGCGCCGAGCGACCACCACGTCCGCGCCGCGCAGCAGCCACTCATCGATCAGGCGGGGGATCAATTCAGGCGGATCCTGCAGGTCCGCGTCCATGGGGATTACCGCATCGCCGCGGCTGGCGTCGATCCCGGCCGTCAACGCGGCCTCCTTACCGAAGTTACGGGACAACTCGAGCACCCGGAAGCGCGAGTCCCGCTCGACCAAAGCCAACAGGCTGGCAAGTGTCTCGTCGCGGCTACCGTCGTCGACGCAGATCACCTCGAACCGGTGACCTGCCAGCCCGTCAAGGACGAGACACAGCTCCCGGTAGAAGGCTTCGACGCCGCCGGCCTCGTTGTAGAGCGGGACGACGACAGAAATGAGCCCCGTTCTACGGCCACTGACCTGGTTCGATACCATCAGTATTCCTCTTAGAGTCCACAGCGGGCGGCCATGCCGCGAGTTCGCGCGAAAAGCGCTCCCAGTGGGAGCGCAGCAGCTCCTCAAACCGCTGTCTGAAGCGGGCGCGGTCGAAGCGCATCGCGTTCTCGCGGCAGCTGCTCGGCGCGAAGCGGCCCGCATCCAGCTCGAAGCGGTGCACCGCCTCCAGCAGAGAGTCGGCGGTCTGCTCGGCAAACAGCACGCCCGTCGGTTGCGGCGAGCTCTCGCTTCGCACGATCTCGGCCGCCCCGCCGTGGCCGAACGCGATCACCGGCGTGCCGCACGCCTGCGCTTCGGCCATCACGATGCCGAAATCCTCGATGCCGGCAAAAAGAAAGGCGCGCGCCCGCTGCATGCGCTCCACCACGTCGGGCGTCGGCAGCCGTCCCAGGAACTCGACATTCGGCGACGCCTTGGACCGCAGGTGGCGCATCTCCGGGCCGTCGCCGATCACGACCAGGCGCCGCTCCGGCCTGCGCCCGAATGCCTCGACCAGGAGATCGACCCTCTTGTATGCCTCCAGGCGCGATACGGTCAGGTAGAAGTCCTCCTTCTTGTCCCGCAGCGGAAAGCCGGAGACGTCGACCGGAGGGTAGAGCACCTCGGCTTCCCTGCGGTATGCCTTGCTGATGCGCCGCGCAACGTGAGCTGAGTTTGCGAGGAACACGTCGACGCCATTTGCGCTGCGCGCATCCCACTGCCGCAGGCGATGCAGCACCAGGCGCGCGGCCCAGCCTGCTGGGCCGCGTTCGAGTCCCGCGGCGCGCAGGTATTCGTGCTGCAGATCCCACGCATAGCGCATCGGCGTATGCACGTAGCTCAGGTGAAACTGGCGCGGCCCGGTGATGACGCCTTTCGCCACCGCATGGTTGCTCGATACGACGATGTCGTAGGCCGAAACGTCAAACTGCTCGACCGCCAGAGGCATGAGCGGCACGTAGTACCGCAGCCAACGTCGTGGGCGCGGCAGCCGCTGCAGGAAGCTGGTTGCCTTGGCCCGGCGGGGAATCGCGGTCTTGAGCTCCTCGTCGGGCTGATCCACCAACGCGAAAAGGTCAGCCTGCGGCAAGATTTCGAGAATCTCGCGCAGCACGCGTTCGCTGCCGGCGAAATCGAGCAGCCATTCATGAACCACGGCGATGCGCGGCCTGGCCGCCCCGCTCACCGCTGCACCCGGAAGCTCCAGCGATCGCTGGCGAGGAAATTGGCGATGACCAGCGCTACCGCCACCAAGACGCTCGCAGGCAAATACCACATGCCGAGCACCGAGACGAGAAGGTACATGAGCGCGAGGTTCATCGCGAAGCTGGCCGCCATGGCGCCGAAGTAGCGCGGCAATTCGATTCGAGCGTATTCACGCCGCGTGCGGAAAGTCAACACTTTGTTGAGGAGGAAACCGAGGGGCGTGATCGAGATAAACGCGATCACCGTCGACAGAAGATAATGAATCCCGAGTCCTGAGGTCAGCAGCCAGAGTGTCATGACGTTGACCGCCAGACAGAAACCGCCGACGAGCACGAACGCCGCAAAACGCGCGGGCAGGGGAAGGTTGTCTCGCCTATTCGCCGTCACGCGGTGCGCGGGCGCAGCGCGAGCGACAGCACATAGTAGCCCGCCGCCACCAGCAGCAGATAGTTGAAGCCGAGCACGAGGGACAGGTGCTCGCTCAGCCCGCCGAGGATGATGCCGGCCACGTTCGAGCCGAAATCGATGTCCGGCTGGCGGCTGTCCCTGAACGCGCAGGCGAAAATGACGCCGGCGAAGAATACCGGAACGAAGACCACCAGGCAGGAGGCGGCGATCCGCGCGACGGACGGCAGCGACAGGAACACGTTCATCGGCACGAGCGCGTTCGCGAGCAGCGCCGCGACGAGCAGCACGTAGTAGGGCGCCAGGTAGCGCGGCTTCACCGCAAGGACGTAGAGGTTGGCGCACAGGATCATGACCAGGATGGCGAAGAACACCACCGAATTGACCACCCACGTGCCGCCGAAGAGCAGCGCCATGTGCACCACCGCCTTGGTTTCGAGCAGCATGAAGCCGGCGCCGAGGAAGAACATCTGCCAGTTGAGCCGTACGCGCCGCACCGGCGCGAAAGCGAGCAGGATGGCGAGCGAAAGAACGGCCACGGCGAGCATTCCCTGGCCGATGGGCGACCACGGAATCTCGCGGCTGCGCAGGTAGAGCTGCGGCCAGTCGTCGCTTGGCACGAGGTCGATGCCGCCGAGATCGACCTGCGCCGGCGCGCTCCTGTGCCAGAAGGGTCCAGGGGGGGCGGCGGTACCGAAGGCGTTGATCGCCGCGTTCATGCGCGGCTCCGGATGGATCCAGAAGCTCTCGCCCTTCTCGAACCTGGCCCGGATCGCCTCCAGGCGCTTCGAATCGGTGCTGACGAGGAGGAAGGTGAAGTAGCCCGACTGGCTGTCCCCGGGCCCGATCCTGTCCCGGTACGGCATGGAAATGACCAGCGGCTTCGCGCCGAAAACCTCCGCTGCCATTTTCGCCAGCCTGCCGACTACCCAGCCCTGCCGGTAGTAGTTGTACATGGCGAAGACGCCATCGGGCTTCAGGGTCCGCTTCACGTCCTCGAAAGCCTCGCGGGTGAAGAGGAAGTTCTCCAGCCGCAGGCTGGAGTAGCCCGAATGCAGCACCAGCGAGTCGACCAGCGCGTACACCGCGAGGTCGTACTTGCGGGGTGTGTTGCGCGCGAAGCTGCGGCCGTCGTCGAGGTGGATCGACACGCGCGCGTCGGCATAGGGCTTGTCGGGATGCAGGCGGCGCCCGATCTCGTTGATCCGCGGGTCGATTTCGACCGCGTCGACGTGCTTGACTCCAGCGCGCAGCGCTGCTGCCACGTCGTTGCCGCTGCCGGCGCCGATGATCATCACCTCGTCGAACGCTGTGCCGCCGGCGTCGCGGTTGAGCAGGTAGGGCAGGAGATAGGCCGGGCCTAATTTATCGATCTGCACCATCTGCTGGTGCCCGATGTCGTTGGTGGCGATGGCCCGGAACCCGGGCGCGTAGGCCACCTTGTAATAAGGCGACCAGAACACTTCGCCCTGGATGGTCAGGCCATGGGCGCCGATTCCGACGAGCGCCAAGGTTGCCGCGCCGGCGGCGAGCTGGACCGGGCTGCGCCATCCCGCGAAGTGCAGTATCAGCAGGACGATCGGGACAAACCAGACGCTCGGCGGCCATTGCAGGTAGCTCATCGCCGCGAAAGCCGCAATGCCGCTCAGGCTGCCGGCGACGTCCACGGAGTACGCCATGACGCGGTCGGGAATGGCGTCGAACGCGCGGCCCATCACCTGTCCCAGGCCAACGAAGGCCACCGCTATGAGCGCGAAGAACGCCCCGCCCACCGCCCAGATCGGGATGATCCAGCGGCTTGGGTCGGCGGGCCGGTACTCCGTGCCGAAATAGACGAGCTGGGGTGACGCCTGCTGATTGCCGAGGCTGATCGTGATGCGGTCTGACCATTGCCAATAGAGCAGGTGGATGGCGATCGCCGCCGCGAACGCGAGCATCGCCACGGGGAGCGCCATCTGCACGAAGTTCTGCGGCCTGCGGGCCGCCAGCAATCCGACGCTCATTCCCAGGAAGCACGCGAGCAGCACGATGTTGGTGAAGAACGTGAGGAACACGACGGTGCCCGCGAACCAGCGGATCGCCGCCAGCTCGAAAAACAGGATCAGGAAGCTGACCAGGAACAGATCCAGATACGCGCGGCGCGGCGGCATGGGACCTCTTATTTTTGTTGCTCCCCGCATACTACTCGAACCACTTCGTCAGCTCATCCCGGGATTTCCTTGCACGCCGATCAGGCGAGGACGGTTGGCTTCGAGCGGCGGGACTGTCTTCCTGCTGCGCAGGTAGCGGCTGGCGAGCTCCCAGATCGGCTCGCCGCTCGCCCCTGGCGTTACCGGCGCCCAGCCAGCCACCTTGTAACGCCTGCCGGCCTCGATCGGTTTACCGCCGAGGCGCATGTCGGAGATGCGCGCGCCGATCTTGTTGTACGGCGCGATGGCGTAGCTCATGCCGCCGACGCGCACCATGTCGCCGCCCTGCTGCAGGTAGGGGTCCGCGTTGAACAGGTTATCGGCGATGTCCTCGAGGATCGCCTTGATCTCGCCGCCGGTGAGCTCGCTGAGCGTGGTATGAGGGTAGGTGATGGCGGTCTGGTCCATCAGGTGCTCAAGCGTGATCGCATCGCCGGGAAGCAGCGTCGTGCCCCAGCGGAAGCCGGGGGAAAACGCGATCTGCGCGCCTTTCTCGGCGAGCAGCGCGTCGAGCAGCAGCTCATCGAAGCTGCCGTTGAAGTTGCCGCGCCGGTAGAGCAAGCCCTCGGTGACTGCCAGTTTTTCCTGCAGCCTGGTTTCATACGGCGCGCGCGCCTTGGCGATATACCGCTGCATCCCTTCATCGGCGGGCAGCAGGTTGGAAAACACGGGCAACAGGCGATAACGGTAATCGGCCACTCCCTGTGCGCCGACCTGCAGATCGAGCACCGCAAGGAACTTGCCGCAGCAGCCGGCGTTGGTGACGAGCGTGCTGCCGACGCGCACCGGCGCCGGCACCGCGTCGTGCGTATGCCCGCCGAGAATGGCATCGAGCCCGCGCAGGCGGGAGGCGAGCTTGAGGTCGACGTCCATGCCGTTGTGGGACAGCAGGACGACCGCCTTCGCACCCTTGGCGCGCACTTCGTCGACCAGCTTCTGCAGGCGCGGCTCCTGGATGCCGAAAGTCCAGTCGGGCACCAGGTGGCGCGGATTGGCGATCGGCGTGTAAGGGAAGGCCTGCCCGATGACCGCCACCGGCACGCCCTTCACGCTGCGCAGCGCGTAGGGCTTGAACACCGGCTCCTCGAAATCGAGCGTGCGCACGTTCTGCGCGAGGAACTCGATCGGCGCGAGCTCGCGTTCGACCGCCTGGCTCACCCGCGCGGCACCGTAAGTGAATTCCCAGTGCGCGGTCATGCAATCGACGCCGAGCAGCTTCTGCGCGCCGATCATGTCGGCGCCGCGCGTCCAGAGCGAGGTCGCCGAGCCCTGCCAGCTGTCGCCGCCGTCGAGCAGCAGGGCCTGCGGGCGCGAGCCGCGCAGGCGCCTTACCAGCGTCGCGAGATGGGCGAAACCGCCGACCTTGCCATAGCGCCGCGCCGCATTCTCGAAATCGAGGTGGGTGAAGGCGTGCGCCAGCGGGCTGCCTGCTTTCAGGTTGTATTTCGTTAAAAAATGTTCACCTACCGGCTCGCGGAAATACACCGGCAGCAGCTGCCCATGGACATCCGTGAGATGCAGCAGAGAGACATTGCCGAACGGCGGCACGTCGTAGAGCCCGGCAGCGGCCTGCGCCTCGCTCGCCCCGGGCCGCAGGCCGGCGTCGGCCGCGGCGGCCAGGGCGAGGAGCCGGAGGAATTCGCGACGCTGCAAGACTACTGATTCACCGGCGAGCCGGGGTCGAGTAGCAGCGCGACGAGATCCCTGATCTGCTCCTCGGTCAGCGTGCCGGAAAGCCCGAGCCGCGGCATTTGCGAGCAGAGGTTATACGCCTTGGCGTTATAGATCTTGCCGTAGACGTAGCGCTGGATCTCCTGGCCGTTGCCGCGCAGCTTGCCGAATTGCCGCAGGCTCGGGCCAAGGGTGCCGAACGATGCTTCCTGCGGCGAGAGCTGGTGGCAGTTGTAGCAGCTGCCGCCGGCTGCGTCGCCCGGCTTGTCGGTCCACTGCAGGCCGCGGCCGTTTTGCGCGATGCTCTCGCCGCGCTTCCAGTCGCCCATCAGGCTGCCTTCGGGAAAC
>Ga0137418_10004623_pt1 | contig 12633 bp, 9 predicted proteins | sample CZODoug3_1_2_16f_FD_122242 | JGI IMG/M metagenome (GOLD analysis project Ga0137418, IMG submission 122242) | Vadose zone soil fungal communities from Angelo Coast Range Reserve, California, USA - CZODoug3_1_2_16fungal (Hybrid Assembly) | ecosystem: Environmental > Terrestrial > Soil > Vadose... | reverse complement strand
CGTGACGGAATTCGTGCACGGCCGCCGTCTGAGCGACGTTCTCGCGGACGGCACGCCCCTCCACGTCGCGAGAACGCTCGACGTGGCCCTCGACCTCGGTGGCGCCGTCGAGACGTTCCACAACATGGGCCTCGTGCACGGCGCGCTACGCTCGCGAAACGTGATGCTGCTCGAGGACGGGCGCGTCAAGTTGATGGATCTGGAGCTGGCGGCTCTTCGGGACGGGCCGGCGCTGAGCGCCACCGGCAGTCCGCCACCCCCAGAGTCCCTTGCGCCGGAGCAGATCCGCCAGGCTCCGGTGACCGAGAAGACGGACATCTACGCCTTCGCGATCATCGTCTTCGAAATGCTCTGCGGCGTCCCGCCGTTTCGTGGCACGACGCGCGAGGCCGTCCTCGCCGCGCAGTCCGCGGCGCCGCCGACATGGGTGCGAGAACGCCGGCGCGGGGTCCCGGTCTCGGTCCAGCGCATCATCACGGACGCCCTGAGTGAGCAGCCGGAGCGGCGGCCATTCATGCCGGAGCTCCTCAACGCTCTCGTGGTCAAGCCACCGGCGCAGGCGACACGACGGGCCACGGCGATCACGAGCGCCGCCGCCCTGGCGGCGCTGGTCGCCGTGCCAGTGACGTGGGGCATCGTCGCGCTCCGCTCCTCTCCGGCCCCCCCGGCCGTCTACCGGGTCCTGCCGACCGTTTCCGAGCCGGCGCCGACGACTCCCCCCGCCGCATCGCCTGCGCCCCTCGAGACGCCGCCGTCGGCTGCACCTGACACACCCACGCCGGCGGCAGTCTCATCGGTGCCGCCGGCGACACCGCCGTCGATACCGTCGAGCCCGTCACACGCGCTCCGGAGGGTGCCTCGCGAGCCCGTGGCGCGGCCTGCCGCAGACGCCGCGGCCGTGCGGACGCCGGCATCGCGCTCTGATGCGGAGCATGATCCCGGCGCCGTCATCGACTGGCTGCTGACGGAATCCTCGCGCCGCGGTAGGTGATCACGTCACGGTGCCAGTTGTCCGTTTCATCGTGCTTTCGGATCGTCGCCCGTCGCCACCTGACTGCCTTCCGCTCGAGGCCGCTCCTCTGTTCCGCCATCGCGAGCGCAACAGCTTGTCGATGAGCAGGCTCGCCCAGGCAAGCAGAATCATCCATGTCACGATTCCGGCAGCGGAGGCCTGCACAGACCACGGAGGATTTTCGAAGAACGAGACATACCACCAGCTCCCCTGCGACAGATTGTTGTACAGGAGACATAGAAACAGGCCGGCCGCTGCGTGATAGGCCGCGGCCCATCCGAAACCGAGAAACAGGCCGTTCGCGGCCGGCCAGATCAGGTACTGGGTACCGAAACCCGATGTGAACGCGAGGAAGAGCACGTTGCCGAACGCGGCGAGGGCGGGACCACGCAGATGCTGCCGCGCATACGCCACGAACGTCAGCACGAAGATCACCGCGATCAGCACGCGACTGGAGCGCATGAACGCAAAGCGCAGCGCGCGAGCGATCCACCACGGCGCCTGATCATGGGGGAGTGCATCGACGAGGCCGTTCAGGAGGACGTTGAAACCGAAGTGGCCGCCGTTCGGCGCATAACCGATCGTCCGCTGGAGGAATGTCGCCGGGGACAGGATCACGCCGGGGATCCAGACCGCGGCGCTCACGGCACCCATGGCGACCAAGCTCGATCGGCGCTGTTCCGGACGGGTCGTCAGGACGACGGCGGGGACCGTGAGGATGGCGCCGAGCTTGAGCCCGCAGGCCAGAGCGATCAAGGAGCCGGCAAGGAGTGGGCGGTCACGATCCGCGGCGAGCACCGCCGCCAGGGCGAGACAGACGACGATCGAGTCGGTATTGCCGTGATATGACGAGATCAGGATCGCCAGCGGCGAGAACAAGAACAGCGCCGCGCCGGCGAGGCCTGTCCATTCGCTCGGAGCGCCCAGCCGACGAAAAATCAGTGTCGCCGTCACGAGATCCGCGAGGGAGGGCAGGAGACGAAACGCCAGGGGAAACGCGAGGCCCCATCCGCTGAGCACGTTCACGACTGACAGGAGAACGAGAGACACCGGCGGATGATTGTAGTGGTAGTACGGGATCTCGGGAACGTCGGCCGGGGCCAGCGCGTACAGGGCGGCGGCGCCCCGTTCGTGAAAGAGCCGGGCAAATCCGGCCCACGTACGCATGTCGTTCGTCCCGTAGGTGTTGGCGGCGATGGCGAGACGGATGGTCAGCGCTGCGACGGCACACCCCGCGAACAGCACCACGCTGAGCCGCCGCCGGCGCCCATCGGCGGAGCCCATCAGGAATCTCAACGACCGTCGCGGGATCCGGGATGGCCCACGTCAGCGCAAGAGCGAGCGCGCGAGCAGCGCGCCGATCGCCGGCTGGCGCAACAAGGCCACGATCACGTCGCGGTGCCAGTTGAAGCGCGCGGTGCGCTGGACGAGCGCCTGGACGTCGCTCGAAGCCGCCACCTCGATCATCCGATCGATCTCGGCGTCCGTGAGTTGCGCGAGTCGACCGCGCAGCCAGTCCGCCACGCGCATCTCCTGTCCGAGGCGATCGTTCCAGGCGCGCTCGTAGCACGCCAGGATGGTCTCGTCGAAGCGACCCGCCTGGAACGCTTCAACCAGCGTCTCGGCGGCAAGCGACGCCGTCAGCAGGCTGTAGAAGATACCTCCTCCGGTCGTCGGCTTGGTGAACCCGCCGGCGTCGCCGACGGCGAGCACGCGGTCCGCGTACGTCTTCGGCAGAGGCTTGAGCGGCAACAAGCGGCGGATCGGGTCTCCGGGCTCTTCGGAGAGCCGGCCGCGTACGTCCGGGCGATGCAGGAACGCTCGTAGACACTCCGCCGCGTTCCCTCGCGCCATCACGCCCACCTTGAGGCGCGACCGGCCCTCGCGCATGACCGGGACCGCCCAGACGAAGCCGTCGGGGGCGACGCAGCGCCCGAGGTAGAGTTCCACGCCCTCGGCGGGCTGCGCGTCGACCTCGACCTGCGCGGTATGGATGAGCTTGCCGGGCAGCCCCAGGCCGAGCCGGCGCTGGAAGGCGTAAGAGACGCCGCACGCGAGCACGCACGCCCGCGCCTCGAGGCGCCGTCCCCGCGCGTACAGGGTCACTCCCTCGCGACCGACCTCGATGTCGTCCACGCGCGAGCCCGTCGCCACCGTCGCCCCCGACCGCCTCGCGCGCTCCGCGAGGCCGCGGTCGAACGCGGCGCGATCCAGCACGAAGAGGCGCTCCTTGCCCGGCGAGGCCCACCGCGTCTCGGCGTGCGCTCCTCCCGGCCCGACGAGGCGCGCGCGCGTCACGCCTCCCAGAATCATCTCGTCGGGGATCTTGACGAACTCGGCGACCTCGAGCGAGACGAGGCCCGTGCAGTGGGTGGGAGCGCCGATGTCGTCGTGGTCCTCGAGGACGACGGCTTCGAGTCCCGCCTCCGCGACGAGCGAGGCCGAGAGCAACCCCGCGGGCCCACCCCCGACGATCGCCACATCGATCACGGCGAGAGTATAAGGCGGCCGATCGGGCGCGTCCTCCTAATTGTTCCTCGGTCTCAGGAGATCTTGACCCCGATCCGTCCGGTGTAATCGATCCTCGTCAGGAGGATCGGAATGCGGTAGTCGTGGATGTACTCATCGACCGCGCGCTGTGCGCCCGACCAGTGGCCGTAATCGTCGATGATCACGACTCCGCCCGGGGACACGCGGGGAAACAGATGGACGAGCTCGTGCTTCGTCGACTCGTACCAGTCGGTGTCGAGTCGCAGCAGCGCGATCCGCGGCGGCGCGTAACGGGGAATCGTCTCTTCCACCCGCCCTTTGACGAAATGAATCCGCGCGGGGTCGTAGCCGACGCCCAGCACGTTCCTCTTCACGTCATCCAGGCCGACGGCGATGAGCCGCTCGTTCACCCGGACGTACGTCGCGGACGCCACTTCGCCGTCGTACGAGACGTCGTGCGACGTCGGCTCCGTCATGCCCTCGAACGTGTCGAACAGGTGGATGTCGCGGCGGCCGTCGTTGTGGCGAAGCAGGGCCCGCGCCATGAGCATCACGCTGCCGCCCTTCCACACGCCGCACTCCACGAGGTCGCCCGGAATGTTATGATCGACGAGGTACGCGACCGCGCGGGTCAGGGACACCATGCGCTCACACGAGGTCAGGGTATACGGCCGCACCGCGATGATGTCGTCGATCTCGTCGCGCGTGAAGTCGGCCGGGAAGGCATCCGGCGAGGTCACCGGTCTGATCTTGACGATCTCGTAACCGAGGAACCGGGACATCCGCTTCGCCGCCCGGACGCACCGGTTCGCCAGCCGCTCGACAAATCGCCGCATACCGCATTTTATAAGACCCGCGTCCGCGTCATGACATCAAAAGCCCTCGACATGGCCGCGGGATCCGCGCCGGCGCACCTGCACGGGATCGTGCTGGGCGAGCTGCGGGCCCGCAACGTCAGCGCCGACGCCCCGCTGCTCGATGTCGGCTGTGGCCAGGGACAGCTGCTGAGCCGCCTCCAGGCGGCCGGGTATCGCAACCTCTGCGGCTGCGACGCCCTCACGACGCCGCGTTCGCTCACGGCGCCCACCCGCTATGTCCGGGCCGAGCTCAACACGCCCCTGCCTTTCCAGCGCGATCGGTTCGACGTCGTCACGAGCATCGAAGTGATCGAGCATCTCGAGAACCCCCGGGCCCACGTTCGCGAGCTCCATCGCGTCTGCAGGCCCGGCGGGCTGGTGATCCTCTCCACTCCGAACACGGAAAGCCTGCTCAGCAAGGCGAGCTTCCTCGCCCGCGGTCACTTCAACTATTTCGGTGAGGCAGACTATCCCGCGCACATCACGCCCCTGCTGCCGATCGACCTGCGACGGATCTTCGCCGAGGCGGGATTCGCGGCCTTCACCCATCGGTTCTCGAACTGGGGCCGGATCATCAAGACGGCGAAGCACTGGCAGCAGCTGATACGCCCGCCCGGCAATCCGATCGGCAGCAAGAGCTTCTCCGATCACATCTTCATCCTGGCCACGAAGTGAGAACCGTCCTGTGGATCAACGGCTGGCCCGACGTCGGCGGCGCCGAGCGTGCGCAGCTGAACGTCTTCAGGCACCTCGCGAAGAGCCACCGGATCACCGCGGTCCTTTCCGACGATGCTCGACCCCGTCTCGTCGCCGAAATCGAGGCGCTCGGCATCGCGATCCATCGGGCCCCGTTGACGCGGCTGCGCCAGACCCTCGCGCCTCAGGCCGTCGTCCGCTTCGCGTACCGGTTCTCGCGGGCCACCCGCACGCTGGCGACGCTGATGCGGGGGCTTTCCCCCGACGTCGTCCACACCGCCTATCTCTACGACGTCCTGTTCTGCGGTCTCGCCGCCCGCCGCGCGCGCGTGCCGCTGTTCTGGCTGATCGAGAATCCCGAGCGCTTCGATCGGGTGAACACCGCGCTCTTGAATGCCTGCGGGCTCTCGGGCTATGCCGGGACCTCGACGTCGATCCTTGCGGCCGCCCGAGCGCACGGTGTGAAAGCGCGGACCACCGGGCTCGTCCCCAACTCGTACGACGAGCGGTCGTTCTACCCATCCACGGCGGGGCGCGCCGAGCGCGACACCATTCGCATCGGCTTCGCCGGCATCTTCGACGAGCGGAAGGGGGTCGTCGAGCTCTGCCAGGCGTTCGGCATGCTCAAGCGAATTCTCCAGCAGGAATCGCGGCGCGATCCGAGCGTGAAGCTGATGCTCGCCGGGGACGGCGACGCGTCGTACAAGCGCGAGATGCACGAGGTGTTGAGGGTCTTCGCGGCCGAGCACGACGTGACGCTGCTGAGCGGCCTGACGACCCCGGACCAGATGCGGGCCTTCTACCAGGGGTTGGACATCTACGTCATGCTCTCGAAGCGGGAAGGGCTGTCGGTCGCGATGCTGGAGGCGCTGGCGTGCGGGCTTCCGGGCGTGATCGTGTCCCCCTGGGGCGACGACGTGGTCGACGACGGCGTTCACGGGATCAGGCTGCCGAATCGTGATCCCCTGACGGTGGCGAGAGCCCTGCACAGCCTGGTCGTGAATTCCGAACTGCGGGTGTCGCTCGGCTGCGCCGCAGCCCGACGTCTGCGGTCGGAATTCGCCTCCGAGCACGTGGCGCCGCGCCTGGGTCAGCTCTACGAGCAGCTCATCGGCCCGGCCCATGGTGCATCTCCACACCGATCCGTTCGAGGGGGCGACCGATGACGCGGATGCGCTGGGTGGCGCTGGGGGTGGCGATCGCCGGGCTCGGGACGATCGCGCTCGTCCGCGCACCGGCCGTGGGCGTCTTCACGGCCAGATCGCCGGCGGCGGCTCTTGCGGCCGAGGACCCCGCGGCACGGGGGTGCCTCGAGGCGACGGCCACGCGCGTCCTCGTCGCCACGTGTCCACCCTACAACGTCAAGGGCGACGGGATCGCCGACGACGAGCCGGCCCTGCAAGCCATCCTCGACGCCCAGCTGGCGATGGCCGACGATGGGATCACGACCACGCAGCCACGGATCCTGCTGCCGTGTGGCACGTACCGGATCGGCCGGCCGTTACGGATCAAGAAGGGCAAGACTCAGCTTATCGGTAGCGGCGACCTCTGCACGACCATCACGGCCCATAGGAACTTCGTCTATGGCCCCCTGCTTGTGGCCTACCCGGCGGCGACCCACGCGACGGTCGCGACAAACGCGCCGCTGGTCTCCGGAGCCGGCGGCTCCTATCAGCTATCCTCCGCGCATTTCCTGAGTCTGCGTGACGTGCCCACCATGAACCTCAACGGCCTCCGAGCCTTCACGGTCGAGTTCTTCTTCAAGGCCTCGTCGCAGACCGGCGACGATTCAATCATCTCGAGCTCGGGCAGCCGATATCGGGTGGACGACGCCGGCGTCGGAGGGCTGAATGGAACGGCGTTCTGGGTCGAGACGGCTGGCGGGCTCTTCCAGGCGCGCGTCCGCTCGGACTCGGGTACCGCGCAGATCAGGGGCACGACGACCCCGGCCAACGGCCGGCTCTATCACGTCGCGCTCAGCTGGGACGGCACGACGGCCCGCCTCTTCGTCAACGGCATCCAGGAGGGAGCCCAGGCGCTCCGCGGCGCGCTGCTCCAGCGGCCGTGGGAGGACGTCGTCCTCGGACCACGGATCGCGCGCTGGCCCGAGGCCACCTTCGGTCCGATCACGGCCACGATCCTCGTCGACAGCGTGCGCATTTCCGACACGGCCCGCTACACGTCGAGCTTCGCGGCGCCGTCCGCGAAATTCTCGAACGACCGGCACACGCTGATGCTGCTCAACTTCGACAACCAGTACGACGCCTTCACCGTGGGCAACACGAAGGACGGCGACGCCCATCTCTTTCTGCGTGACGGCAACCCCGCCAACATCGGGCCGAACGCCGATATCGTGATCCGTGATCTGCAGCTCGTGGGCGGCGACCACCCGGGGGCCATCCTGACCTACGCCGTCAAGTCCCGGCTCGAGTACGTCCGCGTCCTCTCCAACGTCTACGGCATCTTCTGCTGGAACAACTGCTTCGAGAGTCGCTGGATTCGGGCACACGTCCAGGTCGGGGGCGCCGGCCGCTTCGCCATCGCGAACGTCTCCCAGGGCGGGGTCTTCGAGCTCGACTTCCCGTTCCTGGCCGGGGGCGCCGTCCTCTTCGTCCAGGGCGGCGCCGACGCCACGCTGATCCGGCCGTGGTTCCAGACCGAAGTCAACACGTACACCGCCCTCCTCGCGTACGGCGACGCGCTGACGCTGGTGGCTCCGACCATCAACGTGGAGAGCGGTTCCCGTCTGCTGAGCGAAGGAATGATCCTCAACAGAGTCTCCCTCGTCAACGTCAGCGGCGGCTATCTCGAGACTCACAACAGCGCGCCATTCGTCAGGGTCGATGGGGGAGACAGCCTCAATTTCTTCGCCACGAGGTTCGTGGATCAGAGCGCGGCGCCGGCCCCGAGCGTCTTCAGCATCTACGCCTCGGCCTCGCACCCGGTGACCGGCGTGGGGGTGAGCCGCGCCAGCGCGACGACGATCCCGCCATGGGCCGACACCGCGGACGCGCTCTTGATGCTCGAGTCGGGCCTCGTGACCCTCTCCGCCCAGGCCGACCCCCGCTCTCCGGCCGCGGGGCAGCTCTGGCGATCGATGACCGCCTCGAACACGCTCAAGTATCACGACGGCTCGACGACGCGGTCGCTGGCCGATCTCTCGCTCCCGCAGACGCTGACCAACAAGACCCTCTCCACCGTCCGGCCGGCGATCACGGGCGGCACGGGCGCCGGCGTCACCGTCAACGAGACGGGTCAGGTCGCGCGTACCGTCTACAAGGTCACCGCCCTGCACACGGCCTTTGCGGCCGCGGCGAGCACGGCCGACAAGACGCTCGCCACGCTGCCGCCCAGGACCCAGCTGCAGCGGATCTACATCGACGTGACGACGAGGTTCACCGGCGGCGGGGCGACCGCGGCCAGCATGACCTGCGGCAAGTCTGCCGGCGGACACGAGTACCTCACGGCGTTCGACGTCTTCACGGGGACGATCACCCGAGGCCTTGCGGACAGCGATCTCGGCCCGTCGCTCAATCGCGCCGGCGCGGTCCAGGGCGGCGACCTGCCCTCCTGGTCCGGCGCCACGGCGGTGCAGTGCCGGCTCACGACCCGCTCCGCGCCCACGAGCGCACTGACCCAGGGCGCGCTCATCCTGTATCTCGTCACGGAGGCCGTGCCCTGAGCCTCCACCCGTCGCCCTGATGCGACGGGTCCGCGCGGAGGCCACGTGGCCCGAGTCGTGGAAGCTGTCGTACGCCTACGATCTCGAGGAGGTCTACGGGGAGATCACGCACCGCGGATACGCGGCCGCCTATCGCGAGCGCCGTCGGCACACGCTGAACCTGATCGCCGAGGTGCTGCCGCCGGGCTCGCGGATTCTCGACATCGCGGCCGCGCAGGGAAACTTTTCGATCGCCCTCGCCGAAATGGGATATCGGGTCACGTGGAACGACCTGCGCGCCGAGCTCGCCGACTACGTCAGGCTGAAGCACGAGCGGGGCGACCTCGCGTTCGCGCCGGGCAACGCGTTCGAGTTGCCCTTCGAGCGAGCCTTCGACGCGGTGCTGGCCACCGAGATCATCGAGCATGTCGCGCATCCGGACCGGTTCCTCGCCAATGTCGCGGCGCTCGTCCGGCCCCACGGCCACATCGTGCTGACCACGCCGAACGGTGCGTACTTTCGCAACCGGCTGCCGAAGTTCTCCGACTGTCCGGATCCCGGCGTCTTCGAGGCGGGGCAGTTCAAGCCGAACGCCGACGGGCACATCTTTCTGCTGTATCCGGACGAGCTTCGTGACCTGAGCGTGCGAGCGGGACTGGAGCTGGAGCGGCTGCTGCTGTTCACCAACCCGCTGACGATCGGGCACGTGAGGACCGAGCGGTTGCTCGGCCTGCTTCCAGCATCGCTGGTGCGGGCCGTCGAGCAGGGGACGCGGCGACTGCCGCCCGCCCTGCATCGGCGGTTGATGTTTCAGATGGGCGCGCGCCTGAGAAAGCCGGGCTGATCGGCGGGCGACGGACGCCGCCCGACCATGTAGTGGTTCGAGCCGAGCAGCCGTGTCGACGACAGGCGCCCGAACAGCGGCAGTGCCTTGACCACCGTGCGCAGCCGCCCCTCCGAGCGCGCCGTACCGAGCCCCAGGTACCGTGCCTCTTCGATGTGAAGGTCGGCCCCCTCGAGCATGTGGCGCAGCTCGTCCTGGCTGTATTCGCGGTAGTGGATGTCGGCTTTGGCGATCACCTCGCGGCCGTTCAGCTTCGGCTCATCGATGAACGCCCGCGTCCCCCACAGGCTGTACGTTCCCCGGAGCAACCGGACCGCGTTCATCAGCGTCGACGGATTCGGCGTCGTCAGGATGAGCACGCCGCCCGGCCTCAGCACCCGGGAGAGGGCGCGCAACAACCCCAGCGGATGGTTGAGAACGTGCTCGATGACCTGGGCGATGATGATCGCGTCGAAGCTCTCGGAGGCGAGCCCCCGGAACGGCTCCTGGCAGTTGAGGTTCACCTCGAGGAACTCCATCCCGGCGCGCTCGAAGATCCGTTCGCTCTCGGGCGGAAGACACGCGTCGGCCCCGGTTACGCGGCACCCCAGATGAGTCAGGAGGCAGCCGACGTAGCCGTTGAAGCAGCCGACGTCGAGAACGCGAGCATCTCGAAGCCCGGGCAGCCGACGCACCAGGTCGGACACCATACGCCGCACGTGCGGCGCGTTGACGGGCCAGTGCTCATCGATGAACCAGCGGTTGTCCTGGTAGGCCACGAGCATCCGCTCGATCGCGTGCTCGACCGTCGGCTGCACACGCCTGACCTCGACACGAGGGCCGTTCTCAGAACTTCCGTCCACGACGCTCCCACGTTCCGCGAGCGGTGATCCAGAACGACAGCACGATCAGCCGCACGTCGAGCCAGAAGGTCTGCTTCCTTATATAGAGGCGGTCGTAGCGGAACTTGTCCCGCCGAGGGATGTCGCGGTCCGCGTAGATCTGCGCGATGCCCGTGAGCCCCGGCGTCACCCGGTGACGGTCCTCGTAGCCGGGGATCGTGTCGAGCGCCACCGCCTGCCCATCCCCGTTGACCTCGATCTCCTGCACCATCAACGCCCGCGGCCCAACGAAGCTCATGTCGCCGCAAAAGATGCTCCAGAGTTGTGGCAGCTCGTCCATCGCCGTGGCGCGCAGCAGGCGGCCGAGGCGGGTGACGCGCGCGTCGCCGGCGGCGGCCTGGCGAGGACCGAAGTGGCGATCCGAGTCGGCGATCATCGAGCGGAACTTCCAGCTCTTGAAGGCGCAGCCGCCGCGGCCCACGCGCGCCTGGCCGTAGAAGATCGGGCCACCGTCGTCGAGCTTGATGAGGAGCGCGATCATTGCCCAGAGCGGCGCCGAGAGCAGCAGGCCGATCCCGGACAGCGCGACGTCCAGAACACGCTTCGGCCGCGGTGTCCGACGCGGCGTCGCCCTCGCCATCAGCTGCGCGTAAACACCGGTGATCCGCTCGACCATCCGTTCGACGGTGAATTCCGCGTGCAGGCGCCGCCGCCCTTGCCGCCCCAGCTTCTCGCGAAGGACGGGGTCTTCCAGCAGGCGCGCCACCGAGACCCGCAGGGCGCGAGCATCCCCGGGCGGGACGACCAGCCCCGTCTCGCCATCCCGGTTGACCCACGGGACGCCGGTCGGCAGGTCCGTGCTGACGATCGGCTTCGCGCAGGCCATCGCCTCGAGCTGCACCACGCCGAACGCCTCGTTGGGCGCGACGGAGGGCAGCACGAGCACGTCGCAGGCATGGTAGAGCGCGCGCAGCTCCTCGTCGGACACTTCGCCGACGAAGTGCGCCTGCTGGGCCACCGCGAGCGCGTCGGCCAGCCGCCGAAGCTCGCCGTCGAGCGGACCCGAGCCGACGATGACGGCGTGGGCGTCGAGGCCGCACAGCGCGCGGAGCAGGATGTCGACACCCTTGTAGGGCACCAGCCGTCCGACGAACAGCAGCAGCGGCCGGCCGTAGCGCGCGCGGGCGTCGAGGGCAGCGGCCTGCAGCGCCGGCGTCGTGGCGAAGGGCGCGGGGTCGATCCCGAACGGGACGACCACGCACTTGTCGCGGTGGGGCGCGAGCTCGCGGGCGTGCTCCATCAGTCGCGGCGACGAGACCACGATGGCGTCGGCCCGACGCAGGCCCCAGCGCAGCAGCGGACTGTAGAAGCGGTAGAACCAGCGATGCGGGATCACCTGGCTGTGGAACCACACCACCAGCCGCCCCGCCGGACGTGCCAGCCAGTAGGAGAGCAGCCCCAGCGGGTTGGGCTCGTGGACCACGACCACGTCGGCGCGGCTCCGCGCCAACCGTCGCGGAAAGCCTGGGGACAGAGCCACCGTGCCCACCGCGCCGAAGCGCGCAACCCGCGTCACCGCAACACCCCGGTAAATCTCTTCGATGGTGCGCGGACCGGAGTTCGCCGCCAGGACGCGCGTGTCGACCCGGCCGCGCTCCCCTTCCGCCAGGAGCTGCAGGACACGCTCCATGCCTCCGCGCACGGGTGGATAGAACTTTCCGACGTGTAGAATTCGCAGGTCAGCCTCCGCTTTCCGCAAGAACCTCTCGGTAGATGTCGACCATTCTGTGAGCGTAGTCGGGCCACCCGAACTTCCTCGCGTGGGCGATCCCTTCCTGCCGCTCGATCGGGAGCGCCGGGTCTCCGCCCTCACGCGCACGCAGCTGCGCCACCACCGCCGAGACCCAGGCAGCGACGTCGCCGACGGCGCAATATGTTGCGACCGATCCTCCGGTCTCGCGCAGCGCTGGAATGTCGGCGGCGATGACGGGCGTCCCGCACGCCAGCGCCTCCAGCACGGGGAGGCCAAAGCCTTCCCGCTCCGATGTGAGCAGGAGGACGTCGGCACGCCGATAGACGGCGGCGACCTGGTCCCAGCTCAGCTGTGGCAGCACCCTCACGCCGCCGTCGAGTCCGAGACGATGCACGAGCTCGTGCTGCGCCGGCGTGAAGTCCCCGCCGACTCGAAGCAGGCGCGCCCGGGGAAATGCCCGCCGAACGCGCTCGAACGTCTCGAGCAGGACGTCGAGGCG
>Ga0137418_10004622_pt1 | contig 12634 bp, 11 predicted proteins | sample CZODoug3_1_2_16f_FD_122242 | JGI IMG/M metagenome (GOLD analysis project Ga0137418, IMG submission 122242) | Vadose zone soil fungal communities from Angelo Coast Range Reserve, California, USA - CZODoug3_1_2_16fungal (Hybrid Assembly) | ecosystem: Environmental > Terrestrial > Soil > Vadose... | reverse complement strand
ACTGCCGCGCCGCCGCCTGCCGCAGCGCCACCACCGCCGCCACCGCCGCCACCGCCGCCACCGCCACGCCGGCCGGTCGACGACGCTGTACCCGGCGCCCCGCCCTGTCCGCCGGCCGCGCTTTGCGTCGAGCTCGCCGCGCCAAACCTGCGACGCCTTGTGGTATCGCCCGACGCCGTCGACGACGCTGTTCCGCCCCCGCCCCCGCCCGGTCCAAACCCGCGCGCCGCGCGAGCCGCTGTCTGCGCCGCCTTCAACGAGTCGGGACTTACTGCGAGAACCGGTGCCACCGTAGCCGCATCTCGCGCATTCCGTATCGCATCACTCGGCACTGCGAGGACGTTGTCGCGCCGCAGGATGTCCATCACCACCTGCCCGTTCATGCCGGGCATGAGCGCTCCGTCAGAGTTGTCGAGACTCACGAGCACCGGGAACATGGTGACGCTCGATTGCACGACCGCCTCCGGCTGGACCTGTTCCACGATACCCACGAATCTTCGATTAGGGAACGCGTCGACGGTGACGGTGGCCGTCTGACCCGCCTTGACGTTGCCGATGTCCGTTTCGTTCACGAACGCGCGCATCCGGACTTTGCTGAGGTCGGCCATGTCGAGAATCGTCGTACCGCCACTCGCCGCGGTCGAAGCCGACGTGATTACAGTCCCTACCGACACCGGCCGCAGGATCACGGTCCCGTTCGTCGGCGCGGTAATCGTAGCATCCTCCAATTGGAGTTTCGCGGTGGAGAGATTTGTCCGCGCTTTGATGACGGCTGCATCCGCGTTGGCGAAAGCGACCGTCGCCGCCTCCATCTCCGTCGCCGTGATGATCTTCTCCTTGTACAGCTCCGCGGACCGGTTGCGTTGCGCCAGCGCGACAGCTCTCGATACTGTCGACGAGGCGAGATCGGCTGCCGCCTGGTCGTACGCATTCTGCACGGTGCGAGGATCGATCTGAACCAGCAGATCACCAACCTTTACTTTCGATCCGACGTCGACGGGCATCTTGATGATCGTGCCCGAGGCTTTCGACTTGACCTCGACGATGTCGATCGGCTCCACTGTGCCGTTCGCCTGCGCGCTCAACACGATGCTGCGCCGATCTACTGCCACGGTTTCAATCACGACCGCCGGATCCGTGCTCTTCTTGCACGCACCGAGCGCCACGACCAACGCCACCGCGATGCTGCTCGACCGCCGAACACCAGGCGCGCGCCGACGAGCGACCGGCTTCAGTCTTTCTTTCATTCGATTGCTGGACGTTCCATAACGATTGGTCACTGCAGGTCCCGCCCGATGAGCGCCTCGAGCTGCGCCCGTGCGATCCGGTAATCATATCGCGCTTGTATCAACGCCTGCTCCGCCGTCGCCAGCGCCGCTTGCGACGTAATGAGGTCGAGCAGCACTGAGGCACCGATGTTGTAGCGCTGCTGTTGCACCCGGACATCCTCCTCGGCCGCCGCGACGGATGCGACCTGCACCGCCACCCTCTGCGACGCACCGCGAAGCGCCCCAATGTATTGCGTCAGGGATTGCTGCGCCCCCAGCTGCGCGTCGCGCAGTGTAACCTGCGCATTCACTTCGGCAACTTTGGCGACCACGACCTGCTGCTCGCGCAGAAAGTTGTTGAACACAGGATAGGAGAGCGAGAACGACAGCCTCCCGTTGTACGCAAAAGGCCCCTCGCCAAGTCCGAAGCGCGAATCGGTGCCACTCCCGGTGCGCGAATAACTCGCGCTCAGCGACGGAAGATAGGTCGACTTCGATGCTTTCCTGCTTTCCTCCGCGGCGTCGACGTTGGCCTGCGCCTGCTTTACTGCTGGTCCTACCTTGGCGAGAGCAGCGAGCTCCGCACTATCAGGAAGCGCCGCCATGTTCTCTTGCAGCGAAGCCGGATCCGCCGTAACCGGCACTTCTGACCCGACGAGCCTCGTGAGCGCTGCGTCCGCCGCCTCTTTGTTGGTCTGAGCGGTAATCAGGGCTAGCTGCGCATTTCCAACCTGGACCACACCGCGCAATGAATCGGACCTCGTTGCTACACCCGCGCGCACTTTCGCGACCGAGGTCTTGAACTGCTCGGTCGCCTGTGCCATCTGCAGGTCCGCGGCGTCACGACTCTCGATCGCTGCCAGAACCGCGTAATACTGCTGCTTCACCTGAAGCGCGACGTTGTACTTCACCGCGACCCGGTTCGCCTCGGATGCCGCGATGTCGTAGTTGGCGGTTCTGAGCGCGTACAGCCGCTGCCCGCCATCGAAGAGCATCATGTTGAGGGAAAGGCCGGTGCTGTTCGTGGGCGCTGCCGCGATGGCAACCGTCTCGCCATTCTGGTTGACGCGCGTCTGCCCGCCACCGAACTGGATCACTCGGCCCGCGGTGAGAGATGCGCTGGGCAGAATCGCCCCAATCGCCGACACCTTGGCCGCCTTGCTCGTTCTCTCCACGCCTTCGGCTTGAATTGCCGCCGGAGCATTGTGCTCGGCCATCGCCACCGCTTCGTCGAGAGAGATCTTTCGCGCGCTGTCGGGTGCCCTGGTCAGCCCGGGTTGCAATCCGGGCTTGAGAACCTGGGCGCTCAGTGTGGGAACAGCTACTAATGCGATGGCTATGGCCGAGAGTATTCTCATCGGCGTCTTTGGATTGAACGACATATGACCGAGCACGGGACCGGTTTGAAAATGAAAGGGTCGCACGGGATGCGACCTTCAATAAGTACGCCTGAGCCGGCCGAACTGCTGAACCTCGGCCCTTAAGATCGTCTGGCGCGCTATCGCGTGACCGTTGACAGCATCCTGTGCTTTAACGACGCAAGCCGGCGCCGTACCGATCCGTCCATCACCGTGTCGCCGTCCTTCACGATCACACCACCAAGGATCGCCGGGTTGAGCGAGACGTGCGGGACCACGCGTTTACCGAACAGCCGCCCCAGCTGACGGGACAACGCGTCCCTCTCCGGTTCGGCCATCTCGCGCGCGACTGTCACGTTGACATGCACACGGTCCTCAGATTCGTCGATCAGCATCCTGTACTCCGACGCGATCTCCGGAATAAGCATCTGCCGGCGCTTCATGATCACCGTTTCGAGAAAGCGCAGAAAGAGCTTCGGGGCCCGACGACCAAGCGCGAGCTCGATAATCTGGATCTTCCGCGCCGCCGACAGCTTCGGCGACTCGAGAAAAGTCCGCAGCGTGTGATCCTCTCGCATTCCCACCGATATCGCGTCGATGAGCGCGCCCCACTCCTCCTGCTCCTTGTCCTTTCGGGAGAGCGTCAGAAGAGCCTCGGCGTAATTGCGGCCGATCCGCTCGTCGTTCATCCGCGCTTGGTCTCCGTCACGGGAATCGAAGCGAGAAAGCTTTCGACGATCTTGCGGTTCGACTGATCGTCGAGATTCTTCTCGATCACTTTGCTCGCTCCCGCGATCGCCAGCTCGATCGCCTCGCGGCGCAGCTCCGCGATCGCCCGCTCCTTCTCCGCATCGATCTCGCGACGCGCGCGCTCCAGCATTTGTTGCTGCTGCTGGTGCGTCTCCTCGATCATGTCCGCGCGAAGCTTTTCACCGGTCTGACGTCCTTCGACGATGATCTTCTGCGCCTCCTGCCGTGCCGTCTCGATCTGCCGCAGCTGCTCGGCCAGAGCGCGCGCGGCTTCTTCGCGGTCACGCTTCGCTCCCTCGATCGCTTCTTCGAGCGCCTTTTCGCGCGCCTCGACCGCGGCGGTGATCTTCGGAAAGACGAGCTTGCCGAGTATGGCGAACAGGATCAGGAAGACGACGAGCGTCCAGAACATGAGCCCGCCGTTCGGCGACAGAAGGTCGCCCGACTGCGCGGATTCTTCCGGTGCCGCCGCTACTTGCTGCAGGAGTGTGAAGATGAAAGTCGGCATGGTTACGTCGATTAGGCGGATCGAGTCCGCCGGAGTTTGTGTTGCTCGAGATTGTCGGGCTGGTTCGCGGCGGCAGGTATCACCGCCGCGAGCCACACCACAAGCTTGTTAGAACTTGAACTTACCCTGAATCAGGAACGAGATGACGACCGCGAACAGCGCCACTCCTTCGATGAGCGCCGCGAAGATGATCGCACCCGTCTGGATGCGTGCGGCCATCTCCGGCTGACGCGCCATTCCGTCCATTGCCTGCCCAGCGAGACGTCCGATACCGATGCCCGCGCCGATCACGGCGAGACCAGCGCCAACGCCGGCGCCCAGCATTGCCCACGCGCCCGTGTACTCGCGGGTGAACGCGGCTGCAGCCTGAAGCAGCGGAAACATGGCTACCATTTTGTCTTCCTCTCATTCAATCGTGATATGTCATGCTCGCGACCTTCCGGTCGCCGTCCGTCACCGGGGCTTCCGCCCCAACGGACTTCTCCAGGCCGCTCGGCCGGATACGTACGCGGGGTCGAGCACGCCCCGCGTCAGTGCGCCCCTTCGCGGATCAGTCCAATGAACACACTGGACAGAAGCGTGAAGATGAACGCCTGCAGAAATGCGACGAACAATTCGAGCAGCGAGATGCCGAGGGCCAGGGCGATCGGCACCGGCACCAATAGCCACGTGGCAAAAGTGAAGATGAGACTGATCAACGCCAGCAGGACGACGTGCCCTGAGACCATGTTGGCGAAGAGTCGTATCGCCAGCGCGAACGGCTTTGTGAACTTCCCGATGATCTCGATCGGCGTCAGTATCACCGTGATCGGAAGCTTCATCGCCAGCGACATGTCGTGCGGCCAGAAGATGATCGTGTTGATGTAGCCCCAGCCCTGCGCCTTCATGCCCGCAACCTCGATCACGATGAAGGTGATGATTGCGAGCGTCGCCGTGACGGAGATGTTTCCGGTTGCCGTCGCGCCGTAGGGAATGAGCCCCAGCAGATTCGCGAACAGAATAAAGAAGAAGAGCGTCAACAGAAACGGCACATAGCCGTTTCCGTGGGGGCCGACGTTGGGAAGAATGACTTCATTGCGCATGTAGAGAACCACCGCCTCCAGACTATTCCCGAATCCACTCGGCGCTCGTCCCAGGCGCGTTCTGCGGTTGTGCGCGCGCAGTGCCAGCAGTGTCGTGACGATGCAGAGGAGCGCCGCGATCCAGAGCATGACGACGTGCCTGGTGGGCGAGATGTCGAGAGCGAATCGGCCGATGTGGATCGGCGCCCAGCGCGGCAGCTCATACTCGCATGCCTGTGGAATTAGCCGCTGATACCAATGCGCCGCCTGTGTGAGGCACGGGTAGTCGAGCGTGTGCGCGTCGGTTATATGCGGTGTGATGAAGTCTTTCTGGTCAGCGATCATATTCGAGCAGCAGTGGTTCGGCCATCATCGTCATGAAGAAAAAAGTCACCAGGCTCACCAGCGCCGCTTCGAGCGAGAGATTCACCACTCTCGCGATCGGCGCGTATAGCACCAGCACGAAAAATCTCATCACCGCTCCGATTCCCCAGCGGAGCATCAGCTCGCCGGGCGCTCCGTGTCCCGGCCGGGCCGGTCGGAGCAGAGCGTAAGAGCCGAGCTGTACTGCGAAAGCCAGTCCAGCTGAAACGAGCATTGCATTGTGCTGCTCCACCGTCCTGAAGTACGTCCGCAGAATGATGGTCGCGGTGATGATGAGGGCGGCCGAGACTCCGGCGAAGAAGCTGATCGCCCGCGTCTCCCTCATTGTCTCGTCTTCCGGTCTTCGTCGTCCTGCTTCTGCGCCGCGGAGATCTTGCGGTACATGTTGTAGAACGCCGCGCCTGCCCCGATGAAGACGCCAGCGATGGTGAACAACCCATTGGTGCCGAGCCGGTTATCGAGCCATTGGCCGGCGTAGAGGAAGACGATGATGGCAAACGCGAACTGGAGTCCGACTCCGGCGAAATCGGCGCCGGAGAGACCCTTTTTGGAGCCCTGGTGCGTCCGCTTCTCGTCTTCCATTCAGGGAAGAAAGTAACCGCTTGTGAAGATTTTCACAAGCGAAACGGCGTCCTGATTCCGAATAGAGGCCGAAGATTCGAGCGACCCGCAAGTCCAAGGCTCAAGCGGAGTTAGTCTGTGACTTCCCTGTTGACCGTTCGTCAATAGGACGATACGTTGGGAGTCTCACATATGTGAGAACGACCCACCCCGCCCAATATCGATCGTGAGCCCCGAAAGAAGTAATGGATAACCGCCTAATCCTCCCGCTGCTGTGCGCAGCATCAGTCGCGTTCGCCGCGGCTCCTTTTTCCCACGACGAAAAACCAGTCGCTACCGCCCGGCATCGCGCTGAAGAGAAAGCGGCGCCGATCGTTACGACGTTCGACATCACGCGACCCAGGGATGACGCGGACAAGCTCCATTTCACTCTCAGCGTGCGCAACAATACGTCGAAGATGCTCGAGCTGCGCTTTCCCGACGGACAGACCCATGATTTCGTGGTGAAGGACTTCGCCGGCAAGGAAATCTGGCGCTGGAGTCAGGGGCGCATGTTCACTTCGGCGATGCGCAGCGAGACGCTGAAGGGAAAGGGCGAGACTGCATTCGAAGAGAGCTGGGACTCGAAGGGCCAGCATGGATCCTTCACCGCCGTCGCGGTTCTCCGGAGCAATAACTTCCCGATCGAGACAACAATTCAATTCATGCTGCCGTAATCGGGACCAGCAATCCGGAAAAAGTGAAACGCGCTCGAGAGAGCGCGTTTTTGCATCCTGGCCCCTGCATCATTGACTGGCGGCGGCCAGTCCATACCTTCGAATACATATGAAGCATTCATTGAGTTCTCGCCTTATCGCGGCGATGGCGCTGGTCGCATTCGTCGTGACTCCCTGCTTCCGTGTCGACGCTCAGAACGCGCCCAAGACCTCACTTGTGATCGCCGGCGTCACCGATGGAGTGTCGGGTGCCCCACTCGCCAACGCCGAGGTCAGCCTGTCCGATCTCAACATTTCGGCCAGGACGGATTGGAGCGGCGAGGCGAGGATTCCCAACATCTCACCCGGCAAACACAAATTCGAAATCCGGATGGCCGGTTATGCGCCGCTCGACGTTGACCTGCTCGTGCAAGGCGATTCGACCGGTCCCGTCTTCCGGCTCGCCAAAGTCGGCACGACGCTCGAGCCCGTGAAGGTCGCGGGGCAATCGAGTTCTTATCTCGCGGCCTTCGAGTCGCGCCGAGCGCAGGGTCGCGGAAGGTATCTCACTGCCGCGGACCTCGAGAAGAACCAGAACCGCTCCCTGGTCGCGGTCATTGCCCAGGCATTCGGGGGGCTGATGTCGTCTCCTGATCCGGCCCGTGCGGGTCACAACATCCTGATGACGCGACGGACCGGGTCTCGGCACATGAACGTCGATGTTCACTGCGGCCTCGACATCTACCTGGATGGCTCCCCGTATGTGGACGACCTCGATGCGCTGCACCCTACTGAACTGGCGGGCGTGGAGTACTATCCGACCGAGAGCGCGCCCGGCGAGTACCGCAGGCTGACCGATAATTGCGGCGTGCTGGTACTCTGGTCGAAGAAATAGTCATTCGCGACTGATTGAGAGCCGACTCGAAACAAAAACGCGCCTTCCGGCGCGTTTTTGCATCTCGATTCTCGAGGCCCTCGAAGTCTACGCCCCCAGCTCCGGATACATCGATGAAGCACTGCGCGCGGGGAAATGCACGACGAACGGCTCGTACGGAACCGGATTTCGCAGCCACTCCTCGGCGTCTCCGGCGCTCCTGAACGCGCGGATGGTAACCTTGGTCCCGTCGGACTTTGCCTCGAGCACGCGCGCCTTTCCGAAGTCGGCTTCATTGTGACCGACGATCGCCCAGGAGTGCGGGCCAATTTGTTCGGCCAATATCAGGAGAAAGTAGAGTGCATCGCGCAGGTACACGCCCGACGCAGGGTTTGCCAAGCCGGGTTTCCGATCCCAGAGAAAGTTCATTCCCGGCTTGAACTCCGAATCCGCGACCGCTTCCAGGACAACTTCTTTCAGCTGTTCGATGGATGGGAACTCATTCCAGTACAACGTCACCAGCCTGCGCGCGACGTCGATCCGATACACTGACTGCATACCAGTCCGCGTTGAATTGGACTGGTATATATGGCAAGATTTCCGCCACGGCTCAGTACAAATTAGACCCAAGGCAGTACCGGAACGTCTGTTATGCGGGTCTAATTGGTTTCGGCGGGGTGCCGCATGGGGACTTTCGGTGCAGCATGGGCAACGATGGGTGTCGCGCTCGGCTTCCACGTCATCGACGAAGCCGCGACAGATTTTCTGGCCTCCTACAATCCGATCGCCACGCAGATTCGCTCTCACCTCAGGGGGATACCCTTCCCGCCGGTGTTCACGTTCTGGCCGTGGTTTCTCAGCCTACTTGCCGCCACGGCGATTTTACTCAGTCTGACTCCATTTGCGTACGCGCACGTTGCGTGGATGGTTCCTGTCGCCATCGCGGTGTCTCTGATCAACATCGGCAATGGGCTGTTGCACATCGTGGCTTCGATTCGTGTGAGGCGCCGTGTCCCCGGCGTGATCAGCGCACCATTCCTCCTGGCGTCCGCGGTCTGGCTGCTCTATGCAGCCCTTCACGTGACGTGAGAAACGCCGATGCCGCATCTCGACTAGCGCCCAGGACGATTATTCGCAAACGTCACTGGATGACCGAACGTGAAATAGCCAAGCTCGCGATTCTTCATCGGAATGCCAAACATGCGTGCGTGATCAGGCCATTTAGGTTCCTTCGACTCGTCCTAGGCACTTCGTTCACGCGCGAATTACCGATCATTCTGTTTCTTTCATTTACTTTTTACAGGCCTGTGCTTTCGCAGGAAGCGGGGGTTTCGACCTATTGCTCGCAACAGTGTTCGCACCTACGCGCAGCGTCTTCGAGGGCAACTGCTGCGAAGATCGGATTTCAGATTTATTCGGCTGGAGAAAATCGCGGGATCGACACGGCCCTGCAGCCCCAAGTTCGCGTGTCTGTCATTCGGGGGACAGCCGTTGGGACGTCCGCAAAATCGGTTGCCGTTCGAGCGCTCGAAGGACTGGCAATCGGAGCCGTAGCGGGCGGGCTTATTGGCTACGCCTCGGGAAAGTACGATGAAAGGAACTGCCAGCAAGAGTGCGGCATCTCGCCCAGACTTGGGTTGGCCTTGGGGGCGATGCTCGGAGGCGCGATCGGGCTCGTCGTTGGCGTGGCCACCGCGCACGACTAAACGCCGTCGAAACTCTGGTTGCACCGGCCTTCTCTGTTGTCTGTTTGAAGTTGCATTCAGGTAGGAGCTGGGCGAGAGCGCCAGCGTCGCCCTATCGGCTGCTCGGACAACTCGGTTGGAACCGCTCGACCAGCGTGCTTCCCGCAGCCGAGTGGCTGGCTGCGACAACGGGATTTCCTCCGACCAGATAGATGCTGTTGCCCAGGACGGCTGCACGCGCGTAGTTCCGCGCGCTTGACATCGGTTCCGCCGCGTGCCACCCGATGGCGCTCGAATCCATTACCAGGACGTCCTTGAGCACGCTGTTCTTTGCCTGCGACTCTCCGCCAAACACGTAGATCGTTCCGCAGTAGACTGCGGCGCCAGCGGTGCCTCGGGGCTCGATGGCCGGGCCATCGCTCCAACGCCCGGTAACAGCATCATATATGTAGACATTTCCGAAATCGGACCCGCCACTGCGACCGCCGATTGCGTAGAGTTTTCCGTTGAATGCGACGGCCGCTGGACTCCCTTCGGAACGCGGAAGCGGAGCGCGCTCAGTCCAGGTGTTGGTCGCAGGATCGTACTCTGAATGATCCGCGAGAGTGGACTGCGAGTTCCCGCCACCAATGACGTGAATCTTTCCATCGACTACCACCGCCGCGTGACCGCCTCTCGGCGCCGGCAGCGCTACCGCGTTGCTCCACACGTGCGTCCTCACGTCATAGACCAACACTTCGTCGGCAGGAACGTTGGTCACCGTCTTGAACCCGCCGATGACATAAATGCGTTGACCGATCGCCACAGCGGCCGGCGCGTTCAATCCTTCGCCAGGCAGCGTCGTCTCATCACGCCATTCATTGCCATCGAAGCGTTCAACCTGCAACACTGGAGCACCGCCTGCGCCGGTTCCGCCAATCGCGTAAATCGCGTCCCCGGTAGCGACGATCGCGTGCGCGGAGCGGGCGTGGAGCATCGGCGGCGCGCTATGCCATGATCCGGCAAGAGTGGTGTTCGCGTCCTTCGTCTTCCCGCCGAGCGCCACCGGAGATCCGAACGAAAACTGGGCATGCTCGCGGTTCTTCATCGGAATCCCAAGCATGGCCTTGAAAATCGGTATCAGCTCCCTCTGCGACGGCGTCACGATCGTTGCCGCGATCTCCGGCTGCTCCCAGAAAATCTTCCAGTAGGTCTTCTGCGTCGCCCTCACGCTATCGAGCTCCGCCTTCCCCGCCCCGCCCTTGCCGCGCGCGAGAAACTCACCGAGGGGCGCATACAACTCGCGCACACGGCGGGAAAAGGTGGAATCCGCAGCCGAGAGCGCCGCGACCTGCGCCTTGCTCAGAAACAGCGAATCGCTCTGCTCGATCAGCAGCTTATAAATGTCAGAACTGCGAGAGAGATAGAACGCGGTCAGTGAGTCTGCCGAGCGCCTTTGCCATCCGGTCGGCGACTTCACCGGCTCGACGGCGCGGCGGAGACGTTGGAGATCGTATTCAGTCGACAGGTCGAGCGAGAAATCAATCACGATCCGGAAAGGATTCCTGAGTAGCGTCCGCCCGGGGCGAGTGTCGGCGAAGCGCGGGTTTACATCGTAATTGAATCGCCCGTTAATCGCGTCGAAGCCGCGTGGCACGAGCAGCACGGGATCAGGCGTGGCCGGAGATCCCCAGCCGCGCAGCGAATTTCCGTGCACCAGTTGATCGACCCCCGCCAGAACATTCTGCAAATAGACATTCGGTGAGACACGATTTGCCCACCGGCTACGTATCGGCGGAGTCCATTGGATGTTCAAGGATTGCGTCCACGGCCCCCTGCACCCATTCCTCGGTGCCACTCGCGCCAGATTGGCGACGAGACAGCCACGCGCCATCGAGGAGCCGGTCGCGAGCAGCGTCCGCATCTGCGTCGCCAGACCTGCATCGCTCGCCGTTGCGGGGTCAGGAATGAAGGCGCGATCCCCGCTCCGCCCGTCACCATTCACATCGCCCTGCACGAGCGGAGTGAACGGCAGTCCCGACTGCGCCCGAGCGAACATCGTGACGGTTCCCGTCTTCGCGGTCGAGAATCCGCTGGTAAGAACGACCACGTGATGCGCATCGTTGGGCCCAGCCGCCCATTCGATGAGACGCGGATCGCCGAACGCGGCGCCATCGAACCCGCGATACTGGCGCTTGGTCGCCTGCAGCGTGTAGGCGATCGATCCGTAGAATGACGCGCCGCCCCGGAACTTGAACACGTCGGGTGACAGCCCGAGGTTGAGCTGGCCGCCGTATCCCCGCAGATCGCTCACCCTGACGCCTACTCCGCCGTACTGGCCCGACTTCCTCGATTCCACCGCCGACACGGATCCGCTCGCGGGATCGATCGACGCGCCCGAGACATAGACCGGACGATTTGCTTCGTCCGCGATAGTCAGCTTTCTAACGCCGCCAAAATTCGCGTCCACAATTCCAGGCTGGGAGAGATCGTAGGACGCGAGAGTTCCCACTTTGATCAGCCAGCTCTTGAAGCTCGTATTCCAGTCGAGAGACGCGCGCCAGCTCCTCGGCACGTCGTACTTCGGATCGATCAGCGTCACCGACGGCGCGCTCTCGGCCAGCACTCCACTGCCGCCCACGCATTGCGTTGGGATCGAGGCGGGATCGGTGGCGAAAAGTGACCAGTCGGGGATAGGTACGGCAGCGCCGACGCAGTTGAGAAACGACGTGCCGCCCGGAAGGCCGGTCGACGCCGACGCATCGGCAAGAACCCCCGGATGCAGCAAGTCGCGGAATTCTCCGATCCCGCCTTTGAGCGTCCCTGAGAAGCTTTGAAAGTAGGTTCCGGTCTGGTTCATCATTACGCCGTTATCGTTGTCCTTGTCGCGATTGTAGATGAAGGTGAAGCCAATGCGCGGGCTCAGATGAACGCGCGACGGGGCGACCCCGGTGGGGACGCCGAGCGCCTGCTCGAGGGCGACGTTCCTGGCCGGCTTCCCGCCGAATCCATCCGCCTCGAGTCGCGCCCCATAGAGAAGGCTGAAGTAGCGCGACGGCGCGAAGTTGTGCGCCAGCGCGGCAGCGGTGTTCCACACCTTTCCTTCACGCGAAGGCGCGGTGAGCGTGCGCGAGAAGCTGCTCGCGCGCCCGGCGGTCAAATCCTCGATCGAGTTGAATGCGTAGCTGCCGAGCCCGTTAGAGAACCCTTCCTCGTGCAGTCCATCAACGCGTCCCCATAGCAGTCCCTTGAAGCGGTGCGTCCTGCCATGGGCGTTCCAGTTGGTCTGATTACCCGCTTCCAGCGTCCACTTCGATTCCCGGGTCGGCAGAAATGCTCCGCCTCCCAGCAGAACAGATGTGACGTCGGTCCCCGCTGCGAGATCGTCGGAGCGAATGAGCACGCTCGCCCCGGGAAGCGATCGATACGGCGAGACGTCGGTGCGCACTCCGCTCAGAGCGATGCGTGTCTCATTCAGCGTCCGCCGTCCCGCACCAACGTAGGATCCGAG
>Ga0137418_10004621_pt1 | contig 12636 bp, 13 predicted proteins | sample CZODoug3_1_2_16f_FD_122242 | JGI IMG/M metagenome (GOLD analysis project Ga0137418, IMG submission 122242) | Vadose zone soil fungal communities from Angelo Coast Range Reserve, California, USA - CZODoug3_1_2_16fungal (Hybrid Assembly) | ecosystem: Environmental > Terrestrial > Soil > Vadose... | reverse complement strand
AAGGCGCAGGTGGTCACGGTTCTGACGGTTGATCAGTCGCTCTACAAGCCGGTGACGTATCCGGTGGCTATCATCAAGAGCGGAAAGAATCGTGCCGGAGCCGATGCGTTCATGCGCGTGCTGAAGAGCGCTCGTGGCTCGGAGATCCTTCATAACTACGGATTCCCGATCCCGATACGGTAGTGACAGCACGGCGCGCCGGGAATTGCCCGGCGTGAATGAACGCTGTGTCCGATGCGCACAACACGCCCGATCGTATTGCTCTGAAAGGATCGCAATGAAAAGCCCCGGCAGGTTCTGCCGGGGCTTTTCTGTTCATCAGTTGTGCATCAACCATGCATGTCGAGTGCATGCGGCGATTACAGGCCTGCTTCGATGCGGATGGCAAGTGTGCGCGGTACGCCGAAGTGCGTGCCGCCGAAGGATGACTCGAACTTGTAGAGATAGGGCGTATCGAGAACGTTGATCGCCGTCAGCGTGATGCGGGCGTTGGCGCCGGTGAGCGCATGGAGATCGATGCCGGCCGCGAGATCGAACGTCACGTGCGGGGCCCCGGCCTTGTCCGGCGAGCCGGGCAGCGCGACACCGCCAAGGCTGGCGATGCGCTCCTTGATCTTCGGATCGGCGAGCGCGGCAGAATTGACGGCCACTTTATCGGCTCCAGCATCAAACACAGCGCTGGCATCGTCGACCGAGCGAATGCCACCGCCGACGGTGAAAGGAACCATCAGTTCACGCGCCGTGCGCCGCACGGTCTCGAGCAGCGTAGCCCGTTTTTCGTGAGTAGCTGTAATGTCGAGCAGCACAATCTCATCGGCCCCCGCCGCAGCGTGGGCGGCGGCCAGCTCCGCCGGATCTCCAGCATCGCGCAGCTTCGTAAACTGCACGCCTTTCACCACCCGTCCAGCATCTACATCAAGGCACACGATGATACGGCGAGTCAGCATGGCAGCTCGTAAAAATTGCGCAGAATCGTCAGGCCGATCTCCCCGGACTTCTCGGGATGGAACTGCACTCCAAACACGCGGCCGCGTTCAACAGCAGCGGAGAATGTTCCGCCATATTCGCACTGCGCCACGGAACCGGGGCCAACCGGAGCGCGATAGGTGTGCGTGAAATAAACGAAGCTGCTCTGAGGCACGCCGGCCAGCAGCAGAGAAGGCCTTTCGCGAGTAAGGTCGTTCCAGCCCACATGCGGGGATTTCACAGCGAGAGGAAAGTGTTCGCATTGGCCGGGGAAGAGCCCGAGGCCGCGGGTTTCGGGCGCCTCCTCGCTGGTCTCGAAGAGCCATTGCATCCCCACGCAAATGCCGAGAAACGGGACTTCCCTGCGGATAGCGTCCGCGATGGCGCTGCTCATCCCGCTGGAGCGGAGAACTTCAGTCGCCGCGAAATGGCCGACCCCTGGCAGAACAATCTTCTCCGCGACAGTGATGGCCTCCGGATCGGCAGTGACAAACGATTCCGCGCCGACGCGATCAAGCGCCTTCTTGACCGAGGTGAGGTTACCGGCGCGATAGTCGACAATTGCGATCACAAAAGTCCTTTGGTGCTGGGCAGCATTTTGGCCAGCCTGCGATCCCGCCAGCAAGCAGCCCGGAGAGCGCGGGCAAAAGCTTTAAACAGAGCCTCGATCTTGTGGTGATTCGAACGGCCCTGCAAAACGCGAGCGTGAACGTTGGCGCGGGCACCGCGCGCAAAGCCTTCGAAGAAATCGTAGACGAGTTCCGTTTGGAGATCGCCAACAAGGCGCTGGCGGACCTTGGTATCGACAACCGCGACGGCCCTGCCGCCGAAGTCGACGGCGGCCAAGCCCAGAGTCTCGTCCATGGGCATGACGAAATAGCCGGCGCGGAGGATTCCAAGCTTGTTTCCAAGCGCTCGGTCGAAAGCCTCGCCCAAGGCGATGCCAACATCTTCCACCGTATGGTGCTGATCCACGTCCAGATCGCCGTTGGCTTTGAGACGAAGGTCAAAGCCACCGTGCCGGGCAAAGAGTTCCAGCATGTGATCGAAGAATCGAATGCCGGTGGAAACCTGGTACTGTCCGCGGCCATCGATGTTCAGCGTGAGGTCGATGCGGGTCTCGTTGGTATTGCGCTGGATGCGAGCCTTCCTCATGCGATGACCTCAGGAGCGATCTTGAGTTCAGCGAAGACTTCACGCAGCGCGGCCAGGAGTTGTTCGGTGTGCGCTTCGGAGCCGAGGGTAATGCGCACCCAACCGTCGCAGCCCGGATCGGAGGAACGATCGCGCACCAGGATTCCGCGCTCCTTCATAGCAGTCACGAACGCGGCGTGTTTCGAGCCAATCTGGGCCAGTACGAAATTGGCCTGGCTGGGACAATACGGGATCCCTCGTGATTGGAACTCCCGCTCGAGAAGAGTTCGCCCGCGTTGCACCTGCCCCACGTACTGGCAAACATATTCCTTGTCTTGTAAGGCCTCCGGCAACACGATTAGGGCGGCGATGTTGACGTTGTAAGGTGAGGCAACGCGCCGCACCATCGGCATTTGGGCGACTGGTCCAGCTAACACTCCCACTCGTAATCCGGCCATCCCATAAGCTTTGGAAAACGTGCGAGCTACAAAAATATTGGCATTATCGCGAATCGACAGCAGCAGCGTCTGACCGCAAAACTCGTAGTAGGCTTCGTCAAGTAAGACAGCCGCGTGCGGAGCGGCGTTCGCAATCTGGAGCAGGCCTCCCGGGGTGACCACCGTACCCGTGGGATTATTGGGATTGGCAACGGCGATTAGACGAGTCTGCGAAGTAACCGCAGCGATGACGGCTTCCAAGGGGAAGCTGAGGTCTTCCTTTGCCGCGACACGAATCACACGCGCACCCGTGGCAGCAGCGTTAATCTCATACATCGCAAAAGTCGGGACGACGATGACGGCTTCATCGCCGGACTCCAGGTAAGTCTCGCAGAGAACATGAATCGCTTCGTCGACCCCGTTGGTCAGAAGAACCGCTTCCGGCTGTACCCCCAGAGATGCCGCAACCAATGCCTCCACTGGTTCGCGCTCTGGATACCGAGCCATGTCCTCCACGCGTGTTGCGTAGGTTGCAGCAACGGTATTCTCGTTGAAATCAAGCCGCAGCCCCGTGCGACCTCCCAGAGGCGGGTGATACTCCTTCAGCGACCGAATCGCCTGCCGAGCCCTAAGCATAGTTCACCCTCACCCGCAGGGACTCAGCGTGGGCAGCAAGCCCTTCCGCCTCCGCCAACCGGATGGCCGCCGGTCCGACTCGACGGATACCTTGCCGCGTCACCTGTTGCACTGTGATGACTTTCACGAAATCGAGCACCGTAAGGCCGCCCCGGGACCGCGCGATTCCCGCTGTCGGCAGCACGTGATTGGGACCAACAATGTAATCTCCAGCAGCTTGTGCGGAGTGAGCGCTGGCGAAGACCGAGCCGGCGTTGCGCACCAAAGGCAAGTCGCGTTCTTCAACGGTCAGGTGCTCAGAAGCGATCTGGTTGGCCCACTGCATAGCTTGTTTGCGGGAGGACGCGACCAAGATCACGCCGTTCTCTTGCAGAGACGCCAGAGCGATGGGGTTGTTCTCCGCTTGCAGCGCGACTTCCTTTTCGACCTTCTTCGCCAAAGCAGCCGACGATGTAATGAAAACGCAAACCGCTTCGGGATCGTGCTCCGCTTGAGCAACAAGATCACCGGCGATGAAGTCGGGGCGTCCGCTGTGCTGCACCACCAAGGCCTCTGTCGGCCCTGCCAGAAAATCAATCGCGCAATCGAACGCAACCAGCTTCTTCGCTGCGGTGACGTAGAGATTGCCCGGTCCTACGATCTTGTTTACGGGAGGGATGGAGTTGGTACCATACGCCAGAGCCGCCACTGCCTGCGCGCCGCCGATCCGGTAAAACTCCTTCACCCCTAGCAACGCAGCAGCGGCCAGCGTCTCGGGGCGCGGCTGCGGAGAGACGACGACAATCCGCTCGACGCCCGCAACCTGCGCTGGGATCACGGTCATCAATAAGGTTGACGGCAGCGGATACCGGCCTCCCGGTACGTAGCAACCCACGGATTGCAGCGGGCGAATAATCTGCCCAGCCCGAACACCGCCCTGCCCACGCATCCAGCCTTTCGGCATTTGCCACTCCGCAAATCGCCGAATGTTAGTGGCGGCTTCACGCATGGCCTTCACCAGATCCGCTGGTAAAGACTTAAGCGCCGTCTTCAGTTCTTTTTCGGGAACGCGCAGAGGCTCTTCTTTCTTCAACCCGTCCCAATGCTCCGCCAGACGCCGCAGAGCGCTGTCCCCTTCCTGACGCACAGCGGCAACAATCCCGCGAACCGCAGGCTCTACGCTCTCCAGCCGTCCCACGCGATTTGCCAATGCATCGACATGCGCAACCGCATTGCTTCCAGCGAGTTGGCGCATTTACATCACCACCTTGTTGAGGGGGTACTCGACAATGCCTTCCGCCTTCGCCAGCTTCAACTGCGGAATCACCTTCCACGCCGTAGCTTCCTCAATGATGGTATTGACCGCCACCCACTCCGAATCACTCAACGTTGCAATTGTGGGTTTTTGCAGCGCAGGCAACACGCCCAACACGCCGTCGAGATCGCGCCGCCGCACATTGAGCATGAGCCCAACCCGTCCTTCGGCATCCAGCGCCCCGCGCAGCATCAACGCCAGATTATCGATCTTCTGCCGCTTTTCCGGATCCGCAGCGGAAGCCTTGTTTGCCACCAATTGCGTATTCGATTCCAGCACGGTATCGATGATGCGCAAGCGATTGGCTCGCAGCGAACTACCGGTCTCAGTCACCTCGACAATCGCATCAGCCAGAGTCGGCGGCTTGATCTCCGTCGCCCCCCAGGAAAATTCCACGTTTACAGGAATGTTCCGCTCCTCGAAATAACGCCGCGTCACACCCACCAACTCGGTAGCGATCGTGCAGTTCGCCAAATCCTCCGGCCGCTGCCAACTCGAATCCTCCGGCACCGCAAGAACCCAGCGCACTTTCCCGCGGCTCTGCTTGGCATACACAAGATCCGCAATCGCAACAACTTCCAGCTTGCTTTCCAGCACCCAATCACGCCCAGTCAAGCCAACGTCCAGAGCACTGTGCTCGACATACCGTGCCATCTCCTGGGCACGGATCAACATGCATTCAATTTCCGGATCGTTGGTTCCGGCGAAGTACGACCGCGCCGTCGTGTAAACGTTCAATCCCGCCCGGCCGAGCAGCTGGAGTGTCGAGTCCTGCAAGCTGCCCTTGGGAATTCCGAGTCGAAGCTTCACGATTGGACCTCGTTTGCCGCCCCTTGCGTCACCGGAATCGCCTGATTAAAACAAGACCGCGTGCCTTCGTGGCAAATCACTCCCTGCCCTTCCAGGCGCACGCGCAGCAGCACGGTATCGCGATCGCAATCGGTCGTCATGGAAAAAACGCGAGCGCGATTGCCAGAGGTTTCGCCCTTCATCCAGAGCTGGTTGCGCGTGCGGCTGAAGAACGTGGCATACCCACTGGTCTGCGTCCGCTCGAAGGCCTCGCGGTTCATGAAGCCGACCATCAACACGTCGCCGTTGTCGGCATCCTGCAGCACGGCAGGAATCAAGCCTTGCATCTTGTCAAAATCGATGTCGATCATGTCTTTCCTTCCTCGGACCTTCTCGGGACCTTTTCCGGGATGTTTTCTGGCCAACAAAAAGCCCGCTGCGCTTGGCGCGTCAGCGGGCTGAACCTAACTTATGAGTGCTGGGGCTACTCTCGGCAGGTACCTCCGCTGACACGCGCATGGTGGGGATGGTGGTGCCGATGGCCGTGAACCAGCGAGTCCATACCCGTAAGGTAACGGCAACCCCCAGATGAGTCAAACCACAATTGGCGATCCGCGGCATCGAAAAAACCGATTCGCAAAACCAAGTGTTCTCAAGGTCCCGCTGTCTTCCAGATGACATGGTTCGATCCTCCCGATAGAATAGAGGCATCATGAGCAGCCAGGAACTACTCAGCTTCGGCAACTACGTGGTCACAGAGGACGGCAAGAAGAAGGTCAAGGAATTGACCTTTGGCAACGCCGAGCCCGATGGCATCCTGCTGACATCCGTCGACGCGGTCATGAACTGGATGCGCAAGAGTTCCGTCTGGCCTATGACGTTTGGCTTGGCCTGCTGCGCGATTGAGATGATGGCGATGGGTGCTTCGCGCTTCGATATTGCGCGGTTCGGTGCGGAGGTGTTTCGGCCCTCGCCGCGGCAGTCGGATTTGATGATTATTGCCGGGCGAGTTTCCAACAAAATGGCGCCGGTGATCCGGCAGCTTTGGGAACAGATGCCGGAACCAAAGTGGGTGATCTCGATGGGCGCGTGCGCGACGTCTGGCGGCGTGTTCAATAACTACGCCTTGCTGCAAGGTGTGAACCAGTGCATTCCCGTGGATATTTATGTGCCGGGGTGCCCGCCGCGTCCGGAGCAGTTGATTTACGCCATTACCTTGCTGCAAGAGAAGATTCAGAACGAACGCGGAACCATGAAGAAAGTTCTGAATTTGGTTTAGCGCTGCCGTTGGTCTCGCCGATCCTTCTTTCACTTTCTCAAGAGAACTGCGGAGCCCTGCCGGGGGTCGGGATGACAAACTTTCTTCGCGAGTTGGTCGGGATGACAGGGCTGAGGTAGGCCCTCGGCGCTCACCTAGGAGCAGATTCCTCGTCGCCTTTGGCTCCTCGGAATGACAAATCAATAATTAAGGTTAAAGGATTGCCTCCACATTCTTAAATGACGTGGCGATATTCTCCAGCGGGATTCCTCCGGAATCCTGTTCGACGAACATGTGGCGGATGTCGTTCTTTTCCGCGACAGCGACAATTTTCTTCCAGTCAATCGTGCCCGTACCCACTGGGGTGAAGTGTTTGGCGTCGTCGTTGAGTTCCTGCGATGGCGGGAAACCTGCCTGGCGATCTTTGAGGTGCAGCATCCGGATGCGTTTGCCCAGACGATTGAACATCTTGAGCGGGTCTTGGCCGGCCTGCGTCATCCAGTAGCAATCCATTTCAGCGCACACCAGGTTTGGGTCGGTGTTGGACATGAGGACGTCGTAGCCGGTTGTCGTCTTTCCAGCCTTATCCGTGAAACGGTGAAACTCGTAGTTGTGATTGTGGAAACCGAAGTGCATTCCGCGCTTGCGGGCTTGTTCGCCCCACTTGTTGAATTGCTCGGCGGCCTTTTTGTAGGTATCGAGTTCGAGCCAGCCCTTCTCAGGCAGCATGGGACAGATCATGTACTCTAGCCCGAGCTCGGCGGCGTAATCGAACTTTCCCTCGAGCCCGTCGTAGTTGAAGTGGCCGCTGGGAACGTGCAGACCGTGGTCGTTGACCATGCGCTTCAGCTCGGGTGCGGGATGGGTGTAGACGTTCCAATAAGTTTCGACTTCTTCGTACCCGATGTTGCGGATGGCCGCCAGAACGGAGGGCAAGTCTTTTTCGGCCTGGTCACGGACGGTGTAGAGTTGGACGCCTAGGGGGCGCTTGGCGGTGTCGGCCCAACTGACGGCGGACGAGCCGGCAAGGGCGGCTGCCCCGGTGAATGTCATCGAGGACATCAGGAACTCACGTCGGTTCATTTGTAACTCTCCTCGTTCAACATCGTTGGATCTACATCTTCTTCACGGGCGAGGGCGCCCACGCTACACAAACTTTAGGGCAACAGCCGGTAACTTACGAACGCAAACTTCTCCGAATCCGGCGACCATGAGTTTACGTTGATTGTGCCCTGCCCGCCAAAGAATTCTGTCAGAATTTGAACGGAATCGCTCCAGTCTTCGATGGCAGAACCGGCGGGAGAGGTCGCGGGTACCGGCGGTTGCGATGCTGGCATCATGCGCAGGTGCACGCTGGTCTTGGTGTCGTGTCCGGGAGTGCCGGGAGGGAACGAAAGAAACGCGATCCACTTGCCATCGGGCGAGGGATGGGGAAACCAGTCTTCCTGGGCGTCATTGGTGATGCGTTCGGCCTTGTTATCGTTCGGGCCGGCGCCGTTGGCGGGAAAGCGCCAGATGTCCCAGGCGCCAGCGCGGTTTGAGTTGATGTAAATCCACTTTCCGTTTACGGAATAGTCGGGACCATCATCGAAGCCGGGATCCGCGGTGAGGCGTTCCTCCTTGCCGCCGGTTACGGGGATCCGGTAGATATCGAAGTTGTTGTTGCGCTCGCCGACGAAGGCCAGCCACTTGCCGTCCGGCGCCCAGCCGTGGAAGTAGCTGGGCATGTTGGGAGTGACCAAGCGCGGTTTCGCGCCGTTGGCATCGGTGACGTACACCTGGGACGCTTTTGCGCCGCCGTGCTCGGCTGAAATCGCTAGCCACTTTCCGTCGGGCGAGAGGCCGTGATCGTTGTTGGCGGCGTAGCTCGCGTCGAGGCCGATTTTTTCGGGCTGAGATTTTCCGTTCACATCGATGCGGTAGAGTTTGCCGCCGGAGTTCGACATTAGGAACTTGCCATCCGGTGTCCAGTTCGGGGCCTCCCATAGCGTGTCCGCCGAGTAGATCACGCTTACTGTCTTTGTCGACAGATCGTAAACCGATAGATCACTGTGGACCTTGGTGGGGTTGAGATTGTTGGCGGTGGCGGGGAGTTCCTGGAGAAGCACCTTCGAGAAGACAGCGGTTTCCAGCACGTTGGCATCGTGCGAGCAAACACCTAGCCCGACATAGACGGGGCCCTTGAATTCGATGGTGACCGGACCGGAGAGCGTGGCGTCGTCGGTCTTTCCGACGGACATGGTCAGTTGCGCGCCGTGCCGAGCCAGGCTTAGGTGAGCCGGAGCCTTCACGGGAGATCGCACTTCGGATGTTTCCGCGCCGGGGACAGGGCGGAACTGAAGTGAGGTCAGGCCGTCTCCGTGGAGCGCGACATCGGCATAGGTGGATTTGGGGTCGAGGCTCTGCCGCACGACCAGCGCAGCTTTACGATGATCTTCCGCGCCCGTGCCGACGAAAGTAACGACTGCGCTCAGGTCAAAATCGCCGTCGACTTTCTTCCAGACAAAGTGGAACGCGTCGACGCCCGCCCACATGTTGGCACCGCCTCCGGTGACGCGGTACTCGGAGGTGGCCGTGTCATAGGTTGCGGAGCCTGGCTTCGGAGTCACGCCGATATCCGCATGCGATTCGAAGATCCCCAGTGTAGCCGGAGTTTCTTGCGCACGAATCGGAGACTCTGTGAAGAGAATGGCGAACGCAGTCAGTGCGGGAAGGATTTGTCGTACGCGACCGTTGAGTTTCATAGATGGGAAGCTGTGTCCTGAAAACACGCCGACCAGTGTAACTCGAATCCGGTTGTCGTGAACGGTTCTGCGAGATATCATCCCCTACGACTCAGGACACGTCATTTCAAGAGCACGTCACTTCATAAGGATACGTCTAAGGAGTTTCCCGCATGGATCCGTCGCAGGCCGTTCTGTGGTTCTTTTTCGTAATTTTCGCGCTTTTCGTTCTGGGTACGATCCTTGGCGGGTTCTTTCAGGTGCGGACGGCTGAGGCTTGCGTGGTGCAGCGCATGGGGAAGTTCCTGAGGGTGGCCACGGCGGGAATGAACTTCAAGTTTCCCTGGCTGGATCAAGTGGCCGGGCGGATTGATCTTCGCGTGCAGCAGTTGGCGCTGGATGTGGAAACCAAGACGCAAGACAACGTTTTTGTGCATATTCCCGTATCGGTCCAGTACCACGTCATTCCGACGAAGGTCTACGAAGCTTTCTACAAACTTGCCAACCCTGCGCAGCAGATCTCTTCGTATGTGTTCAATGTGATTCTGGGTCACGTGCCGAAGATGAATCTGGACGATGCCTTCCTCCACCAGGCTGACATCGCGGTCGCGATCAAGGAAGGCCTTGACGACGTGATGACTACCTACGGTTACGCGATTGATCAGGCGCTGGTAACGGATATTAAGCCCGATGAAAAAGTGAAAGCCGCGATGAACGAAATCAATGCAGCGCAGCGCGAACAAGTTGCTGCTACAGCCCGCGGTGAGGCGGACAAGATTCTGAAAGTAAAACAGGCGGAGGCCGAGGCGGAGAGCAAAGCGTTGCAGGGGCAAGGGATCGCGAATCAGCGAAAAGCGATCATCGAGGGACTCAAGACTTCGGTGGAGGCCTTTTCCCACGCCGTTGAAGGCACGACTCCGAAAGATGTGATGATGCTGGTTCTGCTGACGCAGTATCTAGATACGCTGAAGGAGATTGGGGCGCAGGGTAAAAGCAATACGCTGTTTATGTCGCACTCGCCGGCTGCGATTGGGGATCTGTTTCAGCAAATGCAGAACGCGGTGTTTATCGGGCAGAAGGCGGCGGACGCCTCGCAATAGGATTCACCTGGAAAGGCCTCGCTGAATTGAAGATCCCTCCCGTTGGTCGGGATGACAATCGTTGTGAGAGGCCCGCCTTCTTCTGCATCTTAGTAGGCGCAGCGGTCATCCTATGAAACGGTAAAATGACTCTCGTGAAGGCACGTGCGCGTTGTTGTAGCAGTGGTCTGGGCGGGTGTCCGGAGTGGCGTCCGTGAAAGCGCAGTGTATTCCGTTCGCGCAAATTCCCCACACGACCCGGCTATTTTCCGATTTCCTCTACGATTTTCCAAAGGTTTCCAGCTTTTATCCCCGCCCCCCCTACTACAGCGATTGGTTGACTGAACAAGCGGAGACTGTACAGTACGAAGGCGAGCGCCGTCGGCAGGTCTCTGTGGTGTTGTTGCGCCAGAATCGAGGGTGGGGAGCGTCGGAAAAGACGCTCGCCAATATTGCGAAGTTCGAGGCCGGAGCTGTTGCGGCTGTTACAGGCCAGCAGGTTGGCTTATTCGGCGGGCCTCTTTTCACGGTTTTCAAAGTTCTGAGCGCGGTACGGCTGGCTGAGGAAGCGACTGCCCGGGGCGTCCCAACGGTTCCGGTTTTGTGGCTGGCTACGGCGGACCACGACCTTGCCGAGGTGAACCATACGTTTCTGGCCGGTTCGGGGGGAGAGCCTGAGCGCTTATCCACGCCGACCCAGGGAACGCCGGGTGCACCGGTGGGGGGCATCCGGTTCGGCGAAGAGATAATTCCTGTTACAGAACGTGCTGCGGCGTTATTGGGCGAGAGCGAAGTGGCGGAGTGGCTGCGCGCCGCGTACCGGCCTGGAGAGACGTTCGGCGGAGCGTTTGCCCGGTTTTATACCCGAGTGTTTGCGTCTCTCGGCATCATCATCCTTGACCCTGATGACGCGGAACTTCACGGTCTGGCGGGATCGATTTACACAGGGGCGATCGAAAACGCAAGTGACCTGAACGAAGGGCTGCTGCAACGCGGTCGCGCGCTCTCTCGTGCCGGGTACCATGAGCAGGTCAAGGTCACGCCGTCTTCGACGACTTTGTTTGCGATTCATAACGGAGCACGGACGGCGATTCATCGGAGCCGTTCGAACGGAGATTCGTTTGAAGTCGGAGGGGAGAAAGTTACGCGCGAGGCGTTGGTCAGTAAGATCGCCACCAATCCAGAAGTCTTTAGCCCGAACGCGTTACTGCGGCCGGTCGTACAGGATTCGTTGTTGCCGACGCTTGCCTATATTGGCGGGCCTGCTGAAGTGGCGTATTTCGCCCAATCCGCTGTGCTCTATGAAAAGCTGCTCGGCCACGTGACGCCGATTCTGCCGCGATTTTCGGGCACGATCATCGACGCCAAGCAGGCAAACTTGCTGGAGCGCTACGGATTGTCGCTCACCGATGTGTACGCCGGGCCGGAAGCGGTGTTGCGGCGCATTGCAGGAGTTACCTTGCCGCAGGAAGTTCGGAGCGAGTTCGATGCCGCGGAGCGGGACCTCCAAGCTTCGCTGACCGGTCTGCGCGTCACTGTGACTCGTCTCGATCCGACGCTGACCGATGCTGCCGATCGTGCGTCGCGAAAAATTCAGTACCAGCTTACGCGGCTGCGGCAGCGCGCCGCCAACGCGGAACTGCGGCGGAACGAAGTGCTATCCCGACACGCTTCGGTGCTGAGCAATTCGCTTTATCCCGACAAGGTTCCGCAGGAGCGGCAGACTGCGGCTGCGCAGTTTCTGGCGCGGTACGGCGTTGAGTTGCTGGCTAGCGTGATGGAGAATGTTCGGCCGGACTGCGTGGATCACCAACTTTTATTTGTGTGAGGTGCTTATGAGTTCCACAATCGATTTGACAGCGCTCAAACAGCGCATGCGCGACACCTGGATGGCGGGCGACTTTGGCGTGATCGCCTCGTACAATACCAAACTCGGCGAGCAGTTCGTTTCAAGGATCAACATCCAGCCTGGAATGAAGATTTTGGATGTGGCTTGCGGCACGGGCAACGTGACGCTTCCAGCGGCCCGTGCGGGCGCTACAATGACGGGCGTTGACATTGCTCCCAATCTTCTAGAACAGGCGCGGGTGCGCGCATCGAAGGAAGAGTTCAGCATTCAGTTCGATGAGGGCGACGCGGAAAGCCTGCCGTACCCGGATGCCTCGTTCGATATGGTGCTTTCCATGTTTGGGGCCATGTTCGCCCCACGGCCAGAAGTAGTTGCTGGGGAGTTGCTGCGCGTTTGCCGTCCCGGGGGCTTGATCGCGATGGGAAATTGGACGCCCACCGGATTTACGGGAAAGATGTTTAAGACTACGGC
>Ga0137418_10004620_pt1 | contig 12637 bp, 4 predicted proteins | sample CZODoug3_1_2_16f_FD_122242 | JGI IMG/M metagenome (GOLD analysis project Ga0137418, IMG submission 122242) | Vadose zone soil fungal communities from Angelo Coast Range Reserve, California, USA - CZODoug3_1_2_16fungal (Hybrid Assembly) | ecosystem: Environmental > Terrestrial > Soil > Vadose... | reverse complement strand
TGCGGGATACTTTACTATTAATACAGTAATAAAATGCTGTATGCGAGAAGGAATAATAATAATTTACTAAATGAATAAATTTCTGATTGGTTACTTTGGTTATCCATCAAATGGCTCACTTTCTGATTGGTTGGAGGATTACAGCCAAGATGCTGTGTGCGAGAAACTTCCACTTGATCATCAAATAACTCGTAATGTGATTGGTTACAGCATGAGAAGGCAGTCCATGTGATAAACAGTTTGACATGTGATTGATTGAAACATGCTGTGTGTGAGAGTTTATCATTTCCAGAGGGAGGGTTTCTAAATGTGGGAGCGCACCTAGGGGATAGAAGATGGTCGTGAGATTTTCTGTGGTTGGCAAGGAAATATTGATTTCTAGTATTTGTGGGTGATTTCTTTGTGGCTGACACACGTGTGTCAGTTGTATACATGTAAGCTTCCCGATTGGTTCGGGTGCATTAGTGAGAACCGGGTAGCCATGTGGTGGGAACCGGATAGCCATGTGGCTTTAAGTTTGAATAGAGTTTTGTCACCGACGATCTTCCAATTTGTGCACTCATTGCCCAAATTGGCCAGCATATCACGTGTTTTCAATTTTCGATTGACAGGCAGCTTTCAATTTTACTTTCAGACCTATTCATTGGTCACCTTTCGCCTTTTACTACCTGGCAGATCACTCTATATGTCCGATACAATTGGCGCGCTTCCTGTTCCTGCAGCGCCAGTACAAACTCATCCTCTGGAGCGCCTATCACTCGATTTTGACTACGAGCGCGTTCGTTGTCAGTTAATTAATCCTTTCCTGGCTCAACTTCGATATATGTCACTCAACCAGACTGAACTATCTGGTCTTCCCATTTCCCATGCGGAAACTCGGACTTCTTTCGAATCTCTTCGACAACTTATTTTGGATACCGACATTAATCGTTCGGATGCTCCATATTTTCTTCCATCAAATAATATTGTGGTGGGCAATCATTCTGCCACCATTCCTTTAGATAGGGAGTTTGAGATTTCTGGGGAGCTCTGTCCCCTTCAGCTGTCATGGTATGTGACGCCAAGCTGGAAATTTGAAGTGGGGGGGTTAGTGCGGCTGAGAAATGAAAATAATCGGTTGCTTCGGGTCAAGAAGATTTGTGGGGTGGGAAAGGATTTTGTAGTGTTTTCAGTGAAGGAGCATGGGCCTTTGGATCCTCAATACGTCAAGATCTCACGTCTCATTGCACCTTTTTCCTCCTTCTACAATCTTCCCTTTCGGCAACGCATGGTTTATCGTTTCTTCTTCAAGCAACTCAAGACAGTCGCGGAGATCATGGGGATTGTGGAGCTAGGGAGGTCGAAGTCTAGTGATGCTACCATGGAGATGGATGGATCTCCTTTGACCACTTCTTCAGAGATACTGGGTGCAGTGTGATGGGTGGGCATTAAATGGCGGAGACATTTCCAAAAATAAGGACTTGGACCTTTATTTCGTTACTGCTTTATTATCTCTTTTCCCACCATCTTTTCTACTTTACTAGTCATTCTTTCATACATTTGCAAGGAAATATCTATGGCTCATATAATAAAAAGTAAGTTAGGTAAAAATAAAATAAGTGAAATATTAACATAAAATCAATGCATTACTATGAAACATTTTTATAGTATGACATCCGATGGGAACAAGAAAATGTAACCGTCCCCGGTTACCACTGGGTAGGCTATTAAACAAACATAACATATATAAATAAAATATGGGTCAGGGGGGGAAATAAATGATTTGGTGACAATTTTCAAAGAAAAAGAAAAAGTCAATCATCATCAACTGAAAATCCAGATTCCGAATCTGAGTCATCAGAAAGCTCATTGTCAGAAATTGAATTAAGAAGAGGGGAGTCTCGGCTAATATAGGGATAGAGACGAAATGCAGCCACTCCTTGTCGAAGAATGGTGCCATCCATTTCTCTGAGAACGTAAGATCCTCCCTTGGTGCGTCGGTCCACCTGTAATGGTCCTGTATATCGTGGCTTAGTTTTCTTATTTAATTCTTTTTCAACTGCAGTATTTCGGACTAGTACCAGGTCTCCTGGTTGGTACGCAGAATGTCTTAACTTTCGATGAAATCTCTTTTCAAATTGTGCTTTTGATCTGTATCGAGCATTTTTTAATGTCTGAGCAGCTTGTAAAATATCCTCTGGACGTCTTTCAAGCTGACGAATACGCAGAGCAAGTAAATCTGAGGTGGTCATATTCTGTGTAAATCCATTGACCATGAATGATGCTTCAGTCAAGTCAAATGGAAGTACCGGATGTACGCCGTGCAACAAATAAAATGCTGAAAAACCCGTAACGCTGCTGGTGGCAATTCGGTCAGCAAAAAACGCTAATGGTACTTTGTGGGGCCATGCCTCAATATTGCCTTCGCATGACTTTACTATTGCTTCTCGAATCGTAAAATGACCACGTTCTACTACTCCATTTGCTTTAGAGTTGTAGGGTGAAATGCGAACTTGTGGAATTTTGAGGCGCCTAAGTAAAATTTCAAATGCACCTTTGACTTCGGGGCCATTATCTGTGACTACCTGCATGACTGCTCCATATCGGCAATATATTTGCTCCCAGAAAAAACGGGAGAGCGCTTTGGCAGTGGATTTCTTGAGTGCTCGACCTTCAGATGCTCTTGATAAGTCATCTCGAGCGGCTACAATGTATCTGTATCCTTTTTGTTTGGGCATTAACATTACATCAACGTGGATTTTTGAAAATAATGTAGCGGGTGTGGAAACGGTTAACGGGATCTCAACCCGTTTTGTGCTGCGAATTTGACACTCATGGCATGATGCAACGTGATGCTTAATATCGCTGCGCAAGTGTGGCCAATAAAAACGAAGTCGAACAGTCTCAAACACTGATTGTTCACCTCTGTGTCCTAAATCTTCATGGGCTTGTGTAAGTATCTCATTCCGCCGGTTAATATCAAGAATGACATTAAGCGGATTTCCTTTTCTTTGACGTTTCCACATTTTTCCTGACTTCACATAGAACTGAGTGGCTCGTCTAATGAACCTCTTTTGGTCTTGTGGCGTAGGATAATTAGGTGCTTCCAATGTAGTAAGAAAATGATAAATGTCCATTAATTTTCGGTCCTCAGCCACTATTGTGGATAGAATAGTGGCTGGATCGTCTGATGAATTAATTATTGAAATCCATAAGGCAATATCATCAAGCCATGAATCATCTTCATCATTCACAACTTCTCCTTCCCCGAGGGGTCTTCGAGAGAGCGCATCTGGTCCAACATGTTTAGTTGCAGGTACATGAACAAGTGTAAAATCAAATAATAAAATTCCTTGGATCCAGCGGTTAATAGCTGCATTTGGCTGGAGGTCTGGCTCGTTTAACATGCCTTTAATATATTTTGCATCAACTTCTACATGCAAATTCTTTACGCCAATTAAATGAATGCGGTAAGCTCGTAATGCGCGGAATAATCCATAAAGTTCTAATTTGGGCTGTGAGTATCGGCTTTCCCTTTCATTCATTGGAATTGAACCGTATCGTGCAGGTCGTTTTCGTCCATGTTCATCCAATTGGGACAAAATTATCCCAACAGCATGCAGACTAGAGTCTACTGATAGAATAACAGGACGATCAGTAGTGTAATCAATTGGATTAAGTGCCGGGGCAGATGTGATAAGTTTCTTTAAAGTGTCAAAGGCCTCTTGCCTCCTTTCATTCCATACAAATTCTTCAGATTTTCTCCAAAGCTCTGTAATCGGACGGGCTAAGTGTGAATAATTTTTAATCCAAATTCGAACAGTGCCACACAAACCCATGAAACCTCTGGCTTCCTTGGTTGTGGTCAGCTCTGGCCAATTCAATATTTTTGAGACTTTTTCATTGTCTGGAAGTCTTCCTTCAGGTGTGCATCTCTGCCCGATGATCATTACTTCTGGACGACAGATCTGACTCTTTTTAGCAGAAAACGTTGCACCAGATTCTTTGATTCGGTGCATTATTCGGTTCACATCTACAGCATGTTCCCAAATAAATTTGCGAATACCTGGGTTCTCAGGTAACGTTTCCGGGTTGCCATCCTCTTTTAAGTAGAGTGAGGATGGTCCTTTTATTGGTAAATCATCAATAAATATGTTAGCGACATGGGGAATTTCATCTTGTAAAATGAATACCATGCATGTTTGAAATTCAGCAGGCGAGTTAGTGTATCCGGTTGGCATTGATGTGATTCGAAGAAGGCCTAAGGGTGTCAAAAATGCTGTAAGGTCGCGGCATGCAGGATGTACTTTGCGTGCATCAAATCCCCAAAAAAGGTCAAACACAGTGTAACATTGTCTACCGGCAAAGGGTTCAACAAAATCATCAAGGATGGGCGGGAGTCCTGCATCTCGGATAGATACCTTATTTAGTGGTTGCAGATCATGGACGATCCGGAGTTTCCCATTCTTCTTAAGTACGCAAAACCACCGAGATCTGTATGACGATTGGCTTGGCTCATACACGCCAGCAGCCATCTTGTCTTTAAGTACTTCTATTACTTTATCTTTAATTCCAGGAGGTATCGGAATATTTTTGTACTCCCATGGAGTGTGTGGTACTGTAGCCATGATGTAAGGTGAGAAATATGATTCTTTCAACGTGCCTCGTTCAATATCAGTGAATGCAAGGGCTTTTTCATTGTTTGTCATAACTTGGATAAACAATTTTTCTTCTTCCTCTGATAAGAACTTATCAGGGTTTATATTGAGTATCTCCAGACGTTCTTGAGTTATGTGCGAGGTAGGAATAAAATTAGGTGGGCGCTTAGATAGTGGCATTAAGGTTGTCAATGGATTAATCGGGATTTGGCGCTTAACTCGTGCTTCTTCCGGGAACGTGGTTGACACGGGTTTAATTTTCTTGTCAACACGTTTGTATGCTGTAAAGCTGTGTGCCATAATGCCTTCATCTGTTCCAAAATTATTTGGAATAAGTAGGGCTTCAACATCATTTGCAATGTCATTTTCCGTAGCTGAACCAGGTTCAATGTTCATCAATTTGAAATTGATGTCCAAATTACTCCTTGGTTCGCTAGACGGCGAGGAACCAAATTCAAAATGATGAACATGTGTTAATGGCGTGGGGGTGGAATGAATTAATAATGAATCACCGGCTGCTTCATTTAAATCATCGTGAGTTGTGGACTGATGTTTGTAATTATTTAAGCCTTCGGGTGGCTGTGGTTGAAATTCTTCGAACTGCCATTCGGGCACGGTAATATACGAAACGAAGGGTTCTAGTATTTCTCCATCAGCCGTGGGTGCGGATGCCATGGTCTGACTACTAACAATACTAGTCCTAGGAGCTGAAAAAGAAACCACGGCGCGATGTAACATAAAAAGGGTAGACATATTGTAAACGAAATTGAAAACTATTATGAGTGTGGCATACGTAGACGGGTAGTAACAGAATATGGACATAGTAGAAAACAGGGTACATACGAACATTATTGGAACGGCAAACGACAATGGGATAACAAACTGGTAGCAAAAATGCTGAGCGGCAGCGGGGAGACTAAAACTGATTATGTACAAACAAATCCTAAGTAAAATAATAGCAATACGAATGTTCAGCAAGATAAAAACGCTGTAGATAGTTGTAGTAAATGAAAAGGCATACGCGGAGACAATGTTCAGTGCTGGGCTACTGTAGATAAGCAATCGGGGTAACAAACGGGTCATTAATTCGCGGTGGTGGTACAACGTATGCCAGGGGAATATTCCTGACATAAATTCGTATGGTGACACAATTAGTCGCAGAAGTTCGAGTAGAATAAATTTAAACATACATAGGACGTGGTTGATGGCGCGATTAGTTGACGAGAATACACCCGATGCAGTCTGAGGTGCCGCAGGGATCGCAACCGATGGAAGTTTCAATGTAAGGTCGTTGGCCAGTATTTCCGGGTAATTTCTTGTCATCATTGCTGTCCACGGATTCCACCATTTCCAAGATATCTGTGGCGGCTTTGCGAAATGCTTCCTCGTTCGCGTGAAATTCCCAATGTTCATCATCGAGCGCCTGAAAATATGCGAGTGCTTCACTTTCGCGAAACTCACTGTCAAGTGCTCCCATTGAAACAAGTTCGCGAACTTCCCAATCGTCGTACTGGGGGGTGCGAAGGAGTCGTTCCAATTCTTCCGCATTCTCAGGCTGTCCTGAACCGTAATATACGTAGATAGCGCCGCGTAGGAATGCTGATTCAATAGGTTTAAGGATAGGATTCCAGGTAGGGTGTAGACGAGACCAGAAATAAATTCGGTCAACTTTAATGGGGCTGAGCTGAAGGGATCCGTCGGCAATACGCTTGTAAAGTGTGATGTGAGGACGAAGACACTCGCCAATCTGATTCTTCGGGAGCGCACGAGTAGTGGCTTGATAAAGAATTTCGGCTTCACGCCGCATTCTGCGAAGCTCCTCGACCCTTTCTTGATAATTAACCGCGCGGGTCTGGGGAACGTCGAGAGGCCAGTCATGTACTGGTGCGAGGCGTCCGGGGAATATATACGGTTCCAAGTTGCCTTGCAACTCAGTAAAATGTCGAATAAATGCAGCGGGGACGTGAGTTGGATCTGTGACGACAGTGATACTTCGAATATCGACGTAAAGGTAGCGTTTGACTGCGCCTGCTCGTTTAATAAAATCATTGGCGCCACCTGGAAAATAAGCACGGTTTGCGATGGGAATAGTCCTGGGGTCCATGTTGGTAGATGGTTGACTAGGACATTGAGGAATTGGTGCATTATGCGTCTGATTATACGTAATAGGGGATTCACCGCGCTCAATGCTATGCTGCTCAATATCACGAGGGTTGACATCTTTGATCGCGTCAAGGAGCGACTCTTCGACAGACTCGGGTGGTGGCGCGACTGGAACCATTGGCGGGCTATTAAACGGGAGTGGCGTCGAGAGAAATTCTTGAATATTTATAATATTCATTAGTCCGTGTAGGAAGAGGTGACCGACGTGGAGCTCACCCACTCGTCCCTCATCCATTGCTTTGATCTTCGCGAGCGTCTCGTTAAGTCGATCTAAATAATGCTGGTGAATAGCAGCCTCAGCAGGTTCGGTAGATTCGAGCTGCTGGTTGAGATAATTCGCCTCGGCTTGTAATTTCGTGATAAGTTCCTCCCGACCAATCTTTGGAGGGCGCTGGAATCGATTTGCTCGTCCCTCGTCTTCGGTGTGAATAGGTGACGAAGGTACCGTAGCGATAAGTGAGGAAATTCCTTCGCTGTGGCGCTGAGAATAATTCTGTACGTCAGACATCTCAATCTCCGGGGATGCTGAATTATGCGAATAGTCAGGAGTGTTGTTAGGTTCATTGGGTTGCGAGGATTCGTCAGAAACTTCTATGCTGTCAGTAGAAACGAGTGCAGGCATGCTCGCGCTGCGGTTGCTAGAAGCTTCGCTATCGTGGTCCATTTCCTGGACCATATATACGGCAATAGCTTCTCGCTCGGGAATAATATGCGTAGAATGATTAGCAAGGGGAGAACTGACAATCGGCGCGTACGTGTGAGTTTTAGAGTCGCGAGGACTAAGCTTGGGGGGTACAACGGAAGCTGTGGCGTCATAATTGCCAGATACGCCAGCTGAGGAAATGGTAGGCCTATCAGGGGCGCTCCTTGGAACAAAAGGGACGATATTACGCTCGAGTAGCATAATATACGAGTCTTGGATCCTGTTCATAATGGCTTCGGTCGGTATTTCGCCAGTAACTTGAACATATGAGCTGTAAAGTCGGTTATAAATTTCGTGGCTGATCTTACGAGGCGTCCCGTTATTTTCCTTGTCAGCGTCCATAAAATCCTTTGAGTCCTTTTCGAGCTCCTTCATGAGCTCGTCTTTAATCTCTGCTTTCATATCCTCCCAATCCATTTCAATCTCCAACTCCATATCCATCTCGCCATCTGCATCCGAATCACTTCCATTTGACGAAGAAATTTTAGTTGAAGTTGACGAGCAATCTTCAACGGAGTCATTGTCATTGTCACTGTTATCGGTATCAGTCGAGAACGTGGGTTTACGAGGACGCAAAATATTCGTAAAATTGGAAGATGACTTGTTGATGTAGGAGAAAGAGTCGGATTCTTTGCTGATTAAGGCGTGCGCATGGGATAGAGTCGAGTTCGTAGGCGCCGTAAAATCGAGCGATTGAGTCTGTGAAGTAACGTCCGCAGATACAGGGGGGGGCTTCGAGAATATGTGCGCGATTTCGCCAGAAACAAGCTTCTCTTCCTTGATTGAAGGGAGAGCACGGATCGGTGGGGGTGTCGTCTTCTTGGCGTCGGTTTGATTCAGCGTTGGGATGGTAATCTTTTCGTCGGTCTTCTCGAACTGTTTACGTAGTTTTATTAAGTTATTAGAGGATTTTATTCGTCGCACGGCTTGTGGTAATTGAGTACTAACCATAATATCCTCGGGAGGATTGCTCATGTACGGAAGAATCCACGGCTGAGGCGGTCCGTCACGGAGATCAGGATAAACGCGGACGAAAGCAGCTGAAGGAGTAATAGAGTAAGGTTGCCCAGATAAATCAAATAATCCGGCGTGAAGGAAAACGTAGTCGTCGTGTTTCTGGCCGTTGACGTCGATCTGGTTGCCTAGGAAGAACCCTTCGGCAGTGCTTAGAATAAAAGGATGGAGATTTTGAGTGCGTTTAAGAAAGGGAACGTCGGCGAGAGCAGCAACAAGAATTTCAGAGTCGAGGCGAATGAGAGGCTTCGATCCAAGCGGTGCAATAGCGGAGGAGCCGTCCTGGACTTCTGTTTCGAGGAATTGAAGCCCAGTGCTCATGCTATGCTGGAATTCCAAACCGTGCTCAGGCGATTTTTTATCTTGAGACGCTTCTGCTTTTATACTCAATGCTTCATAATTCTGCTTGCGAAATTTAAATTCGGCAAGCCCAGGTGATGCTTGTGAACCCACGAAGTTCGCATCTGTCATTTGCGAAATGGACGGGCGTTGTAACGAGAGTCGGTTGGCCGTAGTGGTGTGGTTGAAGTCTGAAAGTCCAGAGTCCAAATTAGGAAATTCCTCCTGTTTTTGAATTATTCGCGTTGTGGGTCCAGCTGTAAATGTATCCGTGGTTTCGGGTGCCTGGTCAATGGAAACATGATAAGATATCGGATTATCCGGCACGTTCCATACTGGCATCTCATATTGTTTTTCCTGGAGACTGCGGTCAATAGCCACTAGGATTTCATACCGCGGTTCCAAATTCTTGGGATCTTTGAACAGAAGATATGTTCCATTTCTTCGCTCATCAATTGATACAAAATTACCTCGCTGCCAGGGTCTTCCCAGCAGCAACTCGAATGGTACGTGCGTTCCAACATATAAATTCGCCTTTGTTGCAACATCTCCACAATTTAGTGGCACGTTAGCGACCATTCCTTCTAATTTGCCTTGCCCGCCGTTGGCATCGGCAACTGATATCTTTTCTTTATTATCCACCGGGCGCATAATTTTTGAATCACAAATATTTTTATTAACTATGTTCAACTGCGATCCAGTATCAATGATCGCGGTAATCGGGCGCCCATCGCACTGCATATGGAGTTGAATCAGCAGGCCCCGATTCTTAGTATAAAAGGAAGTTGCAATCGGCAATGCTGTAGCGATTGCCGGAACCGGTGGTTTGGTAGATTTTGGCTTAATCTTATCTCCCAGAAGCGCTGACAAGTCTTTTGAAATTCCTAGTACTTCACCAATCGCGAGGTCAATCCTCGTGTTTAACACTTGGTTTAACACACCCATTGGCTTCACCTGTGCAGCCACCTCAGATTGTCTGGGGTGCTTTTCCGGGCTCTGACTGGCGGGTACGGTCTCGCTGGGCTTCATTCGTTCAGCCGCTCGCACCTCATGTTTCTTCGGCTGTGCCTGCCTGATGTTAGTTACATCCTCCATTATTTCGTCGTCGTCCTTTCCATTATACTCGGTGCTTCGTACATCCACTGGGACGGGTCCTCGTGGCATTCGATTGCCATCATTCTTTGGTTTCTCGTTCGATTCGCGCACATCCTTCTTTGCAGGGATTGGTACCGGGACCTGCATACGCGTTGCAGTCGGCAAGGACTTGATCGGTCGCTCAGTCGGCGCGGTCGTCCTCGTGTTTTCTTTCCCCTCATCATTCTTTGCTATTGCTTGCCTGCGACGCTTCGGCTGCTCATATTCTGGTTCCATTGCTTCCTTGCGCTTAGCCGACGTTGTCCGTCCGGATCGGGTAACCGGGTAAGCAAATCCATACCAATCATCATCTTCATCATTTTGTTCTAAGACTGCCGCTGATATGATTTCATCACAGCCCTCATCATTACTATCACTTGTATCGGAGTCCAGGTTGCAATAATATGTAAGATCGGTACGTTCGTCTTCGTCTAATTCCACAATTTTGATCAAATGACTTGAGGGTGCATTTTTAGGGGACTCCCCCATCTCATGCTTTACAGCACTCACAATGGATTCGCCCGGGAGACGCCTAATAGGTCTCCCGTCTCCATACACATATCGTCCCATACCATTTCGCATCACCACGTTCTTTCCCATCAACTCCTGCATTTCGGGGCACATACTCATGCGATGTCCATGCCCATAGCACCCATAACACCTGTCCGCATCCTCGTCAGGCATATTTCGATTTCCCTGCGGCCGGGATGCTGTAAAACTAGGTACCGTTCGCGAAGATCTCTGGGGCTGAAATGATGGAAAAGCTTGCGTGGCTCTCGGGAACTGAGGCACGCTATTCGGCAACGTTGGTTGCGTCACGAACACGGAGGGTCTGACTACCTTGAGGACATCAGGGTCTATCTTGAATGCTCGAAACACAAGCGCGGCATACCCTGGATCATCAAGGGACATCGTGTTAAGCTGCTTAATGAGCGTCTCGATTTCCGGTTCATCTTTTCCATTTACTTTCCGCTTTATTTCCTTGGATACACGCTGTGGCTTGGAGGTTGGTATTCCCTCATCATCTGAATCATCCGAATCAGACACTGATCCCTTCTTCTTCGTGTATCTAGCATGCTTTCGCACTCGTCGTCTTGCTCGTCTCAATTCATCTTCTCCTTCGGAATCGCTTGACTCATCACTCTCATCGTCCTCGTCATCTGAATCTTCTCCATCATCTGAGCCAGCAAAATTCATATCAAATCTATCTCGCTGGAGTAGCGCTTCTACTCCGCTGTTTATCTCATCTACTCCAAATGGCGTAGCTAGGCTTCGTACAGGATCCTTCGCCAGCAAGCGGTTCTCAAGCTTCGAGCGGAGTGATTTAGGAATCCCATTCCAATAGTACGTAGCATATTCTTCCTCGCTTATTTTCTTCTTGCGCAACAACCATCCTCCGATTGTTATGAACTTTCTTCCATACTCTCTCCAATGCGAGAGGTTCTTCATCTTCTTCTCTTTACATGCTTTGACTAGCTTTACAAGATCTTTAATCCGATACTTCTTGTTGTCCAAGTCTGCATCGTAGTATTTCAATAGATCTTCTTTCAGCTTAGCCCATTTCTTGTCTGTATAACTGGGTAAGGCTTGGATGAACTCGGTTACCTTGCGTGAGCAATAACGAGTGATCAGCTCACACTTGTCCTTGTCCGAAAGCACGTTGTTCTGCTCCAGGAGCAGTTCGAAATGTGTAAGGAAGGATTTGATCTTCGTGTACCTTCCTTTGAATTTTTCCGGTGCAGCTCTGGAATCCGGTAGGGGCATGGTAAGTATTGAGTTTCCTGGTACATTTAGGTTCGCCATGGTAGACTGAATTATAGATGGGGTGATTTCGTGTTTCTTCAATGTAATTCTCGTAGAGGTTTCGCGGAAGTCTTCCCTTGATAGCTAAGAATTTAAATTCCAACAAAAATGTGCACTCCACCCCTCGCGGTGGGCTCCAGATGTGACGCGGCAGATAATTTCTTACCTCTAGAATTTCCGGTCCAGACAAATACCGACAGGTCGTCCTAGGCGTTCGAATGGGGGTGTAAGGACCTATGCTGTGAAATTAAGTAATTAACTAAGGGAGGGTCGTGATAGGATAATTGACTCTAGGATGATGATGACTACTAATGTGGATAAAAATAGGCTGGGGGAGACTGGTAAGGTAATATCGGTGTGGATAACTATTTTCGTGGTAGGTTTTACAGACGATTCTGTAATACTATCTGATCTTGGTGGATTTCGGACTGCGTGTACAATATTATAGAATGTCGGAATGTCGGATTCCAATCAGACTAATGCTTAAGCGGACGTGTTTAGAAGATTAAGAAAAAGAACTAGATTAACGTGTAACTGATAGAGATGTGGTAACTAGGATATCAACCGTGTGATATGTACTAGCTAGACTGAATAGCAACGTAGAGAACAGTGACTCAATCGTTGAGCTGCACTGGGTAGTTACAAGTCCTATCGTAGGTAAATGTAGGTACGACTACACTTGGCCCGAAACAGGCCCTATTTATACTATTTGGGTAGGTCTATTAATAGAACGGAGCCATATGCTCCTAGAATCACATGCCTATGGTTGCGGGATACTTTACTATTAATACAGTAATAAAATGCTGTATGCGAGAAGGAATAATAATAATTTACTAAATGAATA
>Ga0137418_10004616_pt1 | contig 12641 bp, 14 predicted proteins | sample CZODoug3_1_2_16f_FD_122242 | JGI IMG/M metagenome (GOLD analysis project Ga0137418, IMG submission 122242) | Vadose zone soil fungal communities from Angelo Coast Range Reserve, California, USA - CZODoug3_1_2_16fungal (Hybrid Assembly) | ecosystem: Environmental > Terrestrial > Soil > Vadose... | reverse complement strand
TTACAAGCACTAGGCCTGTACCTCGGTTGGTTAGACCGCTACCCGTAACGCTCCCAAATCGAGCGAAGTTGCAGCGACACGCAATCCCGCGTAACATAGAGAAAGAGTTGGCAGTTAGCACTAGGCCCGTAGCTCAGTTGGTTAGAGCGCTATCTTGACACTGTATTTGCAAATGTTGAAAACAAGTGTTTTCAATAATTTAGAGGACGCAGTAGCACGGAAAAAGACGCAGAAACACGCATCCGCTGTCACAGTTTGGTCATAGGTGCGGTCACAGGAGAGGGCTCCTGGATTTGATTATAGAAGCTTCTGTTTTTCTAATCCCAAGTCCTGGCTTAGCCAAAATTCGGTGGTCTTCTGAACCTTCTAATTGGCCCCACTGACGGACCCAAAATGCCCGGCTTTCGAAATACGACCGGGCCTTCATGATTTCTGCCGCCAGAAAGTGTTTGTGAGTCTTGCCAGATTCGATGCCAATCATGCGCCTGCTCAATGCGCGTGCCAATAGAATCGGAATCTAGGGGCCTGCATCATGCCTCCTTGCTGGTTAGGTGCCATGCCCCGCAATAAATGCATTTATAAGTTCGTAGGTGTGTCGGGGCGGATTCCTTGTCGGTCATCCTGTTTGCTGCCGTAGCGTTCGCTTCACGTTCATTGGAATACATGCGTTTCCCGGATACTGCACATGTCTTCGGTGGGTCTCTCCTTGCATCGCCCATTTCCCAAGAACAGTTGGTCTTACGGTGTTTTGCAGCCATCACAAAACCTCATTGTGCCCTATCTTTTTCCGGTACTCCACATCCTGCGAAAGACCAAAGAAGTTTAGCGTGAGCGAGATTTCTTCCACGTCAGCCGAGGAAGCTCTCTGCCGGCGGCTTTTCTGAGGTACGCCTTGGCGTATTCGGCTGCTTTCTCCTTGCCCTGTTCGATATCGTCAACGGCCTCAGAGGGGGCAATTCAACTCTTTGACTTGACGTTATACACGGATACCTGTACGCCCTGAGCGTTGTGTTCCGCGAACAACCGCAGATGTTCGCCGCCTACTTTAATTTCTGCCCACACGCCTTCAATCAACATTGAGGTCTTCAGATACGCAGGTAATCTTGCACGAAGTCTACTTCTTGCCTGCTTGCTGCTTCAGCTTTGCCCAACGCAACTTCTGGGCCTTCCCTATTTTCCTGCGGGCGGCAGCAGACAGAGTCCGTTTGCCAGGGTGCCCATTTGGAGTGGTGGCGCTCGTGAGGAATAATCCTTCCAGCACAGTGATTGCTTTATCCAGCTTCGCAAGTTCGCCCTTTACCCGGACGCGCTCTCCCTTCAATGCTTTCACTGTTCCGGCTATTTCGATGCTGGCCATTTGGTCTCCCTTGGTCACGAATTGAAATACTGCGAAAGATTAGCACGAGCCGTACGGCAACTTCCAATGTAGGTCACGTTTCTGCAAGCTTCTCTGCATCCTGGTATGAATTACTGGCCGCTGTTTCGCTGGCTAGAATTGCCTGATTCCGGGTAGGTTATTTGATTTTCCGCTGATTGATGGGCAGGCACTCAAACTAAGCCTCTTGGGTGTTGGGTTCGATCCCCACCGCCCCTACCAACCATCTTCCTTATTGGTCGGGACTTAACAAATTCGCGAGGGGGCAAAAGGGGGCAGATAAGGCCATTGATCCGGTTCTGTTGCGTTAGTCTTCAGCGGCACGGATGACAACCGGATTTGTAAGCCTTCATCACCGACGAGGAAATATCATCGCGGCCCTTCGCAAAATGCGTGTTGAGGTGCTCGAATTTTTCGGAACCCAGACCGTCTGCTTAGAAGTCGCGTGACCACTTTAATCAAAACTTGCCGGAGCGGGCGCAAAGCAGAGGATAATCAGCAAGTTGTGAGCAATGCTGATCAACATAATGCACTTCTTCGGGCTGCTCTTCCGCTAAGTAGTGTCCGCTGTTCAGCGCGGCTCCACGAAAAAGTGCTGCAGTTCCTCGAGGACTTCCTCCGGACGTTCTTCCTGGAGGAAATGGCCGCAATCGAGACTGTGCCCGGTAACTGTTGAGCTCGCTTTCGTCCGCCAGGTCGCAAGGACGTCCCACAACTGCCCTACGCTGTTTTTTGCCCCCCAGAGGGCGTGAACCGGTGCCACGATCTTGTTGCCCGCACGGTCATCCGCTTCGTCCATCTCAAGATCGATATCCGCAGAAGCTCTCATGTCCTCGCACGTGGCATGAATCGTCGACGTGCAGCAGAAGCAGCGACGATATTCGCTCACCGCTTCAGGCGTGAGGGCTCCCGGCGTCTTGTTCAGCCCGCCAAGGATTACTTCCAGATAGTACAGAGGATCGAGCCCAATAAGATGTTCTGGCAGGGGCGCCGCTTGTATAAGGAAGAACCACCACATGTACTTCGTCGCAAACTCTTGGCTGGTTTGTCGATACATCGTTAACGTCGGAGCGATGTCCATGAGACAAACCTTTTTGACGCTCTTGGGAAAGTCGAGGCACAGCCGATGGGCGACGCGAGCACCCCGATCGTGGGCACCCACAAGGAACTGCTCGTGCCCAAAATGATGCATCGTCTCAATTTGGTCCAACGCCATTGCGCGGAACGAGTAATTGATGTGGCGATCCCCGTCGGCCGGGCGGCTCGAATCCCCGTATCCTCGCAGATCAGGCACGTAGACCGAGAACTGCTCGGCGAGTCTCGGCGCAACTTTGTGCCAGGTAACGTGGCTCTCGGGATATCCATGCAGAAGGAGAACCGGTGGTCCGTCGCCTTTGTGAAGAACAGGGATGGTCGCTTCACTGGTGCGAACCTCAGTCTGCACAAAGCCGGGAAAGAGCTTCGCCGCGACATCCTTCGACGGTTTCGGTGGCAGTTCGGGCAGGGATATGGGTTTCATCGCGACAGTTTGCGTTGCTCGTCCCTCGCCGGAGATGGTGGACGTTCCACGCGAGAGCCTGTCCTCTGCTGCTGTGGTGACGCCGGATAGGCTGTTTCCGAGCGAGCCGGCCCCCACGATTGCTGCGCCTGCCGCCAGGACTCCTTTCTTCAAGAATGCACGCCGGTTATCTGATTCGCTCATTGCCTTTCTCCTTTTTTCAAAAGTCGGTATCCACTCCGTGCGAGGGGCATTTGTCGGACTCGGACCGCAAGCGGACTCAGCACGAAGCCAGTTCGAATGGTCGGCGTAGGTTGCTCAACGTCCATTTGAGTTGCTTGTCTCTATGCGATAGCACCAGAAGTGTGGAGGCTAATCAATCAGACGAAGGTATCGTCGGTACTTTGGTATCATGCGGCGGGACTCGCGGCGTTCACGTTCCGTTTTCAACAACGGATCGGACAGCGCGAGTCCCTCGCACAACGCGCCACTATACGCTCTTCAAAGAGCTTCCCAACTTGGCCTCACTGGCCTCGCCGACCAAGATATCGCCCAAGTGCAGAAAGTTGAAGAGCAGCAGTCCTATAGGTAGGCGCAAACCGAGAGAGGCTCTGAAAACATCATATGTTTCCCTTCCTGCGAGGCGCACTTGGCAGTGGCGCGGTGGCGTCCCTCACGGGCTCACCCCTCGACGAGCTGCTGGCCACCGTCGATGCCGTACGTGGCTCCGGTGACATCTGTGTTCGTCATGAAGTGGATGGCGAGCGTGGCGATGTCTGGCGGGCCAACCACGCGCCCGCGTCACATCCGAATCGTGAATCCCAGACGCGCCCGAATCGCTAACTCCAATGTCCATTGTTGTCTCGCTCACTGTATGTGCAAGGGAAGTGAAACCAGGAGCGCGCTGGCGCCATTCCATAGAATCTGCACCCCTATGCACACGAGCAGGAACGACGTAAGTTGGATGATCACGGTCATCCCCGTCCGGCCGAGCACCCTTCCTAGGCGATCTGAAAATCCGTAGCAAAGAAAAATGCTGGCCGCGAGCAGAACCGACCCGAAAATTGCGGTCAAAATGTTCAACAAGTTGAATCCTTGATAGTGAGGGGCATTCGCACCCAGCGTGATCGCCACGGAAATCGATCCAGGCCCCACAGTTAGGGGTAAGGTTAGCGGATAAAACGCGTTGTGGAATGGATCCGTCGCCTGAATATTCTTCTTCACGCCCTTTGGGTCTTCGTCGTAGCTCTGCTTCAGCAGCGCCCATCCGGTTGAGATGACAATCAATCCTCCGCCCACCTGGACCACCGGTACAGAAATCCCAAAGAAAGAGAGGACGTGTGTCCCGACGAAATACGATCCAACCAGCAAGAGAAAGCTGTTTATCGCAATCCGCAAAGACAGCGCTCTTCGTGTGCTCGGAGAGTATTCCCTCGTCATGGCCAGGAAGATCGGACTCCCTCCCAGCGGATCAACGATGGGAAACAACGCACTGAGAATCAGGAAAAGATTTTTTGCCGCTTCAACCACGACGCTTCTCCTAGTCGCGCTTCCCGAGGCATTCCTGGACTACGATAACGAGAATCAAATTGAGGCTCTCCCGAGCCAGCCGAAGCCGTCGGAGCAAGGAGAGAATGTGATCAGGTCCTGCGCGCTCTTGGGCGATTGAATCGATCTTCCGCATCAAATATTGGGCAGCAGGTCGAAATATTCATCGTCCTCGTTTTTGCCGCCTTCTCCTTTGCCAAGCATCTTCTCCGACTCGATGAACTCGATACGCTCGATCCATTTGACCATCTTATAGCCAAGCTGGTTCTCTACGCGCAGCCGCAGAGGCCCCCCATATACCTGCGGAAGCCGTTGTCCATTCATCCGCGAGGCGAGCAGGCATTGCGGCTTCAACACATTCTCCAGGCTTTGTGTGTCGTAATAGGGGCCGCCGTAGAGAGCCTCCCCAAAAGAGAAAAAGGCGACGACTTTCACTTCCGGTCTTGGCTTCACCAATTCGATGAGCCGTTTCATGGGAATACCACCCCACTTCGCGACACCGCTCCATCCCTGGATACAATGATGCATCGTGATGTGTTCGGTTTCACCCAACCGCTCAAGATCGGCGAGGGAAAGCTCAACCGGCCTTTCCACAAGGCCTCCCACCTTAAGCCGGAAATTCTCGAAGTCGGCTTCTGCCAGGCGTTTCCAATCGTCCCGAACCGGCATTTTTCCGTTTGGCCAGAAGTACGGCGAGATTTCCTGCTCCGAATACTTCTGCTGCGGAGCCAGGCGATTCAACGTAAGAAGCTGCATCGGATAGGTCACGGACTTGAGCGCATGCTGCAATCCGCGCGGGTGGTTCCACGAGACGTAGTGCGCCACGATCCACGAAAGTACGACCACGCCTATGCCCACAAACCCCAGATACATGCCCAGATGCCCCTGATCATCCGTGCCGAGCACAATATGGTTCATATTACGTGGGAATCCAGTCATCACAATCAAAGCGACGTGCACGACGAGGAATGCAAGGAAACTGAACATCGTGAGGAAGTGGATGGACCGCGCCGATTGCCTGCCGCCAAAGATCCGTGCGTACCACGGGAAGCGATTGACCACTGCGGGTGACATGGCGATCCCTGTAAGAATCACCAAGGGGCCGAAGACAAAGACGACGGTGAAATAGGCGATCTGCTGCAATGCGTTGTAGCCATAGAACCCGTTCGGCTCAGCGGGCAGGTGAAATGTTGCGTAGTGCACCCACGTGTTCCATGCCTGCAAGAGGACGAGCGGCGAAGTGGGCACAATACGCCGCCACTGCTCGGTATCGAAGAGCATGATGACGAAGAGAAAGCCGGTGACGATGAAACCGTGAACGTCGATGAAGTGCCAAACTCGTGCAATACCAATTGTGTGCCGGTAGCCCGGCGTCCCGACTAACGGCGAAATATAACGGGCATCGTCTTTCGCCGTCCAGAGTCGGTCGCGCGGAACTTTTAGCGGTGTAAGCCGGATCCATTCGCTCCCCGGCGTGCAGCCATCATTGAAATACAGACGAGGATGGTCCATGAGAATGGACAGACCGCTGCGAATCAGCATCATCACAAAAAGGAAATTAAAGAAGTGACAGTAACGCACCCAGACCGGAAACCCGCGCGGCCCTGCAAAGTTATTGGGATATATCTGAGGAACGGCGGGAACGTGAGGCAGCCCAGCAACGGCGACTTCGATCCAAGCCGCCGCGATTACAGAGAGGGCCGCGATAGCGATCCCGACCAGAATGGAAGGCCGAATCCAGAGGCAAAATCGGCGATCAGGCGGATAGTGGATGGCTCTGCGTGCCGGATCGAGCGAGATCATATTGCCTCCGCGAACCGCCCGGTCAAACTTTAGTAGCGTCTTCCGGCCACGCGATGGTCAGGAGAAAGGCTCCGAGGATTGGACTTTCTACTGGCCCTGCGGACGCATGGCGGCGGAACTGGCCGATTGTTTTGGACTATCGCTCATCTTTTTGTCGGCCACTTCCAAATCGACCGCTTGCGACGAAGCAATCACACCAGAAGCGCGGACGCGAAACAATTGCACGAAGGTATCGCCGATACTTTGGTAGCAGTGAGGGCGAGCGGCGTTCACCACCCGCACGACAACCCGCAGGACGCACATTAGTTCCCCAGTAACGCTGCCAATCGCGCAGCGCGAAGTTCTCTGTCCCACGAGCTCGCGTGGCCAAACACGTGCGACCATCCGGACGTACGTGCTGCTGCTTTGGTCTGGCGGACGCAGTCGTCAAGATTTAGGTAGAAAGACGCACGCTCTCGCGCATATGAAAATTGCTTAAAACAAGCAGGCAAAAGTCGTTTGCAGCATCTAATACCAAGGTATCGTCGATACCTTCGTCCAATTGTTTTGACCTGATAATTCTGGCTCAATCACGAATGTGCCGAGCACGGGCGAACCGTATCGGCAGACATTTTTTGTGGAGGGTAATACGTCATGGTGCAGCAGGCAACGCAACTCGTATCACATCAGCAGGAAGAAGCACGCTCAGCAGTTGGACGCATCGCCGCCTTTGCCGCCGCGGCCAGGGCGCAGCAGCTGAAGCCCAACGTAAGGCAGCTTTTCAAGCGCAATATTTTGGATAGCCTTGCGTGCGCGATCGCGGCATTACCGGGCCGCCCGTTTCAAGCTCTACGCGAACAGTTCGAAGAATACCGAGCTCCGGGCCGTTGCACACTGATCGGCGGCGGCAAGACGTCCGCAGATCAGGCGGCGCTGTTCAACTCGAGTCTTACGCGTTACGTTGACCTGCTGGACAGCTACATGTCGCCTGGCGGGCTTTGTCATCCCAGTGACAACTTCGGAGCGGTCCTTGCGGCGGCCGAGCAGGTCGGGGCGTCGGGCGAGGAGTTCATGCTGGCGTTGGGCGTATCGTACGAAATCCAATGCCGCTTTACCGCAGCGGTCCCGGTGATGCTGAAAGGGTTCAATCATGCTACGCAGTTGGCCATGTCGGTGGCCGCTGCGGTGGGAAAACTCTTCGGGCTGTCCGCGGAGCAAATCGCGAACGCCATCTCGATCGCTACCGCTGACAACGTTTCACTCGCCTGTATCCATGTCGAACCGGTTTCGCAATGGAAAGGTTTTTCTCCGGGCTGGACGGGGATGCGCGCTGTCTATGCGGCTTCTATGGCCAAGCGTGGATTCACAGGTCCGCGAGGCTTGTTCGAAGGGCCAAAGGGATTGGAACAGATGTTCGGGCAGACGATTGCCGTGGACTGGGACGATCCGTCGTTGGACTTCGTCGCGCAGACCGTTTTGAAGAAATACTGTTCGTTGATCCATGGCCAGCCAGTCATAGAAGCGACGTTGGACCTAAGGCGCAGCTACAAACTCGATGCCGCAGACGTCGAGCATGTACGTTGTGACATCTTCCAGGCCGGCTACGATTTCGCCGGCGGCGGAAATTACGGCTCCAAGGATCATCCCTGGTTGAAAGAACAAGGCGACTACAACCTCAAATACCTCATCTCTGCGGCGCTGCTCGACGGCCAAGTCGGCCCGGGCCAGCTGGAAGCGCCGCGCATCCAAGCGCCCGACGCGCAGGCAATGGTCGCGCGGGTGGAGGTCCGCCCCGACAACCAGCTCACCGCTCGCTTTCCGCAGGAGCTTTGCGCCCGCATCGCGGTTCGCACCAAGGACGGGCGGACTCTCGTCAAAGAACACATCGGGTACGAGGGTGGCCTGGACCACCCCATGTCGTGGGATCGAGTTGTAGAGAAGTTCCACTGGTTAAGCGAACGATTTGCGGATGAGAATCTCCGAAGCAAACTCATCGGTACCGTGCAGCAGCTAGACGCCCAACCGATTTCGGCGTTGATGGACTTGCTCGCGCAGGTTCGACCGACCGCGGTGTATCCGAGAACTCGTGCTGGTATTTAGTAAATCTCGCAGGAAGGCCAGACCCAGAAGAGAGGTGCCTATGTCAGAACAAGCCGCGCGCAAACGAGAAACCCTCAAAGAACCAGTGCGTCCTCATCAGCCCGACCAAGAGGCGTTCCGAGCAATCCTGTCCCAAGACATTGAGTGGAAGCCGTTCGCGGCGTTCCCGCCGGAGGCACGCCTGGCAGTCTTGGTTGGCCACCCCTCGGAGCAAGGACCATACACGGTCAGGGTCAAAGTGCCCCATGGCGTGAAACTGATGCCGCACTGGCACCCCGAAGATCGCATCTATACGGTAATCTCCGGGGTCTTTTACATCGGCTTGGGCGACCAATTCGATGTCGAGAAGCTCGTGGCATACCCGCCTGGCGCGGTGATCATTCTTCCAGGCAACACTTACCACTTTCATTGGGCGAAATCCGGCGAGTACATCACGCAGGTGACGGCCATCGGCCCGCTCGGTCTGGAATATGTCAATTCGAAAGACGATCCGCGGAAACTTGCGAGCTAAGCTAGCACGATTCCCATTTTCAAAGCCTAACGATTTAGAGAGACTTCCCGACATGATCATCGCAAACATCGAAACCTTTCCGTTACGGATCCCCTTTAAGTCAGGCACTCAAGCTGCGGCTTCCGCGTGGGGTGATAAGGGCTTGCCGGTCGCGGATTCGTTACTCGTCAGGGTGACTACCGACCAGGGACTAGAAGGCTGGGGTGAGACCTTCGGTTTTCGCGCGGTCTCTTCTGCTCAACTGGCGATCGACGAACTGATCGCACCGCTGTGCATTGGCATGGACGCAACGCAGATTGGCCCACTGATGCTAGACGTTCAGAAAAAACTGCATGTCTTCGGGCGAAGTGGGCCTCTCTTCTATGGCATTTCGGCGGTGGACATTGCCCTGTGGGACATCGCCGGCAAGGCTGCCGGTGTGCCAGTTTATCGGCTTCTCGGCGGTAGTAGGTCTACTGACCTGCCCTGCTATTCGAGCCTGATTCGCTATTCTGATCCCGCCCTTGTTCGCGCCAACGTTAGGCGAGCGCTCGAGTCTGGTTTCAGTAATCTAAAGCTTCACGAAATCGAACTAAGTGCGATTCGCGCGGCCCGCGAGGAGGCCGGCCCGGACGTAGAGATAATGCTCGACGTGAACTGCCCCTGGACCCTGCTGGAGGCTCGAGGAAGGGCAGAAGAACTTAAGGACATTCAATTGAAATGGCTGGAGGAGCCTATCTGGCCACCGGAAAACTACGACGGCCTCGCGCAGCTGCGAAAAGTGTGCGGTATACCAATCGCAGCAGGAGAGAACTCGTCGACTCTTATGGATTTCGAACGGCTCCTTGCGGCTGAAGCTGTGGACTTCGTCCAGCCGAGCGTTGCAAAAATGGGAGGCATCAGCGAGTTGTGTAAAATCTTTCCCACCGCAGCGGTACGCAACATCACCGTGATGCCGCACTGTTTCTATGACGGCCCCGGTTTGCTCGCAGCCATTCATGTGACGGCGGCGCTCGGGACCGCTGACGCAATGATTGAGTGGCGCTTCTTCGACCTCGAAGCACAACTCTACAGCGGCGCGATTTCCCCGAAAGGCGGTCGGATCCCGGTGCCACAACGCCCAGGCCTGGGAATCGACTCGGACCCTAACGTGATTCGCGCTTACTTGCGACAAGTGTAGTGAATCGAATAAGCGAACGAAATTCCCCGCACGACATAAGAAAGGAAGGAGACTGACATGAACCATGAAATCACTCTGGAAGTTGCCGAGAAAATGATCCACGCCGCGAAAAGCAAAGCCGAGGAATTGAAAATCCTAGAAGATATCGCCGTTGTAGACGCGAGCGGAAATCTCAAGGCGTTCGTTCGTATGGATGGCGCCTGGCTTGGCAGTATTGATATCGCCATTCGAAAAGCTCGAACGGCCCGTTATTTTGATATGGAGACAGCCGCAATCGGGAAGATGTCACAGCCGGGCCAGCCTCTTTACGGGGTCGAACACAGCAACGGCGGTCTGATCACTTTTGGCGGCGGAATACCCATCAAAGATGCTGACGGAACGGTGATTGGCGCTGTCGGTGTCAGCGGCAGCACTGTAGACAACGACGTTAGAGTCGCCAATGCCGCAGTGGATGCTTGTAACGGTCGTAAGTTTGCCACTGCATGAAGTCAGACGATGGTATTGGGAATCCTTTGGTATTAAACGCCATGGTTCGAAGAGCCAAAGTTTGAGGACTGCCCATAGGACAAGTCTATCGCCCCCGGAAAACACATACATCCGACGACCAATTGAGAGCCAGTGAGATTGAGTTGCGGCGAGGATCTTGGCTCAAGCAACAACACGCTAACATCGGGATAGTCGCGGAGTTCAACCTCAAGCTGCAACTGCGCGAGGAGCGTGTCCGGCGAGAACGATACACCAGTCCCAAGATTCAAGACCAATGAGCGCTCCCCGAGGCAATTTGTCAGCGTGAAGCTGAGACCAATGACATTGAATGTCCTCCCGCTCTTGCAGCGTCAGCCACAAATCGTCCAGGCATTGATTGCTCTGGTTATTTTTGCCGTGATTGCTTGGGTTGACTTTGTCTTGGATCGCGACCTGTCGCTCTTCGCTCTCTACTTGATTCCGACGCTGTACGCAGGCTGGTTCTTGGGAAGCCGCTGGGGATACTTAGGCTGTTTCGCCAGTGCCCTTGTCTGGATCATTGATGACTGGGGAGGGCCGTCTCCTGGCCATCGTTCGTTCGTTTCCTACTGGAACGTAGCTGGAAGGCTTAGCGTGCTGATTGTCGTCATGGCAGTCGTAAATGCACTGAAGGGCTCGCTGGAACATGAGCATGAAGCGGAACGCCGAAGTGCCCAGAAAGAGCTCGAAATCGCCGCCGAAGTGCAGTTGCGACTGCTCCCGGCGAAGCCTCCCCATTATCCCCGTCTGGATTTCGGTTTCTTCTACCGTCCGGCCCGTGAATTGGGTGGTGACTATTATGATTTTATCCCATTCAACTCAGAACGCATGGGTCTTGCCGTCGGGGATGTCTCCGGGAAGGGAGTCTCCAGCGCCTTACTGATGGCTTCTCTGCAGAGTCTGGTGCGAACAGACCTCGCGATTCGTCAAGGAGAGGCTCGTCGTTTCGCAGCCGACTTGAACCAATCGTTGTACGAGCTGACCGCCAGCGACCGGTACGCGACACTCTTTGTCGGTATCGTCGATATTTCCACCTTAACGCTCGACTATGTCAACGCGGGACATAACCCTCCCCTGCTTTTCAGAAAGGGCACATCGCCGACACACAGCGAGGATAGGCTTGAAGAGGGTGGCCTACCTGTCGGAATGTTGGTGGGAAGCCAATACCATTCCGGAAAAATCCCCCTGCACACCGGCGACGTTTTGGTCGCCTACACGGATGGGATCTCGGATGCACTCGATCCTCAGCAGAAAGAGTTTGGTGAGGCCCGACTTAGAGACATTGTTCGATCATCGCTTTCCCTTAGCGCAGCGGAGATCTGTAAAAAGGTAGGACACCAACTGCAAGCATTCGTGGCCGAAAATCCGCAATGGGATGACATGACGTTGGTAGTTATGAAGATTAAGGATGAATGACTCTGGCTCTGGCCTCGTAGCCGAAGTTGGTGCGCTTTGTGAAGAACCGTCCAAATGCGCGGTCTGACTACAGCAACTGGTTTGTAGGAACCTATCAGATCGCGGCGTTCGTGCGCGGCTTGCGTGAGGAATTCGTATTTCCGATTTTTCTGAGCGCTGATCATATCCACCCTCGCGAAAGGGATAGAAACGGGATTCGACGCCATGGTGTTTGATTTGTCGTAGCAGCGTCTGCCGCTCGATACGAAGGTATTGTCGATACCTTCGTCCAATTGTTTACTCCCCGTTCCGCTGGCTTAATCGCGCATATCAAGGCGCAGAAGCCTCGTCGAGAAAGCGACATTGTCGACGCCGTTCTGTATCTGGCTCACGCACGTCCAGTCACGGGCCCGTGCTTCACGCCGACGGCGGTGCTCATGGCGGGCGCTGATAGCGCTGCGAACGAAGAAAGGTAGGGTAGAAGCGATGTGCGTTTTAGAGGTTCAGCCGGCGGTCGGAAACGAGGACTCGTGCGACGAACGTTGGCTCGTCGCGAAGGCCAAGTCAGGACATGAAGACGCTTTCGGAGAACTGTATAAGCGCCACCAATTTAGGACTTATCGCGCTGCTCTCCGCATACTTCGCAATCATCAGGATGCGGAAGATGCGGTGCAAAGGGCGTTTCAGCGGGTGCTCGTGAACTTGGAGCGATTCCGCGAAGACTCGACTTTCTCGACCTGGCTAACGCGCATAGCGATCAACGAAGCCT
>Ga0137418_10004614_pt1 | contig 12643 bp, 10 predicted proteins | sample CZODoug3_1_2_16f_FD_122242 | JGI IMG/M metagenome (GOLD analysis project Ga0137418, IMG submission 122242) | Vadose zone soil fungal communities from Angelo Coast Range Reserve, California, USA - CZODoug3_1_2_16fungal (Hybrid Assembly) | ecosystem: Environmental > Terrestrial > Soil > Vadose... | reverse complement strand
TGTGCGCATTCAAGATTTTAGGAAGCTCAAATGTCAACCAACAACACCTTCGGAACCATCCTCATCAGAGAGAACACACTTTTGCCGGGAGGGTTGATCATCGAAACCGAGGCGTTCATCCCCGGCTGGAGAGCGGTCAGAAACTGCGATGGCTACCGCCTCGGCCGAAAAATCGAGGAAGCGAAATGGAACTTCTTCTATCTCGCCGGCGAAGTGAGGGCAATCGTCCTTGGGCGCGAGGGACCATCGACTCTGCGCAGGGCTGTCCGCAGTATCCTGGCGAAACCCGAGGCGCGGAAGTTCAATTCGCTTGAAGTGACAGGAACACGCTCGAGATGGTTTCTGGGCATCCCGTTTGTGAGCATCACGGCGAATTTCCGCCACATCCAGCAAGGTTTGGCTCTGGATCCCGCGAAAGTTCTCGGCTTAAAACCACCACTTGCTCCGGGAGCAGTGATCGCCGGAGATCAATTCGGGCCTGTAGTTTCGACTTCTTAGGGATTCGTAGGAGATCTAAAAAATGAAAACGTTACGCAATTCGATGTTTTGCCTCGCAGTCTTTCTTCTTGCGTCCTCAATTATCAGCGCACAGGACTTTTCGAAGTACCGGGGATTTTCACTGGGAACCAGCCTGGCTACCGTGCTGAAGCAGACACAACAGAAGCCAGTCGACGTGAAAGTGATCCACGCTCGGCCGACGCTTATCCAGGATCTGAACTGGTGGCCACCCGCTGTTCCCGGGGCTTCTTACCGGGCGGATAGCGTCGAACAGATGCTTTTCTCTTTCTGCAACGGCGAACTCTACAAAATCTCCGTGACCTACGATGTTTCCTCCACGCAAGGGCTCACCACAGACGACATGGTGAAGTCCATCTCCGCGAAATACGGCCCGGCCACGATCCTTGAACCCGAGACCGATTCCGTTTTGAATGCAAGATTCAGCAACGGCGAGAAAACCGTCGCGTCGTGGGAAGATTCACAATATTTCTTCAAGTTAGTCCGCTCTCCGTTCACCAATCGCTTTGGGCTGACCATCTTTTCCAAGCTACTGAACACGGAGGCGGAAATTATCATCGCGGACGCGGTGACCCTCGAGAAGCAAGAGAAACCTCAGCGGGACGCCGACCTCAAGAAAAAAGAAGTGGACGACCTCGAAGCCGAACGGCAGAAGAATCAGAAAGCCTTTCGTCCGTAGTCTGGGCTAGTAATTACCAACAATCAGATGTCTCGAATTTGGAACCGATGGAATGGAGACCAGAAAAATGACAGTCAATATCACACCACTACATGATCGTGTACTCGTGCGCCGTCTGGAACAAACAGAAACCGCCAAAGGCGGGATCATCATCCCCGATACGGCGAAAGAAAAGCCCCAGGAAGGCGAAGTAATCGCCGTCGGCGCGGGCAAATTGGAAAAGGGCCATCGCATCCCTCTCGACGTGAAGGCGGGCGACCGGATTCTCTTCGGCAAGTACACCGGCAGCGAAATCAAGATCGACGGCCAGGAGTACTTGATTCTCCGCGAGGAGGAAATTCTGGTCAAGCTCGGCGCAATTGCAAAAGCGGCCTCCGGCAAGAAGTAACAGCTCCCGGACGAAAGTTCGGGACGAAGTGGAATATTCGATCACCCAGGAGGGTGAAGTCTCATGGCAAAACAAATTGTAACTGGTGAAAATTCTCGTCAGGCGATTCTGCGCGGCGTGAACATTCTGGCTGACGCGGTAAAGATTACGCTCGGCCCCAAGGGGCGCAACGCGGTAATCGAGAAGAAATTTGGCGCGCCCATCATCACAAAAGATGGCGTCACCGTGGCCAAGGAGATCGAGTTGCAGGATCCCCTCGAGAATATGGGTGCGCAAATGGTGAAGGAAGTTGCATCCAAAACTTCGGACGTAGCGGGCGACGGCACCACCACCGCCACCGTGCTGGCCCAGGCCATCTTCCGCGAAGGGGTGCGGACGGTTGCCGCGGGCGCCAATCCAATGGCGTTGAAGCGCGGCATCGCTAAAGCCGTGGACGCCGCCGTGGTGGAGATCAAGCGGATGTCCCGCGAAGTAAAGGGTGACATGATCGCCCAGGTCGGCACAATCAGCGCCAACACGGACAAGCATGTCGGCGACATCATCGCCGAAGCCATGAAAAAGGTCGGCAAGGATGGCGTCATCACCGTCGAGGAATCCAAGACGATGGACACCACCCTTGAAATTGTCGAAGGCATGCAATTCGACCGCGGTTACCTTTCACCCTACTTCGTCACCGATCCCGAGCGCATGGAGTGCGTCCTGGAAGATGTCCGCATTCTGATCCACGAAAAGAAAATCAGTTCGATGAAGGACCTGCTGCCCCTGCTCGAGCAGGCGGCCAAAATCAGCAAGCCACTGTTGATCATTGCCGAGGAGCTCGAGGGCGAAGCCCTCGCCACCCTGGTGGTGAACAAGCTGCGCGGAACGATACAGGTGGCGGCCGTGAAAGCCCCCGGCTTCGGCGATCGTCGCAAGGCCATGCTCGAAGACATCGCCATTCTCACCGGTGGAAAGGCCATCACAGAGGATCTCGGCCTGAAACTTGAGAACGTGAAAATCGAGGAACTCGGCAGCGCCAAGAAGGTGACCATCGACAAGGACAACACCACGATCATCGCCGGCGGCGGAAAGCCCGCCGAAATCGAAGGACGCATCAAGCAACTCCGTGCGCAAATCGAAGACACAACATCGGACTACGACAAGGAAAAACTTCAGGAGCGCCTAGCCAAGCTTGTCGGCGGCGTGGCGATCATCAAGGTGGGTGCGGCAACCGAGACCGAGTTGAAAGAGAAGAAAGCGCGTGTCGAGGACGCCATGCACGCCACTCGAGCCGCGGTCGAGGAAGGGATTGTCCCCGGCGGCGGTACTGTCCTTCTGCGCTGCTTGCCGGCCCTGGAGAAGCTCAAACTCCACGACGATGAAGCCATCGGTGTAAATATCGTAAAACGCGCTCTAGAAGAGCCACTGCGCCAGATCGCCCAAAATGCCGGGCACGAAGGCGCGCTGGTCGTGGGTCGCGTGCGCGAATCGAAAGACGAAAACTTTGGCTTCAATGCGGATACCGGTGAGTTCGGAGACCTGGTCAAGGCTGGCGTTATCGATCCAGCGAAAGTCACGCGGCTGGCCCTCCAGAATGCAGCGTCCATCGTCTCCTTGATGCTCACAACGGAAGTCCTGATCGCCGACTATAAGGGAGAAGAAAAGACAGCAGCGGCCGGTCCAGGCTACGGCGGCGGTATGGGTGGATCGTACTAATCCTTGTCTGCTCAGATTGCCCGCGCATTCCGTTGCTGCGGAAGCGCACAAACGAAACACCAAGACAGGAAATAAATGTCGACGCCGAAGATGATCTTCGCAATGGCAAGGTCGCCCGCTATCGACCGGCCGGGCAATTCCAAGGTAATTGATCAATTTAGTCTCGAAGACGTGGACGTGATCAACCTTGATGCATCGGTTTTGGAAGACAAGCCCGTTGCGCTAAGGCCGATGCATCCGCGTCCCATGTTGCCCAGCAGGGTGGCCATCATCGGCAACTACCTACCGCGGCAGTGCGGCATCGCCACGTTCACCACGGATTTGTGCGACGCGATTCACGCCGAATACAGCGCCACGGAACTCCTGGCGCTTCCGGTCAACGATACGCCAGAAGGCTACATCTACCCGGCCCGAATCCGATTCGAACTTGCCCAGGATGAGGTGGCTTCCTACCGCCAGGCCGCTGATTTCCTGAATTTCAGCAACATTGATCTGGTCTGTCTGCAACACGAATACGGAATCTTTGGCGGGCCCGCGGGCGCGCACATACTGGAACTGTTGCGCCGGCTGCAGATGCCGGTGGTCACTACCCTGCACACCGTGCTCCGTGAACCGAATCCGGATCAGCGCGCGGTGATGGAGGAAATCGCGGTATTGTCGGATCGTTTTATCGTCATGAGCCGCCAGTCAGCCGAAATTCTGCAGGAAGTGTTCCACGTCGCGCCCTCCAAGATCGATCTGATTCCACACGGTATCCCGGACCTGGCCTTCACCGACTCCAACTTCTATAAGGATGCCTTCGGAACCGAAGGCAAAGAAGTTTTGCTCACGTTTGGCTTGCTCTCGCCGAACAAGGGCATAGAAAACGTCATCCAAGCCCTGCCTGCAATCCTCTCGCGCCACGAAAACGTCGTCTACATGATCTCCGGCGTAACCCACCCGCATATCCTCCGCCGGGAGGGCGACAAGTACAGAGAGTCTTTGCAGAAGCTCGCGAAAGACTTGGGCGTCGAGGCCAACGTAATTTTCCGCAACCGCTTCGTCAGCCCGCAAGAACTTGTGGAATTGATCGGCGCGGCCGACATTTACATCACGCCTTACAAACATAAGGGTCAAGTAGTTTCCGGCACTCTCGCGTACGCCCTGAGCGCCGGGAAAGCAATCATCTCCACTCCTTATTTGCATGCAATTGAATTACTCGACGACGAGCGCGGCGTTCTCGTCCCCTTCAACGATCCCCAGGCGATTGCCGCGAAGACCATCGAACTTCTCGATAATGGCACCGCGCGCCATGCTATGAGGAAGCGCGCTTACCTCTATGCGCGCGACATGGTGTGGGATCGCGTAGCGCAGCAATATATGGGGAGTTTTGAACGCGTGTACAACGAACGATTGCGTAAGCCTCGGGCGACATTTTCAGCCCAGAACACGGAAAAGGCGCTCGACCGGCTCCCAACTTTAAAACTCGATCACCTGCGCCGCATGACGGACAACACGGGGATCGTCGAGCACGCGGTTTTCAACGTGCCGAACTACCCCGAAGGTTATTCAACGGATGACAACGCCCGCGCTCTCATCGTCGCGATCCTCTTGGAAGAACTTGGAACCAGCTCCGCGAAAGGCTCGCTCGACCTCGCCGCGCGCTATCTTGCCTTCCTCTGGCTGGCTTTCGATCCAGCAACCAAGCGCTTCCGAAACTGCATGAGCTACGAACGCCAGTGGCAGGAGCCGCAAGGGTCCGAAGACAGCCACGGTCGCGCCTTGTGGGGCCTGGGCACCGTCCTCGGAAGGACCCTTGACGCCGGACTCCGTGGTGCCGCAGGCCGTTTGTTTGAATTGGCGGTCCCCGCGGCCGTGGAGTTCAAGAGTCCGCGCGCCTGCGCATTCACCTTGCTCGGTCTGCTCGAATACCTCGAATCGTTCCCCGGTGATCGCGCCGCCCTGAACGCAGCCGACACGCTGGCAAATCGTCTGCTCGAATCGTATATCGCCAATCGTTCGGTCGAGTGGAAGTGGTTTGAAAACGTGCTTTCGTACTCCAATGCCCGATTGCCGCAGGCTTTGATCCGCGCGGGAACGCGCGGCGGCAACGACGCCATGGTTTCCGCCGGACTCGAAGCGCTCGATTGGCTTGCAACGGTGCAGCGGTGTGAAACCAAGGGCCACTTTGTTCCGATCGGCTCGCACGGCTTCTACTCGAAGAAAACCGAAAAAGCTCGCTTCGACCAGCAACCCATCGAAGCCTGCGCCACGGTTGCCGCTTATCTCCAAGCCTATCGCGCAACGGGAAAAGGACGCTGGCGGAAAGAAGCCTGGACCGCCTTCAACTGGTTCCTCGGCGACAACGACCTTCAAATCGCCCTCTACGACCCCACCACGGGCGGCTGCCGCGATGGCTTGCATCCTGACCGCGCCAACGAGAACCAGGGAGCGGAATCGACATTGTCTTTCCTCATGGCGCTTCTGGAGATGCGCACATTGGAAGAAGCGGACACCACCGACCGGAAGACATGACCGAACCACAGTTCCTCTCGCCTCTTTGCGACTTTTTGGCAGCTAGTTTTTAAACAGGGAGATTGTTCTTGATAGAAACAATGGTCCAGCACGACATTTTGTTCACCCGGCACCCGGCGAATCCAATTTTGACTGCGAAAGATTGGCCGTACTCCATTAACAGTGTCTTCAACGCGGGAGCTACACTCCTGCCTGACAAGTCCACGCTCCTCCTCTGCCGCGTGGAAGATCGCCGTGGCCATTCTCACCTTTGTGCCGCGCGTTCGGTAAACGGAGTCGATGGTTGGCAGATTGACGGTAAACCGACTTTGCCGGCCGACCCGGAGAAATATCCGGAAGAATTATGGGGCATCGAAGATCCGCGTATCACCTTCGTGCCCGAACTCCAAAAATACGCCGTTGCGTACACCTCCTACTCCCGTGGCGGCCCCGGTGTATCCCTGGCGCTCACGAAGGATTTCCATACCTACGAAAGATTTGGCGTCATCATGTCGCCGGATGACAAAGACGCCGCCCTCCTGCCACGAAGAATCAACGGATTCTGGGCGCTGATTCACCGGCCCATGACGCCTCTGGGGGCGCACATCTGGATCTCCTACTCTCCCGACCTCCGCCATTGGGGCGACCACAAGCTCATGCTGGAAGCCCGCCGCGGCGCTTGGTGGGACGCCAATAAAATCGGCATGTCACCGCCGCCGATCGAAACGCCCAGAGGCTGGCTGATGATCTACCACGGCGTCCGCCGAACGCCCTCCAGTTCCATATATCGTCTCGGTCTGGCCCTTTTCGATCTCGAACAACCCGAGAAATGTCTGGTCCGTGGAGATTCCTGGATGTTCGCCCCCGAAGCGGATTACGAACGCCACGGAGATGTTCAAGACGTCGTGTTCCCCTGTGGCTATACCATTGGAGCAGACGGCGACACCATCAATCTCTACTACGGCGCCGCGGATTCGAGCATTGCTTTGGCACACGGGAGCATTCGTTGCCTCCTGGCCTGGCTGGACGCCAACGGCCATTCCGAGCAAGCTAACGACCGCCGGCTGCGGCAGACGTAGCCCGATGATGGAAGGGTAGCTGTCTTCACGCGGCCCTCCCTACCTCATCGAGCGTCAACATCATGAGTCGACAAAGCAAAGTGCCGAATCGATACGGCGAGCACAAATTTCTCTCAATTGAACGAATATGCCCGATCCGTTTCGGACCTATGAAGTCGTAGTTTGCCACAGAGAAGCTGGGGCTTTCTATTGTTAAGCGGAGTTCTCTGAGGCACAGCTACGCGTTAAGACCCTAGGCCGGGGGATCCCAATCGGGAGTCTGTCCGGAGTGCTGCACAGTAGTCTTGGCTAACTCTTGGTGCGGCGAGGATTGCTTTTTCCCGTCTGTGGTTCAGTCCGCTCAGGCGTTCTCAGAGCGTCTCCTACATTAGGCACTTCCTTTCCTCTCCTTCCGTCCATTGCCCAAGCCTTTGAAATCACCGCAAATCGAGACAGGCTGGGCTGGCTACCGGAATTTTGAACTATTTTCAATTTCGAGCGACACATTTTTCTTTTTTTCCGCTGATTAGGTAGATATGGGGAGAAATTCCCCCTTTCCCCCTCTAGGGAGGTAATCCAATGCAACGACTTCCATTCCTCGCCAGCAAATCCTTTATCCGCTCTCGACGATCGAAACTGAGCCTGACGGCCTTGGCCCTGGGTGTGAATGGAACAACTCCGACTACATCCTTGCCTTCAGCGATCTTTGCTGCACGTTTAGCGGCAGACATGGTGAACGGTGCGCGAAAACTACTGTTCACCGTACCGTTCACGGCTCCGTTCACCTTACAGGCATGGGAAGCCCTGGGCGACACAGAGGTTGTGAATTTCACTTGGACGCAGGCAGAACACCGGACCGGGCTGGAGCGACCCCATTTTGGCCGAGTGCTTGTGGCCAAAAGACCACGCGGGTCGCTCCAGCCCAAGACACTCGTTGCGTGCAAGTATTTCGCTCGTGTCCCGAGGAAGAGAGATGAGACAGGAAGCGCAATTATCGGAGATCGAAGTGAAGGAGGTAAGAATTCCACTCTGCACTTCCGTCATTGCAACTTCTTCACCTTCGGAACTCCTCAAGACACATGTTGCAGGGAAGATGCGTTCCGAGAACGAAGCAAAAGCAGTAGGCAAAAACTGCCGGAAATGGGCGGGAGCGACCCCACCATTTGGGCTTCCATCCGCCCAAATGGTTTTTCGGGGTCGCTCCCGCCCATTACGCTTGTCACACGCAGCTTGTGGCAAGCGTGTAAGGACAGAACCAACCAAGTTCGCATGCGCGCTTTATTAATGCGGGCATGCAAGAAGGAGAAACCAAGTGCCAATTCTGAAAGCACCACCAAAACAACCGAAGAATGCAACGTTGCAGCTTCGTATTGATGAGGATCTCAAGACGAAGTTGGAGAAGTACGCGGAGTTCCTTGGTACCACGGGAGCCTACGTCGTTTCGGAAGCGCTCAGACTCGTATTCAACAAAGATGCGGAGTTCAAAGAATGGCTGGAGCGGCAGGACTCGAATGGCAAGCAATCAGACGGCGAGCATACTCCCGTGACCAAGGAGAAAACCAAGCAGCCTCTTGCGACCGCTGCTGTCCAACCCAGTACAAATGGCAACAGGGAACTTTTCAGATAGTTGGGTTCGCTCGTTAAACATTTACGAACGCAATGGAGCGCCATGTTTTCAGGTGACCACAGGGGGAGAGAAAAGCAAGAACTAATCGGCGTTGTACTGCAAGCACGTTGTCTTGCTTTGTTTCTCTCCTGAGCAGAAGCGAACCACATTCGTCCCCGCGCAACAATTTCGAAAGCGTGCTGCCATGAAGTCCAGCCTACAACTCGAAATCGAACCGTTGGTTGAGCCTTGGCTGAAGGATTTTCTCGACCGTGTGATAATTCCGGCGTTATTGAGGGAATTTACGCAAAGTGGTCTTGATTCCTCGGGAGATGTGAGAGCACAATCACTCCAAGAAACTCCGAAGGGAGACCTTGAGTGAACGAACCACGCTGCGCAATATACGCACGATTTTCCTCGGACCGCCAAAGCCCTACCAGCATTTCCGATCAAGTCAGAAAATGCCGCGATTATGCTGTCAGGCACGGGTGGCTGATTCTGGAGGAACACCTTTACTCGGACGAGGCGATTGCGGCGACCAGCATGGCAAGGGAAGGGCTGCAAATGCTCCTTGCTGCGGCTGCTGCTCCCGAACGTGCGTTCGACTGCATTTTAATCGACGACACGTCCCGTTTGACGAGGAAACTAGCCGATGCGTTGAACCTCTACGAAAAGCTCACTTTTGCCGGCGTTCGTTTGGTTGCCGTCTCTCAAGGCGTGGATTCGGATAGTTCGCAGGCCGAATTGTTGATAGGTGTCCACGGGCTCATCGATGCAGTGTATTGGCGCGAGCTCGCCCAGAAGACCCACAGGGGAATGCAGGGGTTAGCTTTGCGAGGCTTTCACACCGGCGGTCGATGTTTCGGCTATTCGTCCGTCAAAGCAGCGGACGGAAGTGCCCGGCTTGAAGTGAATTCAGCGGAAGCCGAAATTATTAACCGCATCTACCGGCTCTACACCGAATCCGCTTATTCCATGAAACGCATCGCACATACTTTGAACGCCGAGGGCATTCTCTCGCCGCAGCCACAAAAGGGAAGATTTAATCGGTCGTGGTGCGTGTCTTCAGTAAGGCATATTTTGTTAAACGCTCGCTACACTGGCAAGACGACTTGGAACACGCGGCGCAAGGTTCGCGTACCAGGAACCGGAAAGCGTGTATTCAGGCCCCGTCCTCAGAGCGAATGGGTGAAGACTGAAGCGCCTCAGTTACGGATCGTTTCTGATGAACTTGCGACCGCTGTACAACGTCGATTGGAAGCTGTTAAGAGCACGTTTGGCAGGGAAGGCAGCGGTTTGACGATTGGTCCGAAACGCTATCTTTTCTCGGGATTATTAAAATGCTCGGTCTGCGGCGGAAGCATCGCCCTCGTTTCTGGACGCGGACGTCATGGCGCGGATCGCTATGGTTGTTCAGTACATCATCAGCGTGGCGACTCTGTGTGCGAGAACGCCGCGTTGGTGCGTCGAGACGAGTTGGAGCATGGCCTGCTCAAAGGGCTTGCTGATTCCGTCCTTCGCGTCGAAGTGATCGACTACGCAGTGGCACGCATGGAGCAGGCGCTGCGGCAGGGCCACGAAAAGCTCAATGCCGAACTTGAACGCATGCGCCAAAGAAAGCACCAGCTGGAGACCGAGCTTGCGCGACTTGTGAATGCCATTGCCGAGGGAAAACCATCGCAGAGCTTTATGGCGGCAATCGGAGAGCGCGAAAGGGAATTGCAGACGATTACGAACAAGTTGCTTGAGCCAGGCCCTGGCTCTTTGCGGGCGACGCTCGACGAGTTACGAAATTTTGCAATCTCTCGTCTAACCAAGATACGCGAGTTAATCTCACATCCCGAGAGCATTGACCTTGCCCGTGCAGTGCTTGCAGAACACTTCGGGACGTTCACACTTGAACCCACAATACAGGACGGCGAACCAGTGTATCTGGCTCATGGCAAAGTGGATTTCTTCGGAGAAGAAGCGATGGCGCGAACGGGTGGTGCCGGGGGCCAGAATCGAACTGGCTACGCCCGCCTTTTCAGGGCGGCGCTCTACCAATGAGCTACCCCGGCAGCTCAACTTTAGTAGTTTAGTGGCCGTCAGCAGTCGTGTCAATTCGCCCAAAATATTTCCAATTTCTGCGCATTTGTGGTCGACTAGAATAGATCCCATGGCGACCACTACAAACCTGAAATCTTCCGACATCATTCCGCAACTCGACGCGCTCGCCAAATCCGCCCCATCCGGCGAAGCGCTCATGAAATCCATCGTCGCGCTCCTCCACGAAAAACTCACTCGCTACAACTGGGTCGGCTTCTACATGCTCGAAAGGGAAGGAGGCGACACGCTTGTCCTCGGCCCCTTCAAGGGCACCATGACGCCCCACACCCGCATCCCTCTTAACCAGGGCATCTGCGGCGCCGCGGCCTCCAGCGGTAAAACCGTCGTCGTTGACGACGTCAACTCCGATTCTCGCTATCTCGCCTGCTCCCTCGAAACCAAATCCGAAATCGTCGTCCCCGTTTTCGTCCGCGGCAAAGTCGTCGGCGAACTCGACATCGACTCCCACTTCCTCGCCGCCTTCGGCCCCGACGACCGCAAACTCTGCGAACACGCCGCCGCCACCCTCGGCAAATTCCTCGAATCAAAATAGTAGGGGCGGCTTTACGCCGCCCTCTTGTCTTTCCCCTCTCTCCGATTCCTCTGCGTACTCTGCGTCTCTGCGTTAGACTCTCTTTTCTTTCTCATAGACTAAACGCGTACGTCGCTCACTGCCTCTACCCCTGCGCCTCATCAAACTCCTTCATCCAACTCCGATCCTTCAGCATCTCTCTCGGCCGCGTCCCATCCGGCGGCCCCACAATCCCATCCTTCTCCATCAAATCAATTAAATGTGCCGCGCGCCCATATCCAATGCGCAATCTCCGCTGCAAAGTAGAAGTCGACGCCCGCCCCATCTCGCAACAAATCCGCACTGCATCCTGGTACAAATCATCATCCACGTCCTCGCCGCCGGAGTCCGCCGCCCCCGCACTTTGCGAACCGCCGCCCTTCGCGCCACCGCTCGTCTTCCCATCCTCGTCCTTCGGAGCCTCCAGCAGCGCCTCGTTGTATTTCGCCTGCGCCTGCTGACGCCAGAAATCGCACACGCTCACAATCTCGTCCTCGCTCACCAGCGGCCCATGAATCCGGTGCAACCGCGCCGAACCAGCCGGCAAATACAGCATGTCGCCCTTGCCCAGCAGCGATTCCGATCCATTCGAATCCAGAATCGTACGCGAGTCCACCTTGCTGGCCACGCGGAAAGAGATACGCGCTGGGAAGTTCGCCTTGATCAACCCGGTAATCACGTCCACCGACGGCCTCTGCGTCGCCAGGATCAAGTGAATCCCCACCGCTCGCGCCATCTGCGCCAGCCGCGTGATCGATTCCTCCACATTATTCGTGTCCACCATCATCAGGTCCGCCAACTCGTCAATGATGATGATCAAATAAGGAAGCGGCTTGTGCTCGCTCTCCACCGTGTTATCAAACAGCGAAAGCGGCTGCTGCTTCTGAAACGTCCGGTTGTACTGGTCAATATTCCGCACGCCGCGCTGCGCCAGCAGCTTCAGCCGGTTCTCCATCTCCCGCGTCGCATTCCGCAACACGTTGGACGCCACCTTCGGGTCCGTCACCACCGGTGCAATCAAGTGCGGAATCCCCTCATACAAATTCAATTCCAGCCGCTTCGGATCCACCAGCACCATCTTCACTTCATCCGGTGTCGCTTTATACAGAATCGACATCATCAGCGAATTGATGAACACGCTCTTGCCAGTGCCCGTCGAACCCGCAATCAGCAAGTGCGGCATCGAAGCCAGATCCGTCACGCGAATCCGCCCATGCAAATCGCGTCCCATCGCCAGCGTCAGCTTGCTCGGTGAATTCGCAAACTCCGGCGCCTCGATAATCTCCCGCAGCGCAATCGTTTCCCGCCGGTCGTTCGGCACCTCAATTCCGATCGTAGATTTGCCAGGGATGCGCTCGATCAGAATCGACTCCGCCTGCAGCGCCAGGCACAAATCCTCCGTCAAACCAATAATCCTGCTGTACTTGATCCCCGCTTCCGGCTTGAACTCAAACGTCGTCACCACCGGCCCGGGGTTGATCTGCGTCACGCGCCCTTCCACGTCAAATTCGTGGCACTTCTCCTCAATCGCGCGCGCCCGGAACTTCAG
>Ga0137418_10004612_pt1 | contig 12649 bp, 17 predicted proteins | sample CZODoug3_1_2_16f_FD_122242 | JGI IMG/M metagenome (GOLD analysis project Ga0137418, IMG submission 122242) | Vadose zone soil fungal communities from Angelo Coast Range Reserve, California, USA - CZODoug3_1_2_16fungal (Hybrid Assembly) | ecosystem: Environmental > Terrestrial > Soil > Vadose... | reverse complement strand
AAACCATCGTACGGTCTCTCTATCATGTATTTTAACTTGCTAATGTCTTTTCAGTGTCCCTATCGTCCTCTCTGCTTCAGACATTGCTCTCAACACCTCACTCTCCGCCAAAGACATTTCTGCTATTCTAGCTATCGATGAGCGTTCCATGCAGCAGGCTGGTAGAGGTGCGGAGGCAATCCAGGGCGGTCATAGATATCCAGGCCAGGCTGTGCAAATGGTGCACGCCCATGATGAGTTCTAAGGTTTTTGTTATTCATTAGAAAGTATATTGAGAAGCGCTTGTAATTATAATATTTTGCGACCAACTTGCCTATCGGCTATCTTGGCATTCTTGCCCCGTGTGATTCACAGACTGTACCCGGTGTTGATCTTCCTGATGACCGCGATACACGCGGTTGGTTCTCTGTCTTCTAGAAAAGAACACGGACCTATTTGCCATTTTAGGCTATTTCATGTGTCATATTCGTTTCAACGTTGGTTTATCACAAAGTGCCATGGACCCCTCCAACTTCTGTGAGTAATGAATCTATCTAAAATTAGATAAATGAAAGAATCTCAAACATCCATTGTGTTTTATAGAACTCTACCCAGTATTGATCCAATGGAGCATGATGCATAGTTGCTTCCCCGTCTTCTTGAAACATTACTGGTTCCTTGCATTACTGGTTCCTCATCATCGAGGGGCCAAGCACTGGACAGAATGCCGGTAAAAAACATTCTCAATTACACAGCTTACTCATGAACTTAGCTCTGTTCGTTTCAACATTCGCCTATCATAAAGTACAATGAAACCCCTTCAAATTCTGTACGTATTGTCAACATATGTCTTTATAGTTATTTAACATGTACATTTAGGAAACGTGCATTTTCAGGCAAATCAGACACGGATGCGCCAGTACCTCAAACACCATTGTATGTCATTCCAATATTTTGCTACATGTCTAATATTAATTTCCGCTCTAGGCGGAAGAAGAGCAAGAACGATATGCAAGTCCCCTTTTTTTTTCTGTTCGTTGATTTACTTGACTTTATTATCACAGTCAATTTTGCAAATACGACAATGGCCAAACGGGTTACAATGCCCGACGTCATCCTGATACTGACCAGTTTCACTGCCAACGTTGTCCCCAAACGTTTACCAAAGGTAGCGAACTAGCGGTCAGTTTTGACATAATGATAGTCCCACCCGCCCTCATACATTATTAGACTCACTGTAAAAAATGTCGGGTGGCACCTCCATCTGCGCCGTTTCAATCGATGTTCAATCCAGTTGTGGAAGCACCCCCTCCTGACGATATTCAATCAGTTTACCACACGCCAGTCTCTACATATCTCCATCTACCAGATGTGGAGTCTTTGGGTGATCGTCGATCCATTCCAGACACTATTGTATGTACCAAGTTTTTCCCGATGGACATGTTTCTGATATTCTTTTTTAGATGGTGGATTGTACTGAACCTTCATCCAGTGCCGACCACCCGGTCGGGTGGTCGAATTCACAGCCCAGTGCGTGCATTTTGCACTAGCTCTCCGTCTGATTTTTTAACACTGTCCATAGACACAGAATCTAATTTGACTTTGCCTAACATTGACCACCCCCCGGGGTGGTTGAATTCACAGCTCGGTGTGTGCATTTTGTACTAGCTCTTTGTCTGATTTTTTAACACCGTCCAAAGACACACAATCCTATTCGACTTTGCCCAACATCGACCACCCGGTCGGGTTGTTGAATTCACGACCCGGTGCGTGTATTTCGTAGCTCCCCGTTTAATTCTTAACTTATTGTCAGTAGACACGGAATCTAATTCAACCACCGACAAGTACGGCACAGTCGTTAACACCAAGTTTAACCTTCTCATATGCGTCGAATGTGGGGTGTGTATCAATCCTCAAAAACTGCACGAGCACACCTCCAAACAGCATAAGCACTTCAAAGTTTCCAAAGCCGACAGTGACAAGTTCTTCGTGGTCATTTCGCAGACGTGGCCGAACCTGGTTTATATCCCCGATCCTCCCAAAGAAACCATACACCCCTTATACGCTCTAAAAGAGCCTCGAAGCGGGTTCCAAATGTGCAGCCATTGCCGTCGATGTATGCAGGGCACTCACGACAATGCTAACCAGTCACCATCTTTTGTTTCGCACCGTTGCAGCAAAGATCTGCCTAACCCTCATGATAGGGTATTTTCCGTGACCTTGGCTCAGACGTTTGGAAACCATGCTTCTCATGGTTGGTTCTCGGTTTTAAACGCAACGCCCCCCACATTACCTTCTACGCCTTGGCATAGCTATCGAGCCAGAATGGACGCCAGACCCTCTTCCAACTCAAAAATGGCAATCACCCCGAATTACCGAGTCTTCCATCAATTTATATCCAAGGAACGGTGGCCAGAGTTGGTTGATGGGAAGGACGTAAAAACTCTCATGTCTCTTGTTGAGCTCAAGTCGAATGATCCCGTCTTGCCACATCTTACACGACACGTCCACGCGCACTTGGAAAACTATCAGGCCAGCCTCGATAGCCATTATGTGCGACGCTTGATAAGCACCAGACCGAGGTATACTTTTCTCTCTATTGTTATAACAGCAATTGTTGACTCTGCTTTCATTTCAGCACCGAGTGTGTTTTGATTTACATCAGTCTTCCCTGCCGATTCAATTAACATGTTTTTTTTAGGCATGATAGTACCTATTCCACTCATCATGCAGATGTTGGGTACGACACAATCAATCGATATTCATATATGATAGTGCCATGTGTGGCCCTACTCGTTCGAAATCATTTAGCGCCCTCCGAGGAATGCAGCTTTTCCATTCCTCCCAACATACGCACCTGCTGCGATGAGTTAGTGACCGCGTTCCAGACAGCAGGGAATACGCACGCTGGCTATACAGAAATCGTCCCTGAAATATCAGACACCTTTGCTGCTGATGATGAAGAGTTTATTGTCGCTAGGGAAGGGTTGGCTGAGGAGCAGGATCTTGACCAGGCGTTGGTAACGATGTTCTCGCCCCGAAGTGCCCATGCACCTGGCGAAACTAGGTCTCCCCCGAAGTGCTGTCCCATTATTCAACCCTGCCTTCGCAAGGTGCTGGTTGCGTTGTTTACTCAAATCCCAGGCGATGGCTGCAATGGTTCTTTTTTCAGCGTCATCATGCATTATCTCATGCTATCTTCCATTCGCGCTAATGGCCAGTGGATTTCCTCTGGAAAAATTACCCAGTTCATTGCCGCCACCACGTTCTGTGGTCGCCTCACTCTATATGCACATATGCTCGATAGCACCATCGTCGGACAATCTATAAACTATCATGAGTGCGTTGTTATCTATCGTTTTCATTGTTAACGTGACTCAACTTGCGTCTAGGGCTTTTGAGGAAATCCGCAGATACTTTGAGGAACGTACAGAGGCAATAATGCCAACACTGTATATTCTTCACCGTGGTTTGGCTGCGTTGAACTCGGCAGACGACTCGACAATGCCTTTCAACGCACCCGACACATCAGGGACGGCTGCGATTATCGGTAGTCATACAGTCCATCTTCGTAATATCAAAGATGTCGCACTCGACGCATATGCCCGTTCTCTTCTGGCAGTTCGAAAACTCACCTTTGACAATCCCTTGTTCGGCATTTCTGACGACGAAACCATCCACGATGATCCAAGAAACCTAGAGCCGAGTTGGAGTTTCGTGAAACATCCTCTGAACTCTTGGAATGCGACAAGTACCCCAACTCTCCTCGAATATATCATTTCCACCCCGCAAATATTTGCACAATTTGGGTATTACAACGCACAAGGAGACATTGTCTGGAAACCCGGAGCGTGTTATCAGTACATGCGGGAATTCTTCGATCTCAGCATGGACATGTTCGTTGCAATGGTTCTCAGTGCTGGGGAACCTGCACGGGCCTCGGAACTCGCGTCAAACTTGCTAGCCAATATTTCTGGCGGTTCGATTCGCAATTCCCTCGTATTGTTTAACCTTTTCGCACTTCGCGGTACATTCAACAAGACCAGTTGGGCTACCAGCAGCGACAAAGCCATGGTCAGGATCCCATTGATCCGGGTTGGGCGATTATATGTCCGCATCAATGCTTTTATTCGACCTCTTTTTGTCGAGTGGCAGCATGTATTTCGCCCACATATGGCTCACAACGCATCACATTTTCTGTTTCCGGGCTTGGATCGTCCTGTGGCTGCAAGGGATCTGTCTCTGAAGCTTTCTGTCTCGTTCGACCGAATAACTGGCTTCAAGATGAGCCTGGGAACATTTAGACAATTTATGTCATTCATTTCGGATTGCAACGCGCCCATTTTCGATGCTGCCTCTGTTGTTACCCAATCTACATCGGAACAACTTGGTCATAGTGAAAAGGTACACATGAACCACTACGGAATCGATAATCGACTACCTCATGGCATCAGTCACTCGCTGTATTTACGCACAGCCCGAAACAGCGCCGCATCTCAGATATTGTTCGACTTTGGATCTGAACTGATGGAAACACTCTCTGCAGATACCCACCGAATAAAGACATTAACCACCAAGATCCTTGCGATTCGTACTGGACAACCTCCCCCTACACTCATGCTGCCCCATGACAGGCATACTATGCGCGTTACTACCGAAGCTGTCGTCCAGTCTTTTGTCTCCGCGGTTCAAGAACACATCCTTCCCCATTTCTTTCTCCACGTGACTCGGGCTCTCACTCAATGTTTTACCGCAGTTGTTGATCTCTTTGCGCCATATCGAGTGTTTCCCAGATCCCTCGGGCTACCCGCAGCATCTCAGTCGTTTACACACCCATACCTCTTGCAGAGCCTCAGGCGATTCATGGACCGCCCAAATGCCACTTTTTTCAACACAGCCCAAGCAGACGCCACACAATTGATGTATGACCGAAAAGAACACTTTGCATACATATCGGCGACAGGTGAGTCACTCTATTGTCCACCTTTTGGTCCTCTCTGAAATGATATTAGGGACGGGAAAGACAACGCCTGGTATGCTTAACGCATGCCTATTGGACCATGGGCGGAGTACATTATGGCCTGTTCTGTTAAGCTCGATGCATCCACAGCTTGAACGCATTTGCAGAGAGAACAGGGCCACTTGTGAATCGTGGAGCTATGAATCACGTGCTAATAACCCACCTACCGTCATCCTCGTCACGATCGAAAAGACGGTTGATCCCCAGTTTCATGAATACGTGGTCCAGTTGGTTAATGTAGATCGACTTGCCCGCATTATCGTCGACGAAGCACATCTTGCTGCTGCTCATTTATTTCGACCTATCATGCACACGCTAATTTGGGCGGCATCTCGGGGCGTCCAACTCGTCCTTCAGACAGCCACAATGCCGCCTTCCATGGAGGCATTGATTTTCAAGGCCTTTGGAGTCACCGCCTACTCTGTTGTTCGTGCGAGTACTGCACGTCCAAATATTTCGTACAACGTCATTCGTGTTGCGGATGATGGTGAAATGTATGCTCGATGCGAATCACTGATAGATCACATTTTGGATACGCAGGGCCATGGGAGCATTCTTATTTTCTGCAAATCTCGCAATATTGCTGAAGATTTCGGTCGACGCAACAACCTACCATTTTGTCACGCGAAGCTTACCAAGGCTGAAATCGATACCATCTTGGAGCAACTTCACACTGGAAACATTCGGGTCATCGTCACTACCACTCTGCTTGGTGTCTCTCTCAACGAGGTGTCGGTAACCGACATCATTCACTTGGATTACCCATTCGATGCATTGGGCCTCATCCAAGAGAGTGGCCGGTCAGGTCGAGATCCTAGCGTCTTTGGTTGGTCCTACGTGATCGTTGTTGAAGGTGCTCCAGAAGGGCGAATGGGTGAGGATCTACTGGGCTCTCAGCTGGTTCAAGCATCAATTAATAACACGACTCTATGCCGCCGCTTACTCATCTGGGGATTCAACGATGGTACCGCATTGCCTTGTTCCATGTTACAGGGAAATGTCCATTATTGTGACGTTTGCTCTCGGATGTCCGGCATTTTACCTATTTGTGGTGCGCGTAACAACTTTACTACAGAAATGATTCAACAATATCTCCCAAATAACCGTCAGTAAAACAATACTTGGCCTCTAATATTCAATTCACCCTCACCAATAGAACCACCGTCTCATCCCGCTCGAGACAATGTCCAGCCGCCCGTATTCCATTCGTTTCATGCAACCCAGCCTCCACCCCATAGTGACGTCCAAATTCAATTAGCCTCGCATCATTCTTCCATCGTGTACCCACCCCTTCGCATTGAACTACCGCATTCAAATGAGCTCCGGAAGATCAAGGCAGCACTCAATAAATTTGCATCGTCTTGCGTTGCGTGTTGGATCACCAAGGCTAACCCAGTCCATGATCATCGGTTCCAGGAATGTCCTTGCTTTGCCCACAATGAGCAGCGGTGGTTGCAATGGTACGATGCCATCTCGTTCCCGGAAGGTTGGTGCTATGGCTGTGGGTGCCTCCAACACGTATGTGAAGCCCAAACATGGTTCGATAAATATTATTTAACATTTTGCTATATAGACGGAATTTACGGACGCGCACGGTGAAGTCCAACGGTTACATCCACAGAATGACATCGACATTTAAAACTGCGAATATAAATACACCATTCTCGCTATGGCGTGGGTTATTAGTGAAAACGTTGTGGCAAGGCGTGTATTAGTCAGCTCTCATTTGCGTAACGGCCAGGATTTTACTGATGATTTCCCGTTGGCCAATTGGCTCGTCTCCTGCAAGGCCAATCAGCTACCGAACCTTCTACTTGTGTTTCTACTGTATCTTGACCAATTAGCATAAATTAATTTTGATTCTTAAAAATCTGATTCTAAAGACCCCGGACTTCTGCTGAATCTCACGTCACAAGCCTATTTGTATGGTCGCGTCGTCCCAAATACTCCAGCTTTTCATACTCCCATGACCGACATCAACGAGTACGTCCCCAGAGATACTTTTTATGAGCTTTGAGTCAGTAACTCCACACAGGCACTGCGACATTTGCAACACGAATCCCACAAACCTCAAGTACCATAGTCGTGTCTGCCTCCGAAAGAAATGTAGCTGCGACTACCCCGACTTGACCTCTGCGACTCCGAATGCCATCTCGCCAAAGGTAATAACGCGTGATCCTGAAGATAGGACCTTTCACTGTCTTCGGTGCTCGTGGGCCAACAAGGATGCAGACAAAATGGTGGTAAGTGTCGTCGTGTTTGTATTATACGTTACAGCATCTTACATGTCCGTCAGACTCATGCTCGCATTTGTGGAATTACCCAGGTGAGTCATCTCGTATTAATTCCTTTTCAACTGTTGACTTTCGTTTCAGGATCTGCATACAGTTTACGTCAATACACCAGCCCTTCCACTTGGTCGAAATGCCTCCTGGGCATCCCAACCAGTTCGTACTCTTTCTTCCCAATTGTTTCGCATCCTGACGCATGTATTTCTGTAGCGCATAGATGTTCCCCCTCGCTCTATCTCGCCACTCGAAGTAAGTGAATTATTGCATGCTTTTCACCCTTTTTGACATTGTGCATAGTCGACTTACGTTGTGAACGCCACCCATTTCCCCATCGATGCTTTTAATTCGGTGCGTAATTCATATTATCACGCTATCGCTATCCCCTTCTGACACTATATCCTAGCCTAACCTGCTGCTTGACTCTCCCACTGTGCCCAATGACGTGTGTTTTCATACTTATCCGCATCATCCACCATCATTAATGTCATTATATACTTAGTCCACTCAAAATATGAATCCTGCACGTATATCCTCTGATACAATCGATACATCTTCTTTGGTATGTAAAGAGGAATTTGTCTCGACAGATGACTGATTATGTATTGCAGCCTCCGCATTCACCGTCGCCACGCATTTCCACTTTCAAACGCCTTGCTTCTATCGAACGTGACCAAGTACCTGCCAAGCGAGCACGGTCCACCAAGCACCATGAGTTGCCCGTTGAACTGTCATTATCATCTCCCATAACACCGACGCCTCCATCATTCTCAAGAAGTCCCCTTTCTACTATATCTTCAGTTGTCCCTCCGTCTTCGCCTATTAAACCCTCCCAAATGCAGATGGTTCTCCCACCGCAACCACAGCCGCACTATCTTCGCGCTCACGACCCTGCACAACTCAAACCACCCAACACAAAGAAATACAAGCTCCCAAACAGCGAGAGACTCCAGCTCCTCGCCAAGTTGATTGAGATTATCAATGATATCGAGTTTTGTGTGGGCTGTATGGCTCGGGGATACCCAGTTGTTTCGTTGCACCAGCTGAGTAACTGTCCGCACGGGATCGCAGATTACAAAGACAATGAATGGTTGAGATGGCGAAAGACCCTGATATTTCCCAAGTCAGTTGGCATTTGTGGCGGCTGCGGTGTTAGCAACCTGGTGCGAGTGTTTTGCTTTATCTCCCCACATATTTTTATGGTTGTCATTCAGGACGTGTACTCGGACAACAATAATGAAGACACGAAACTGCTCCACTGTGATCAAATGGGGCCCAAATTATGCCCTCACCTCGATGGCATCCGCGTACTTGCATGGGTCGTCGTTACCGATCGCGAACTCGAGGCCCGTTTTCTTGCAAGCAAATGGGCTCCAACGAAACCCATCAACGGTTTACGGACCTGGCAGTCGTGGCTGTCGCAGAGGGAAAAGAAGGGAAACGTACCTAGTAACCTTTACAATATCGCGTCATGGTGGATTGAAACATTCGGAATGCCTGTCACCCCGTCTTAATTTTGCAGCACTTGTCATTATTTTCCTTTTTACAACTGCTCTCGTGACTTGGACTTACTTCGCACTATTATGATCTGGGATTGACTTGCTACTGTATGTTTTGTAATTTGCCCAGATTAATAGCGCATATGCATATGTTCACATTGAAAAGCCGACCACCCGCACGGGTGGGGCATATTAAATTGACATGTAGAGCCTCGTGCACAATCATGGTAATACAGGGTACATACTAAGCAGAGAAAAAAGGGAAACCTAGTCGCGATGATGTGTCTTGGCGCGTTTCTTAACTACCGCAGGTGGCGAAGGTGAGTCCTTATTAACTGCGCGTTTCCTACTCTGATGTTTTGTTGCCTGGAGGAATTCAGTTGTGTCTATGACTGAGAATACTGTAAAAATACCTGTGTCGTAGGGGACCCTTCTGCATATCCAGCTAATCAATAGAGAACATGTAAAGGCTAAATCGACAACGAACCTCGCGTTTCGTCCGGTTCTGAATCGGACCCGATCTTGTCTTCTTCGACATTAACTTTCTGCTTGCCAGAACTCCCTTTAAATTTGTCTTAATCGGTATGCAAATATAGTTGGATTTTGATAATACCTGCTATGTTGCCCCTACGCGCAGCAGCCAGTCGATTTCGTTTAGATTTAGATGGACTACTTGGCAGTACCTCTCTAAATACCGTAATATTGTGTGTCGTCCCTTGGCAGCCATTCTTGACAGAACTGTGGGTAGAAGCTGGCATTTGTGTTGGTGGTACGTTTCAAGTTGATAGTTGAGCGGAGTTTGAAACTTTGCCTTTTCTACTGACTATGCGTTCGCCACTTCAACGAATCCAACGGGCTATACTGGAAGCCGTTAACATCCTCGAGGACGAGCTAGCATCTGATCCTGAGCCAGGCAGTGACATTGACCAGGACGACATTGAGCGCACTGCTCTTGTTTTCGATGATCTTCAAAAGTTACTACGAGGAAAAGGGTTCATTCCAGAGGCAAGTAACAGACGTAGGGCGAGTTCGCTGAATCATATGAGGGATAGACGTGGACGCCAACCACACCGAAGCTCCAGCTTGCCAATACCCGACTCAACGCCTCAACCAAAGGTACGTAGTAAAATTAGTCTTTACGCCAAGTCTAATAACCATCGCAATCTGACATAGGGAAAAAAGACTCGAGTAGTACGTTAGTGTTCCTTCTCTCTTCATTACTGCTAACAATGATATTTCAGACCCGGCAAGAGGTAGCTATTTTTATTTATCCGCATATAGTCTGGTCGGCTCATGGGAAAAGGCGAGCCGCGCAAGGGTCAGTAAGCTGGCCCTCTTGTTTAGGAACAAAGTGGGAGGCAACCCACTTGCACCTGCCCACGTCTTTGAACTTTTGACGACCGAACATCTTGTGAGAGAGAAGAAGTCCAAGTTGCAAGAATCAGTGGCGGCTCGAATGGTAACTGGGTTGGAGTGGGCCGATGAAGAAATATGGGTGGGTCCCTGGAATATTTGATGTATATTGACTAACTGTCCTGTAGGCACATCTTTTCAAAAACTTTCGTCGGCTACGAGCAATCAATCTCTCCAACTACCGAACTTTGTCCTATCAATGTGATCGTGAACTCAACAGAGATATGCGCTTACACAAACGTCATGCGGTGCGGATTAACAGTGTCTCATTTGATGCTATTTAACTCTTTGCAACGAGGTTATTGCTAAACTCGAATCGGAAACCATTGCTTGCCGTGTTATGCACTCCATCATGTGCAAAATCGATACCATTCGCTTCGCCGCTGATTATAATGACCTAAATCAACAAGAAAAGACCAAATGGCTTCGTGACGCGTATGCTCGAGAATTTCGTGACTTATTTGCAGATGGACAGAATCGAGAAGACGTGTTTGCAGAGCATAAAGCGGAGCTAGAAGTGTGGAAGAGCCAAATGGGGAGGGAGACCATGGCTCGCAATCGTCTTTATCGCCTCTTCATCGATGTGAGTGGATCTTCGTCTCATGCCTGCGTCATGACATTTTCATTTGGTAGTACGGAGCTATCATCATTGTCGACCCCATTTGGACCCCAGAATTCTTACGTGACCATGCTGCCGCCGATTTTTACCGTGCTATAGACCTTCTCTCGCACAAGCTCAAACACCCGGATGAGGATGTTCTTGATCTCTCTGACCTGGAGGAAGATCTGCCTCACGACCGCGAACATCCACTCACCAAATTACAGCCCTCGGTCGAGCATGCACTAGTATGCATTGTTGAAGCGCTAGCTGGCGCTGATGCTGCACTTCATGTCAACGGTTTCTTGGACGATTTTGCCCCCATGTTCTCTATCCCGCGTATGCCTGAATACGAATGAATGGATGTGTTTAAACTAGTCATCCTGTATCGCCCATATCGCCTAAATTCAGAATCCAAATTGTAATCAAGTGTGTCGGCTACTTCAGTCGTACCAAATCAACCTCTAGACTACGAGTCAATGCCTTCATGTAATTGACACTTTCCGCCATTCTTGTCATTTCCCAACGACCGCTACCCAATTGTATCACTGGCTCGTTGATGGCTGCCACGTCATTAACCTCAAGCAGCAATGATTCTGCTGTCCATTCGGGTGGTGAGGTCCAATTGAGTGTTGCTGGGTCAACTGGGATGCAGACATAACCTGTCTCTGGGTGGACGCTGTAGGGTGCCTTCAGCAAATGGTTTTTGAATTTGGAGACAGCAGCGTCGAATCTTGGATACAGCTGAGTTAACTTGATCTCATCAACGCATGACTGAAGCACGATCTGTATGTTCTAAAGTTAGATATGGATGAAACTTGCAATGCCTAAGCTCACCGCCCACTCCTGCTGGCCAACCTGGCTTCCTTGTTGCAGCTTCACGATTTGATCTTCAAGCACTCCCCATTTCGCTTCGCTAGTCAAACCTGGTTCTTTCCAATTTCTCCTCACATTCCTATGAACCGACCAATCTCCTTTTCCTGTGTCATCCTCTGCGATCATCTCAAGAACCGCTGAGCAATCGCCATCTAATAACTTCTGCTGCTGTAGCATTATGTACTTGAAGTGGGGCTCGATGATATCCAGCGCGTTTCTGAAACTGCATTGGAGATAATCCATGCATACATATACATATCTTACCAAAATGCTGGCTCTATCTTTCGCCTCATCCTTCCCACAAGCCACTCTTCTCTCGACAGTTTCTTGCCTCCTTGCTTACCTCCTGGCCGCCAAGTTGACACCTCTTTTCCGTTCAAGGATCGGAAAGCTGTGAGACGATTTATAACCTGTTGCCTCTCTGCATCATTCAGTAGTAGTGCGCCATGATCGCAGACCCATAGATGCACCCCTCTGCGCCCAGAGTAAACCCACAACAACCGGCTGTAACCAAATTGCTCTTTCATTGCTTGCCCAACTATCTGAATAGCCAGTACCAAGTATGGCCAGCATCGAGAGCATATTCTTTTCATATCGCCGCAACACTTTCGTTTTGGATAGTCATTAATGTCAATATCAATGACGAACTCTCTGGCAGTGACCGTCCGGTTTTCTGTGCGGTTGTCTTTCTGCTAAAAGCACATCAATTGTGTATCTAGTTCGAATATACAAGACTTGCATAAATTCCCCCTAGATGTATTTCTGCGGGGTTCTGGGTTGTCACTGCCTTTTTAAAATCTTTGGTGCTCGAAAAATTCTGAAATCTTTTCATTGCACCGCTGTCGAACCGAAAAGCAAATTCTCTGGAGCCTAGACTTGGGGGAGAGGGCCATTGCTTCGCATGGCATGTACGAGTCCCTTTTTGAGTTATTACATATGCCATTGCCACTTATGCCACCCTCAATGCATAATGTAT
>Ga0137418_10004611_pt1 | contig 12649 bp, 14 predicted proteins | sample CZODoug3_1_2_16f_FD_122242 | JGI IMG/M metagenome (GOLD analysis project Ga0137418, IMG submission 122242) | Vadose zone soil fungal communities from Angelo Coast Range Reserve, California, USA - CZODoug3_1_2_16fungal (Hybrid Assembly) | ecosystem: Environmental > Terrestrial > Soil > Vadose... | reverse complement strand
TCGCCCGGCGCGGTCGTCGAGAACCCGTTCCTCATCCTGCGGTTCCGGGAGAGCGGCGATTGGCGCGCGCTCGCACGGGTGCGCGTGACCGCGGGGAAGAACGGTGAACCGCTCGCCGGCGATGCGGTCGTCCTGACGACGCAGAAGGTCGGAGTGGCGGACTAGGCTCTCACAGTGAACGCTGAAGATCGGACGATCATGGAGCGGATGCGGGGCTGACGCGGCAACTGAAGCCTCGGCTTCGAAGAGACCACGGGTATGGTCTCCAACGTGCTCGAAGTGGATGAGGACGATCTTCTCAAGCGGATGAAGACCTTCAAGAAGAAATACGCGGACGATCCCGAATACAAGAAGCTGCGCGCCTTGCTCCCGAAGGACTGGCCCCTCTAGCTGCAGGGCGCAGCGTTTAGCCCGAGACCTTGTCTGAGCGCGTCGCTCGTCCTCTCGTCCCAGGCTTGTACGAAATAGCCCTGTCCGACAGAGAAAAGCACGAGTTGGCCACCTTCGGATCGGTCAACCTGCCGGTCGTTGACGAAGATCGTGTTGATCGCCCACCGCGGGATCGTGCTAGGCGTGGTGCACACGCGGACATCGCCGATCGGCTCATCGAGGAACAAAACGTCGGCACCTCCCGCTCCCCAGGTCGTCGCGGCGGTGAAGACGCGCGCCGGTCGCATCGAGCCCAGCATGCCCTCGAACTTTGAAGCGCCGATCATTCGCACCGGCATGCCGGCTCGCGCGAACGCCGATACGACCGCGCTCTCGCCGGCAAGAATCGGGAGGTCGGTGGGCTGCCTCTGGATGCCCCCGGGCGCGACGGATCCGGCTGCGCCGCCGCTCGTCGGTCCAGGCGTGCGCCGGTAGGCCGAGGTCTCCGCCGGAACGCAGGAAGCGCCCGCGAGGACCAGGGACAGAACGAGTACGAGTCGCTTGGTCATTCCTACCCACTACAACAAGCGGCCACGCGGAGTTCCGGCTAGACCTTCGCGGGCAAGCGCACCTCTGGATGGCGTAGCTCGAGCTTGCCAGTCTTACCGTTCCAATATGAGTTGCGCTCCCCGGTCATCGCCTGCACGTGCCCGTCCCACTCGAAGTTGAACGCCTCGAGGCCGAGGCGCACCGCCCGGCGGCACTTCTCACGTGTCTCGTCATCGGTCGCGTAGCGGCGGATCGCCTCGATCTGCCGATCACCGTGTCCGGTGTCCTGCTCGGCATGCAGCTCGTAGGTCGCAGCCGCGCGACGGGAGAAGCCGTAGTGGCCGGTGAGCTCCTTGAAGACGCGCGCGGCGGCGCCGTCGGGGCCCCCATGCATCGCCTCAACGAACGACAGGAGCGAGATTCCCTCGAGCGCGGAACGGTTCTGGCAACCAGACCGGATCATCTCGATCGCCGCGAGGGTGCCGGGTGCGGGATCGGCCCTGTCGGCTTCCTCGCGCGAGATACCCGCCTCGTCGAGCATCTGCAGCATGATGTCGACATGGGTCTTCTCTCCGCCCAGCTCCTCCATGAAGTTCTCCATCACGATCTCCATGAGCGCGTAGTTCCGCTCGCTCGCGACGTTCGTCACGATGTATCCGAAGAAGATCGGGTTCGTGCGGACGCGAAGGTAGTGCTGGATCTCGCCGAGGACGATCTGCTCGCGCGTCCAGCGATGCTCCACGATTCCCTTGAACCAGGGGTGATCCGGCATGAATAGCTCGCGCGCGGCGCGCCACATCTCATCGATAAATGCGTCGTTCGCCACTCTTCCCCCACTCTATTCCCGATGAGCGATCGGCAGCGGATCTCGTCCGGGTCGAAGTACGAGCCGTCCATCGGCTTCAGTCGCGCGCTTCGCGTCGGACGCAACGTGTACGTCTCGGGGACTGCGCCGATCTGGCCCGACGGCTCCTGCGATCCCGACCCCGAGATCCAAGCTCGCCGCTGTCTCGAGATCATCCTGGACGCGCTCGCGCAAGCCGGCGCGTCCGCGAGACACGTGGTCCGGACGCGGATGTTCCTGACCGATCCGAGCTACGCCGACGCCGTCAGCCGCGCTCATGGGGCCGTGTTCGGCGACATCCGACCCGCCTCGACGATGGTGGTGATCGTCGGGATGCTCGATCCACGGTGGAAGGTGGAGATCGAAGCCGACGCGGTCATGGATTAGATACTCGGAGTCGCCCTAGGCTTCCGGGCGTGGAACCCGGGCTCTATCTGACGTTCTTCACCGAGGGCGAGCCGATGGACGGAGAGCTCCCGCCGGTCGGCCCGCTCGAGCACGTCGTGGTCCGCGATCGATCGCTGATCGCAGATCTGAAAGATGGCGGATGGTCGGACATCTTCGGCGCCGGTCCGCGCTGGACCGAGGCCAAGAACGAGCTCCGGCGCGCGACAGGCACGGAGCCGGGCGGCACGAAGCGTCCCGATCTTCGCATCGGCGGACCGGAGGGCGTGTACCTCCGCTTCGTTTCGTTCGGCGACGCCGCCGAGCACGACCCCATTCCGGAGCTTGGTCCGTACGCGGTGGTTGTCGTCGGCCGGAACGGCGTCGAAGCCGACGGCGATCCGCTCGCGACTCGAACGGGTACCAGCAAGAAGCTCTGGGAGCTGACCGGCGTGGGCGGAAGCACGTTCCTCGGATTGATCCGACCGGATATCGCGTTCCGAACCCGATCGACCACATACCACCCCGAGATCAGGCCATTCCGCCCGGGTGCCCCAGCTCCGACCGCCGCGCCCACCCGTCCCGCGCCCGCGCCCGCACGCGTAGCCCAACCGGCGCGGCCGCAGCGCCCACCGGAGGACCCCGGGCTCACCCTGCGCGATCGTGTCGGCTCGCGGCCGTCGACCACGCGATTTAGCAAAGTGGTGGCGGCGGAGCCCGAGCAGCGCGAGTGGGGCGGCGCCGCATGGCGGCTGCGATACCTGATCATCGGCGCGCTCCTCGTTCTCATCGGCGTGTTCAGCGTTCCGTCGGTCCGCTCGATTCTGAGCGGCGGCAGTCCGACGGCGGAGACGGTCGCTGCCGGCACCGCGGTCTCGTCACCCGGGTGGATCTACAACGTTGGGAGCGTGCGGCGCGTCGCACGGATCGGCGCATCCCAGGCGCGCGGGACATACATGGTCGTCCAGATCGCGGCGACGAATCGCGGCCCTGGTGCGGCGCAGGTCTCGCCGAGCAATTTCACGCTCGTCGCGGCGAGTGGCGAGCAGTACGCGGCGCAACCGACGACGAGCGGGGTGTACTCGAGCGCCGCGAATCCGGACTCGTCGTACATCTGGCCCGCGGACTTTCCGGTGGGCCGGGCCGTCGTCGTGCCACTCATATTCGAGGTCAACGCGACGACGAGCGGAGCGCAGCTGGTGATCGTGGATCTGCCGACGACGCGGATACGTCTGGAGTAATCGGGGAAAGGCTTCGAGGGAGGAGGCGCCGCGATCGCGACGCCCCTCCCGACCGACAGTCGGTCTACCCCGCGAACTTGAAGACGTCGCGCTGAAGCGTGACGCCCGCGTTGAGCTCCACGAGCTCCGCGATGGTGAGTCGGTAGTCGATGCCGAACTCGTGATCGATTGAGCGAAGTACTGGGTCGTTCCGGTAGAAGAAGCGGTCACCGTCACGCAGGGCGGTGAATTGCTTTGTCCAGATCGCGAGTTGAAGCTCGCCGAACTCTGTGTGCTTCACATGCCGCTCGGACACCATTCCAACGAATGCGTCGAGCCGATCGACGGTCCCGTAGATCGCTTTGAGCCGCGCAGCGACCGGGGTCCGGCGGATCCCGGTGACGACATCTTCCTCGGCTGCCACGCTGTCGGGAGCGACGACGTTTCCGTTCGCGTCCCGAAGCTCGACGAAGTCCAGAATGTTCGGGTCGTTGATTGGGTCCCGTGGGTTGATCAGGGGATCGACCGGGAAGCGCTGCGTGGCCTCGCCGGTGACGTCGACGAAGGATGTCTTCGGCGCGAGGCCATACGCTCGGCGCAGCTCGTTGTACGTCGGAATGCCGTGGTCACGGCCGCGGGCTATGTCGATCGCGCCGAGGTCGCTCACGCCGCTGAAGCAGTCCGGGTTGACAACCGGGGCGCCGCAGACCGTGGGATCGGGGATGCCCGGCTTCGGGATTTGGAAGAGCACGCTGCGGAGGGCGTTGTCGATCTGTTCGTCGTTCTCGTACTGCCGCTGGGAAAGGCTTTGGAAGACCGGCCCAAGGCCGAGATCCTTGAGGAGATCGGGTGTGCCGAAGGCGGCGGCGAGGGGGATCTCGAGCTTGACCTGGTCGCCGTCGGGCTCCACAACGATCTGCTGTGCCGCAAAGGCGGCGAGCTGCGCGTCGCTGTAGGTGCCGGCGGGAACGGTCGTGTCGAACTCGCCGTGGATCATGCTGTGCGCCCGATACCCCACGACCGCGAACTCGTTCGAGAGTCCGGGATTCACTGTGGAGTCGTACCCGTGATAGGGGTCGAGCCGGACCCCGAGCGCGGGCAGGAACTGCGTATAGGTGATGTATTGGATCTCCGCGCCGACCACACGGCGCGCGATCTGGAAACGCTCCTCGGCGGATAGAGATGAGGGCAAGGAAGCGACGATCCGGTTGTGCTCGCGTGCGAAGAGCGTGTGGAGCGACGTCAGGGCGATGTTCTCATTGGCGCGGACGTCTCCAGCGACCACGGCACGGTTCGGTGTTCCGACGAGCGGACCCATCAGGTCCATCGCCGGCGCGGTCGACGGATTCCCGCGGGCACCTACCCGCGGAAGAAAATCGTCAGCCGTGAGCATGAGGCGCGCGCCGTTGTTCGACATGTCCCCGTCGACCGGCCCGACTCGAAGCCATTCGAGGCGTGTGGAGTCAACGCCGTAGACGTTCGACCCATCGATGTAGCTGCTGAGCGTGTTGACCTGCTGCCGCGGCGTGGTAACGCCCGTCCCGGGAGCGGCAGGGGTGCGCGAGAAGCCGATCGCGCCGAGGTCGTTGGTGAATTCCTCGAGCGGATCCGCTCTGTCAAAGCCGATTGCGGCGTTCTCCGCAGGTCGTTCGTCGCGAAGGCCGAAATCGTGATCGATGAACTGTCCCCAGACCCAACCCCATTGGGTTACGCCGTTCTTCGAGAAGATGTTCTGGCCCACGTCGTTGAAAACCCGGTTGCTCACATATCGCATCGATGGACCGGTCGCCATGCTCGAGATGCCATCGGCGTAACGAGTCGGCGCGACGCGAAGATAGAGGGTGCCGGCGCGGCCCCAGTCAGGATGACGCGGGTTGTTGCCGCTTCCGTCGAGCGTTCTGCTCGCGAACCCCGTTGCGTTGCCAGGCGTTGCGATAACTGCGAGCGCACTGATCGTGACAACTAGTGCGAGCACGCCGGAGCGTTTGAGATCGCGCATGCGGAACCTCCGCCCCTTATGTCCCTTCCCCATTGAGGCTCAGACGGATCGCACGCTCACGCGAATGACGCACGCCCCGACGCTGGCGCCGCTTTTCCCTCCCTCAACTCGGTGAGCGGCTGTTCCAGCCAAACTCCATCAATTCAACGTGCAGTCATGGGGGAGGCGTTACCGCCGCGCACTAAGAAGGTGGAGTCAGAAGAATAAGAACGCGGGGTCAGGTGACTGAAGTACGGAGCCGCACCAACAAGCGTGTCGCACACACATGTTGTTGTCGTCTCGCGCACTGATGAATACGAGTCGCTGTCCGAATTCGCGAGCTGATGTGCTTGTTTCTTCCACGCGCAAGCGATAGAATGCATGTTCTATGGCGTCCACCACGATGCGCTCGATGCGGCATCGAAAAACCCATCGATGAGTTCGGCTTCAAGTATCGCGAGCGGGGCATTCGCCAGTCGTGGTGCAAGCCCTGCTACGTCGAGTACAAGCGGCTCTGGTACTTGCGAAACCGGGATCAGCATCTCGCTCATGTGAAGGAGATGCGAGCCATCAGCTCGGAAGAGAACCAGCTTCGCATGTGGCAGTACCTGGCATCCCACCCTTGCGTTGATTGCGGCGAGCGCGATCCGGTCGTTCTGCAGTTCGACCACCTTCGCGACAAGAGGTGTGACATCTCCGGCATGTCTCGGGGCGGCTTCATCTGGGAAACGATCCTTGCGGAGATCGCCAAATGCGAAGTCCGCTGCGCCAACTGTCATACGGTGAAGACGGCGAAGGACCTTGGCATCTGGGAACGAAAGCACATGACACTGCAAATGCCCTCGATTTGGGAAAGCGACCGTGTTCATAATTGCGGGTACGGGCCGTTAGCTCAGTTGGATAGAGCACTCGCCTTCTAAGCGAGAGCGGGCGCGTTCGAGCCGCGCACGGCCCGCAGCCAGCCTCCTCTCGTGTTATCTATTCCCCGATGCTCCGCCAGCTCGACCACGTCGTCCTCGTCGTCCGCGATCTCTTGTCCGCGACGGCCGACCATCGCCGGCGCGGTTTCACCGTGACGCCAGGCGGACAGCACGCCGACGGCGTGACCCACAACGCGCTCATCACGTTCGCCGATGGCACCTATCTCGAAATCGTCTCCTTCCGCGATCCCGCGAGAGCGCTCACGCATCGCTGGTGGAAGATCGCGGCGGACGGCGGTGGGTTCGCGGATTTCGCGCTCCTGTCGGACGACCTGAACGGCGACGCCGCTGCGCTCGCCGAGCTCGTGAAGACTCCGCCGAAGGACGGCGGCCGCATCAGGCCGGACGGCGTCGAGGTCAAGTGGCGCACGGCCGTGCTCAAGGCGCCCCTTCCGTTCGTCATCGAGGATCTCACCGCGCGCGAGCTACGCGTACCCGGCGGCGCCGCGGCGGAGCACGCCAACGGTGCGACGGGCATCGCGTCGGTGGTCATCGGTGCGGTCGACATCGGCGAAGCCGAATGGCGCTACGCGGTGCTGCGCGAGCGCGGCGCGCCGAAGGTCGAACTCCGCAAGGCCGAGAGAGACGGACTCACGGACGTCCGGTTTCGGAGCGATTAACGCGCGGAGTGGATCGGCCGGCCGGCCGCTGAGAGAGCTGCCTCGCGGAATGTCTCGGCCAGCGTGGGGTGCGCATGGATCGTTGCGATCACGTCTTCGACGGTCGCCTCCAAACGCATCGCAAGCGTCGCTTCAGCGATCAGCTCGCTCGCCTGCGGGCCGACGATGTGCACGCCGACGATCCGCTGATCCTTCCCCGCGGTGACGATCTTCGTGAGCCCGTCGGACTCGCCGAGCGCCAGCGCGCGCCCGGAGCTCCGGAAGTTGTAGCGCGCCACCTTCATGTCCGCGCCGAACTTCTCCTTCGCCTGCGCTTCCGTCAGACCGACCTGCGCAATCTCGGGATGCGTGTAGACGACGTTCGGCGTGACGTCGTAGTTCATGGTCGCGTCCTCACCGAGGATCGTGTCGACCGCGACCTCGCCTTGCGTCGACGCGACGTGCGCAAGCTTCGGCGCGCGCGGGTCGCCGATGCAGTCGCCGATCGCCCACACGCCGGGGATATTCGTCCGCATGCGATCGTCGACGGTGATGCCGAGGCGGTTGGTCGTGAGACCGGCCTGCTCGACGCCTGACAGGTTCGCGACCCGCCCGGCACCAAGGAGGACGTGCTCGCCTTCGAACGACTCCTGCTTCCCGTCGATCTCGGCGCTCACCGTGACGATCGTTCCGGTCCGCTTCACCTCGGTGACCTTCGCGTTCACTCGCACCGTGACGCCGCGCTGCTCGAGGGCGCGCACGAGAAGGCGCACGACCTCGGGATCGGCGTAGGCGATCGGCTGCGGCAGCATCTCCAGGACCGTGACCTTGCTTCCGATCTCCGAAAAGAAGGTGCCGAGCTCGAGCCCGATGGCACCGCCGCCGATGACGATGAGGCGCTTCGGGATCTCGGTGAGCGCGAGGGCACCCACGTTGTCGAGCGGCTTCGCCTCGGCGAGTCCCTTGATCGGTGGCGTCCCGACCTTCGATCCGGTCGCGACGATCAGCGCTTTCGCGTCGATGGTCTGAGCGCCGACCCGCAGCTGGGTCGGCGAGACGAGGGTGCCTTCGCCTTTGATGAGGTCGGCCTTCCGGCCCTTGAGGAGCGCCTCGACGCCAGAAACGAGCTGAGCGACGACCCGGTCCTTCCGTGCAACGGCCTTCGGAAGCTCGAACCGCGCGCCATCCACGTGGATGCCGTGGTCCTCGCCGTGCGTGGTCAGCCAGTACGCGTGGCTCGAGTCGAGGAGTGCCTTCGAGGGGGTACATCCGACCGTCACGCAGATGCCGCCGACGCGATCGCGCTCGACGAGCGCGACCTTCGCGCCTTTCACCGCCGCATGGAGCGCCGCGACGTATCCACCAGGACCGCCGCCGAGGATCGCGATGTCGTACGTGGCCACTATGAAAAGAGCCTAGGGTCTTCGGACGCGTCCCGCTCCAACGGATGGTCGAGATATCCGTACTTCGCGCGGTACCAGAGATAGAGCGGCAGGAACGACAGCCCGAGTCGTTCATATTGCGCGACATGCCGCAGCTCGTGACGCCACACCGCGGGTGTCGGTTCGAAGCTCGCGACGATGACATGGCCGAACGTGATCGCGCCGAAGCCCCGGCGCGTCAGGACGAGATTCGCGAGACCACGATCGCTGACGTAGAGAAAGCAGCCGTCTCGCCGTCGCGGACGAGCGAACGACAGCAGGCCGAAGAGATGCCCGATCGGATCGGCGTGGTGCGCGACGAGGGTCCGGCCGACGCTCAGGGGATGGTCGCGACCACGTCGTCGACCGCGGCCAAGATGCGCGCCCGTGTGGTGACCGAAGAGTCGAAATGCAGGGTAATGAGCCGTTCTCTTCGGTCGGCCTCGACGGACGCGACGCCCTCGATCTGCCGGCAGCCCGCGAGGATGTGCTCGGCACAGCTCTGACAGATGAGCTCGAGGACATTGACCGTGACCTCGTCATTCGCGCTCGCGACGAGCGTCACCGGCGGGAGCTCGCGCGCGACGGTCTTCGAGACAGGTGCACCGCACGCGGCGAGAAAAAGCGCGCCAGCGAGGAACAAACAAAGGCCCGGACGCACGGTCTCATTGTGCGCCCGGGCCTCGCGTCACCGCGCGCTAGTTAGCGGTCAACCCGCTCGTCGTGAAGACCTTCCTTGACTTCGCCAAGGCCTTCCTTGAGCTTGCCTTTGCCTTGATCGATCTTGCCGCCGATCTCGGTCGACTTGTCGCCGCCGAGCTTGCCGACTTCTTCCTTGACCTTACCTTTGCCCTGTTCCCATTTGCCTTCGATCTTGTCGTCCATGTAGGTACCTCCTTGGTTCCCACAGCCCGTGGGACCAGCCAAATACGGGCAAATGCGGTGCCATGGCCGCTTCGTTCGCAACCAGGTGATGTCGGCCTTGTCACGGGGTCGTATCGGCGTGATTTGACGCCCACATACCCGCCCCTATCGTCCCGCGGATGATCGCCCTCGACACCGACCGGCTTACGGCGAGCCTCCCCAAGGGGTACCGCGCGCGTCCATTCGAAGAGCGCGACCGCGAGCCGTGGATCGTCGAGCGCAACACCTGGTACGGACCGATGGAGCAGGGCAGCGCCGAGGATTGGCGCGTGTGGGAGACGATGTCGCCGGACGATTCGATGCTTCGGCTCGTCGTCGAAGACGAAACGGGCAGGCTCGCCGCGATGGCCAACGTGAGCGACGGCGGCGCGTTCCGTCACCCCGACGGCGCGCAGAGCGGGGGCGTGTCGGTTTCGCGAGCGGATCGTGGCAAGGGAATCGGCAGCGCGCTGCTCGCGGTGATCATCGATGAAGCGGTGCGCCGAAAGGCACCGCGATTCCTCGCCGGTGCGAGCGATGGGCACCCCGAATCCTTGGCGTGGGCCAGCAAACGCGGTTTCCGCGAGATCGGACGGCGCATCGAGTCCTACGTCGAGCTCGCGAGCTTCGATCCCTCGAGATTCAGCGCCCGCGTCGATGAAGTCCGGCGATCGGGCATCGTGTTTCGGACGATTCACGAAATCGTCGATGGCCGTGACGGTGAGACCCGCGAGCGCTTCATCAAAGCGCTGCACGACGCGGAACGGCCGATGTGGGAAGACATTCCCTGGGCGACGCCGACACCGCACTGGCCCTTCGAGCGCTTCCGTCAGATGGCCTTCGAGAGCGGCCAGATGCTCGCCGACGCGTCGATCGTCGCGTACGACGGTGAGACGATCGCCGCTCTGACCACGACCGGGAAGCGCGAGTCGCGCGATGGCTATACCTGGATGACCGGGGTCGGCCGCGACTACCGCGGCCGCGGCCTCGCGACCGCGATCAAGGTCGAAGCGCTCTCGCGGGCGAAGGCCAAGGGCCTGCGGGCGCTACTCACCACGAACGACGAGCCGAACAAGGTGATGCGCGAGATCAACGCGAAGCTCGGCTACCAGACGCTCCCGGCGCACGTCCAGCTGGAGAAGCCGCTCTTGCACTGAAACCCAAGCGGCAGCGGTCTGGGTCTAGCCTTGGCGCGTGGGCGCGCAACCCGACGCTCCGGATCCCCTTGGCGCATTCCTCCTCCTCGGCGCGACGATCTGTCTTCTCGGCGCGATGTACTTGGTTTGCTACACGTTCTTCATGGCCAAGTGGGAAGGCTGGGAGGCGTGGAATCGGCGCACAGGGCTGGACGCCGAAATCGCCGAAGAGGAACGGCTGAAAAAGCTCGGACGCAAATAAGAAAAGAGGGAGGCACGTGCCTCCCTCTTTCATGTCCGGTGCGGACCATTTAGTCGGCGGGCGTGGCCTCGGTCAAGAGGCCGGGTTCTTCACCACCGACCTCGCTCCAGATCTTGGCTCCGCGCGGCTCGCGCAGGAAGAGTGTGCCGATGACAACGGTCATCAGCGCGACGGTGATCACATAGGCAAGCCCGAGATACGGGTTCCCGTTCGGATCATTCGTCGTGTTGAACTGGCGCAGGCTGATCGTCGAGTCGATCGGCAGGCCGAAGAAGTTCTTCCCGAAGGGAACGTAGAGCAACTGTCCGGCGGCGTTCTTGACCCCCTCGGGGTACGTCGCCCCGACGAGCGCGGTGAAGAGCAGTGGAAGAAGTCCGCCGAACCAGCCGTTGCCGAAGTGGTACGGAATCGAAAGTGACGTGTAGCGAACCTTCGCGCGGAAGTATTCGACCAGGAACGCGGCGATCGGGCCGTACACCATGGTCACGTAGATGACCTGGATCCACACCAGGCCAATGAGAAGCAGCGTATTCGGGTCCGCGCCTGTGATGAGGCCCGTCGCGTCGCGCTTCACGTTCGCGGCGTCGGTCATGGCGTGGTAGATCGGGATATAGGTAACCGCCGCGATCAGGCAGCCCGCGAGGATGATCACCTTTCGGCCGATCTTGTCCGAGAGCCATCCGAAGAAAAGGAAGAACGGCGTCCCAAGCGCGACGGCCCACAGCATGATCGTGTACGACTGCTGGAAGCTCAGCTTGAGGTACGTCGTCATGAAGAAGTTCGCCTGGAATTGACCCTGGTACCAGACCACGCCCTGGCCCGCGGTGAGCCCGAGCAGAACGAGCGCGATCGTGCCGACCTTGCGCCCGCTGAAGGCCTCGCTGGCCCAGTTACCGGCGCCGGTGACCGTCTGCTTTGCCTGCTTGAGACGTGCGAAGAGCGGCGTCTCCTGCAGCTTGATCCGGATGTACAGGGCGAGAATGACGAGGACCGCGGAGATCCAGAAGGGATAGCGCCAGCCCTGCGCCGCGAAGTCCGCCGCGCTCATGTTCAGGCGGAAGAACAGGATGATCGCCAGCGCCAGGAAGAATCCGACCGTCGCGGTCGTCTGGATCCAAGCCGTGTAGAGGCCCCGTTTGTTGTCGGGTGCGTGCTCGGCCACATAGATCGCGGCGCCACCGTACTCGCCGCCCAGAGCGAGACCTTGGGCGAGCCTCAGGAGCACGAGGATGATCGGAGCGATGACCCCGATCTGCGCGTACGTCGGGAGAACGCCGACGAGAACGGTCGCGATACCCATGACCGAGATGGTCACGAGGAACGTGTACTTGCGGCCGATGATGTCGCCCAGCGCGCCGAAGACGACGGCGCCGAATGGACGGACGAGGAACCCCGCGGCGTACGCCGCGAAAGCGGAGAGCGCCGATGCCGTGGGGTTGTCGCTCGGGAAGAAGATCGGCGCAAGGAACGGCGTGAGCGTCGCGTAGAGGTAGAAGTCGTACCACTCGATGATGGTCCCGGCCGAGGCCGCCGTGATCACGAATGGCAGACCGTACGTCGGCCTCGTGGCAGCGACCGCTGTGGCACTTCGCGTGGCCAAGTTGTCCCCCTCCATATCTGACGACGCGCTGAACGAGCTTCGAGAAGATCAGTTCAAGAGTCGGTCGCTTGCCTGGCCGTCACCTCCCACCAAACCCCCAATGCGAGCGTGTTAGCGCGCTTGTCTACGTCTTTCCTTCCGCATCGTCAATTCGGGTTTTCGCGCCTCGAAGCCGTGCTGGGCCGACGGGTCCTGCCGCGCTTCGGGCGGGAGCAGCGCCGCGGTCTTCTTCGCTCGGCCCCGGTGGGATCCCGATGGACCCCCGTCTAGGGGCCGCTCGCTCAGAAGACCCCGACGCTGCTCCCGCTCGCCATTCCCACTCGCCCGCCGCGTCGGGCTTCAGTCATCTTTGCCGGTTGCCGATGCGGATCGGATTGACTCGACCACTGTGGAGTCCGCCAGTG
>Ga0137418_10004610_pt1 | contig 12650 bp, 9 predicted proteins | sample CZODoug3_1_2_16f_FD_122242 | JGI IMG/M metagenome (GOLD analysis project Ga0137418, IMG submission 122242) | Vadose zone soil fungal communities from Angelo Coast Range Reserve, California, USA - CZODoug3_1_2_16fungal (Hybrid Assembly) | ecosystem: Environmental > Terrestrial > Soil > Vadose... | reverse complement strand
TACACCGTCGTGATCAGCACCGACGAGCTCTGAATGTTCGGATACTGCTGCACCGGCAGCGTCGTGATCGCCCGCCATCCCACGAGCACGATCACAAGGTTGACTACGACCGCGAGGACCGGATGCCGGATGAACGTATCGGTAAAGGAGCGCATGAACGGTTTCCGATTAGCGAGATGAGTCGCCCGCGACCCGCACAGCCTCGCGTAGCTTGAAGGACCCCGAAGTAGCCACCTGCTGGCCGGGGGTGAGACCACTCAGAATCACGACCTCGTCCTCGAGCACCGGCCCGCTTTGCACCGGCTGCACATGAGCGCGAGTGTGGCCTGCCGAGTCGGCGGCGATCAGGAAGACGTGGTCGCCGGCGGGCCCCTTACGAAGGGCGCTCACCGGAATTGCGACGACCGTGGTCGGGGGTCCAGTGGGGACTTCGACCCGCACTGAGGCGCCCGGCGACGGGGCGTGGCTCGCGATCCGGGCCCGCACCAGTGCGTTGCGCGTGGCCGGATCGACTCGCGCGTCCACCGCGACGATCCGCGCCGTCAGGGGACGAGGGTTGTCGGCCGCGAACACGCTGACGGGCTCGCCCGAGTGCAGCTCGGCCGCGACTGCCTGCGCCACCGTGAAGTCCACGTTGGCCGCGGCGTCGACCCCCTGCAGCGTGGTGAGCTCGGTGCCTTCGTTCAGGTACTGTCCGGGATGTACATCGGAGATCCCCACGCGGGCCTGGAACGGAGCCCGGATCGTCTTCTTCGCGATGACGGCCCGGGTGCGTGCGAGCTGTGCCAGCGCCACATCGCGCCCCGCGCGCGCCTGGTCCACTTCCTCCTGAGAGGTGGCCTGGGCCTGCCTGAGGACCTCGAGGCGTGCGAGTGTCGTCGCCGCCAGGTCGGCCTGGGCTTGCTCTGCCTGAAGCTCTGCTTCTTCCACGGAGACATCGAGCGCGACGAGTACCGTGCCGGAGTCGACGACGCGTCCGGGCGCGAGCATCACCTGGCGGACCGTGCCTGAAAGCTCGTTACGCAGGGTGATCGAGTTGAGCGCGAGGACGGTTCCGACCGAGGTGGTTGTGGGGCGATACTGCCGCGCCCGGGCCACGGACAGGGTTACCGACTCGACGGGCTCGGGCTGGCTCGCGGCCGCCGCATTGGCCTTCCGCGCGGACGCGTGTTTCCAGGCCACCAGGCTGCCGGCGGTAAGGACGAGGGTTCCCAACAAGACGGCCGATCCGGTCCAACCGCGAGTGTTCACGAAGAGACGACTGCGCATACGGGCTGATCTCCTTCGGTCTGATAAGGGTGAAGCACTGCTACTCTGTACTAGACGTCCGGGCGAGCCTCATATCGACAACGAGACGGTCTCGATCGCGCGACAGTTTCACGAAACCACGCTACCGCCGCCGGGTACGGTTCAGTAATGAATCAAATTGCCTGCGTGTTCCCGCGGTCCGGGCAGGGGGGGAAGCGAATGGTTAGTTGACTACCTGATCGGGTGGGTTGACGATGTTTGTTGTGTTCGGCACGCGGACGAATCTGGCGGCGCAGTGTCGCCCCGCGCATGTTCATCGCGCCTTACGCCTATCCGCTCGTCGGCTCCGCACCAGGATGTGCAGGGCGGCGACCAGCCCGACGGCGCTGGGATCGATACCGGCGAGGTAGTCGACCAGCCCTTGGGCCACCAGACGGAATTGCGTACCGTACCGAGCCATGCTTCATGAATGAACCATACCGCTGGGAAGTTCCCACCGGAGGAGCGCACGTGAAACGCAGGACCCTCGGTTCTACAGGCTACCCAGTCAGCGAACTCGGGCTTGGCGGCTGGGGGCTGGGCGGCGCACAATGGCGCGGCGTGGACGATGAGCAAGGGCGCGAGGCGCTGCGCGAGGCTGTGGACCGCGGAATCATGTTCTTCGATACCGCGCTGGCGTATGGAGATGGACACAGCGAGCGCCTCATCGGCGAGGTGCTGAAAGCCGACATCCGGGCCGGTCGCGTCGTCGTCGCCAGCAAGGTGCCGCCCAAGAACGAGGAATGGCCCGGCAAGGCCGAGAGACCGCTCGCGGACGTGTTTCCCGCCCGCCATCTCGCGGCCAGTACGGAGCGATCACTCAAGAACCTGGGCGTCGAGGCTTTGCCGCTGCAACAGCTGCACGTGTGGCACGATGCCTGGCTGGACGATCCGCAATGGCCGGCCTCCTACGAGCAGATCGCGCGCCTCAAGCAGGAAGGAAAAGTCCTGCATTGGGGGATTTCGATCAACGATCACGCACCCGAGACCGCGCTGCGAGTGCTGGAGGACCCCATCTTCGAGACGGCCCAGGTGATCTACAACATCTACGATCGTTCCCCCGAACGCGCCTTGTTCAAGCTCGCCAAGACCAAGCCGCTCGGCGTGATCGTACGCGTCCCGTTCGACGAAGGCGCGCTCACCGGTCAGATTCGGGCCGACACGGTATTCCCCGCCGGCGACTGGCGCGAGGAATACTTCGCCGGTGACCGCCGCGCCGAGGTCGAGCGGAGGGGAAAGGCGCTGGCTCGCCTGCTGGATGACCAGGTCCAGACCCTGCCGGAGCTGGCACTGCGCTTCTGTCTGTCGTCACCTCAGGTATCGACGGTTATTCCCGGGATGCGGCGCGCCGGCCACGTTCGCCAGAACGTCGTGGCGGCGGAGAAGGGGCCGCTGGCGCCGGCCCTGCTCTCCAAACTCGAGCCGCATGCCTGGGAGAAGAACTGGTACCCCGCCTAACCCGTGCGCATCGGCATCGACCTCGGCGGCACGAAGATCGAAGCGATCGCGCTGTCGCCCGGCGGTCAGGAGATCGCCCGCCTGCGCGTGACCACCCCGCGTGACTATGTGGCATGCCTCGACGCCATTGCGGCGCTGGTGCGGGAGCTCGATCGCACTGGCGGGGCCCCGGGCACGGTGGGCGTCGGTATCCCGGGCACGGTGGTGCCCCAAACGGGGCGCGTGAAGAACGCCAACTCTACCTGGCTCAACGGCCAGCCGCTCGAGCGCGATCTCGCGGGACGGCTGGGCCGCCCCGTGCGGGTCATGAACGACGCGAACTGCTTCGCGCTGTCCGAGGCGACCGATGGAGCGGCCGCGGGAGCGCCGGTGGTGTTCGGTGTGATACTCGGCACGGGAGTGGGCGGGGGAATCGTGGTGGACGGCCGCTGTCTCCCGGGCGCGAACCTCATTGCCGGCGAATGGGGGCACAATCCGCTTCCCTGGGCCACGCCCGACGAGCAACCCGGTCCGCCGTGCTACTGTGGGAAGCGCGGCTGTGTCGAATCGTGGCTCTCCGGCCCAGCGTTCGAGCACGACCATACCGAGCGGACGGGGACCACCGTTTCCGGCCGTGAGATCGTGCGCGCTGCGGCCAGCGGTGACGCGGGCGCCACGGCGACCCTGGCGCGCTACCACGATCGACTGAGTCGCGCCCTCGCATCCCTGATCAACGTGCTCGACCCCGATGTCGTCGTGCTCGGGGGCGGCATGTCGAACCTTCCTGGCCTGCCGGAGGCGACGTCCGCGCTGCTGCCACGCCACGTCTTGGCCGTCGGGGCAAGCTCAGATCCCGTCCTCACCCGCGTCGTGCGCGCCGCGCACGGTGATTCGAGCGGCGTACGAGGGGCGGCGTGGCTGTGGCCCTCCAGCGGCTGAGGCCCCTCGCTCGAGTCTCACGACCCCTTTCTTTCTGATAATCGGAGCAAACACCAAAAGCCCCAAAACGTAAAGCGGGTTTCTGAGTGACCGTCCTCACGGAGACTCGGGCTGGATGTGTGCATTTTGTACCCGACATACTCGGCGGCCCAACCGTCGATCCGTGCATTCCCTCCGAACTCCCTACGCCCTAGAGGAGATGGAAGGCCTATGAAGGCCGCTCGTCGTCGTCTAGTCGGCATTTTCCTGGTGTGCGGGCTCGCGCTTGCCTCCGCCTGCGGCGATCAGTCGCCCACCGCACCGCAGCCGGCTCCGCCTTCGGCAGATCTCATTGGGTCGCTGCTCGGGGCGACGGGGCTGCTCAAGTGCTCGAACCTCCCCTATGCCTCGACCACGCAGACGGTTGGGATCGGGGGCGGGGTCATCAGTGCAGGGCCCCACACGCTGGTCATCCCGCGGGGCGCGCTCACCCGCCCGACGACGATCACGATGATCGTGCCCACCGGATTGGGCGTGAACGCCGTCAAGTTCCAGCCGGACGGGTTGCGGTTCCAGACGCCCGCCGCGCTCACGATGAGCTACGCGAATTGCAGTCTGCTCGGCAAGCTGCTCCCCAAGCGGATCGCGTACACGACGGACAACCTGCAAATCCTTTATTACCTGCTGTCGCTCGACAACCTGTTCAGCAAGTACGTCACGGGGAAGGTCAACCACTTCTCGAGCTACGTTATCGCGTGGTGACGACCGGGCAGGCGGGGGCGCGCGCGGCGGCGCGCCCCGCGGCGGACCTGTTGCACGACGCGCGTGCCCACGAGCGGGCCGCGTGTATTCCCGAGGCGATCCGCTGTTATGACGCGGCGATCGCCACGGCGGACCGCACCGGGGAGCGGACGGTCCTGGCTGAGGCCCTGCGTCGGGTGGCGGTCATGCGCCATCTCCGCAACGAGTCGACCGAAGCGCGCCAACTGTGTCGCCGCAGCTACAGCGTGGCCTGCGACGCCGGCAACGACCTGCTGGCCGCGGAAGCGCTGAACACCCTCGGCGGGTTGGACGTGCAGACCGGCGCGATCGAGGACGCGCGCAGTAACTTCCTCCAGGCGCTGGCCCGAGGGGGTGAGAGCCGCGAGCTGCGCGCCAGGGTCGAGCAGAACCTCGGCATCGTGGCGAACATCCAGGGGAACTTGGACGAGGCGGTCGCGCACTACGAGGGTTCCCTCGAGGCGTACCGGGCCTCGAATGACGAGCACGGTTGCGCGATCGCGTATGCCAACCTGGGGATCGCGCACACCGACCTCCGGCAGTATGAGCGGGCGGAGGGCTACTTCCAACAGAGCTACGAGATCGCCGAGCGGGCGGGCGACGCGCACCTGCAGGGGCAGTGCCTGGTGAATCACGCCGAGGTGCACGTCGTGCGGGGGCGCTACGAGGATGCCCGGCGCGACGCCGAGGCTGCCCTCGCCATTTTCGACCAGCTCGACGCTCGCAGCGAAAAGTCCGAGGCCTACCGCATCATCGGCATGGTGTACCGCGAGACGGGGCGCGCCGCGCTCGCGGAATCGCGTCTTCGCTCGGCGATCGATCTGGCGGTGAGCGCCGGCTCCGTGTTGAACGAAGCGGAGGCGTCGTGCGAGCTGGCCCTGCTGTACCAGGCGATGGGGCGGAACCAGGAAGCGCTCACGCTGCTGAACGCCGCCCACCGCTTGTTCCGCCGGCTCGACGCGCGTGTAGACCTCGTGTACGTCGGCGGCAAGGTGTCCGAGTTGGAAACCACCTACTTCGCGGTGGTGCTCGAGTGGGGGCAGTCGATCGAGTCCACGGACAGCTACACCTTCGGGCATTGCGAGCGGGTGGCGCAGCACGCGATGGCCGTGGCGCGGGTCCTCGGGCTCGACGACACCAGCCAGACGACGATCCGCCTCGGTGCCTACCTCCACGACCTGGGGAAGGTGCGCGTGCCGCACGAAATCCTGAACAAGCCCGGCCCGCTCACGCAGGACGAGTTCGCCGTGGTGCAGATGCACCCGATCTGGGGTCTGGAGCTGCTCGCCGCGGTCGAATTCCCGTGGGACCTGAAGCCGATCATCCGCTGGCATCACGAGCGCTATGACGGCACGGGCTATCCCGACCGCCTGCGGGCCCACGAGATCCCGATCGCGGCGCAGATCGTGGGGATCGTGGACGTGTTCGACGCGCTCAGTACCGCACGCCCCTATCGGCCGGCGCTGACGCGCGAGGCGGCCCTCGCGGAGATCGAGAAGTGCCGCGGCTGGTGGTCGGACACGGTCTATGCCGCGTTCGTGACGTCGCTGGATGACGTAAAGAGTGTCGCGGACGCCATGGTCGCCGCCGCACTGGCGTAACCCGTCACGGGAGGAGAACTTGAGCTGACGTTGAAACGGACCTTAAGGGTCGAACAATGAATCGTCGCGATTTTCTCCGCTCGACGGGTGCCGTTGCTGCCGGGCTCGCGTTGCCGAGGCGCGATCGAGCTTGGCGCACGTTTGAAATCTCGACCCGCGTCGAGGTCTTGACGCCCTCCGGAACGACACGCATCTGGGTCCCCGCCCCCCTTCTCGGTGCGACCCCCTACCAGAAGACGCTCACCAATACGTTCCACGCTCCCGGCGGCACGGCGCGGATGGTGGAGCGCGCCCCCGACTCGCTGGGGATCATCGCCGCGGAATTTCCCGCGGGCGTGAATCCCATCCTAACGGTCACCAGCCGGGTCGCGACTCACAACCATGCTGTCGATCTCGCGGCACCGCGCCAGGCGCGCAAACCCCGGCGTGCGGAGCTGGAGCACTTTCTGCGGCCCACGACGCTATTGCCCACCGACGGTGTCGTGAAGACGACGGCGACCGAGATCACGAGCGGCGCCGCGACGGACGTGGAGAAGGCCCGCGCGATCTACGAATGGATCGTCGAGCATACGTTTCGGAATCCAAAAACCCGCGGCTGCGGCCTCGGCGACATCCGCTTCATGCTCGAGACCGGCGACTTGGGCGGCAAGTGCGCCGATCTCAACGCGCTCTACGTCGGCCTCGCCCGCGCGGCAGGCCTCCCGGCGCGCGATGTGTACGGCATCCGGGTCGGCAAGTCGGAGATGGGATTCAAGAGCCTCGGCGCGTCGTCGGACCACGTGACGAAAGCACAGCACTGCCGCGCAGAGGTGTACCTTGGCGGGTATGGGTGGATCCCGGTCGATCCCGCCGACGTGCGCAAGCTCGTGCTCGAAGAACCACCGGGCAACCACTCGCTCGACGATGAGGTCGTGAAGCAGGCACGCGTCCGGTTATTCGGGTCCTGGGAGATGAACTGGATAGCCTACAACTTCGCGCACGATGTCGCGCTGCCGGGCTCGAATGGCGAGGCGGTCGCATTCCTCATGTACCCGCAGGCCGAAACCGGCGACGGCAGACGTGACGCCCTCGATCCGGACAACTTCAGGTACGAGATCACGGCGAGAGAGATTGCGCCCGGGGAATAGGAAACGCGAAAGGCTCCAACTCCATTTCCTCGAGAAAGCTCGATCCCCCCGCCTCCATCCCGAAGCGCCTCTCGACACGCGTCAGTACCAGCCGGTCCCGCGCCCGCGTCATCCCAACGTACACGAGCCGCCGCGCCTCCTCGATCTCGGCCTGACGATTCTCCTTGGTCTCGCGTAACCCGGGAAGCTGGTAATCCTCCAGTCCTACGATGTACACGCGCGAAAACTCCAGGCCCTTGGTCGAATGCAGCGTGAGCAGGTTGATGCGATCGGGCGCAACCTCGATGCCATCCGACGTGGAGAGCGCGATGCGGCCGAGGAGGCGGTCGACGCTCTCCTCGAGCGTTTGGGGTGAATCCTCCTCCATCAGCGCCCGCAGCCGGGCCACCGCCGCGGGGTAGCGCTGCCCCGGATCGGGCTGGGCCCGGAGCCGGGTCATGAGCGCGCGCCCGCCCAGCTGCCGGATCACCTCGTCCACGGGAGGGGCCGGGTCGCCGCCGGTGCGTTCCCGCTCCATCTCGTAGAACGCGAGCGCGTCGCTGTATCGGCCCAGCGTGTAGAACTTCGCGAGCTTGAAGAGCATGTCCCGCTCGCCGCTCTTGGCTTCCGGCTCCAACGCCAAGCCGAGCCCCAGATAGTCGAGCAGGTTCACCAGCACCGCCTTGCGTGCCCGAATACCCCGCAGGCGCTCCAGCTCGCGATACACCCGGGCCAGCGTGACCGCGTCGTCCAGCGCGTGATGCGCCCGGCCGGCGTCCACGCCGAACCGCAGGGCCAGGTCCTCGAGCTTGGCGCTGTCGCGCGAGAGTGAGCGAACGAGCGGGAGGGTGTCGTAGAACACCAGGCTGTCCACGCCGTCCCGCCCCGCGGCCAGCCGGCGCAGCACCGGGATGTCGAAGTGCTGGCCGTTGTGCGCGATGAGGACGTCGTCGCCGATGAAGGCTCGGAATGCGGGCCAGACTTCGGCAAAGGAGGGGGCTTCGCGCACGGCGGCATCGGTGTACCCGTGCACCTTGGTCGCCCCGGGGGTGATCGGACGGTACGGCTTCACCAGGGTGTGGAACTGGTCCACGATTTCCCCGCCCACCACTCGTACCGCGCCGACTTCGACGACCTCGCAAACGTCTACGTCCTTATCCGTCGTTTCCAAATCGAACGTGACGTAGCGCTCGAGCGGGGTGTCGAGCTCCTTGGCGTGCAGGAGTTGCAACGCCTTGAACAACGTGAGGGTGGGGCCCAGCTCGCACCCATCCGCTGCTTGGATCGTCATCGTTCCCCCTCTCCCCGAGGGAGACGGGGACAGGGGGTGAGGACCGGGAGCCTGTGAAGGAACATGTCGGACCCCGGCTGCCGCCAACATTCCTCTCAGGGCAATCTCCAGCCCTCCCTGAGGCTCGATCACGACGTCCTGCTCCGCGGCAATCGCCGCCGCGAGCCGCTCGGCGAGCCGCACGGCTTCGGGGATGGCCGCCGGATCGGTGAGCTCGTCGTGCCGCTCCTCGAGGGCGTTCCTGTATGGGCCGACGCTTTGCGACAGGATCTCATCGACCAAGGGCGCCAGAGCGCGGTGCGAGCGCGCCAGGGCGCGAAGGTTCTCCACCTGAAACACCAGCCGCCACAGTTTCTTGGTGTCGGGGTCGTGGGCGGGCCGGCGGCGGGCGAGGGCGCGCACTGAAGCGAGGAAATCGCCGGAGCTCCCGATCGCGGCCTCGACTTCCTGGAGGAAATGCGCCGAGAGCACGCAGCGCGCGAACGCCTCGAGTGCCACGGAGTCGCCGGGGTCGCGTACGATGCGAAGCGCGGCGACCACATACTTGATGACGTCGTCCTCCACCAGCGAGCGGCCGCGCGCCAGCCGGCAGGGAATTCCCTCTCGGACGAGGCGTCCCTCGAGGTACTCGCCGACCTTGTGCCGGCGGTACAACACCGCATAATCGCCCCATCCCAGGCCGGCCGCCGTGCGGTCGGCCAGGATGTCCTCGAGCAGCCACGAGGCTTCCTCTTCTTCGTCGCGGAACGCGAAGGCGCCCACCTCGTACTCCGACTCCTGCTCCGCGCTGAGCTGCTTCTCGAACAGCTGAGGATTCTGCGCCAGCACGCGCCGCGCGGTCTCGAAGATCTGGCGCGAGCAGCGGCAATTCTTGTCGAGCACGATAGGCCGCTCGATCTCGTAGTCGCGGCTGAAGCGGACGAGCACGTAGGGATCCGCCCCCGTCCAGGTGAAGATCGACTGCTCGTCGTCGCCCACCGCGAAGAAGTTGCCGTGTGGCGCCGCCAGGCGTTTCAACAGGTCGTACTGGACCGCGTTCACGTCCTGAAACTCGTCCACCAGGAGGTAGTCCCAGCGCGCCGCGATCGTATCGGCGATGTCCCCCCGAGTGCGTAGCAGCTCTTCGGCCTTCGCGACCAGGTCGTCGAAGTCCAGCATGTTGCGGTGCGCGAGCCAGGCGGTGTACTCGCGATACAGGCGCGCGTCGTCGGTCGTGAGCTCGTAGTCCCGCTTCTGCACGCGGTGCCGGCTGAACCGGTTCAGGAGCGACCCGCGCTGCTCGAGTGGTACGTGCAGCCGGCCCAAAATGACCTTCTGGTACTGCTCGTCGGCCACGCCGAACCCTTTGCGCAGGCCTGCCGCCTCGGCGTACTCGCGCAGCAGGGCGAGGCACAGCGCGTGGATCGTGCCTCGCGTGATCGCCTCCGCACGCTCCCCGAGGGTGTGCTTCAAGCGGACGGCGATCTCTTCGGCCGCCCGGTTTGTGAACGTGACGGCGCAGATGCGCTCGGGCGCCAGCCCTCGCCGGTCGATGAGATGGTTGATACGGGCGATGAGACAGAAGGTCTTCCCCGCGCCCGGCCCCGCTACCACGAGCATGGGGCCGAGCGGCGCTTCGATGGCCAGCCGCTGCTGGGGAAGGGGGTCGAAGTCCATACAGGGAATCTAGATCGTTCTCGGCCGCCTCTAGTCGATAAACTGCACTATTTCATCAACACCTCTTTGAAAGGAGCGGATTCCAAGATCGGGACGCTCCGAAACGAGCTGCCGTCGTTAAAATGGTGTTTCGCCCGGCTCGTCGGTTTCCTATTATGGCAGACGTGCTGAGTAATCGGGTTCGACCGGGCATGTCCAAGCGCAGGAGGAGCTATGAACGGTGCAAGTCAAGGCAGGCCACCGCTACCCGGTGGCAAGACGTCATATCTGCCGTCGCGGAAGGTTGGCGCTGGCGCTCTTGCGGGCGCGCTCTCCGTAGTTTTGGTCTGGATCATCAACACGTTCGTTCTGACAGGTGCAGTGAAGATCACGGGAGAAGTGGCCTCGGCGATGACTACCATCCTCACATTCTTGGTCGGCTACTTTGTGCCCGAGCCCATCTGAGCCAGGCCCACACGACGAGATAGTCTCCGCACGTCCGTTGCTCTTGATGCCCTGCGTCGTCGCGGGCAGTTTTGAGCACCGTTCACCAGGGTTATCAGCATCCCTCCCGACGATCGCCACCAGGCCACCGTCTGCTACCTGCGCTCACGCGGCAAGGTGCTGTTGCAGCGTCGAGCGGCAGGTCGGCTCTGGGCCCCCGCGGCGGACGGGAAGGTGCCGTGCGGTGGCCCAACATCGAGCGACTCCCCTTCGACGAGCTCTGGCCGGACATGCGCTATTGGTTGCCCGCGGTGCTCGCCGGTGGCGAGGTCGAGGGGACGTGCGAATACGACGAGTCGGGCCTGGACCTGCGGGCCTGCGAGCTCACGGTGCGGCTTCGCACGGCTTGACGCCGCCGACGCGGTCGCCTATTAAGGAGGCCGATGACCGCCGAGGACGTCGCGGCGCAGCTCGCGCGCGAGCGGGCGTTGAAGCAGGCCGACAAGATGGAGACGATCGGCCGGCTGACGGGCGCCATTGCCCAGCAGTTCAACGAGCTGCTCACCGCGATCCTGGCCCGCACCGCCGCCCTGGCCCAGTCGCTGCCTTCCAACCGCGACATCGACGAGCTGAAACTCACGGCCCAGCGCGGCACGGAGCTGGCGCAACGCCTCCTGGGCTTCAGCCGCCACCGCGTGCTCGACCTGCACCCCTTGATCCTCACCGAGTTCGTGCGCGATGCGCTCGACACCCTGCGCCGCGGGCTTCCGGCCGGCATCGAAGTGCAGTTTGAGGCGGACGAGGAAGGCGGCGTGGTTGAAGCCGATCCCGCGGCGGTGAAGCAGATCCTGCTGCACCTCGTCACCAACGCCCGCGACGCCATGCCGAAGGGCGGTACGCTGCACGTCGAAGTGCGGCGCGCGCGGCTGGGCGCGGCCGATCGTCCGCTCCACGCCTGGGTCGAGCCGGGATCTTACGTCAGCGTGGCGCTGAGCGACACCGGCGTGGGGATGGACGCGCAGACGTTGGCTCGGGTGTTCGAGCCGTTCTTCACCACCAAGCCCGTGGGCGTCGGTACGGGCCTGGGCATGTCCATGGCGTACGGCCTCGTGAAGCAGCACCGCGGATACCTCCACATTTACAGCGAGGTGGGGCAGGGGACCACGGTCAAGGTCTACTTCCCGGCGGTACGCGATCAGGGGATGTCGGAGGTCGAGACCCCCGATGAAGGTCTACCGGGCGGAACGGAGGCGATCCTCTTGGTGGAGGACGATCAGACGATGCGCGTGGCGGCGCAGCAGCTACTCTCGAAGGTCGGTTACCGGGTGTTCACGGCCGTGGATGGCGAGCAGGGACTCGACGCCTTCCGCGCCCACCGCGCGGACCTCCAGCTCATCATCACCGACGTCGTGATGCCCAAACTCAGCGGGTTCGACATGTATCAGGTCATCAGGGGAGAGTCGCGCGGGCTGAGCGTGCTGTTCATGAGCGGCTTTCCCGCGCCGAATTTTCGGAAGACCGTCGGCCAGGATCCGGCCGTGGCGTTCGTCACCAAGCCCTGGACCGCGAGCGAGCTACTGGCGCAAGTGCGGCTGATGATCGACGCCCCTCGAGCGTAGGAGGGGATCAGGGAGCACCCAGCTTAGCCACCACCCGCCGAATCACCTCTGCGTCGGTCACATTCCACTCGTACTCGCTGCGCGGCGCCGCGTTTCCGATCTCGACCTTCGGTGCGCGAAAGGCCATGGCGCTCTGGTGCGTCACCGCGCCCGTGAGATGTACCTCGGTCACGCCGGTCGCGCGCACCAACGCGGCCACGTTGTCCTCCGCGATGCCGCCCCCCGGGAGAATCGCGGCCCGGCCCGCCGCCTGCCGCACGAGTTGGGCAATGGCCTTCGCGCCCTGGGGTGCGGTTGCGGCTTGCCCCGAGGTGAGCACGCGGTCCACGCCGAGGACGATGAGCGTCTCGAGCGCGGCGGCAGGATCGCGGCATACGTCGAACGCGCGGTGAAACGTCACCCGCAACGACCGCGCCGCGCCGATGAGCTCGCGCGTGCGGTCGGTATCAATCTCTCCGTCCGCGCGCAGCGCGCCCGTCACAACGCCCTCCGCGCCCGCTTGCTTGGCCCGCCGGATGTCTTCCAGCATGAC
>Ga0137418_10004608_pt1 | contig 12652 bp, 10 predicted proteins | sample CZODoug3_1_2_16f_FD_122242 | JGI IMG/M metagenome (GOLD analysis project Ga0137418, IMG submission 122242) | Vadose zone soil fungal communities from Angelo Coast Range Reserve, California, USA - CZODoug3_1_2_16fungal (Hybrid Assembly) | ecosystem: Environmental > Terrestrial > Soil > Vadose... | reverse complement strand
ATCTGGCGGGATATTGACCGTATCGCCCGGGTTGAGCACTTGCGGCTTCTCGCCCTTGAAGCAGATGCGACCAACGCCGGACAAACAGAAGAGCGTCTGCCCGACCGGGTGGGAGTGCCACGCGGTGCGTGCCCCCGGCGTGAAGGTAACGACCGAACCGCCAAGGCGCGACGGCGCCTCGGCGGTGATTACCGGATCCTGGAAGACGACCCCGGTGAAGGTCTCGGCGGCGCCCCGCCTAGTGGTGCGCGCCCCGGCGCGAATGACCCCAGCCTTTACTGCCATGACTGTGCCCCTTCCAGTGGCGACGGCCTCGCGACCGCTCAAATAATGGGAGGTGAGCATAGCGGCCGCGCCCGTCGCAGCGCAATCATCGTGGATGAAGGGCAGCGCAGCGTTGACGTGAGAACACCCTTTTGCGATCGGGAACCGACTGAGCGGCGTGATCAAGTCAGCTCGCCAGACGGCGAGCAGCTGCTCGCCGAACAGCAGCGCGGCAAATCGCAACCCACCTAAACCACATGGCCCCCCGGCTCCATGGAATGCCTCGCCGAGCAGAACACATCCAGCTGAACCGCAGCTCCTGCGCCGAAGTGTGTGCACGAACCCTCGGACCGCTTCGTATGCATGACGCGACAACTGAGCCCGGGGGCCCGAGGGTTGGAATCCCATCCCTTCCCCCGGAGCGTCCGTCTCACCGGGGCCGTCCATGTATGCGAGACACCGGCGAACCGGCCGTCGTGCGTCAGACGATGCCGTCCTCACGCAAGCTAGCGACCGCAGCGGCGTCGAGACCGAGCCAGTCGGCTAGCACTTCGGCGGTGTGCTCGCCGAGCAACGGCGCCGATTTGACTTCGCTCGGAACGCCGTCGAAGCGCACCGGCCAGGTCGGCATCGTCATTTTGCGTTCGCCGTGCGTCATCGTTTGGAGGATGCCGCGCTGCCGGAAGCTGGGTTCGTCGATCAATTCCTGCGTATCGAGGACGGCGCCCGCGGGGACGCCGACCGCGCTCAGTTGTGCCATCGCCTCGTGCTTCGTGCGCTGACGGGTCCAGGACGCGACGATCTCGTCGACCTCGGCCTCGCATTTCATGCGGGCATCGGGAGTCTCGTAGCGCGCATCGCCGATGAGGTCCTCGCGCCCGATCAGTTTCAACAGGCGCGGCCAATGCTCGGGATTGGCACGGCTGGTCAACAGGTAGACGTAGTCGTTGGGGCCGCCGGGCTTGCATGGGTAGATGCCACCGGGCGGGTTATTGGCGGGCGGACGCCGCGGCGCCGCCTTGCCGGTGCGCGCCTGGGTGATGAACCCGCCACGGCTGTAATGCATGACCGAATCCTGCATCGCTACCTGCAGCCGCCGGCCCTTGCCGGTGCGCACACGATCGAACAGCGCGCTGACGATGCTGAATGCCATCAGCATGCCGGTGCCGGTGTCGCCGATCGTCGGGCCCGGTTTGATCGGCCTGCCGTCGCGCTCGCCGGTAATGCTCATCGCCCCGCCGGCGGCCTGCGCAATCGGATCGAACGACAGGCCCTTCTCGTACGGGCTGCCGTCGCCGAAGCCCTTGACCTGAGCGTAGATGATGCTCGGATTGATCGCGCTGACGACGTCGTAGCCGAGCCCCAATCGCTCGACCGCGCCGGGTGCGAAGTTCTCGGTGAAAACATCGGCCTTCTTCACCATCTCCTTGACCAGTGCCAGCCCGCGCTCCGATTTCAGGTTGACGGTGAGCGACCGCTTGTTGGCGTTGTACATCATGAAGTAGTACGCGTCGCCGAAGCCGGTGCGGCCGGCTTCGCCGCCCTTCGGGTTCTCCACCTTGGCAATGTCGGCGCCCATCCAGGCAAGCGCCTCGGTGCACGTCGTGCCGGCCTCGAATTGCGTCAGGTCGAGCACGCGAATACCGGAGAGCAAGCCGGGGGATAGGGGTGTTACGTCCATTGGGGGCTCCTTGCCGGAGTGGGAAGGTGGTCGGGGGGAATCATTTTATCCCAGGTGGCCAACCGGTAGAAGCTCGACTGTCGTAGTCGTAGTGACGAACACCGACATTCCAACACGGTGTTCAAGGGGCGGTGGCCGACGCGAGAGCGTCAAGCGATAATCTGGCGAGGAGCGCCTCGACCGGGATGCCCACGCCGTTTCTTCCTACGGCATCAGAATCGGCGAAGTGCGCATTTTGTCACCCACGCCGGCGATGATCATCGTAGGCGTCGCGGCTTCGCCATCCGCCATGTAAACCTGGAGCCCACCACAGAAGTAGCTGTTGCACACATCGGACCGCAGCGACCGGTCCAGTGTACAACCTTGTTTTCCGTGAAATATGCACGAATCCTCGTACCCAACCTTCGGCACTCGCTCGACATATAGCCGCAGCACCGCGCGCACATCCAGCTCCCACCTTGCGCAGCGCACTCGCGCCATCGTCCCTTCATCCAGAAAGGCATGATCCTCACCGTTTCTGCAGCACCATCCCTTGCACAGAGAACAGGCGGTGCGCGCCACGCGGGCAGCAAAACCCTCCGGTTCCGGCCGTAGAGGCGAAACGGAATGCTCAGGATTCTTCATCGTACGCAATGCGCGCAAGGCTACGACCAAGTGCTTGCGCAGCCGTCTCACGCGCTCGGGTGATATCGGTACCGCCGCCTTGTCGTTCTTAGGGACCATCACCGGCAAGCTGTCGTCGTCAGCAGCGGCCTTGAAGTTCTGTCGTCGCATGCGAGGTTCCATCTGATCGCGCGATCCAATCACCCTCGCGCAAATTATCACCCGGCCGCTGGCTCTCGTGATTTATGTACAACGACGATCCTGCCGGCGATCCATTATGAGACGTACACCCCGGGCGCTGTGACCCGCAGTTCGCTGCTCGCGAGTGCCGTCAGTCCGCGAGAAATCAAAACTAGCGGGCGGGGGCCAAACGAACCCATTACCGCAGTCCCCCGCCGGCACGCGCGTTTACCCGCCGATGATCTCAAGCTGCACGTCGACATTGCCGCGCGTGGCGTGGGAATAGGGGCAGATCTTTTCGTGTGCTTCCTGGGTCAGCGCCGCCAGATCGGCTTGCTTCAGGCTCTTGTCCTCGACGCGCAGCTTGACCGCGATGCCGAAGCCGCCGCCCTCACGCGGGCCGATCGAAACCGCGCAGGTGATCTTAGTCTTGGCCGCGTCCTGTTTGTGCTGCTTGCTGACGAAGTCGAGCGCGCCGCCGAAGCAGGCGGCATAGCCCGCGGCGAAAAGATGCTCGGGCGTGGCAGTGCCAGGTTTGCCGGGGCCGCCCATCGCCTTCGGCACCGACAGGTCGGCCGAGACGACGTGGTCGCTGCTCTCTGTATGCCCGTTGCGCCCGCCCACGGATGTTGCGGTCGCGGTGAAAAGCGGTTGGATCTTGTCCATGCTGCCTCCGGTTGTTGCGGTGCTTGGCTTGCTTTACTGCTCCAATTCGCGTCCGTGCGACATGATCTTACGTACTCGCCACGACCTCGTCGACAACAAGCAACTGTCGGCCGTGTTGGAGCAACGGACTTGAGCGCCAAGGCAAGGGCGACGGTCATCGGTGCGATGCGCCCCCGAAGGTCAGGTTTGCAACGGACTCTCCGGTGGAGGGAGACGGATTCGAACCCTCGGTCCCCCGTAAGGCGCCTGACACAGACGCGTTCAAACGGAGATGTTCAGCACCCGTGTGCGGCTGTCGGGCATGCTCGCTTGGCGCATCCAACGATTCGCGACGATGACCGGTCGTACCCACGGTCGGTGATACCGGGCAGGGACGCTTTAGCCTGTCGAGACCTGGTAGGATTGCGCCGTCGAACCGGCGATGTTATCCGATTTCTGTGGAACGGAAACGGAACACTGCCGGCACTGCGCCCGCCATTGACGCGCTTCTCGAGGGGCTGAACCCGGCGCAGCGCAGCGCCGCTACCTTTGGCATCGGTGCGGAAGAGGGGCCGGTGCCGCCGCTCTTGATCGCTGCGGGGGCCGGCACCGGCAAAACCAAGACGCTGGCGCACCGGGTGGCGCGGCTGATCCTCGGAGGCGCCGATCCGCGTCGTTTGTTGCTGTTGACCTTTACCCGCCGCGCCGCGCTCGAAATGACCCGCCGCGCGCAACAGATCCTCGTTGCGAGCCAACGTGGTCGAGCAGCCGGCGGTGCCGAGGCCGCGCTGCTGCCCTGGTCGGGCACATTTCATTCGATCGGCAACCGGCTGTTGCGCCGGCACGCCGCCACCCTCTCGCTGGACCCAGCCTTCACCGTGCTCGACCGCGCCGACAGCGCCGATCTGATGGACTTGGTCCGCAGCGATCTCGGCCTCGCCCGCACCCGCTCCCGGTTCCCAAAGAAGGGCACGTGTTTGGCGATTTATTCCTACAGCGTCAATGCCGGCTGTCCGCTTGAGGAGACGCTGGCCGACTCCTTCCCCTGGTGCGACGAGTGGGAAGCCGAGCTGAAACGCCTCTTTGCCGCTTATGTCGCCGCCAAACAACGTGACAACGTGCTCGATTACGACGATCTGCTGCTGTATTGGCACGAGGCCGTGCAAATGCCCGGCATCGCCGCGCAGATGCGGGCGGATTTCGACCACATCCTGGTTGACGAGTATCAGGACACGAACCGGCTGCAAGCCGCGATCCTTCTCGCGCTGGCGCCCGATGGCGCAGGGCTCACCGTGGTCGGCGACGACGCCCAGTCGATCTATGCCTTTCGTGCCGCGACGGTGCGGAACATTCTCGATTTTCCCGATCAGTTCTCACCGCGAGCGGCGGTAATTTCGCTCGAGCACAACTATCGTTCGACCCAACCTATTCTCGACGCTGCCAACGCGGTCATTGCCCAGGCCAGAGAAGGTTTCTCCAAGACGCTGACCTCGTCAAAGGCGTCTGCCGAGCTGCCTCACCTGGTGACCGTCGAGGACGAAATGGCGCAGGCAGTCTATGTCGCCGACCAGGTCTTGGAGCACCGCGAGGCCGGGATCGATTTGCGCCACCAGGCCGTCTTGTTCCGCACCTCGCACCATAGCGGGCGGCTGGAGATCGAGCTGGCGGGCCGCAACATCCCGTTCGTCAAATATGGCGGGCTCAAATTTATCGAGGCGGCACACGTCAAGGACCTGCTGGCAATCCTGCGCTGGGCGGAAAACCCGCGGGACGCCCTCGCCGGTTTTCGCGTTCTGCAATTGCTGCCGGGGATCGGGCCGGCCAGCGCAAAGAAGGCGATGGCGCATCTCGGCGAGCACGGGTTCGACCTGGGCGAGCTTGCTGGTTTCGCACCCCCGGATGCAGCGGCTCTGTCCTGGCCGGGCTTCTGCCGCATGCTGCGGCGTCTACGCGATGCCGCGACTGCCTGGGCTGGGCAGGTTGGCCTAGTACGAGCGTGGTATCAGCCGCATCTTGAGCGGCTCTACGATTACGCACCCTCACGCGCCGGAGACCTCGACCAGCTCGAACAGATCGCCATGGGCTACCCAAACCGCGAACGCTTTCTCTCCGAAGTGACGCTCGACCCGCCCGACGCGGTCGGCGCCGAAGCCGGCCGCCCCGGGCTCGACGAGGATTATCTGATCCTGTCGACGATCCATTCTGCCAAGGGTCAGGAATGGGACGCGGTCTATGTGCTGCATCTCGTCGATGGCTGCATCCCCTCGGACATGGCCACCGGCAATTCGGCGCAGATCGAGGAAGAGCGCCGTCTGCTTTATGTCGCCATGACCCGTGCCAAGCAGCATCTCCATCTGGTTCAGCCGCTGCGGTTCTTCCGCACCCACCAGCATCGCTCCGGCAGCGGCTACACGATCGCCCCACGCTCGCGGTTCCTGCCCGACGACATCCTGCCGCTGTTCACTCGGCGCGCCGCAGCAACTCCCGAAGCTGTTGCCGACACGCTGGCGCCGCAGCCGGTGGCCAGTGTTGATGTCGGGGCCCGGCTGCGCGGCATGTGGGGCTAGCGGAGCGCGGCACCTCGTGAACGGCCCGCCACAGGCCCAACTGGAATCGGCGACCCGGGAGGTTCTGGCAGGCCTTGTCGAGCGCGTCACCTTCCACAACGCCGAGAACGGCTTTTGCGTTCTGCGCATCAAGGCGCGCGGCCACCGCGAATTGATCACCGTCATCGGCCACGCCGCGGTGATCGCCGCCGGCGAGTGGGTCACAGCGTCGGGCGAATGGGTCAACGACCGAACCCATGGCCAGCAGTTCAAGTCGCGCTTCATGCGCACCTCGGCGCCGACGTCCATCGAGGGCATCGAGAAATATCTCGGTTCCGGGATGATCCGCGGCATCGGCCCGGTCTACGCCAAGAAGATGGTCAAGGCGTTCGGCGAGAAGGTGTTCGACGTGATCGAGGCGGAGCCCGATCGCCTGCGCGAGGTGACCGGCATCGGCCCCATGCGGGCCAAGCGCATCACCGGCGCCTGGGCCGAGCAGAAGATCGTGCGGGAGATCATGGTCTTCCTGCACAGCCATGGCGTGGGCACCGCACGCGCGGTCCGCATCTTCAAGACCTACGGCGCCGATGCCGTGCAGGTCATGACCGAGAACCCCTACCGTCTCGCCCGCGATATCCGCGGCATCGGCTTCAAGACCGCGGACGCGATCGCGATGAGGCTCGGCGTCGAGAAGACGGCGATGATCCGCGTGCGCGCCGGAATTTCGTACGCACTCACCGAGGCGATGGACGAGGGACATTGCGGATTGCCCACCGAGGAGCTCACGCCCTTGGCCGTCGAGTTGCTCGAGGTCCCCGGGGAGTTGATCCAGACCGCGCTGGATCTCGAACTGGCCGAGAGAACAGTCATCGCCGACACGGTCGGCGAGACCGCCTGCATATTCCTCGCGGGCCTCTACCGGGCCGAGCAGGTCATTGCCGAGCGGATACTGCGCCTGGCCAATGGAAAACTGCCCTGGCCCTACATCGACTCGGAGAAGGCACTGCCGTGGATCGAGCAGAAGACCGGTTTGTCGTTGGCCGAAAGTCAGGTCGCCGCGATCCGATTGGCCCTCTTGTCGAAGGTGCTCGTCATCACCGGCGGGCCCGGGGTAGGCAAGACGACCATCGTCAACTCGATCTTGCGCATCCTCGCCGCTAAGGGCGTGAGCCTGTTGCTGTGTGCCCCGACGGGCCGTGCCGCCAAGCGCATGACCGAAGCCACCGGGTTCGAGGCCAAAACCATCCACCGGCTGCTCGAGGTGGACCCGAAAGGCGGCGGCTTCAAACGGAACACCGACAACCGGCTCGAATGCGATTTGCTGGTCGTCGACGAGACCTCCATGGTCGACGTCCTGCTGATGCAGGCGCTGATGAGGGCCGTCCCCGACCATGCCGCGTTGCTGATCGTCGGCGACATCGACCAGCTCCCCTCCGTCGGCCCGGGTCAGGTCCTGGCCGACGTCATCGCTTCCGGCGCGGTGCCCGTCGTGCGGTTGACCGAAGTCTTTCGCCAGGCCGCCCACAGCCGGATCATTACCAGCGCGCACAAGATCAACCGGGGTTTCATTCCCGACCTCTCCAGGCCTGAGGGCGATAGCGACTTCTATTTTGTGCAGGCGGACGATCCCGAAACTGCCGTGCCGCTGATCATCGAATTGGTGAAGACACGCATCCCCCAGCGCTTTGGCCTCGACCCTGTCCGCGCCATTCAGGTGCTGTGCCCAATGAACCGCGGTGGCGTCGGAGCCCGCTCGCTGAATATCGAACTTCAGGCGGCGCTGAACCCCGCCGGCGAGCGCAAGGTCGAGCGTTTCGGTTGGACCTTCGCCCCCGGCGACAAGATCATGCAGATCGAGAACGACTACGACAAAGACGTCTACAACGGCGACATCGGCTACATCGACGATGTCGATCCCGACGCAGGCGAACTCACCGCCAGTTTCGACGGCCGCAGTGTCACCTACGGCTTCGGCGAACTCGATACGCTGGTGCCGGCCTACGCCGCGACGATCCACAAGAGCCAAGGCTCCGAATACCCTGCCGTCGTAATCCCGGTTTTGACCCAGCACTACGCGATGCTGCAGCGGAACCTGCTCTACACCGGCGTGACCCGAGGGAAGCGACTGGTCGTGCTGGTCGGCCAGAAGAAGGCAGTCGCGATTGCTGTACGCAACGTCTCGGGGCGGCGGCGATGGTCGAAACTGAACGAATGGCTGGCCGCACCCGCAGGGAGGCAAAATAATGCCAGCTGATTTGTGGGCTTTTCGCGAGAGAGCAGGACGGGCAGCTGCCAAGGCCGATCGTCGCGGATGCACTGTGGGTGACGCCGATCGCTATACTTCACCGCTGATGCCGTCATCGCGGAGTTCGCAAAGCCTACCGACGCCATGATTGACGCACGCCTACAGTGATCGCCACCGCTGCTATGAAGCGGTCCGTTTCGATGAGGATTGGGCAATCAACGCGCGGCGAGCCCTCAGCAAAGCCCTGAAGGCAATGGTTGCGTGCCGACGAGAAGGCACAAACAGCTTGAAGCCCTCAACCAAACCCCGCGGGACATTACCCTTGCAGGGTATTTTGCGCGTGGCTGCCTGATACTGCCGCGTAGGAATCTCCCGCAGGGAGCCGTCCACGCAGGTGGTCGGCACCTCTCCTGGCGAACATTGGACAGAAAAACGCCCACTGCCATGTCGACCACGTGCAAGGATCACTCGACCTTTTCGAACTTCTGCAGCGAGCGGAGGTTGGGCGGGTGCGGCCGACCTGGATAGATTTGCGGCCATGCGGTCCAGGAAACCTCGCCGACATAAACATCGGCGCGAGTAGTCCTCCTGATGTTCCGGAGCCGAGCGAGATAATAAGCGCGACCGCCTTCGCCAACATAACGACAGTCAGTAATTTTAGGGCTAGATTCGCATTCAAGATATCGCTAATCGTGTCATACCCGACGCCCAAGACTCGCGGAACGAAGTATCCGATAATTCCCAATCCCAATGCCCCGATCGCGGGCCACCAAAGCTCGTCAATCGGTAATTTCTCAAACTGGTCTTCTGTCCAATAGAGCAGCTTGCTAAAACCAACCGCAGCCAGCCCACAGATACCTCCGAGCAGCACATAGAAAGGCAGCGCGTGAGGAATGCCAAAATCCATAGTGGCTACCGTGAACATCGGGCCAGTCCCCACGAGCTGCATGTGGACAGCGGATGCGATGGTGCTTGCAATGACAAGAGGAATAAATGATCGTGACTTGAATTCGAACAAGAGCAGCTCAATAGCCAGGATCACTCCCGCTATCGGGGTGTTGAACGTCGCTGACATACCTGCCGCCGCGCCACAAGCCAGCAGAACCTTGCGCTCGGACGCCGTCGTGTGAACAAGTTGCCCAATCAGAGAACCGACGGCACCGCCCGTTTGAATAATGGGTCCTTCCGCTCCGAAGGGTCCCCCAGTGCCGATCGCAATCGCCGCCGAGATAGGCTTCAGGATCGCAACCCGTGGTTGAATACGGCTGCGATTGATCAGTACTGCTTCCATTGCCTCGGGAATTCCATGGCCCTTGATCTTGGGGGATCCATACTTCGCCATGAAACCGACAATAATTCCGCCAATCACTGGCATGAAGATGACCCACGCATCAAGATGATTATTTCTGGCGCTGTTAAAGGCAAAAACAAAGCGATGATAGAAGACGATATTGGTAAACAGACCGATCAGGCTGTAGAGCAAATACGCGATCAGGCCTGCTATAAGCCCGATTCCAGCGGATAGGAAAGAAATTAGCACCATTCGAAACTGTGCTGGTTCAGTGAGCCCAGCGCCTTTAGCCTGAACCCCGCTAGCCGCGATCGTTGGACGGCGAGCTCTATCACTCACTGCACCGCTGCCGTCTGTGGACCCGATATTGGCTTCCGACATGTGTAAGTAGTTCCTTGCCCAAGTTCGAATATGCTGCTATCCGATTCTTGCAGTTTGTATCGCGCGTTTGAGTGCCGCAACCAGCGCCGGACCCCGCGTTCGAAGTTCCGCTCGGTGGTGCAGGGACAATTGTCTCAAGACCTTTTCACCCTTAGGTGTCAGCGAGATCAACACCTCGCGCCTATCTGCATCTCCTCTATCGCGGCGGACATATCCCCCCGTCGCCAATCTGTTCACCAACTCCACGGCACTGTGGTGCTGAATGAGTAAACGCTCCGCCAACTCTCCAATGCGAGGGCGCACGCCTTTGGGGAGAGCCTTCAGGGCCAGCATCAGCTGATGCTGGCGAGGCTCGAGCCCCGCGTCCCGTACGGCTTGCTCGCTGAAATGGACAAAACGACGAATCTGGTACCGCAGCTCCGCCAAAGACTGATAGTCAGTAAGGGAGAGCGATTTCTCCGTTTGTTGATTATGTGCGGTCATTACCATGCCTACTATAGATCGTATCACGACATAGTTAAAAAGTAGGCATACCGCTTACCTGCCCTAAAACTGTGGAAATCACTTCTATCCAGCGAGTGCCCGCTCCCACTGCGATTGCGTAGCGATGCTTGCCAATAGGTTCACAATTACAAGCGTGTAAAACATCTGCCTGCCTTCGAATGAAGTCATATTGACCTTCATCTTGCGTGTCAGATCTCTTAGTTGTCCTATTAGCGCTTGATTCATTCTCTCCTCCTCCGGCAAAAGACGCGTCTTTAGTTTGCTGATTATTGTTATTCGGCGCCGAGTCGTAAAAGAGGCATGTAAGCTGTCGGAAGGAACAGGCGTTGTGCAGATCCGGTGGTCAAGACTGTCATGAAATTGCAATGGTTGCACGATCAGGACGAATCGATTCCAAGCAGAACGGTTCAACTCAACTGATTTGTAACCGGTTGAAAAGAGGAGTAAAGCAGAAGATTGTGCAAACGACGCAGGACCCACCCGTGTATTGCTAAACCGCTGTGCGTAGAATGTAGCGTTCTGCCGAAGCCTCTGTCGGTTCCGTAAATTCTGACCCCCTTCATTCCGGAAATTCTGGCACGCCTAAGGACCTCCAAAAGCGTTAGAAAAGTCCCTGTGCTCCGGCCGTGCCGGGAGCGGAGGGAGGAGGATGTTGGGGATGCTAAAACGACACGAAGTCGAGATTTTGCTGAAGGCGGGTCATCCGAAGACCGAGGTAGCGCGTTTGAGCGGTGTTTCGCTGCGCTCGGTAAAACGCATCGCGGAAGAGAGTCCAGTGGTGCATGTCGATGATGCAGGGGAGCGCGGCAAACGACAGATCGGCAGGCCCAGCACGGTCGCGAATTTCCGGAAACAGGTAATCGCGATTCTGCAGGAAACGCCGGATCTAGCATCGCTGGAGATTCTGCGGCGAGTGCGGGAAGCCGGCTATCGAGGGGGAAAGACGATGCTCTATGCGCTGGTGGCCTCGCTTCGTTCGAAACCGGCGAAGCCGCTGGTTCGCTTCGAAGGTCTTCCCGGCGAGTTCAGTCAGCACGATTTTGGGCAAGTGGAAGTGGAGTTCCGCAATGGCGCCAGCCAGCGGATCCATTTCTTCGCTTCCCGGTTGAAGTACTCGCGCTTGGTACGGGTGAGTTTGGTGCCGGACGAGGCGGTGGAAAGTTTGGTGCGCACGTTGGCCGAGCACCGTTCTCGACCGAATGAAGCGTAAGGTGAAGTACATCATATAGTCGGATTCGTTTACGTAGATTTGGGTTTGCTTTGTCTCCCGCGTCGCTGCCCTGTTTTGAATCACACCCTGGGCCGGCGACGACTTTCGATCAAGAATGAGTCAAGCGCCGGAACGGTATCTGAACAGGGCAGTAGGCCTGTTCACCATTCAATTTGACCATAAGGCACGCGACGGCAGCGGGTATCAGAGAATTGTCATCAAATCGTAAGTTTACGAAGCTATCGCTCTCAGCAGGCCCAGTCTGTGCCGAAAAGTAATGATTCGCACTCAGCTCTGAAATCGCGCGCCCCTTGTTGACCTGAGCCGCGGCTGCTTGCAATCCATCACTAATCTCACGCGTCACCGCAAATCGCAGTCGTGGAGTTGGTTAGCTCCCGGAAGCCTAAGTTCGGTGCGGGGTCACGGGTTAATGATGAAAGAGACCGCATTCGAGTTCTTACCGCTGCATACAGTGACGTTGCTTTTTCCGATGGCGCCGGAAACAGAGATCGCGTTGTTACCCGGCGGATTAAAGACGAAGACAAGCACCGTGCCGGGCGCCGCAATGTCAGCAGCGGAGATTGCCACTACAAGCTGATGAACGCTGACGAATGTCGTCACGCGAAGGGAACCATTCCAACTCACGATGGAGTCCCGACGAAAGGCACCTCCGTTCACTGTCAGTAGGAACTGATTGCCTCCCGCTGTTACGACGTTAGGCGAGATAGAATTGATGAATGGTTTAGGGGAACAGGCTCCGCAGGATAGAAAACCAATCGCCAGGACAATCCCCAGCAGACGCAAAAGATTTGATCTTCCTGTGATAGCCATTTCTTTCCCTCCCGCAGAGAGTGGGATCAAAGCGGCATAGCAAGGTCAAGATTAAGTACCGAGGTGTGCGACGGGCACGTAGTACATCGATGGGAACCTCCGCTAGGGGAGCAGAAAATCGACACCACGACCGGCGTTCACCTCCTTTGTGGCTCCCACATCGAGATCGGAGACGGGTATCTTCCGTGCTCGCTGCTCTGTGAACACCCAGAGCGTCTGGCCGACAATCGCAAAGTTCTTGACTTCGCTCCGACGACCGTCACGAAAGACC
>Ga0137418_10004607_pt1 | contig 12652 bp, 13 predicted proteins | sample CZODoug3_1_2_16f_FD_122242 | JGI IMG/M metagenome (GOLD analysis project Ga0137418, IMG submission 122242) | Vadose zone soil fungal communities from Angelo Coast Range Reserve, California, USA - CZODoug3_1_2_16fungal (Hybrid Assembly) | ecosystem: Environmental > Terrestrial > Soil > Vadose... | reverse complement strand
CCGATTGAGCCGGCACGGCAGTCATTCGAAGCGTAGACTGATCGCCGACCAGGGTTGACCGGGCATTCCGCCTACCGACCCCGTGCACTGACAGGGAGGGCGTCAAAATGACAATTGTCCGTTTTGCGGCAGCGATTCTTCCCCTATTGGCTGCGGTTTTCGCATCGCCGCCTCCGGCCCGCGGCGCCGATGGCCCGCCCGCATGGGCCTATCCAATCACCCCGCCGGACTTCAAGCCCGCGCCCGACGATGGCGTGCCTAGACGCGTACCGAACAGTTCCGCCACCTACACCCTGACCCAGATACGCGACCGCTTTATCGCACCTGTCTGGCATCCCGAAGATCATCCGCCCTTGCCGCCCGTCGTGGCTCACGGCAGGAAACCCGACGTGTTCGCCTGCGGCTTTTGCCATCGCGCGGACGGTCCCGGTGGTCCGGAGAATTCCGCTCTCGCCGGGCTGCCCGCGGGCTACATCGTGCAGCAGATGAACGACTACAAGAGCGGCGCGAGGAGGACCGCGGTGCCCAAACGCAACGTCGATCTGATGATCGGTCTGGCCAAGGCCACCACGGATGAAGAGATCGCTGCGGCAGCGGCGTATTTCTCCGCGCTCAAACCCAGGCAGCACACTCGGGTTGTCGAAACCGATACCGCGCCCAAGACCTTCATCATCGCCAACCACTATGCGGCTCTGCCTTCCGGCGAGAAGGAAGCCATCGGCAAACGCATCATCGAGGTGCCGGAAGTGCTGGAGCAATTCGCGAATCGCGACACGTACGCCCGTTTCATCGCGTATGTGCCCGTGGGCAGCGTGGCGCGCGGCGAGGCCTTGGTCAAAACCGGCGGCGCGGGCAAGACCCTGGCATGCGTGACCTGCCACGGGCCGGACCTCAAGGGCGTGGGCCTGATCCCCGGCATCGCCGGCCGCTCGACCAACTACGTGGTGCGCCAGCTCTACGACATCAAGCACGGCTTCCGCGCGGGGGTGTTCGCGGTGCTGATGAAGGACGTGGTGGCCAAGCTGGCCGAGGAGGACATGCTCGCCATCGCCGCCTATCTCGCCGCCCAGGCACCCTAGCGGCCAAAGGCGGCAGCAGATATCCAGGCGCGATCCGCCCTGGCGGCATAGCATCCAGACTTGGCATAGTGAATATGAACATACGCGACAGCCCGGGAGGCGAGCTGCGTCTCGAGCAAAGTCTCGAGCTGCTTTCCGTCGCACAAATCCGCAGTCACAATCATTCCGTCATTATCGAAGGCTCGCAGCGAGAGCATTCGAGATCTGAAGAGTTCGGGCACCTCATCGACAGCCGGTCGGACCTGCTCGACACTCTCCCGGACAAAAATCGCGTGGCTGGCACGATAGGGCGAGGCGGCATCCTGATGCGCGTAGTTGACGAGAATCAGCTGGTCACCGATATCGGCGTCGGTGAGGCTGACGCGACAGGGGAAACCCGGTTTAGTGGTAGCAGTGCGACGAACGGCGAAATGGCGGGCAAGTTCATCGTTCGGCAGTCTGAAAAGCGGTGCGAACTGCTCATTTCCGAGAGCGCGGATCTGAAAGCTCATAGGTCCCTCCTGTCCGACCTATACTAGTCAGGCGTCGACGGCGAAACCATCCGGATCTTGCGGTCAAATACCGCTTGGATATGGTCACACGTTTTCAGCTATGCGCGTACCTCTGCATCGCGGGCGTGGTGTGCGCGCTCCGGCTGCAGGCGCAGACCTATCCTAGCCGCCCCATCCGTCTCATCGTCCCGTTCCCGCCGGGCGGGTCGAGCGACAGCGTCGCGCGCGTCGTCGTCCAGAAATTCTCCGAGGGTCTCGGCCAGCCGGTCGTGATCGAGAACCGGCCGGGGGTCGGCGGCCTGCTCGGCTCCGAGGCGGTGGCGAAGGCTGCGCCCGACGGCTACACGCTGCTTCTCGGCAGCGTCAGCTCGCTCGCGGTCGCACCGCACCTGTTTTCCAATCCACGCATCGACCCCGTGAAGAATTTTGCGGCGATTGCGCCGATCATGAGCAGTCCGCTCACCGTGATCGCGCGGCCCACCCTGGCGGTGAATTCGATCGCTGAGCTGGTCGCGCTCGCAAGATCGAAACCCGGCGCGCTCAACTACGGGGCTGCGGGTTTGGGCACGCACGTGTACCTGGTGGCCGAGCTCTTCAAGAAACAGGCCGGCTTCGACGCCGTGCATGTTCCGTTTCAGGGCGGCGCGCCCACCATGACGGCGCTGCTCGCCGGCAACATCGACTACAAGTTCGACGTCGTCAACACCACTTTGCCCCAGGCCCGCGCGGGGAAGGTGAAAGTGCTGGCCGTGACCAGCGCCAGTCGCGTGCCTTTGATGCCCGAGGTCCCGACGCTCGCCGAATCCGGATTTCCGGGAATCGACGCGAGCGCATGGGTGGGCGTGGTCGGCCCGGCTGGGCTGCCGGCCGGCATCGTCTCGCGATTGAACGCGGAGATCGGCAACGCGGTTTCCAGCCGCGACCTGAGCGAGGTCTACATCGCGCAGGGCGTGGTGCCGGAGCTTGCGAGCCCGTCCGAATTTGCGGAGATGATCAAGCGCGAATACGCGAGATGGGGCGCGGTGGTGAAGCAGGTCGGCGCGAAGCCCGACTAGTGCATGCACGCGCCGCCGTCGACGACCAGAGTCTGCCCGGTGATGAAATCGCTTTCGGACGAAGCGAAGAAAACGATCGCGCCGACGAGGTCCTCCGGCTTCTGCGTTCTCTTGAGCGCGCGCTCCTCCGCGGCCGCCGCGCGCATCCTGACGACGCCCTCGCTCGGATTCTCCTCCGACAGCGTGCTGCCCGGTGCGATGCAATTGACGCAGATGCCGTCCTTGCCGACCTCGCGCGCGAGCGTGCGCGTGAAGCCGAGCACCCCCGCTTTCGAAGTGACGTAGTGGATGCGGCTCGCCGAGCCCTTCAGCGCCGTCCCCGAGCTGATGTTGATGATCTTGCCGTAGCCGCGCTTGCGCATGTGCGGGACCGCGGCGCGCGAGGCGAGCCACATGCCGCGCAGGTTGACCGCCATCATGCGGTCCCACTCCTCGATCTCGATCTCGTCGAAAGGCGAGCGCGACATCGGGACGGTGGCGAAGATCGCCGCGTTGTTCACGAGGATGTCGATTCGCCCGAACGCCCCGAGCGCGCGCTCGACCATCGCCTCGACGCTCGCAGGGTCCGCGACGTCGGTGCGCACTCCGATCGCCTCGTAGCCCCGGCGCTTCAAGTCCGCGGCGACCGCCTCGGCGGCGATCGCGTCGATCTCGGCGACCACGACCTTCGCGCCTTCCGCCGCCAATCCGAGCGCGTAGGCCTTGCCGATGCCGTGTCCGCCGCCCGTGACGATCGCCACCCTGCCGGCGAGGCGTCCCTCCTTCATGCTTGGGCCCGCAGCCCTTCCAGGTGCCGGACGACTTCGTCCACGTGCAGCACATCGGCGTATTTGTGATGCATGTCGAAGAGGTTCACCTTGTGCGAGAGCGGGCTGCGGTCGAAGCAGCACTCCTCGACGAGCGTCACGTGAAACCCGAGCGAATAGGCGTCGACCGCGCTTGCACGCACGCAGCCCGATGTGCTCTCCCCGCAGACGATGACGCTGTGCACGCCGAGCTGCGTGAGGTGCGCCGCGAGCGGCGTGCCGAAGAACGCGCTCGCGCGCAGCTTGGTGATCACCACGTCCTCGGGCCGCGGCTTGAACTCGGGCCGGACCGCATAGAGCTCCGGGTCGACGCGCACGCCCTGCCGCCGGGTCGCGCGCACGTTCCCGGGCTGGCTCTGCGGCCGCGTGTCGCCGGTCGAATAAAAGACGGGCAGGCCCGCGGCGCGCACCGCGGCGAACAGGCGCTTGGTCGGCGCGATCGCCGCCCAGGCGTGCTCGCCGCAGGAGTTGGGATAAACCTTCATCACCTGCGGCACGGGCTTCGCGCCGCCCTGGTAGACGAGCTCGTAGAGGTCGATCGCGAGCAGCGCGGGCGATGGCCCGACGCCGACTTCGCGCCGGTAATTCGAGTACAGCTCGATCACATCGGCCGGAATGATGTCCTTCCAGCAGTGATCCTCGAAGGAGTCGTCGAGACTGCGCGCCTGCGCGATGCGTGCCGCTTTTTGCATGAGCTGTCCTCCCGGATCGGCGTGCGCCGCCGCATTCAGTATGCCACGCTCCTCGCAAAAGCGAGGGCCTGAGGGTAAACTCGTTCCGCCGGAGGAATCGCCATGAAGCGCAGTTTCGGATCGGCAGTCGCAATCGTCCTGGCATTGACGGGCTCGCCGGCGCAGGCGCAGGAAGCCTGGCCCGCCCGGCCGGTGAAGCTCATCGTGCCCTCGTCGCCGGGCGGGGGCACCGACCTGTATGCGCGCGAGCTCGGCCAGGCGCTCTCCGAGTCGCTCAAGCAGCAATTCATCGTCGACAACCGGCCGGGCGCGAGCGGCAACATCGGTGCCGAAGCGGCCGCGAAATCCGCACCCGACGGCTATACGTTCCTCGTCTCGGCGAATCCGGCGATCGCGGTCAACCCAAGCTTGTACAAGAATCTCGCCTACAACGCCGAGCGCGACCTCGCGCCGGTGGCGCGCGGAGTCGTCGCGCCCCTGGTGATCTGCGTTCACCCTTCGGTGCCCGCCAGGACACTCGCTGAGCTTATCGCGCTCGGCAAGAAGGACCCCGGCAAACTTTCGTTCGGCTCGGCGGGAACGGGAAGCCCCACCTTCCTCGGAATCCGCATGCTCGAGGAAGTCTCGGGCGCGAAGTTCCTGCACGTGCCTTTCAAGGGCATGGGCCCGGTGATTCCGGCCCTGCTGGGTGGCCAGGTGGACTTCGCCTTTCCGGACGCCGCCATCGCGATCCCGCACATCAAAGCGGGGAAGCTCAGAGCCCTCGCGATCATCGAGCGCGTCCACCCGCTTCCCGACGTGCCGACGCTCGCCGAGGCAGGCTTTCCGGGACTGGAGATCTACAGCTCCTTCAGCGTGGTCGCCCCGGCGGGCACGCCTCCCGCGATCGTGCAGCGCATGAGCGCGGAGATCGCGCGCGCGATGAAATCGCCGGGGCTCGCGGAAAAACTCGAGCACCATACCTTGATCCCGGTGTTCGACACGCCGGAGCAGTTCGCTGCGCACCTGAAAAAGGAAAAGGCGGCCTGGGCCGCCGTGATCCGGCGCAATGCCATCGTTCCCGACTAGGCACGCGGACATGGGCTGGATGCGAATCGGCCTCCTGCTGCTCGCGGCGACGGTGGCGCTCCAGAGCGCTCCCGCGCTCGCGCAGTCCTGGCCCTCGCGCCCGGTGCGCGTGATGGTCGGGTTCGCCCCCGGCGGCCCGAACGACATCATCGCGCGCGCCTACGGCGCGCGCCTCGCCGAGACCTTCGGCCAGCCCTTCGTCGTCGAGAACCGCACCGGCGCAGGCGGCAATCTCGCCGCGGAGGCCGTCGCGCGCTCCGCTCCCGACGGCCATACGCTCATGCTCGGCTCGACCGGGACGAACTCCGTCAACCCGTCTCTCTATACGAAGCTTCCCTTCGACCTGGTGCGCGACCTCGACGTGGTGAGCCTCGTCGCCAACGGCAACAGCGCGCTCGCCGTGCACCCGAGCGTTCTCGCGACGAACGTGAAGGAGCTGATCGCGCTCGCCAAGGCGCAGCCCGGCAAGTTCACCTACGCTTCGTCGGGCGCGGGCTCCTCCCTGCATCTCGCCGCGGAGCTCTTCAAGCAGATGGCGGGCGTGGACCTGGTGCACGTGCCCTACAAGGGCGCGGCACCGGCGATGACCGACCTCGTGTCGGGCCAGGTGCACATGAGCTTCGCCCCGGTCGCGAACGTGGTGCCCTTCGCCAAGGCCGGAAAGCTCAGGCTCCTCGCGCTCACCGGAGCGAAGCACTCGGCATTCGCCCCCGGTACGCCGACCCTGGCCGAGAGCGGATTGCCCGGGTTCGACGTGTGGACCTGGTATGCGATCCTCACTACCGCGGGCACGCCGGAGGGCGTCGTCGATCGTCTCCACGCCGCGCTCGCGAAAATCGCGCACAACCCGCAGCTGAAGGAGCAGCTCGCGAACATCGGCATCGACGCGGAGACGAGTGCGTCTCCCGCCGAGGCGCGCGCCTACCGTGCGTCCGAAGTCGAGAAGTGGGGGAAGCTCGTGCGCGCGCTCGGGGTGAAGGCGGAGTAGCTTCCCGCGCGGGCCCCTAGGCCCTCTGCGCCTTGAGCAGATCGCGGATCTCGGCGAGCAACACTTCCTGTTTGGACCTGGGGTTGAGCAAATGGCGCAGTGCGCCGCGGGCTCTTATAGTAGGATTTCACCTGGGTTTTTTCAAAAACATTTCCGGGGGGCGCCCATGCGCTTTGCAACACATTCGCTCGCGGCGACGGCGGTTTTGAGCGTCGCGTTCGCCGCCTATTCCGCCGGCGCTGCCGCGCAAGCCGCGCTCGGCGGCAAGGTCAGCTCCGCCGAGGAAGGTGCGATGGAGGGCGTGCTCGTCAGCGCGAAGAAGGCGGGGTCGACGATCACGATCACGGTGGTGAGCGACAAGGAAGGCCGCTACGGCTTTCCCGCCGCGAAGCTCGAGCCCGGCCGCTACGCGATCAGCATCCGCGGGGTCGGCTACGACCTGGAGGGACCGGGCGCGGCGGAGGTCGCCGCGGGCAGGACCGCTGTGCTCGACCTCAGGCTCAGGAAGACCGCCGATCTCGCCGCGCAGCTCTCCAACGGCGAATGGATGGCGAGCGTCCCCGGCAACGACCAGCAGAAGGGGCTGCTCCTCAACTGCGTCGGCTGCCATTCGCTCGAGCGCGTCATGCGCTCGCCGCACGATGCCGACGCCTTCACGAAGACGGTCCTGCCGCGCATGCAGGGCTACGTGAACCAGAGCATTCCGCAGCATCCGCAGCTGCGCAAGGCCGAGCGGCTGATGGAAGAGCGCGGCGACCAGCGCGTCCAGGTGTACCGTTCCACCGCCGAGTATCTGGCCACGATCAACCGCGGCCCCGCGCAGAAGTGGACCTACGAGCTGAAGACGCATGCGCGCCCCTCGGGCCGCGCGACGCGCGTGGTCTACACCGAATACGACCTGCCGCGCGAAACGATCTCGCCGCACGACGTCATCGTCGACAAAGAGGGCGTCGCCTGGTATTCGAGCTTCGGCGAGCAGAACCTCGGCCGGCTCGATCCGAAAACCGGCAAGGTCACGGAATTCCCTATCGACGTGCACAAACCCGGATTCCCGACGGGGCTGCTCGGCCTGCGCGCCGACCGCGCGGGGAACCTGTGGCTCGGCAACATGTACCAGGCGACGATCGTCAAGTTCGACCCCAGGACGACGAAATTCACCACGTGGAAGCTGCCGCCCGAGCAGAACATCGACGCGGCTCAGGTCAACATGGTGAGCCCGCAGGCGATGCACGTCGACGGCAAGGTGTGGACTCAGAACAACGGCTTCGCCGGCGTGCACCGCCTCGACGTCGCGACCGGAAAGGTCGAGACCTGGGAGCCGTTCAAGAGCGCGCCGAAAGGCGAGCCGCACAACATCTACGACGTCATTCCCGACTCGAAGAACAACGCCTGGTTCACCGACTTCCGCTGGCGGCACATCGGGCGCATCGACGCGAAGAGCGGCGAGGTGAAGATGTTCGAGATACCGGCCACGGCCAAGGTCGTCGCGCCGCGCCGCGGCATGATGGACGCGCAGGACAGGCTGTGGTTCGCGCAGTACCGCGGCGACAAGATCGCGATGCTCGACACGAAGACCGGACAGTTCCGCGACTGGGCCGTGGGCCCGCGCTGGTCGTCACCCTACGACGTGATGATCGACAGGAACGACGAGGCGTGGACGGGCTCGATGATCACCGACTTCGTGACCCGGCTCGACACCAAGACCGGGCAGATGGTCGACTACCTCCTGCCGCGCTCGACGAACATCCGGCGCGTCTACGTGGACAACTCGACCACGCCGGTGACCTTCTGGGTGGGCAGCAACCACGGAGCGTCGATCGTCAAGCTCGAGACGCTCGACTAGACGCGGCTCCGCGCGGAGGACTCCCGTACCCTAGTGCCCCCCGAGCACCGGCAGGCTCGGCAGGCCGGTCGTCGGTCCCGTCGTTATCGGAGCGGGCGGGACGATCGGCGGCACGGGCACTCCGATCGGCGGAGTAATCAGAGTTCCTCCGGGCAGCCCGATCGGCGGAATGGTCGGAGTTCCGCCAGGCGCCCCAATCGGCGGCGTGATCGGGGTTCCAGGTAACCCTACGGGCGGCAGGACCGGCGCCCCGACCGGCGGAAGTCCCGGCGTCGTGACCGGCGGTAAGCCAGGCAGCCCGATCGGAGTCGTCAGTGGGGGAGTCCCGACGAGCGGCAGGGTCAGGCTGGACAGGGTTCCGGTGAGATTGCCGAGCGTCGAGTCGAGGCTCGACGCGAGCGCGCCATCCAGAGTGCCGGTCAGCTTTCCGGTCAGATCAGCGGGCAGGTTTATTGCGAGAACGTTGCGGATGCCCCGGGTCAAGCCGCCTGTCAGGGTCCCGGTCACGTCGCCGATGCCGGTCAAACCTCCGCTCAGTATCCCGGTCACGCCGCCGATGCCGGGCAGGCCGCCTGAGCCGCCTGTGCCGTTACCCGGCCCGCCGAGTATCGGCGGCAGGGGCGCGATCACGATTCCAGTCCGCTCCGTAAAACGCGCCTGCTCGTCCTGCGTGCTGCGCAGAAACGGAGGCGGCAGGAACAGGGGCGTGGGAGTCGAGCGCTCGTCCGCGAGGTGGAAGAATTCGCCAGCGCCGAATTCGCGCTCGAGCAAGCGGTCCTCGAGGGGCGTCACCGCGATCCTGCCCTGGATGACCTCGCCGTAGAGTCCCCTGGCGGCGGTGCTGCCGTCGGCATCCCTGCAGTCGCGCTGGCACATGACGACGCTGAAATCCGTGCCGCGGATCCCGATCGTCGCGACCGGAATGCGGAGCCTGAAATTGCTGCGGGTGCGGCGGCCGATCAGGCCGGTGACGGAGCGCGCGCCGCCCTTCAGCAGGCTGAAGAAGGCCGTCTCGCGGCGACCTTGCGCGTAGGAGTACTCGTCGACCACGAAATCCGAATTGCCGCGTATCCAGACCAGGCCCGAGTCCGTGAAAACGACGAGCACCTTGCCGTCGCTGCCGGTGTGGATCTGATCCCCCGACTCGACGGCCGCGCCGCGAAAGAGCCGCAGGATGTGGCTGCCGCGCAGCACGAGCGCGTCGCCGTCCGCGCTCAGCACTTTCCCGGCGGATTCCGCGCGCGCCGAGAGAGCGAACGTGGCGGCGCAAAATGCGATACACGATATCCCCAGAAGACGCGTCAAGCGCATGCGGGCCGAAGTCATGTTTCCCTCGCCATAAAGATAGAACATCTCCACGGAATTTCGCTATCGTCGCAGCTGTATTTTTCTGTGGCGGATAGTGTGCCCCAGGCGAAAGCCCCTATCAAATTAAGGGCGAAAGGCACTGTGATATTTTCCCGGTGAAAACGCGATCCGGACGAAGGCCTTTCGTTCGCGTCGAGCTTCCACGACTCCCTGTAACGCTTGCGCGACATTCGGATATCATTTCCTCGCAAGGAGGAGACCATGAAAAACAGCCTCATTTCCCACGCGGCGTTCGGTTGCGCAACGGCATTGTTCGCTTCCTGCGTTACCTACGTGACGCTCGCCGGATGGCCCGAATGGATGTCGCCGTCGCAGGCGCACGCGCAGGCGCCGGCCAATCCCGGAACCCGGCAAACGGAGCTCTTCAGGACGGCGATGAACGACGTGCTGGGTCGCGTGGTGACTCTTCGCCGAACCGAGCGCGATCCCGGAAGCGGCAGCGGCCCGCACCGTCACCCCGGCAGCCACACTTTCGGCTATGTACTGGAAGGCACCTACGAGGTGAAAGTCGACGACGGTCCGTTGCAAAGGCTCGGGCCGGGCGGGACTTTCTACGAGCCGCCCGGCGCGCTGCACGCCGTCTCGCGCAACGGCAGCTCGGTCCAGCCGGTGAAGTACCTGGTCATTCAGATCTCCGACCCGACCAAACCGCAGACCGTGCCCGAATAAAAAACGGCGCCCCGCGGGGCGCCGTTCTCGTTTGGCCGTGCCCTGCTTTTACAAACCGGCCGCCTTGAGGCCGGCCATCGCGGCTTGCGCGTCCTGGTCGGAGTTCGCGCCGCTGACGCCGATTCCGCCTATGACCTTGCCGCCGGACATGATCGGCACTCCGCCCTCGATGGGCGTGGCGCCGTTCAAGCCGAGCAGCGCAACGCGTCCCTTGGCGATGCCGTCCTCGAACGCCTTGGTCGGGCGGCGGAACATGGCGGCCGCCTTGGCCTTGTCGAGCGCGACTCCGACGCTCGCGGTCTGCGTGTCGTCCATGCGCTCGTAGTAGACGAGGAAGCCGTGGTTGTCGACGATCGCGATCGCCATGCGCCAGCCGTTCTTCTTCGACTCGGCGACCGCGCCGGCCGCGATTTTCTTGGCCTGGTCGACGCCGATCTCCTGGCCGTAGGGCGGGCGCTCCTGCGCCATGGCGCCGGCGGCGAGCAACGTGAATCCCAGGCCGAACATGAATTTGCTTATGGACATTTTTCTCCTCCTTGTGATGGGTGGTGCCGACGGATGATGCGGACGGAAAATGCGTCTTGCCGGCGGATTATGTTGGGCATCGGAGCCCCGGTCAAGCGCCCGCGCTGAACGCCGCGACAACGGTGGTATGCTGAAATCGGCAAATGAAAATCTCGCTCGTCGTTCCCGCGTTCAACGAAGAGCGGCTGCTGCCCGGGTCGCTCTCCAGCATGCGCGCGGCCATGCGAGGATTCGCCCGGCTCGGCTGGCACTCCGAGCTGATCGTGTGCGACAACAATTCCACCGACCGCACGGCGGAGATCGCAATAGCGGCGGGCGCCGAGGTCGTATTCGAGCCGGTCAACCAGATAAGCCGCGCGCGCAACGCCGGCGCCGCCCGCGCCGGCGGGGACTGGATCTTTTTCGTGGATGCCGATTCTTATCCCGGCGTGGAGTTGTTTCTCGAGGCGGCCGATGCCATCCGCGCCGGGTGTCTCGCCGGCGGGAGCACCGTCGCGTTCGAGGATCCGCAACCCGGTTCCGCGCTCCTGACCGGAATCTGGGTCGGAATCTGGAACGCGCTGAGCAGGATCAACAAGTGGGCGGCGGGGTCGTTTATTTTTTGCGAGGCGGCGGCGTTCCGCGAGACGGGCGGGTTCAGCGAGGAGCTGTACGCGGGCGAGGAGATCGACTTGTTCCGGCGCCTGAAACGCCTGGCCCGCCGCGAGAAGCGGGCCATCGCGATTCTCCACCGCCATCCCCTGCGCACCAGCAACCGCAAGCTGCGGCTCTACGGCTCGCGCGAGTTTTTCCGCTTCATGGTGAAGACCGTGATGTCGCGCGGCCGCACGCTGAAGAGCCGCGAGGACTGCTTCGTCTGGTACGACGGCCGGCGCTGACGCGCTGCGGCCGGGTCCGGGCCTAAGCCAGCGCTTTCAGCTGCGCTTTGGATTTCCTGCCGGGAGCCGCGGGCGGAATATAGCCCGCGATCCGGCACAGCAAGCCCTCGCTCCTCTTGCCGTTGTTGAACCGGATCGACTGGCACAGGATGACTTCGCCCCGGGCCGACAGCTCCGACACGTGGAGCCGCACGTTTTGAAGGGAGATCCCGGTGTCGGTGGCGATCTCGGAGTCAAGCCGTTCGCCGCGGTCTTTCAGGTATTTCAGGATTTCTTGCAAGGCAGATGCTCCTCATGCGTTCCCGGGTGCGTTTGCACGCCGAAAAGGAGCAGTATTCTACGCTAAATCGGACCCTCCTGCTTCCCCGGTTTTCACCGCCGCGCCGGGGGCCTTGGCGGCCGCGCGGGCCTTCCTCGCGTTCCACTTCGCGAGCTTCTTCGCCCGCTTGGCCGCCCCGGCCAGGTCCTTCTTCCCTCTCTTCCTCCTTCGCCGGGTCTCCAGCATCTGGGAGTGAGTCACGTGAGTCAAATGAGCCAAGATGGACCTCCGATCGTTGCGCGGTTGGAATGGGGCGACAGTTTGACGCGTTTGGGCGATCTTGGATACGTTATCGCGCCGCTTTTTCCCTCGCCATCCAGTACAACAGCACGATGAGCGCGGCGTACGGCAGCAGGGAAAGCAGATCGGCGGCGCCGCCTTCGAAGAACGGATTGTGGGCGGCGGACCAGGCGGTGACCGCCTTGTCGAAGTCGCCGAGCACGCCCGCGCTGAAGGCGATGAGGATGCCGGCGAGCGCGCCGCCGGCGATGTAGCCGGAGGCGAGCAGCACGCCCGCACTGCGGTCTCCGGCCGCGGTGCGCTCCTCCTCGCTCGCGTTGGCGTACGCCGGCAGCTTGTTGCGGCGGCGGTCGACGAGCCAGCGCACCATTCCGCCCACGAAGATCGGCGCCGAGGACGAAAGCGGCAGGTACACGCCGACCGCGAAAGGCAGCGAAGGCACGTTCGCCATCTCCAGCACCAGCGCGATGATCACGCCGAAGATCACCAGCGCCCAGGGCAGCTGCTGGTCGAGGATGCCCTTGATGATGTAGGACATGAGCACCGCCTTGGGCGCGTCGTACTTGCGCACTTCCGTGCCGTCGGGGCGCGTCGTGTGGCTGCCGTTGATCCCCGGGTCGACCAGATAGAC
>Ga0137418_10004605_pt1 | contig 12652 bp, 10 predicted proteins | sample CZODoug3_1_2_16f_FD_122242 | JGI IMG/M metagenome (GOLD analysis project Ga0137418, IMG submission 122242) | Vadose zone soil fungal communities from Angelo Coast Range Reserve, California, USA - CZODoug3_1_2_16fungal (Hybrid Assembly) | ecosystem: Environmental > Terrestrial > Soil > Vadose... | reverse complement strand
CGCTTCTACCGAGAGAACTGACAGCTGAGAGCTGAAAGCTTTTATGAGCTACCAGGTCATCGCACGCAAGTGGCGCCCGCAAACGTTCGGGGATCTTGTCGGGCAAGCGCACGTCACGGAAACGCTGCAGAACGCCATCCGCAACGATCGCGTGGCGCACGCGTACATTTTTTCCGGCGCGCGCGGAGTGGGAAAAACCACGGCCGCGCGGATTTTGGCGAAGGCGCTGAACTGCGTGAACGGCCCGACGCCGGAACCGTGCGGCGTGTGCGACTCCTGCAAAGAGATCGCCGCCGGCACTTCACTCGACGTCATTGAGATCGACGCGGCCTCCAACCGCGGCATCGATCAAATCCGCGAGCTGCGCGAGATGGTGCGCTACGCGCCGGCGGCCGCGCGCAGCAAAGTGGTGATTCTCGACGAAGCGCACATGCTGACCGGCGAAGCCTCCAACGCGCTGCTGAAAACGCTCGAGGAGCCTCCCGACCGCGTCATCTTCGTGATGGCCACGACCGAACCGGAGAATCTCGCCGACACCATTCGCTCACGCTCGCAGCACTTTCACTTTCGCGCGCTCACCTTCGCCGAAATCAGCGGCCGCTTGCAAGAAATTGCCGCCAAGGAAAATCTGAAAATTGAAGCGGGCGCGCTGGCGGTGATCGCGCGCATGGCGGAAGGCAGCCTGCGCGACGCTCTCTCCCTGCTGGAACAGGCGCGCGCGTTTTGCGGCGACACGATTCCGGACAAGGAAGTACGCGAACTGCTCGGCGTGGTCCCGGAAGATGCGCTGGAGGAATTGGTCGGCGCGATTGCCTCCGGCTCGGCGGATCGCGCGCTCGGCCTGGTGCACACGTTTCAGAAAGAGGGGCGCAACCTGCAGCACTTCTGCCGCGAAGCCATCCGCCACGTGCGAAATCTTCTAATCGCGCGAGTGTGCGGCGCGGATTCGGAGCTGATTGCCGCGACGCCCGATCAGCGGCCCGCACTGGAACGCGCCGCGGCGCAATTCAGCGAAGAAGATTTGACTCGATTCTTTCAGATTCTGCTGCAGACCGATGAAGACCTGCGCCGCAAACCCGACCCGCGCGTGCATCTCGAAATGGGCTTGTTGCGTCTGATCAACGCATCGCGGCTCGCACCGTTGGAAGAATTGCTGGCCGAAGTGCGCGGTGGCGCACCAGTGGGCGGAACAAGCGCGGCAAGATCGCGCGCAACGACGGCAGCGACGGTAGCAATTCCGACGGCGCCGCGGCGCGAGGCAGCCACGCCAGCCACTGCATTTGCCGTCGTTCCCAACATTCCGGCGAGAGAACGCATTGCGTCTGTGTCAGGCGGCACGGAAGAACTCGCACCCACCCCGCAGCGTGAAGCCGTGGCTCCGCAGCAACCGCCGGAAAGCCCCGAGCCAGCAATAGCGGCTCCAGTGGCGGCGCAAATAAGCGGCATCAGCGAGGCACAAGTCGCCGAGATCAAGCAAGCGATGCAGGCGCAGCAAAAATTCCTGGGCGAGCTGATCGAACAAGCCACGCGTTGGGAGCTCGACGGCGCCGAACTGCGAATTTATTTCCCCCCGGACAAGCGCTCCTTCGCGCAAATGCTGGAAGGCCGCGAGCCGCTCGAGAAGGTCCGTATCGCTTCGGGCAAGGTCCTCGGTCGCGCGGTGCGAGTCTGTGCTAAACTCGAAGCAGTTGCAGCAGCGGCCGCTTCGGCATCGCGCACCGGGCCGGCCACGCAAGAGTTGCGCGCTCAGTTTGAACGCGATCCAATGGTGAAGTCGATGCTGCAACGCTTCGGAGGAAAAATCGCCGAAGTAAAACATCGTCCAGAGGAAACCTGATGGAAGTCAACGCTATCCAGCAGATGCTTTCACGGCTCCGGCAAGTGCAGGAAGACTTGCAGCGGCAGGTGAATTCCGTGACGGTGGAGGCTTCCGCCGGCGGCGGCATGGTCTCGGTCAAAATGAACGGGCAAAAGCAAATTGTGGATGTGCGCATCGAGCCGGAAGTGTTTGCCGGCAAGGATCAAGAAATGTTGCAGGATCTGGTGCGCGCAGCCGTGAACGAAGCATCGCGGCGCGTCGACGAAGAACTGGCCAATCAAATGAAAAATCTCTCCGGGGGAATTCCCGGCCTCGGGAACATTAAGATTCCCGGCTTGTTTTAGCCCTGTTTAGCCGCGTTTACGCTCTTTCCCACGCATTCATCGCCGCTCTCAACCCCTATATTTTTTGATCTACTGGTTCCCCTTATGTGTTGAGGCGCGGGGAGAAGCTCGACAGGCTCTCCCATAGTTTCCGGCCGGGGCTCATGCCTTATTGGAAACAGCGTGCCTCTGCAAGACTCCGCATAGCGGAAAATGGAAGAATCCCAGCTGATCCATTGCTGCGGCAAAGCCGCATTGATTGGGAGGAGGTCCATTATGAAGGCTACGTCCGTGGTCATTCTGGCGGGCATGCTCGTAGTGCCCGGTTCTACGTTGTACGCTCAAGGGGGCGCGCAAGCGAGTTCCTCCGCGAGCGGCAGCACGTCGGTGCAAGCGGATAAATCCGGCGCGAAAGCTTCCAGCAACACCTCAGCTTCAACTTCGGCAAGAGCCGGGCAAAGTTCCGCGGCGCTTTCCAGCGGCACGGCCATGAACGCCACGCTTTCGCAACCGGTGGACGCCAAGAAAAACAAGCCTGGCGATCAGGTTACCGCAAAAACGACAGAAGCAACGAAGTCCGAAGGCAAGGTGGTGATACCAAAGGGCTCGAAGCTGGTCGGGCATGTAACGGAATGCAAGCAGCGCAGCAAGGAAGAGAAAGAATCCGCGCTGGGCATTGTGTTTGATAAAGCGATGCTGAAAAATGGCGAGGAAATTCCGCTGAATGTCACGATTCGCGCGCTCGCCGCCGCGCAGACCGCCGCTGCGAGTTCTGTCGGCGGCGATGAATTGTCCGGTGGCGGCGGAGCGGTGGGCTCAGCGCGCGCCAGTGGTGGCGGAGCGCTCGGTGGCGTGCGTTCCACCGCGGGTGCAGCAACCGGCGCGGCGACCAACACCGCAGCAAACGCCGGTGGAGTCGCTAACGGCGCGGTCAACTCGACGGTGAACGCGGCCGGTGCGGCGCGTGGCGCGGTCGGCGGATTGAACACGGCTGGCCAGCTTACCTCCAACAGCCAGGGCGTTTTCGGACTCGAAGGGCTCAACCTGAACGCAGCGGCTTCCAACAGCACGCAAGGTTCGCTGATCACCTCAACCAGCAGGAACGTGCATCTCGACAGTGGCACGCAGCTTCTGCTCGTATCGGAAGCGCAAGCGACGACGCAGAGCCCAAAGCAATAGCCGGAGAACTTAGAGCCAAGATTAATGATAAGGAAAGGACCCAGCGATGAAAACACGAACTGCAGGCATGCTTCTGGCGATCGCAGCGAGCCTTCAGAACGTTGCACCCGCTCCGGCCAAAGACAAGCCCGCATACGAGCGCGGCGTGCTGCTGCAAATGGATTCCACGCATTGCGGCTATGCCGAAAAAGACGGCAAGACACTGACCGGCGAAATTCTCGGTACCGATGGCCAGCACAAAAACACACAAGAAGTGTTATGCCAGGAATACATTCTCAAGTCCGACCGGCTGATCTATCGCATCCGGCCAAAAGACGACAAGCATCCGACGCTTTTACCGGTCGGTGAAACGGCGGAGTTCCGCATCCGCAAAGACAAGATGCTCCTGCGCGTCCCGGAGTCCGACGGCAAGGAGCGCGAATACATCGTCGTCTCGATGACGCCACGCGGCGACGCAGTCGAAGCGCGGGCCGCGACCAAGCCCGCGAATCAATAAGTTCGTATCGCGGTAGCGATGCGATCACCAAGAAGGGTGAGCTTCAGGTGCGCAAGCACAAGGCGCTCGCCCTTCTAATTTCTTGCGCTTTAGGTTTTCGCCCTCCGCACATGCGCACTCAAAAATAAACGAACGCGCCTGCGTTTGCGCTACCCGTTTCCCTGTGCTACACATCATGCATGCCTGATTTTGCCGCTCCCGTCGAACGCCTGATTGACGAACTGAAGCACCTGCCCGGCATCGGCCAAAAAACCGCGCAGCGCCTCGCTTTCTTTCTGCTGCGCGCAGCGCCAGAAGATGCCCTCGCGCTCGCCGACGCCATTCGCGACGCGAAAGAAAAAACCCGCGAATGCTCCGTGTGCCACAACATTACCGATGCCGATCCCTGCCTGTACTGCACCAGCGCGACGCGCAGTCGCGCGACTATCTGCGTGGTTGAGGAAGCGCATAACATCATGGCCATCGAGAAGACGCGGATGTACAGCGGCATGTACCACGTCTTGGGCGGCTCACTATCGCCCTTGCAAGGGCGCGGCCCCGAGCAGCTCAAGATAAAAACACTGATTGAGCGCCTTAAAGGAGGAACGGTGGAGGAGATCATCATCGCCACCAACCCCACGGCCGAAGGCGAAGCCACCGCCGTGTACATGTCCAAGCTGCTAAAGCCGCTCGGCGTGCGCGTCACGCGCATCGGCGTGGGCATACCTGTCGGCGCGGACCTCGAGTACGCCGACGAGGTCACGATGCTAAAAGCCATGGAAGGCCGCCGCGACTTGTAGCCGCCGCCCTAGCCATTTCCCGCGATTCGGTATAAAGTGAGCTTTCCGCGGCAGCTGTCCCCCGCAAGGAGGTGCGCTCTGGGTCTGGCGCACTACATAGCGCAGTACGATCATGAACACTCTTCCGGCTGGAACAAATTGCTGCATGGCATCGGCATCCCCCTAATCTTTGCCGGACTAATTCTGTTCCTTTTCGCGAAGTGGATCTGGGGCGGAGCTTTGTTCGTGGGCGGCTGGGCGTTCTTGTTCCTGGGTCACCGGATCGAAGGCAATCATCCGGCGTTTTTCCAGGGGCCGGTTTATTTGTTGGTCGGACCCATCTGGGTGGCTAAGGAAGCGTGGATGTTCTTGACCGGAGAGCACCGCGCCCCTGCGTCGGAAAATACCCAGACGAAGTGATCGCAGTTGTCGATTTTATATGTTTTTACAATCTATGGATGGCCTGCATTCATGGACGAGCTTGGCCGGGAATTTACCGAAGATATGGGAGAAGCTGTGTCTGAAACCGGCCTAGCCAGCGCAACCGTGGAGTTGCGCAAGCGCCGCAGCACGCGCATTGTTCAGGCCGTTCCCCTGACCGTTGCGGGTGTGGACGCACTCGGTCGCCAATTCAGCGAGCACACTTCGACTCTGATCATCAATTGCCACGGGTGTCGCTACCAATCGAAGCACTACGTCTTGAAGAATATGTGGGTCACGCTCGAGGTGCCACACCCGGAGGCCGGACAGCCGCCACGCACCGTTCGCGGACGGGTCGCGTGGATTCAGCGCCCGCGCACCGTGCGGCAACTCTTTCAGGTCGCCCTGGAGCTAGAGCTTCCCGGAAACGCCTGGGGCATTGCCTTTCCGCCCGACGACTGGTTCGCCTTTCCGGACGCCGCGCAGGCGGACGTTGGCGCGCCCGGCGTTGCGGATTTGCAGGAGCATTCGCAGCATTCCGCGGAAGCTGGCGAACAACATCACGAATCGCCTTCTCAGGCAGCGGAGGCGGATTTTGACCTGCCGCTGTCCGATGCCGGCGCTGCCTCGGAGGATCGCTCGGAACGGCTGCGTGCCTTCCCTGCCATTACCAGCACGACCGACGCCTCCATGCAGCTCGCTCGCCAGGTCGCACGTTTGCTGGCGGATGCGCGGCAACAAATTCATGCCGCCGCACGGGAAGCTGCCGCGCAAGCCGTTTCCACCGAACATCGCATTTCCGCCGAGCAGTGGGACCACAAAATGGCGGCCGACTGCGAGATGCTTTCGCGCGAAGTGGCCACGGCGCTGGAGAAAATCCGCGACGAATCCGCCGGTCTCTATCACTTGGCGCAGGACGCCGCGGCCGAAGCATTGCAGCGCGATTTGCCGCGAAGGCTGGCGCCGCAGCTCGAAGAGCTCACCCGCGACTTGACCGCGCAGCTTTCGCAGGAAGCGCTGGCGCAGGGCAATGCGTATGCCGAACAAACAGGCGCTGCGCTGCAAACGCTCGGCTCGGCTTGCGCCCAGGCGGAAGAGTTGTTGAAGCGGCTCCGCGAGCACGCCGCCGCCGTGGAAGCACGTATCGCCAGCCTCGCGGCATCAGCCGAGCGCGAGGCCGAAGAAACCGCGCGCGCGCACGAATCAAGCGCCTCGGCGCTGGCGGAATCCCTGCGCGCCCAGGCTAACCACGTTCAAGAGCAAGCTTCCGCGCTCTTGTCCATCGCCCAACAGACCTGGCAAAACGATCTTGCCGGCGAGTTGGAATCCGCTTTGGGTCGCGTGCAGATTGCTGTCGACAACGCCGTCGCGGCCACGCAAGTCCAAGCCGCGGAATCGCTGAACGACCACGCGAACAGCGTGCTGCAGCAATTTCAGCAAGAGGCCGAACGCTTGCAAGCCGGATTCCGTGAATCCGCTGCGCTCGTCGCTTCCGAATCAAACTTGCGTCTCGCTGCGCTAAAGGATCTCACGCAAGCTCATGCCGGACGCATCGAAGCAACGCTGGTGCGCGCCAGCGAGGTCTTGGGCCGGCTCGAGGTTTTCCCGGAGCGCGTGGAAACCACACAGGAGCACGCGCTCGCTGGTTTTCAGTCGCAGTTGGACGACATCTTGAGCCTGCACCGCAACGAGCTGCATCGCCGTTCCGAATCGCTCTTTGACGAACTCAGCGCGCGGATCCACGCCACCTTTGCGGAATCCAGCCGGCAAGCGACCGCGCAATTCAGCCAGCAAGTCGAATCGCTCGTGCAGCCACACCTCCTGCAGGTGGAACAGGGCATTCAGCGCCTCGCGGGAGGGCGTTCGATGCTCGATGCCGCCACATCCCTGCAACAGGAGCGAATTCGCGTGACGGCGGACGAAGCATTCGCGGAAGCACTGGCGAGCTTCCGCGGCAATTTGGGCGGAGTCGAGCAGTTACTGCACGAATCCGCAGATTCTGTTACCGCGCGCAGTCTCGCCGACCTCGAAGGCAAAGCGGAAACCACCAAGCATCAGGTCGTCGATGACTTACTGAAATCCGCGGAGTGGTACGAGAAAAAAGCGCAAACACAAATTCAGCATTTTGCGGAACGCGCCGGAGAGCAGGCCGAAGCGCGCCTGCGCGAACGCGCCGGCGAAATCTCCGCGATGTTTGCCGGCGAGCTCGATACTGCCAGCCGCAATTTCGTCGGCCACACGCAAAACCAGATGGAGGAAGTCGTCCGCGACGCTTTCGAGCGCGCCCGCGCGCTCTTCAGTGAAGCCGCAGAAACCACCTCCGCCGCCTTCATCGACGAAATTCAGCGCCAGGCGCGCCAGGAGCTCAGCGGCCTTGAAGCGGAAGCGCAAAAGTCGGTGAGCGAATCCAAAGCCCGCATGGAAGCAGCGCACGCGGATTTGACTCAGAAACTCACCGCCGAGCAGGAGAGCTTTCTCCGCCGCTTTCAAACCGCCATGAGCGGCACTTTTGAAGCCGGCGTCGCTGAAGCGAACAAGAAAGTGCAGGCCGGTTTCGGCCCCCTGCTCGAGGCCTGGAAATCGATGACCGAGGCTCAGCAAGCGGAGATACGCGGCATGTACGCGCGCGTTGGCGAACAAGCCGCCGAAAGGTTCCGCGGCCGCCTCGAAAACGTCTCCAATCAATGGATGCTCGCCACGGTAGCCTCGCTCGACCACCAGTCCCGCGAAGTGGTCTCGGGCATCGCCGCCACCGCCGAAGAAAAACTCCGCGACACCTGCACCAGGGTTTTCTCTGAAATAGGCGACTCCCTGCGCGAACGCCTGGCCCAGATCGCCTCCAACCTGGGCACCGCGGCGCCGCTCCCGCACTGAACCGCTTTCAGCTTGAACCACCGCGGAATTCGCCTCTTTTTGGGCGTACCGGTATAATTAAATAAGCAAAAATGGCCAACCGAGCGTATCTGCGCATCTGGACGCGCGACTTCTCCGAAACGACGATGATCCCGGAGTTTGCCCGCTTCCTCACCACTGCGTCACTCTCCACTTCGCAGAGCGCTTTTACCGAATTGCGCATTCAGGCCGTCGATCCCACGGAAATCCCGGTTGCCGAGTGGGACCTCCGCGATCAAAGTTACGGCCCTCCGGAAGTAGCCGCACTCGCCGCGCAACACATGAACCCGGACACGGCTTACTTCGTCGGCGCCAACTGGGACCTGTGGTTCTTTGATTTGGAAACTCTAAAGTGGCGCCGCGAACCGCAGCCGCTCGCGCTGATCTGTCACGGCCTGCTGTACGACGATGGAGTAGCCGCCACCGCCGGCCATTTCGCCGCCGACCTAGGATTCGAGCATTTCTTCACTGGGCACGGTGGCATTCTCGCTCCCGCCGCAGCTTCTAACCCATTCGGGTCCTCCGACCATCCCCTCGAGCACACGTTTCGCCAGTGGATGTCCGCCAGCGGCAACTTGAAGGAATATCACGCCAAGACCCGCGAAAACATCCAACAATTGTTCAACTGGGTGGAGGCCATTGAGGCTGCGCTTCCCGTCGAGCGCAGCGAGTTATCCTCCGAGGGGGAAGAAAATTTCGAGGCCCGGCTGGACGCCATCCTCGCCCGGCGTTAATCTTGGGCCTCGGCGGGCGCCGGAACGTCACCTCATCATAAAAGCAACCTGAGCCGATGATTTCTTCCGTGGAGGACACGCAACGGCTAAAATTGTGGCATTACGCCTTCACCTCGCGAGGGACAAAAAGGAGTAGCGAAGCTTCTACAATGGAAAATCTCACGGAAAGCGGCTGTTTCCTGACGCCTGCTAACGAGTCCGCAGCCATGCCGTCCTTACCTTCAGGGACGGGGAATCAAATCAGTGAGAATCGGGGGGCCGTTCGCCGCACTTGCCGGAACGCAGCGCTGGGCATACTGGCTGCGTGCTTCCTCGCCGGCTGCGGTGACGCGACACCGGAAAAGCCCGCCGCGGAAGCAAAGCCGGCCGCGCCGTCCGTTCCCGAGGACATTCAGTCCGCGGCGGATTCACTACTCGGAAAAGAGACCACCGTGCTGCTTTTCGGCGAACTGGCGAAAAACGGCAAGCAGGAATTTCTCGCTGCCAACATTGTCCCCAAATCGCCGAAAAATAGTCTGCCCGGCACGATTGTCACTCGCGCGGTGCTCGCGGAAAACGATAACGGTCAGTGGATGGAAATCCTGCGCTGCGACGAACACCTGAAGAATGGGAAAGGCTATCTGCCTGGCACTCCCATCGGAGGCGTGACCGGCTGGCGCTTGGCTTACGAGCAGGATCCCGAAAAGGGCCTGGCGCTGTACTTCACGCCGCTGAAGGGCGCGGTGGACACGCACACGCTTCCCATCGGCATCCGCTGGAACCCTGCGACCAAGCGCTACCAGTCCCTCGACCGCTCATACGAGCATTTTCTGAATGAGGCTCCGTCGCTGAGCACCGCGCGATCGAATTTGCGATGAGCAACGGCACCAAAACCGGACAGCACGGGACCGCCGCGCAAAAATCGCAGCAACCGCAGGCGCGTACCTCCGCCGCGAGAAACCTGCTTGGGTTCGTGCCCTATCTCGCTCGCTACCGCCCTGCTATCGCGCTCGGCCTGCTCGCTCTCGTGCTGACCAGCATTGTCGGCAACATCATCCCGCTCGCCACCGGCGTCATGACCGACATTCTCGCTGGCAGCCCTCGCCCCTTTGAAACCAACACCCACGCGCAAGCGCTTGCCGGCGGTTGGCTCAACCGCGATATTCCCTTCTACGCCCCGCACAGCCGTCACGCTCTAGGCATCTACTGTCTCATCCTGATTATCTGCGTCCTGCTCAAAGGCGCACTGTCCTTCACCACGCGCTGGGTTCTCATCGGCGTCTCCCGCGACATTGAATTCGACCTCCGCGCCGACCTGCTCGGCCGCCTGTTGCTCATGGAGCCGGAGTTTTACGTCCGCAATCGCACTGGCGAACTGATGTCCCGCGCCACCAACGACCTCAACAACGTACGCATGGTCCTCGGCCCCGGCATCATGTACACCGGGCAAACGCTGGTCACCATGCTCATCGCCATCGCGGTCATGGCGCGCCTTTCTCCGTCCCTGACTTTATGGGTGCTGCTCCCCGTCCCTGTAGTTTTCGTGGCCGTACGCCACTTTGGCAAAGTTATTCACGATCTCTACGAAATGATTCAAGCCTCCCTCGCCACCCTCTCCGCGAAAGTCCAGGAAAATCTTTCCGGCGTCCGCGTCATCCGCGCCTACGCCCAGGAAGAAGCCGAAATCCGCGGCTTCGACGAGCCCAATCGCGAATACGTGGCTCGCAACATCAAGCTCATCCGCACCTGGAGCATGTTCATGCCATCGCTCCAGGCGCTCATCGGCTTTTCCTTCCTCATCGTACTCTGGCAAGGCGGCCATCAACTTCTCCGCGGCCAGATTTCTCTCGGCGCCCTGATCGCTTTCTATACCTTCCTCGGCATTCTCGTTTGGCCCATGATTGCCCTCGGTTGGGTCACCAACATTTTCCAGCGCGGCGCGGCCTCCATGGGCCGCCTGAATTACATTCTCCACGCACAGCCGCAAATCGACGACCGCTTCGCGAAGGTTCCCGCCAACGCCGCAGTCGCCGGCGAAGTCGAATTCCGCAACTTGAATTTCACATATCCCACTACTATCTCCGGGAATGGCGCCGGCTTCGCCAAATCCAACGGCAACGATACACATGCCGTCCTCCGGGACATCAACTTGAAAATTCCTGCGGGCTCTACGCTCGCCATCGTCGGCCCCACGGGTAGCGGCAAAACCACGCTCGCCGCCCTGATCGCGCGCCTCTGGGAAGCTCCCGAGGGTGAAGTCCTGATTGACGGCCGGCCCATTCGCGAATGGCCGCTCGACACCTTGCGCCGCTCCATCGGCTACGTCCCGCAAGACACGTACCTCTTCAGCGAAACCGTCGGCGGCAACATCGCCTTTGGCCTCCCCAATTACGATCTCAACCAGGTCCGCCAGGCCGCGGAGATCGCGAGCTTCGATTCCGACGTCGAAGGCTTTTCCCATAAATACGAAACCGTTGTCGGCGAGCGCGGCATCACGCTTTCCGGCGGACAGAAACAACGCACCGCCATCGCTCGCGCCGTCATCCGCGACCCGCGCATCCTCATCCTCGACGATTCCCTCTCCAGCGTCGACACGCAAACTGAGGAGCGCATCCTCACGCGTCTGCGCGGCATCATGCACGGCCGCACCACCATTTTGATTTCGCACCGCACCTCCACCGTGCGGGACGCGGACCAGATCGTCGTCCTGCGCGACGGCCGTATCATCGAGCGCGGCACGCACGACGAACTCCTCGCTCGCGGCGGTTATTACGCAGATCTCTACGAGAAGCAATTGCTGGAAGAAGAGTTAGAACGCGCATGAGCAACGTGCACGAAGAAGAAGCCTTAGGCAAAGCGTACGACGCGCGCTTGATGCGCCGCCTGATGCAATACCTGCATCCGTACCGCTGGCGTGTCGTCCTAGCCATGGCCCTGGTCGCCGTGGTTACGCCGCTCGAACTAGCCCCGCCGCGAATTTTTCAAGTCGCCATCGACCGTTATTTCTCCCCAGCGCTGAGAGGCAATTTGCCTGAGGCCAGCGCTTGGCGCAGCGTAATCGTACTCAGCGTCCTATACCTGCTCGTTCTGATCTTCGATTTCGTCGCCCAGTACGTTCAGATCCGCATTATGCAGCGCGTCGGCCAGCAGACCATGTACGACATGCGCACCGGAATTTTCGCGCACCTGCAGCGCCTGCCGATGAGCTACTTTGACCGCAACCCCGTCGGCCGCCTGGTAACGCGCGTGACCACCGACGTCGACGCCCTCAACGACCTCTTTGCCGCCGGCGTGGTCACCATGATCAACGATTTCTTCCTCCTCGCGGTCATGGCCGGTTTGCTTTTCTGGATGGACCCGCGCCTCGCTCTCGACGCGCTCTCCGTTCTTCCCTTCATCCTAATCGTCACCTTCGTCTTCCGCCACTACGTGCGCGACGCCAATCGCCACATTCGCACGGCCATCGCCAAGATCAACGCCTTCCTCCAGGAATACATTTCTGGCATGAGCATCGTGCAGATCTTCAACCGCGAGCAAAAAGCCCGCGCTGAATTCGCCAAGCGCAATCACGACAACATGATCGCCTGGCGCGACGCCATCCTCTCTTACGCCCTGTTCTACCCCGCCGTTGAAATCTTGAGCGTCTTCGCCATCGCCTTAATCTATTGGGCTGGCGGCAATCGCGTGCTCGCCTCCACGCTCACCCTCGGCAAGCTGACCGCCTTCACCATGTATGCCACTCGCTTCTTCCGCCCCATCCAGGACCTCAGCGAAAAATTCAACATCCTGCAGTCCGCCATGGCCGCCTCCGAGCGCATTTTCAAGCTCCTCGACGAGCCCGCCAACGTTTCTTCGCCGCCCGACGCCATTCGCCTAGAAAATCCACGCGGCGAAATCGAATTCCGCAATGTTTGGTTCAGCTATCGCCCCATCCCTAATCCCCGCGAAGATGATTGGGTTCTCCGCGACGTCTCTTTCCGCGTCGAGCCCGGCCAAACCCTCGCCATCGTCGGCCACACCGGCGCCGGCAAGACCACGCTCATTTCGCTCCT
>Ga0137418_10004603_pt1 | contig 12655 bp, 20 predicted proteins | sample CZODoug3_1_2_16f_FD_122242 | JGI IMG/M metagenome (GOLD analysis project Ga0137418, IMG submission 122242) | Vadose zone soil fungal communities from Angelo Coast Range Reserve, California, USA - CZODoug3_1_2_16fungal (Hybrid Assembly) | ecosystem: Environmental > Terrestrial > Soil > Vadose... | reverse complement strand
GGAAACTCGTTCACGTGTTTCTATGGGCCGGCGTGATCGACAGTCAGTTGTGATACCGACATGATCAAACTTCACTCACCTTCCACCAAGCCAGAGCATTCCCATCAAGACATGGATACGTGCCGCTGAAATAGCGCTCCAACTCCCCAGCTGCTGCTTGGAGTTGCTCTGGGTTCAAACTGCGAATGGCCTCCATGAAGAATGACTTCGAAGGAGAGGCTGGTGTAGTTGGCTTGGATCTGGCTGTTGGGGCGGTTTCGGCTTCGTAGACTTTGAAGATATGAGCAAGGAGGGTGCGGGCACGGTCCGTGATTGTTGGATCCCACTTCGACTTGTCTTTGAAATATGCCAACCGGATGGATGGGTGTAAAACTACATAGAAATCAATTATTTCAATTGTAGTTTGCCAGCAGAACATCTACTTACCAGCACCCAACAGCAGGTAATCTCCGACAAGTGCTTTCTGCATGTGAATCTTTATTTTCGCAAGGCCAGCTTTGAATGCATTTTTGAGACTTCGATAGTCATCGCCTTTGAGTTGAGGATCCGCAATTGATGCCTCGAGATGCTGTTCAATGCTCTTGTATGTGACCAGGACCTTGCAAATGGTGGGCTCGCTGGCCTTTGAGATGTTCAGAGTTGCCCAATGGTATTTCTAGGAAGTTGCAGGTCAAATTAGTCATATAATGATTTGCTACCAAAAAAAAATTGACTACTCACCTCAAGAACATTGCAGAGCTTTGCCAGAATATCCCAGTCCTTGGGACTCAGAGCCCATTTTTTTATCTTCCAGGTTGCTGCGGCCTTCACCTTTCCTCCAAGTCCGTGGTTCGTGGATTCAACCCATTGTGTGATTGCCTGCGGTGATCGATCAGTTGGGCCTTGAAACTTTCCACAGTCTGAGAAAATGACTTACAGGCTTCAGTTCAATTTCTCATATCATCTCAAAGTAGCAGGTATTCCATCGTATCACCATGCTACGAATTGGGATGAGGTGCTTGTATTTTCGCTCGCAGAGCTTGCGTATCAGACGACGCATCCTGCGCCTCTTGACTTCCGAGCGAAGAATATTGACTACGATAGCATGAATCTACCTCCTCTATCAGTAAGTACAGAACACAACTTAACATGATTCTCACCTTGTCAATGGCGGTGAAGGTCTTCTTCCTCTTGTTGCTTGACAGCTCAGAAGTGACTCCATCAGCATCCTCATCGACCCACCCTCCTTCATCGTCACTTGCCATTCTGTCACTTTCAGCTACTTCATTCTCACTATCGTCGTTTGCGCCAGCATTTGCCGTGTCCTCTTTAGCCCACTTCATCTCATCGATCATTTCAGGATCTTCCTCTGGTACATATGCAAGTGGGAAGCCACGTGTAATTTCGTAGTTGTCAATCTCATCTGGGTTTGGTGCAGCGCCAAGTGCTGCATAAATGGCCCTGCGCAAAGATCAGTAGGAATTGTGATGGAAGAGAGGGCCAACATACTGTCCTGAAATGTTAAGCACATGGCCACAGCAGCCTACTTGCATGTTGATGGGATTGACGTGAACTTGTCTGAGTCGATAGAGCAAGTCGCTGAGGGTGAAATTAAGAGGGCCATTGCTTGATGCATTGTCAGCCCCGTTTGCCGCTAAACCATGAGTTTGTGATTAGCATTTGAGTGCTGATTTCATGTTAACGCTCACCAAGCTTGTCCTCGATGCCTCTATTGCAGAGACATTTGAAAATTAGCTTTCCAGTAGCTGCACCTGTGTGATCACCATCTAATGGCAACAGTTTGAGAACACATTCTTGCAATTGCCAGTTGTCATTGATCCAAAATGCCACAGTGCCGGCAAATGCATAGACCAAATTCTTGCTGGTCCACAAGTCACTGGCAATGGAGATCTTTGATGAGTTTGACTATTGAGTGAGTATCAATATCAGCTTTTGAAGGGTCAACCAAGAAAAGAGATGGCTGCAATGTCGATCGAAGGAGATGATAAGTGTGAGTGGAGCTGTGAAAAGAGCATACCTTCATGATTGTGTTTAGCTTGTCAAGGTCATGGCGAACAGTCTGGTGCGCAGGTATGGTGAAACCACGAGGAAGCAGATAGTGCAGGAGCTTCTGCATGCCAGGTTTCTCACCCAGTGAGTACGGTAAGTCATCCTGGATGATACCCTTCACGAGATGCTCTCTGAACCCCCTCTGTGTTACAGTCTTCTCTGGATTAGCAGTTCCTCGAGCTGCAAAGCCTTCCATCATGACACATTGCGCACTGACACCTGTTACCTTGCCTTCATCTTCATGCTTTTCCCCAAGTTGCTCCCGTTTACGCCACTCATCCCCACCAGCTGTATAGGGGCATTGACTTGCATTTCATGGAGTGCGAGATGAAGTTGCTGGAGGGAGGTTGTTTGAGAGTCTCGTCCTCATATTTCTTGCAGCCTTCGGTCCGAGATGATGATCGAGTTGTGCTGTAATAACAGTGAGTCAATCATCCACATTCTTGTGTAGAAAGCTGCTGTTCATGTACCTTCGGCAATGTCTACAGGTCCATTGCCAAATCCACCTCTTCTTGCCCTCCTTGTTGTTGATCACTCGCTTGGGTGTCCAATTCAAAAATGTCCAGCATGCCTTCAATGGACTGCGACTGGCTTTGGCCTCCTTGACTTCTGTTTCTTCACTTTTGTCAACATCTATGACATCAGCCTAGTAAGCCAACAACATGTCAATGAGCAAGCCAAATTGGATACAAAAATTCATGATGTCTACTACCTTTGCCTTCTTGCGTTTCGATGGCCTGCTTTTCTTCTTGCCTTTCCCTTTGGACTTGTTTTCATCATTGGCGGGTTCTGATTCATCTGAGCTGCTTTCTGATGAAATAACTTTGCGCTTGGGCTTGAAGCTTCTGTCCCCCGTCTCGTCATCGGAATCAATGGCTTAAACATTAAATAATTTGATTAATTTCTCGTTTTGAACGCAATTACAAATCCAATCATCACCTCTTGCAGTTTCACCAACACCAGCTGTGCTGGCACTAGCCTGAGTAGCTGGTGCAGGGCCAAGCTTTAAGGTCACTGTTTTCTTCGGGACTTCTGCTTGTTTGCTCTTTTCTGTGCTTTTGCTGGTGTCGGACATGCTGCAATGATAACATTAGCAAATGAGGTGATATTCAAGATGATTTGGAATGTACTGCTTGCAGATGAAGATATTCAGAGCTTCAACACGTTCAGCTACAAGATATAAACCATTGTCTTCCTCGAGCCTCAGCAGTCAAGCATAGTGTACAAGGTATGCTTGCACCAGTTGAAGGCCAAACTTCCCTCCGCAAATTAGTGCAATCTTTTGGGTATCAGGCACCTGGAAAGTCCTGTTCCATGCCTTATCAAAGCTGTAATAAGGACCCTCATCAGAGTTGAACTTGTGACTAGTGAAATTTGCGGCAATGGGCCCATTTTTATCCCCAGCACTCAGTGTTTTCGGCAGGGCTTTGATGATGGCATTGAAGGCCTGCAAAGCTGTTTGAAGCTTTTGCTTCTGGGCATCTATAGAGCTCATGTTGGCAAGCGAGGGCAGAGGTGGGGGGTGACAGATCATAAAAGTTTTATGTTTCAACGTGCAAGAGTTTATTGCCGAGGTCCTGGCCCGAGGATTGGCATGCTCTGCATATTTCTTGCCCAAAATGTAAGCCAATCTGCATTATCTAGTCCATATTGGTGGCTCAAAACAGCTTTTCCACATCCAATAAATCCGTCTGAGGACGATCTGCATCCAATGGAAGGCTTCTGAACCTTAAATGCATGCTCTCGACCCTGCTTTGTGCATGTGGGAATTCTGCCAACCCCTTATATTAATACAATTAAATACAGGTCTCATATCGTATCATAATGAATCATATTATAATGTACGACCCCATATGCTAGAGGTTATGATTATGATGGAGACCGTATTATATCGTAATAATCAAACATAATCAGAATATAATAAATTATAATCCTTAATTCAAGTCCGCTCCGACTTTTCCTGATGGCCCCACCGCGCTCATCTACTACACACAAACTTGGCTCACTGAACCTATTCATGAAATACGCCCAACTCTGGTCTCAGCACACGCGAATCTCCATATATCCACTCTCCTTCAGCTTCTACCCCATTGGCATCACTCCCCCCATCCCTGTCACTATTCCCTTACCAACGTCACCCAGTCAAACCTCAGCCATCTCTCAGCCACGTCCCCACCTGATTGATCACCTTTAGCAAAGGAATCCGCCCACGAATGCCAAGTGATGCGAGCTTGGGGAGTCCAATACCCTCCACCGCCGATCCGCTCACCGAACATGAGACACGATTGGGGAGTGGTAGTGGGCTTCTTATGGATGAAGAACCTACAGCGCATGATCAATATACTCTGTGTTCAAGACCCGGAATCCCTTTCTCAGTTCAAAACTCGATTCATTGACTCTCGCTGGTCATACATGGCTAACTTTCTATGTGTATTTTGCTTTCTCAAAGCTGCTAAGGCTCTGGAGGTGCTCTTTCGGACCTCATTTCGAGCAGGATCGAGTCTAGAAATGTAAGTTCTCTTTTTCATGGCATTCACATTCGGTTGAATGCTCATGCTTCTGCACAGGAACCGAAGGTTCTGAAGGCGAGAGCGAGTGTGACGACACTGCAAATAACAAAGAGGATGAGCTGGTGAGCGATGGAGCGGAAGAGTAAGAGGCGGTAAGTCACCCGCATCACTCCACAGCACATTTGACTTACTGGTAAGGCGCCAATCTCAAGGTTCCAAACGGGATTCAACCGTTCCCAAAGATATTGTCACAAGTATCGCAGACGGCCGTGCGACAGGAGAAAGAGAAGTGGGAGGCTGAGGAGGGCAAGTTGCACGTGAAGTGGTTGGAGATGGACCGGGCCAAGGTGTGTCGCTTGCCTTGGCATTTTCATTCTTTCGGTGCTGATGGACTCGTATATCAGATATAGTTAAGTAGTATTCGTATCTACTCGATCAAACTGTGCCGTTGAAACACTTCGTCAACATCAAGGTATGTTTTATGCTGTGGTACTTTGATGATTCGTCATTTATGCTGTGAGGGCACGTCGCAGATAACCATTATCCAGCGTCTTTGTTACACCGCTTGCAACGTCTTCATGCTACAACTCCGTTGGATTCTTGCCGCAATTGGTCGCACGTGTCTGTTTGGTGTACGAGAACCAACCAGTCCCCATCTGAACCCATCGTTTGACCGTAAAGATTCAGTGTTATCTGTCTACGCGAGCTTGACACTTATTCCCGTTATTACTACCAGTAGATGGTGCTTCGGACATGCCCATTTCATTAAGATTATTGACCCTCGAAAACGAAGATCCATTTCGTAGCTCGATATTGCCAATCATCCAGAAAACGGGTGAGCTCGTATAAATAATGGATGTATGATAACCTTATATAGTCCGTAGCCATAATAAAACTATGTAATTCATTCCACAGTTCAGTGACATTCAATCGTACTGTTCCGAGTTGGTATGTGATTGTCATCGGTAGAATGTACACCCCACCCCGCTCAATTTCCGCTTCTCTCCGAGTCCCTCACGGGAGATTTTACACCTTGTATATTACAAACTTGCTGAGCTCCACGCTGAGACGCTCTGCAACCATCTTCTTCACGAGTTTATCAGCGGCGGTTTCAACAAGATATGCTGATTCCAAATCATCTGCATCTCCCCTGACCAGAAGGACTCCAGCCTCCGCCTTCCTATCTGGCCCCTTCACAGCGACAACTCGAGTGTCGCTAAATAGAACGTCAAAATCCTCCCCGAGATCGTTGGGAGGTTCAAGTGCTTGTCTCATCAGTGTCACGTAATAGTGGATGCCTTCTGTAATCGGTACGGTTTTCCCAGTACGATCTAAGGCCATCTTCTCCAAGGCGCTCAGCTTCACAATATAACCACAACAGAAGTATGTGCCCATGGTCGCTGTGGATAAGGTATGTGAGTGGCAACAGAAGGAGGAGTGATGAGTGATGGGCCCACACTTGTTCAATGGGGTGCTGGAGAGAATGCAAGGAAGCTTCGGGTTATGCTGAGCGATTCTCGAATGTTGACTCTAGATCTGAGCATTTGAATGGTATTTGCATATTATGTAAGCGTCTTGCCTATTCAGAACAATGACAAGGTGGATAAATCCAGATAATGGCGGCCACGAATAGACGCCAAAGAGCGAACACGAGCCGACCTGAGCCTATATATGATAGCCAGGGATGAACCGCGATCATGTGCAACAGAGTAAACACTAGGAGAACAAGGGGATTACAACAACAGCATCTCCATGGTAACACGCACAAGTTCTGGAGTCTGTTGTAGCATACTTATAAAAGACGCAACAATCTGTACAGTTCATCACCAAACGAGTCGTCAACCTCTCGAGTAACGTATTTAACTACCTTTCCACTCTTTTTATCTAATAATTGTTGTCAGAGCATCACTGCATCCAACCCATACACCTGCTATTGAATATCATGGCTAATCTATTGCCGGTCGTGCGACCTCTTGATGCCTGGCTTGCATCACACATAATAAGCACTATGCAAGACGATCACGTGCATTACGAGGCTTCACTATACGGCCCTCTCAACGGGCTACTCGGACACGTATTCCCCCTCCAGTGAACGTTCATGGTTAAGCCGCAGGCTAAGCTCCGACCTACAACTGGGCCAGCACCAGTAAATCCTCCACCAGGGGTACGAGTTTCTACAGATTCGATGAACAATCAAGTCCCGTCAAGGACGACCGCCACTGGGCGCAGAAGAGAAGCGGTGTTTGAACCAGACTTCATTGTAGTGAAGGCGGGGCCAAATTACGGAGATGACACGGCATTGGCCATTGTCGAAGGTAAGAATGAAGAAGATGGAGTCCCTTTACCAGTCGATGTTGACCAGATCCTAAAGTACATGGCCAGCATTTTCAGCAAGACGCCCGCCAACGATTTGAAGGGATATCTAGTTGTGAGAGGGACCACTTATGTGTACGGCTTGCCTGCAGCTCCCAATATTCCGGCGCAGCCGCTAGTGGTGATTAACACGGCAACGCAGCTGAAGACCCACCTTGAGACGGTGGCTCATGCTCACTGGTAATTGCTCCCGGGGTGTTGCATTTAGGAAAGTGGGGCTAGAAAGAAGTCAGCTTGCGTTATCAAAGTGTGCCGTGTACTTATATATTACAATTGTCAATATAAACATTTCCTTTGATACGCAGATAATTTAGAACTACTATTGGAACCAAATTACCCTCTTACTGTTATTGAGACGACATGACAGAAATGTATGAAATCCCACGGATTACTGGCGTGTTACAATTTGTCAATGGAAATAACATATGCATATGCAACACATCTCTCGACTTCATGATGAAGTAAATGCAGTGTTCGGACACTGGAGGGAATGGATAAATAAAAACCGTACAGATGCAGAGTGCAACGACTGGTGGCAGTTGGTTCACTCGTGAACTGGGAAGAGGACATCCCTGACGATACTGTAAATGGATTTGCCATAATTTGAAAAAGGCGCACTGAAATAGATGTACCAATATCACCTATATCCAACCTGTATCAGGCCACCTCGGCTGACAGATTCTCAAAGGAGATGGATTTGTGAGCTTAGATACCTTCAGTGCCTTCAGTGCGCATGTACCACGGAAGCGAGGGCTACCGCCATCCCCTGTGAATACACCACCAGCTGCTACCACTTCATCCTCCGCACACTAAGAAATTTGCTCCTTCAGACCTCTTCCGCCCGTTCAAGTCACCTCTCGAGAGCAAGACTTTCTCCGTATGCAGCGAGAGTGGTGATTGACCGCTGTTGTGAGACTTATCGTCTGTTATTCTCTCCATGTCCAGATTACTGTGTGAGTTGGATAAGCGCTTCAGCTAACAGTATTTGATTCGAGAGTAGTGAGCCATTCCAAGCCCAAATATCAGGAGGGTCAACCCGATCGTCGTATTACTAACCAGATGTGTTCTTCCTCGCTCGTCCAACTCCTCCGTCTCCTCTATCGTCCAGCCCCGGGCCAACTCCACTCCCAACCTAGTCCAAGTGCACAAGCCCCGCGCCTATCACAGTTCACTCTACGACCACCTGTCCTCAAACGCCCTATTGGCCATCGAACGTCCACCGTCGTCCACCGTAAATCCGTCAACTCGATCACGGACCTCGCAAATAACTTGCAAAGAGGGAGGCCGCATGGCATGCGCTTCAGGCGCAGGCATTTAGTATGACACAGAGTCTGGATTCGAGGTTGAGGGAGAGGGCGTTTAGGGTGTTTACAGGGAGTAATATGTTGGTTATGGATCTGCAGACTGATGCTGTGTTGAGGGTTTTGCACCGTGGTCTGGTGGATTCGGAGTGTATTGATGTAAGTGTTCTTCGTATCATATTCTTTCTTTCTTTCGCACCTGACGTTCGCATAATGATACTCACCTAGATGATCGACAAAAGCACATCATGGAACACACTGAGTTTTGAGGTAATGACACCAGTGAAGGGTCGCGTTACCAAGTGGAGACGCATTAGATTGGCAATGCATGTGTATACTCGTGCTGTTAGCTGTCTTGAGATGAAGTTAGATACAGCCGACAGGCAAGTGAAACGAAGATGCTACTTGTGGTAGCGTTTGGAGGTAAGTAATCGCAGCGGGGCGGCAATCTGTAAACAAATGGTGCATGAAGTTGGTCAGTTGTACTATCAGATAGAAACATAATACGCACCTTTATATCCGCTGCCAACCTGCCCGTTGACCTCTCGTATCCTATTTGAAAACCCGTGTCGCATTATTGAGCAGAGAAGTATCAGATTTTGTCGTGTTATCGACGATAAGTGAAGATCTGTGAGTCTTATTTGGGGCAGGGACTGAGTGGCAAGGTGATGAGATCTTCTGTAAACAATCGCAGAGTGAAAATAGTTAGTAGTGCGGCATTAAATAAAACATTTAACGCACCTCTATACCAACTTATACCCTGCCCATTTATCCCTCGTATCCAACTCGCTAATCAGTCCCTACATCATATTCCCCTTCACCTAACAGTCTGCAAAATCGGATCTGTGTATCGATCCAGTAGATTAAAGTGTTAGATCAGAGTCTTCTAGCTCAAATCTGCAGCAGGAGTTATGAACAACCGTCAAAATGTTGAAATAAGGACTAAGATCTGCATCATGAGTTCATCCATCAGTATCTGACTCTCTCGGCACCGCGAGAAAGAAAAGACTCACTCGTATCCCAATAGGCCCGTATTCAAGACATCGGGAGGCTTGCTGTTCACTACCGAAGCCCTAAATTGGTGCGTAAACGCGCTCGGGGTAATCAGGTACGTCAACAATGGTTTCAGCTAGACGCGATTCATTCTTCACGTCACCCATAAGAATATAGATCCGGAAACCGCCAGGGGGAGTCGAACTGGATCTCTTGAATGAGCTGAACCGGTCGAGTATTAAGAGAACGGATGACGCTGAAAATCAGATAATAAAAGCAGCAAATGTGACCGTGGCTAACGCCAACCGTCGAAGAAGAAAATTCAACTGACCATGTCAGACGGAGATCCTCAATACTCTTCAGTCCTAAGTGCGCATCTGAACTATTGGATAGGACAGATTCGCTTGTAGACATGACAGATCACTGTAAGTCCGAGTGCTGGTGTTTGGAGTAAGCGAGGGAAAAGGTTTCTCGCAGGACCTGATATCCACTTATAGTGGTATTGGCGCTTTCGCACCATAATGTGATTCGACACAATACGCACCGTACTCGCTACTACAACAGTCAAAGACTGAGAACGGCTATGTTAAGGGAGTGCACCTTACCGAGAATATAGAGGAATTTGACATGAAACCAACCTAGTGTAAATGGCGGATCAGGCCGAGTTTGTAAACCGCGGGGAGATATATATACACAGCGGGGAAATAGATTATATAACAACTTTCGTCCAGAAACGACGCGAATCCGTTGTGAATCAGGCGATCTTGCAATAAGCGATCCCGAGAGCTAGAGAACTTGAGAATAATCGACGAGGTTATCGGACGATATTATGGACTGAAACTGACCGTAGTGAGATGAAAAAAATTAATCTTGTGTATTATGGGTGGAATGATTTAAAACCTTGGATTCATTCAATTTCTATCCGTATCACATAAGAGGCAGCGAACGAGTACTTTGCCTTGTCACTGTACATCTCTCCATCGATCTAAGCCGACGATTGTACCCTCAATGTCCTCTCAGTTTCATCGCTCATATCATCTGAACCAGCACCCCAACAGTCTTGAGAAGACGCGCTCGTCGAGCGGAGAAGTTACCGGTAACCTCCTGATCGAGGGCGGTCAAGACGGTATTAACGTCTGCTGCTATTGTCAACATATGAGCAATGTAAAGTAGGAGGCTATGTAAAAATACGGAAGACATACAGTTCATAGTTGATATATCTCTGACCGTGGCAGGAAATAGTGGAATTGCGGCTCCGGTTCGATGATGGAAGAGTGGTGTAAGAATGCTGTTTGGAGCATTACATGGTCCATTATGAAGATGGGCAGCGTGGTTGCGATCGCTACAGTGTGCCCGAAAGGTTGGGTCATTGGGAGCTTCATTTGTCAGATCAACGAAATTGACTCACGCGACTCTTATTTGGTTTTCAATGTTAGCCAACCTTTGGGTTATGTTGGTATCAAGGGTGGTCACGCGAGTATCCAGCGCAGTCACACAATTGTCGAGTGCCGTCAGGCGGTTATCGAGTGTCGTCAGGCGTTGGCTAAGATTCGTGTCCAGTGTCTGGATTGCTGCTAGGATAGCCTGACCACCCGCAATGGCAGGGATATTGCCAATAAGTGTGAGCTCTTGACTCATAGCCTGAAATCCTTGTCCCATTTGTTGTAACCCTTGATTAAGGCGCTGCATATCAGGCTGGGCCGCCATCTCATGGAAGACGATTACGGAGTAGTCTGCCTTTGATGGCAGAGTTTTACTGCAGTTGAGATATTCGGTCTTAACGCATTTTGGAGTCCGGCCGATCAGATCTTTTCCACATCTGGCGATCACGTGTACGCTCACGTGAAATGATAGAATTGTTCGCGTCTTTCATTGATCACTCTCCTTGCCCTCGCCCCGTCAGATCTTTCTTGTTTTCTAGGTCATGGAAGGGTCAATGGCATCCGACTCTCCGAGACTGGACAGCAATGCAGACGGGTGCAAGTACGACTCAGTCAATGGACGTCGACTTTGCTGCAGTTTGCAAGAAGATTCTCGCAAAGTGCGTCGCATACGATCCCCATACCTACATACTAGACGGGATATGTCCTGCACTGGATTGGTTCGATCTACTTGCTACAACGCCCACTGTATCAGGCAACACGGGCTATTAATGCTTGTCCTTCGTGAGATAGCAGCCAACACGGCTCTTGGGCTTAGCAAGGAGGTATTGCCGGTGGATCCTATCATGGTTGTGGTATGTTCAACCAAGGCTTTAGAGGATTATATATTAAGTGTCGTTAGAATCGAGGGCGAGATATCGCTAACAAGGCTCTCTCTAATGCCATTTGCTCTGGAAGTTTGCGGTGACTTACAAGCTAAATACTGTTAGTATGTTGTATTGTTTACTCCATTATTCTCCATTCAAGCTACATGGTGTATTCAGGGAAACACTGTTTGCGGGAAACTACTTGGCCGGTACCCAGTGCCCACCCCATCACGCGTCACGTTCAGCGTCGAGCCCTCTGCCGCAGCCGCCGCCATGGCCATGAATAAGACATTGACATTGCCCGACCCAGCCCTGATCGCCATCCGCGCTGCGTGTGTTCGCGTCGCCAATATATCTGGAGCTACTGAGCAAGCCAATCAAATCCTCAGAGATTTGGAGGATATTACAGTCCTGGCAGATGATGGGGATTATGACTGAACTTCTTTCTTCACGCTTGTTGACATCAACACCCCGGTTTGTTGACATTCATGGATAATATCTTTCATGATCACCAGTATGTACTATGTCGTTACTGTTACCTTGTGCAAATGTCATAGGAAAACCTTGTCTCCGGTCATGATGACTTGTACTCCGTTTTTCACTTGTGTAATTCACTTGAAGTCGTGGCTTGGCGCCGCCCCAGTCCTTGCTCGAATTGAAAAGCTAGCCACAAGTTAAGTGGCTTGACTGGTATGTGTCGAGCTCTACAGCCTCAGCAGCATCGATCCAGGAAGTCACCACTGTCCTACACGCCTACCCACCCGAAACATGATCAGATTCATTCTTGTTCAGGCCAGCAGAATGCTCTCTGAATGTAGACAACGCAGTAATTAACTTGAAGCACAGAACCGTCAAGGAAAGACTCGGCTTTCAAAGTGGTACGTTCCCTATGACGACGAAGAGAAGGTGTGCTTTCCAATTTTTGCATAGAATCTGCCTTGTTCGAGACTAAAAGTTGCATGGGTTGCAAGGTTCGACTCCGAGGAGAGGTCCAAATGCGGAGAAAATGTCGTGGCAGTGCCATAGTTTTCTTGAACTTGAAATGCCGTCTGCAGATGAAGCCAGCACTTCCGCTACACCTGGTCCTACCTTTAGATCACTCGGCCTTATAGATCCTCTCCTTGAGGCACTGGAACAAGTCAATTATAGGACGCCTACTGAAATCCAAATAGAAGCCCTTC
>Ga0137418_10004600_pt1 | contig 12658 bp, 9 predicted proteins | sample CZODoug3_1_2_16f_FD_122242 | JGI IMG/M metagenome (GOLD analysis project Ga0137418, IMG submission 122242) | Vadose zone soil fungal communities from Angelo Coast Range Reserve, California, USA - CZODoug3_1_2_16fungal (Hybrid Assembly) | ecosystem: Environmental > Terrestrial > Soil > Vadose... | reverse complement strand
CTAAGCGCGAGCTATAACCTTCTGACAATCTCGGCGGGACTTAACATAGGCACAACGCAGGCCTTCAATCTTTCCGCCACGCCATTGGTCGCTTACAACGTCACGGAGTTTGGAGCAAACGCGCAGAATTTCACCACCGGGATGATGACGGTTGGGACTTCCTTCAGTCTTTCACTCCCTAACGGCGTCACCATGGCGGACATCACTCCGACCTATTTTTTGTCGGCGGATCTCATGAACAACACAAATCTGGCTCTTACGGCAAGCGCCGCTCTTTCGGCCTTAGGGGCCTCGTTAAACGTCAGCGGATTAGGCGGCTTCTCAGTCGGACCTGCTATCAATCTCAGCCAGAACTTCGACCTTGGCACTCTCAACGTTTTCAACAATACATTTGCTCTTGAGGGGTGGAACGCGATCGAGGGGCAGACGTTTGAGATTAAAGCAACCCCGGAACCGGGGACACTCCTCCTGTTCGGCAGCGGAATCCTGGCTCTGGCGCGTGGTCTGCGGCGCCGCAGCTTAAAGGCTTAGCCTATATTTAACTTGAGTTGTGGACTTAAAAAGAGCCCACGGCGAGTCCCGCCACTCACCGTGGGCTCTTTATTGAGGTTAATCACCGTGGTAGGGAGGCTCACGATGATCACGATGAAGCTCAGGCTGGATGACTCCTGCCGCGGGCTTGCAATCCTGCCCCGTACGGTGATAAGAAAAGGCACTGAGATGGCTAGCTTGACAATCCGAGCCCTGCTGACTCCAGCCCTCGCGGTAGCGTTGTCGGGCTGTCAGGCGGCACAGCAGAAGGAAATTCCGGGTGATATTCCCCAATATGGGAAAGTCGAAGCATCCGAGTCGGATTATCGAGCCGTGCTTATGAGCAACAACATGGTTCTGTTCGGAAAACTGCACGGTCTCGGCACACCCTTCCCGATAATGACGGATGTGTATTACGTGCAGACCGTTGAAGACCCCGCCACTAAGAAACCGACGAGCGTCCTGATCAAGCGAGGCAAGGAGTGGCACGCGCCGGACCGAACGGTCCTGAACGCCAGCCAGATTGTCTTAATCGAGCCGGTGACCAAGGATTCCAAGGTCATGCAGGTCATCATTGAGGCGGAAAAGAACAAATAGTCGCCCCTCTCCTCGGGTCCTGATGCTCTCTTCGCCAATCTCTCCCTCATAATTCCTCCTCCACTTCCTCCTCCATGGTGAGGGCTTCTCCGGGTGCTCGAGGCGTCGTTTTTACGCCTGGGTCTTCGCCCCCAACACTTTCCTAGCGCAGCAAGGTCTCAAATCCCGCTTGCGGCAGAGGATGTAGAAAGTACAAACAAGGCAGGGGGAATGGTCCCTTTCTGCGTACCGGGACCAATGTTCCGCAAAGCTGCCCTAAGCCTTAAAATCCCTAAAACTAGCGACTTACCTGCGTGGCGAACAAAATGCACGAGCCTCAATGAAGGGAGAAGAGCATGAGCACGCAACTCTCCGGCATGACAACGGTCTGTAGCGAGTATCAAAGATTGCTCGAAGAATCGCGACGCGCCTTGGAAATCCGGAACGAAGTTCGTGCCAAGGTTTGTCAGTCTCGTTTGAAAGGAAAGGCAGCAGGCGACGAACTCCTGCGATTGCAAGCCAAGTATGCTCGCGCTTACACACTAGAGCAGCGCCACGCACACAACTGCTTACTGTGTCAGTTGGTGTCCAGAGCAGAGGGACGAGATTCTGAAAACAGTTCGGATGCTCTCGCCTATACACTGTACGCTTGAGCCCCCAGTGCGCACTTATCCCCCGTAACTCTCGCTCCTCCAATAACTTGCCAATCCGTTCGAACGAGTAACTCCCCAGCCATATATTTCTCTTGACAACACGCGAATCTTGTGCAATCGTAACTCATGGAATTGGCGCCCCAGCCTGTTCGCCGCAACCTCCGCGCGAAGCCCGCTCCTCCAGAACCTTTGCCGGGTACTACCGGCCTCCCTATCCAAATTCTTCGGATCTAGGCTCAGCGATGCGAAACGCCGCGCCCGTAAGTACATTTAGAATGAACACTTGTGAAAGTGTATCAAAACAAAGGACTTTAACTACCTTTAGAATGAACACTTATGAAAAAACGGGGGGAGGGGGGTCCTAGCTGGAATCTACCCATCATCATCTCGACCGGCGCCGCCACGATCGCTCCTTTGGAAATCCGCACTTACAGAAACACCGGAGAGAGGGTGTACCTCCCCGTTCTCTGTGCCCGCCGCCCGGCCCGACCCGGTCGGGGTGCCTTCGTGGCAATCGAATTTGTCGACTGCGTTTACGTGTCGCGTTCCCGGGATGTCATTCATGGCGCCGTGAGGTAGTGGAGTAGCCGCTACCTTCATTAACGATTTTTGCGATTAGGACCGAGTACGGCTCCATCGGCAGGACGTCGGAAGCGCCGATTAGCGGTTCGTGGAAACTGGTGAGCAAGACGCTAAGCTTGGGCGAAGGGAAGCCGAGCGGGGAGAGATCAGGGCGGACTTTTTGGTCAGCTGCGGACATGTTCAGGACGACGAGGATCGCTTCGTCCTTGTAGCGACGCAGGTAAGCAAGCGCATGGGGATCATCTTCATTGATGGAAGTGTAGCTGCCGTCGAGCAGCGCCGGCTCTTTGTGGCGCAGCGCAAGAAGTTGGCGGTAAAAACTGAGGACGGAATTTTCGTCCTTCATTTCGGCGGCGACATTGTGGGTCTTGTAGCTGGGCGGCACGGGCAGCCACGGCTTGGCTTTGCTGAAGCCGGCGTTGGCGCTGTCGTTCCATTGCATGGGAGTGCGCTCGCCGTCGTGGCCGATTTCCTTGGGCCAACCCGCGCGGCCGATGGGATCTTTTACGTCTTCCTTGCGCTTGGGATCGTTGTTCTCCATCCCGATTTCTTCGCCGTAGTACATGATGGGCGTTCCGCGCAGCGTGAGATACATTCCGGCCATGAGTTTGGCGATGTCGTCGTTGTGCGCGCCGTCGGCGTAACGCGTGTAAGAACGCACGATGTCGTGATTGGTGATGACAAACACCGGCCAGCCGCCGGCGCTTTCGACGGCGTTGATGTGCGAACGGTATTGCGGAGCGGAGAGCTCCTTGAACCCGGTCATCATCAGGTCCATGGGCATTTGCAATTCGTTGTTATGCTCGCCGTAATAGTCCTTCAGCTCCGAAACGTCCTTGGTCCAGGTTTCACCGATCAGGACGGCGCCGTATTCGTCGGCAACTTTGCGGAGGCCGCGGAGAGCATCGTGAACTTCGGGAAGTTTTTTGTTGTAGATCTCATTGGTGTTGGGCATTCCAAACTTGTCGGTGCCGGGCAAGACCGGATTGTCCTTCAGGTCGGGATCTTCGTAGAGAGTGTCGACCGCGTCGAGACGGAAACCGGCAACGCCGCGTTTGTACCAGAAACGCGTCTGGTCAAACATCGCGTCTTTCACGGCGGGATCGCGCCAATTTAGATCGGGCTGCTGGATGTAGAAATAATGGTAGTAATACTGTTTTGTCGCCGGGTCGAATTGCCAGGCGGGGCCGCCGAAGGTGGAAGTCCAATTATTGGGCGGCTGGTTCGGGCCTTTGCCATCGCGCCAGATGAACCAATCGCGATGCGCCGAAGTGCGCGACGATTTTGAATCGAGAAACCACTTGTGCTGGTCGGAAGCGTGGTTGACGACAAAATCGAGAATGATTTTTATGTTGCGTTTTTTTCCTTCGGCGACGAGGCGATCGAAATCGGCAAGCGTGCCATACATGGGATCGATGTTTTCGTAATCCGAAACGTCGTAGCCGAAGTCGACTTGCGGCGAAGGAAAACACGGCGTAATCCAAATAGCGTCAATGCCAAGGTCCTTCAAGTAATCGAGTTTGGCGGTGATGCCCTTGAGATCGCCGATGCCGTCGTTATTGCTGTCGGCAAAGCTGCGCGGATAGACCTCGTAGAAGACGGCGTGCTGCCACCACAGGTGGCCCTCAGCATCAATTTGTTGTTGAGCGTGTGTATCCGTCGTGCAGGCACAAGAGAATAGGATAACTAGAATTGTAATATATATTTTGTTAGACAAGATGGGTCCCTCCACGACTCTGTAGGCCTGGGCGATAGGGGCGCAGCAGTGCTGCGCCCCTACAAGATTTTTTATCGGCGCTTGCCCTTGTTTTGCACATCGGAGAAATGAATGACAACCTTCGCGTGCGCATAACTTTCCGAACTGCTGCCGGGGATTTGCAGCGCGAGAACTGGACCATCAAGTTTTTTCTTCAGTTCGGCGCCCTCGACGCTCCCGATCTGCGCAGCATTCCACACCTTTAATTCGTATTGGGCTCCGCTGGCTCCGGAAACATCCAGTGTGAGTTGGTCGTGCGAGGCCGACCACGTCTCCGAGAGTATGCGCATGCCGCTGCTCACGCTTCCGAGCGGAGGCAACGCTTGTGTTGCGGTGACCGCGAAGTCGTTCGAGACGAAGATGCGGAGAAGCTTCGGCCCGTCCGAGACAGGGAATCGCACGATCACGTGTTGATCTTCGTCGTTCGTTTCCACTCGAAAGGCGAGCGGTTTGCCGTTCAGCTCGACCTTTTGCACCGCCGCGCGCAAGCTGATGGACGGACGGAATTCGACGACGGACTCGCCGGTGCCCGCGGTGCGCAAGGCTTCCAGGGAAATTCCTTCCAAGGTCTTGGTGAAATTCAACCGCAATTTGTTTTCGCCGACGCGCAGGTTGTCGATGCCGAGCGAGTTCCAGTCCGCCGGCAAATGCGGAGCAAAGGTGAGGGTCGCGGCTTTCGCGTCGGTGGAAAGCCCAAACATGCCGCGGAGCAGCGGGCTTACAACCATAGCGGCGGACCAGATCTGGTGCGGTGAACTGGTGGACAGCGGCTGGTAGTAATCGCCGGAGAGAACTTCGGTCACGTGTCCGAGCGAGCCGTCCAGCGCGAGAAGCGCATTGGCTCGCAGATTCGCATAGGCCGGTTGCGGACGGTGATAGCGATACTCTCCGACGCTGGCCCACCCGGTGAAGAGCGGCCAGACCGATCCATAGTGGTATCCGCCGCCGCTGAATTTTGGCGAACGACTGGAGATGATGCGCATGCCCCAGTCGGTCTGGTGGTCGGCGCCGGCAAGTTGCGTGATCATGGCGCTCGCGTTTTTCTGATCGGGCAAGCCGAACCACAGCGGGACAGTAGCGAGGACGGTGGGTTCGTCAACCGGCTTCCCGTCGGTTCCCAGAGCAAAGGCATAGCGCAGTTTGTCGGCGAGCCAAAATGCGTCGTTTACTTTGCTCGCTTGCTTTTCGAAGGCTTGCGTGAGTTCGGTGGCGACCGCATCCTTGCCGGTCAAACGCGCCAGATTCGAAAGAGCGCGTATTGCCTCCGCACCCAGACCGCTTTGGTAGAACTCGGATTTCACGGGCAGCAGCGGGCCGCCTTCCACCCAGCCGTGGCCGACGCCGAAATTCTTCGGAAAGCCCAGCTCATCATAAGTGGAGCGAAGAAATTGGTAAGCCTTCCAGACGCTGTCCCATTTTTCTCTCGCGAATGCAACGTCGCCGCTCTCGGTCACATAATCGTTCATGGCGATGATGTAGAGCGGAGTTGCGTCAGCGGAAGCATAGCCGTAGGGAAAGTCCTTGAACCACGGAACGAAAGTCGCGCCTTGTGCGATTTCGTGCGGCATCTTGCCGTCTTCGCGCTGGTATTTGCTGATGAATTGCAACGCCATACGCGTAGTTGCGAAGTCGCCGGCTGCGTTGAGCGCGAGTGAAGTCCACAACGAATCGCGCCCGAAGAACCAGGCGAATCCGGGACGCTGGCTTTCGCCGGAAGTGCGGTAGCCGGCCACCAAGCCTGTGCCGAGGAACGGGTTGCTCACAATTCCTTGCACCATGCTGACGCGCGACCAATCATAAGCTTGCTGGATTTGGGCGTCCGGCAATTCCACGCTGACCGTGTCCTTCAAATATTGTTTGTAGTACTCAGCAGAGGCTCGCAACAGGTCCGTATAACCGCCAGCCAGTTTCTTGTAGGTTGCTTCCGCTTGCGGACGGCCATCGAGCGAGCCCGCGATCACGATCAGCTTGGTGTGTTTGCCCTTGTTCGTAACGCCGAGGCGAAATGAGTTCACTGCTGACTCGGAGTAATTGGTCTGGTACTCGCCCCGCGCTTCTGTTGCTGTAGGCGAGCCCACGAAGGCGGCGAACTTTTTGGTTTCCTCGCCGAGATAAAATGCGCGCTGGTCTTTGTCCCAGGAAGAGTAGGTGCCACCGAGCGCGGCGGGCCATTCGAGCTGAAAATCGCGCAGGAAGCGGGCTTCGATTTCCAGCGGGAATTCCGTTTCTACCTCGAGCGAAATAACTGCGCCGGGCTCGTTCACGGGAACGAAGAAGGTCTCGCGAACGGAGAAGGTGTCGCTGGTGTACACAATGGTGCTGGACTCGGGGCGCGTGATGAGCGTGCGGGCGAGAGTCTCCGCGGGCAAGACGCGCCCTTCGGTGTGAAATTGCAGGCGGAAATCCCGCAACAATTTGAGCGGATACACCCAAGCTTCCATTCGTCCGGCTTCGTTGCCGAGAAGCCCGGCGCGCGTACCCACGGCGCACAGAAATTCCCAAGGCCGGATGGGGCGCGACAACTCCAGCGAGCGATATCTCGCTTCCGCTGCGCGCCCAGGTCCGTGGGCGCTACGCGAAGGCCCTGCCGCGGCGAGCCAAGGAATCAGCGCAGAGGAGAGAGCGAGCGCGGAATGCTTTCTGATCAGGCGCGAAGGAATGGTTTTCATCAGCGTGCTTTCGTCTTTGGCGCAGGACGCATGTTTTTATAGCGGTTGGTTGGCGGGCCTGAACGCCGCCGCTACGTGGATGGCTTCGCTTACGTTAAGATTGAGGCGCGGATTTTAACACGCGCCTAGTGCGGGAAGGTATCACGTTTTGTTCTCTTCGCGTCGGACATTCCTTCAATCGCTGAGCCGTTCTTCGCTAGTGCTCTCGCTGGAAAATATTCTCTCGCTGGTTCGGCCAGTCTGGGCGAATCGCGCGCATTCTTCCGGCTCGCAATCCGCAAATCCTGCTACCGCACAAAAAACCTCGCCGCTCCCTTCCGACGGTTTGGACTTTAAATTCGTCAATGTTGCTCGCGACTCCGGGCTGAATGTCAAAACGATTTTTGGTGGCGAGCACAAAAATAAATATTTGCTGGAGACGACCGGCTGCGGCGTGGCGTTCTACGACTATGACAACGACGGCTGGCTCGACATTTTCCTGGTGAATGGTTTTCGCTTAGAAGGTTTTCCCGCCGGGCAAGCTCCTACTTCGCACCTGTTCAAGAACAATCGCGACGGCACGTTCACGGACGTCACGGCGCAAGCCGGTCTGCTGCATTCCGGTTGGGGCCAGGGCGTGTGCGTCGGGGATTACGACAACGACGGTTACGAAGATCTGTTCGTGACATATTTCGGGAAAAATGTTCTGTACCACAACAACGGCAACGGCACGTTCACGGACGTCACCGAAAAGGCGGGAGTGGGAGGGAACGGCAAGCGTTGGAACACGGGTTGCGCATTTCTCGACTATGATCGCGACGGTCACCTGGATCTTTTTGTCGCCAACTACATCGACCTGGATCTCGCCACAGCGCCCGTGCCGGAATCGGGGCCGTGCCTTTACAAGGGCGTAATGGTGGCGTGCGGTCCGCCGGGATTGACCGGGGGTAAGAACATTCTGTATCGCAACAACGGTAATGGGACGTTTACCGACGTGACGGAACAGGCCGGCATTCTGGATGCGAATGGCACGTTTGGTCTCGGCGTGCTCACCGCCGATTTCGACAACGACGGCTGGCCGGACATTTACGTGGCCAACGATTCTACGGCCAGCGCGCTTTATCAAAACAAAAAGAACGGAAAATTCGTCGACATCGCTATGGAAGCAGGTTGCGCGCTCAGTGCCGACGGCAAGCCGCAAGCGGGAATGGGCGTTTCCGCCGCGGATTACGACCTCGACGGAAATCTGGACATCGTCAAAACGAATTTCGCGGGCGACACGCCGTCGCTCTATCACAACATCGGCGGCGCCACGTTCGAGGATGCGACCTTCGCTGCGGGTCTCGGGCGCCACACGCAATTCCTCGGCTGGGGCTGCGGCTTTTTCGACATGGACAACGACGGCTGGCCGGACATTTTGATTTGCAACGGACACGTCTATCCGGAAGTCGAGCAGCTCAAAACGGAAGCCGGCTATGCCCAACAGAAGTTGCTGTACAAGAATCTGCGCAATGGGCGCTTTGATGATGTCTCATTGCAGGCAGGCCCGGGAATTACGGTGCCGGTTGCGTCGCGGGGCTGCGCTTTTGGCGATTTCGATAATGATGGGGACATCGACGTGGTGGTGAACACGGTGAACGATTATCCGCAGTTGCTGCGCTGTGATTCCTCGAATGGGCACAATTGGATCAAAGTGCGCACCATCGGAACAAAGTCGAATCGCAGCGGCATCGGCGCGCGCTTGCGCTGCGTCACGCATCCTCCCGACGAAGCGAAACCGCATCAGCAAATCGACGAAGTGCGCAGCGGCGGCAGTTACATTTCGCAAAATGACCTGCGCATTCATTTTGGTTTGGGCAAGGCGGAGAAGGTTGATGTCCTGGAGATTCGCTGGCCTAGCGGGCAATTGGATATGCTGAAGGACGTGAAGGTGAATCAGCTGATTTTTGTGAAGGAGGGCGAAGGAATTGTTCGGTCAGTCCAATTCGAGCGCGGCAAAGGGAAGATGGCGAGATAAACTCGCCGCTACAAAGCGCATCCCGTTGTTGACGTTGGTTTTGTTGACGGGACTCGCCGCGGCAACCACCTTTCCCTTCGGCGAGTGGCGGCGGGCGGCGGAGGCGCCGGTTCTTTCGCCGCAAGGCACCACGTGGGAATCCGCCGGGACGTTCAATCCGGCGGTTGTTCGTCATGGCAGCAAGTTCGTGATGCTATACCGGGCGCAGGATGCTGCCGGCACATCGCGCTTGGGCTATGCAGAAAGCGCTGACGGCATATTTTTTACTCGGCGCGCGGAACCTGTGCTATCGCCGGAAGCTGATTACGAAAAAGATGGCGGCGTGGAAGACCCGCGGCTGCAAAGATTTGGCGACACGTACTACCTGACCTATACCGGGTACAACAAAAAAGACGCGCAGCTCTGCCTGGCTACCTCGCAAGACCTGATCCATTGGGAACGCAAGGGTGTAATCCTTCCCGCCTACAAGGGCAATTGGAATAGGGGTTGGACGAAATCAGGCGCCATGGTCCCGGAAAAAATCGGCGGAAAGTACTGGATGTATTGGCTCGGTACCACCGCGGATAAGACAGATCAAATGGGAATTTCGTATTCGAGCGACCTGCTGCATTGGACGGAAGCGACCGAAACTCCGGTGCTGCCACGGCGGCCCGGGAAATTCGATTCGCGGGTGGTCGAGCCGGGGCCGCCGCCGATTTTCACCAAAGATGGAATCGTCCTGATCTACAACGGCGCGGACGACAAACTTATTTACCGCACGGGAGTCGCGGTGTTCGACCGCAAAGATCCGCGCAAGCTGCTCTCGCGCACCGACGAGCCGATCTTCACGCCTGAGAAGGAATGGGAAAAAGTCGGGCAAGTGCCCAACGTGGTCTTCGTTGAAGGGATGGCGCGTCAGGGGAAGCGCTGGCTTTTTTATTACGGTGGAGCGGACAAGTACGTTGGAGTGGCCCGGGCACCCGTGCAGTGAGCGCAGCGGAAGTTGATCTAGAAAAAATAAATCGAGGAGCAGACGCCGTTTTCTGAACGGCTAGGCTCCGGCCGACTTCGCTGTTGCCTTGCGCTGCGGCTTGCCAATTTCCCCGATTAACTGGCGCTCTGCTTGCATCCAATCCTCAAACTCATTCCCCGGCGCGCCATCACGCTTCAAGTAAATTTGATAGGCACGAAGAGCAATCTCTTCCCGTGTCGGTTGGTTACTTGCGGCGCGCGGCTTTTGTGTTGTCGGCGAGGAGCTTTCCATCGTCTTGGCCATTCTTGTCTCCTTTCGGCTGGGCCTCTATTGTACTCTCGTCCGAAAACACAGCGTAAACTAAGATTTAAATGGAATGTATCTTGTATATAAATGCATCGGACCTTCGTCGGTCTCCGAACGCAGGAGGGCAACTAGTCGAGCGCTTCACGCTCCTTTTCGAGTTTTCGTTCTGCAAAGGCGGAGGCCTCTTGAAGAGTTTTCTCGATACGCCGCGCTCGTGCTTCCGGAGTGCGGTAATAGAAGATGGCGAGCAGGTGGCCGCGGCGTTGCAGAAGAGTCATAGATTGCCAGCCTAGATAGGCGCGCGGATCGCGGGCGAAGGCGAGTTTTAAGACGGGGGGCAGGTCGAGTTCGGCTTCCATGGTGGAGAGCAACTGTTCGGCGACTTGTTCGGCGCGGCGGACGCGGGCTTGGGGACTTTTTACATTGGTGACCCAATCGCAGATCCACTTGCGAATGGAGAAGGTGAGCCGGTCGAACCACTGGCGGAAGGGGCGATCCTCATTGAGGATGTGCCGCAGTTCGGCGGGGACGGTGACGACGCGTTTTTCAGTGTCAGGCTGGAGGCGGAACTGCGCGGTGTCTCCGGGGGCGACATTCGCGCCCACTTGCAGGCGCTTGTTGACCGTCAGGCAGTGAAAACCCTTGCCGGTGGGGAACAGGGAGGTTCGAAACGCGAAACCGTTGATTTCGCCTTTGACTCTGAGCCTGCCGCGTGTTCCCCAGACTTTCGGGACATCGAGCGGAATGGGGACGGTGATCCAGCCAAGGTTTGAGGGCATGCGCTCGAGCGTGGCTTTGAAAGTCTTTGCAGTCAACTTAGCGTTGCGCTTCAATATCTCGCACCAGTTGGCGATTCTACTATGACGTTCAAGAGAGAGGGGTGGGGATGACAAAACGCAAGCGAAACATCGCCCGGCTGGTGCCCGAGCAGCCTAACTCTGCGCCACCGCGGCCCGATTTTCTAGCTCGCCTGAAGAAGATCTATAAGAAGACCTTGAAGGTTGCGGGTTCTAACCTTATTTCTTCAGAGCGCAACAAAAACTAAACAGCTAGTTTTTCCCGGAGACGGAGCTTGCGGGCGCGCCGGTTCCTTCTTTGAGGGTGCGAACGCCATCGACGGCAACGTTTTCGAATTTCTCAAGGAGTCCGCTGGGCCAGCGTACTTCCACCCAGTCGATTTTGGCGGCCGCGCCCAAGCCGAAGTGCACGCGCATATCGTTGTTGGAATCGAAACTGGAGCCGCTGCGTACCTCATCGATGAGCGTGCGTCCGCCGGCCCTCACCCGGATGCGCGCGCCGATTCCATCACGGTTCGACTTAGTGCCGATCGCGCGAAACGCCACCCAGTGATTGGTCGTGCGCACCTGATTGACCAGCAGGCTTGGCGGGGCGTTCATGTTGCTGACTACCGCGGACATGCGGCCGTCGTTCCGGAGATCGCCCACGGCCAGTCCTCGCGATGAGATTGCTTTCGTAATTCCCGGGCCGGCGGTCGCGGAGATATCCGTGAATTTCCCGTCGCCATTGTTGTGATAGAGGATGCGCGGCTCCTGAAAGTTGCTGCCGAGATGCTGGCTATCGACTTCGGGATAGACATGTCCGTTCACCAGAAGCAGATCGGGCCAGCCATCATTATCGAAGTCGAGAAACATCGTGCCCCATCCCAGATATTGCGTGTTCAAGCCAAGCCCGGCCCGGTAGGTAACATCGTCGAAGGTGCCGTCGCCGTTGTTTCGATATAGGGTGGCGGTATCGTCGGAGAAGTTGGTCTTGAAAATGTCGAGCTTGCCGTCGCCATCGTAGTCCGCCACCGTCGAGCCCATGCCGGCTTGCGCGCGGCCGTCTTCATTGAAGGCCGCCCCGGCGGTTATGGCCACGTCGGTAAACGTCCCATCGCGATTGTTGTGGTACAGAATGCTGGGAGTGCTGTCGCAGGCCACGAAAATGTCCGGCCAGCCATCGTCGTCAAAATCCAGGGTGGTGACGCTAAAAGCGTAATGCCCGGTGGTTTGATCGATGTGAGATTTTGTCGTGACGTCTTCAAACGTGCCGTCCCCACGATTGTGGTAAAGAATATTTTTCGCGCCCGGCAGGCCCCGCGGTCCGCACATCACAGGCACGCCTTTCCAGATGCAGGAAGGCCGTTCGCCGGGAGCAGGCGCCGCGGATAAATCAAAATCGACATAGTTTGCGACCATTAAATCCAGCCGGCCGTCGCGATCGTAATCGACAAACGCGCAGCCGGTGCCCCAGGCTTTGCCGGAGCCGCCCACCCCGGCCTTAACGCTCACGTCGGTGAACGTTCCGTTGCCGTTGTTGTGATACAGAACGTTTTTCCCGTAGTAGGTAACGTAGAGGTCTTCCCATCCATCATTGTCGTAGTCGCCGACGCAAACGCCCTGGCCCCATCCGTTGCGTGCCAAACCCGCCTTCTCCGTGACATCCGAGAACGTTCCGTCATGATTGTTGCGGTAAAGATGATTGATCGGTGCTTTGCCTGCCGGAAATCCTTCCAGTTTCGTTCCGTTCACTATGAAAATATCCGGCCAGCCGTCGTTGTCGTAATCGAAAATCGCCACCCCCGTGCCGGTAGTCTCGATGATGTATTTCTTCGTGTCCACGCCGCCGAAGACATTC